>Ga0164294_10004486_pt1 | contig 12175 bp, 6 predicted proteins | sample GEODES005metaG_FD_111479 | JGI IMG/M metagenome (GOLD analysis project Ga0164294, IMG submission 111479) | Oligotrophic lake water microbial communities from Sparkling Lake, Wisconsin, USA - GEODES005 metaG | ecosystem: Environmental > Aquatic > Freshwater > Lake | place: USA: Sparkling Lake... | reverse complement strand
GCCCTTCCTCGTCGCCGTTCCATCCCTCTGCGCCATCCAGGGCGATGTCGAGGCCGAGACGCCGTTCTTGGGCCGCCTGCAGCATAGAAAGGCGGGCGTCCTGATCGACGAGACGCGCCGCGATAAATCCCAGGCATCTAAGCTCATCAAGCATCGTCTGCCCATCTTCGTCGGCGTGACCGGACAGACCTTCCGCCAGCGCGCGTGCGGCAGTGCATGCGCTGCCGAGGGCTTCGTTCCTCGACTCGGATACGATCCAGCAATCGGGCAGCTCGCCCAAAAAGTCGAGGACGAGTACTAATTGCGGCAGAAGATGGCGAAGGGCCGCCGCGCTGCCCGAAGCCGTCAAGGCCAGCTCATCGTTGATGCGTGTTGCAAGGCGGCCGGCACACTGTGTGGCCTGGGAGACGGCCACATTCGGCGGGAGCGGCTCATCAGCCGTGTGCGCCGCCGCGATGCTCCGCTGTAGTAGGCCCACTGCGAGAGGAACGTGCTGCTCCAGCCATTGCCTGACGGGCAGCGGCCCGACACAGCGGCCATCCGGGGTAAGCACACAGTCGCCAGCAGTGCCTTTCGCCTCAGCCATGAGAGCCGTGGCCCATGCCTGGATCGGATCGTCACGCCAGTGCTCGATAAGAAGGCGCCCATCTTCTGTGTCGTCGTCCTCATCATCGTCACCGTCCACCTCGCCTGTGATCAAGGCGCGCTCGATCTCGGCAACCTCTTTTTCGCTGAGATGCTCAGAGAGCAGGTAATGTCCCAGCTGCTCTGGCAAAGGCAGGCGCATGTCCTTGACGCGCTTCGGGTTCAGAAAGATGTCGTCGCGCGCACGCACGAAGGCGAGAAGGTGTTCCTCGTGCGCCCGCGCGAGAGCAACGAGTTGGTCAGCGGAGGCAGGCATCCCGCCGTCCTCGGGGCGGAAAATGGAGGGCGGGAAGGGAAAACGGGGTCACAGGGGAGGGTCCTGAGGGTGGGGAGGGAGGAGGGAGGGAGGGAGGCTCGGTGAGGTATTTCTTGACGGCGAATCCTCAGAAACTATATAACATTCATATGAACAAGAAGCCACGCGGACCGTTGGCAGTGTCGGCAGAGTCATGAAGCGGCACGCCGCGAAGCAGGCCGAGGAAGTGAATGCGCGGCAGATGGTGATCCGTGATGCCGACGCGGCGACCATCGCGCGCTATTGCCAGCCGCGAGGCAACACGCCCGCTGCGAGGCCGCCGCCGTTTGCTGTCAGCCACACAGACCCGATGCAGCAAACGGCGATGCAGATGTCACAGATGCGTCTCTCCGCGACGCCACAACAGCCGCCGCACGCGTATGCCGCCCCGGCTGTTGATCGTCCGGAGACGCCCAACCTATTTGCAGAAGCGAAGAAGCGCAAGGCGAAGATCAGTGTGAACGACGTCTTCCCCAACGACGCACCGGAGGCTGAGCCCATGCCCTGGCCCGCCGGTGGCGCCGCGCAGCCGCCGCCTAGTGCAGGCCGTGCGACCTTGCCGCCGTCGACTGCCTTCGAGCCCCTCGTGGCGGGCGCGCCCAAGGCCGGGCGCAGGCTGCTCGGCAACCCGTTTCCGGGCGACTCGCGTGGCCAGCAGTCCGGCAGCAACTTGTGGCGCACGCCTGAAGACGCCACTGCGGTGGCGCCCCCCTCGAGGGGCGGGCTCGGGTCAACAGCCGCTTCCCCGACCCCGCTCGGAAGCCACCCGGGCTCGCAGTATGCACAGTATGCGCAGCCGACGATGGTCATGCAGCCGCAGCAGCCGCCCACGCCATTTGGCATGCCACAGCCGCAGCCGGCGCCCTTCGGGATGCAGCCCGCATCCAAGCTGGGCGCGCAGCCCTACTCGTTCAACGCCATGTTTGCGGCGAACAACGCGAAGCCGGCGGCGGGCGCGCAGGCAATGGGTCGGTCCTCGAGCAAGTTTATTCTTGGCTGATGCAATGCGAGGTACGAAACGGCGAGGCGTCGTGTGATCGCTGCAGCATAAATTCCCCGCTCCGAAAGAAGAGAGAAAGTTGGGCGCTGCGCGCGACCCCGGCATCGGAACTGCGGCCCCCACGGCCACGCAGCCCATGGCACGCGCACGACCGCCCATCGACTGCGAAAGCGAGAGCTACGGACGGTACTACCAGGACGCGCACGGCCAGCTGCGCACAGCAGCTCGCTGCGGCCCTCTCGCCTCTGCCGACAATGGGTCAATGCTCGCCGCGCTCGAGAGGCGTATCATTAGTGTGCTTGTTTCCGTCCTGGTTATCCCATAGGACACGGTCTTCTTCGCTTGTCTCGGTGGGGTCCATCATACAAAAAAATACCGTAGTGGCACGGTCGACGGTGGGTGGCCACGTCCCAGCACGTGCTCTATACAGACCGTACACCTACGCGCCTGCGTTGAACGTGTTCCGGGTCGGTCTGTTCGTCAAAATTTTAATAGAAGCAACCGTGTCCACGTTGTCCGTTCTCGGAGCACTTCGACCGACCGACGCCAACATCGTCCCGAACCGGGCGCTCCGTTCGGGACGAGCCTCCGTCGACGCACATCATGAGCATGACCGTGCCGCGCGAGGGTAGCTTGTTCAGTTACAAATCTCGTGCCGCGCGATTTCCGAACCCTTCGCGCCGCATGATTGTTGATGATGATGTTCTCCAGCGCGCCTTTCCGCAATGCAGTTCAGTTCCGCCTCGTTCTCGTGAGGTGCCATTGTCTGCTCTCCAATCTCCTCTCCTTATGGTGCATGGCCACGGACCTCAATGCACGGCCTTCGCGCGAGGTACGCCTGCACGCTCGTCGAGCTCATCAAGGGCCTGGTGCGCAGCGGTCATGACGAAGCCACCACACATGTGCGAAGCGACGACTGCGAGGACGCACACCCAGAAGCCATCATTCAGTGTGGTCTGCACGCCGAAGCACGAGGCTTCGCCTGGCAGCAGCGAGCCGATCGAGTCATAGTGCTCGAGCATCTCGTTGAGGCTATCGCACTCGGAGCCCAGGATGAACTTGGCGACCTGGTCGATCTCGAGCAGCGAGATGGCAATCACGACGAGCATCACGTCTAGCGACGCCCACGCGTAAACCGTCTCGGCGAAGACGAGCATCGAGCGCAGCGTGTCCGGGCGCATCGGCACAAGCCAGATGATGAGTGCAAGCACGATCCAGAGCAGCGGCAGCACGAGGCACAAGATGGCGTAGAATCCCGTGAGCCCCCAGAGGGCAAGCGGGGCGGTCTCCGACGAGACCGTCCCCACCTTACTCGCGAGCTGCACGAGCGAGAAATCCGTGTTGGCGTCCTTACCGAGTAAGGCGCCAATCAAGCCCACCACGTGCAGCGTGAAGTTGGTCATGCCGACCGCCACGCACGTGAGGAACTCGCACGCGAGTAGCCCAAGGGGCACGCCAAAACGCACCCACAACGAGAACGGCAGCGCGGGGCCGGTGCGCTTCCAGATCAGCCACGGGCCCGAAGCCTCGTACGACAGTCGGCTCACGCAGATGCGCTCCAACGACGGCGCGCGGCTCGATCCGCCCAAGCGACGGGGGGTAGGAACGCCACCCAAATTAGGAACGCCACCCAAAATAGGAACGCGGGCCTCGCCGAGATGATCAGAGCCGAATGAGCAAGCGCCCAGCGTGGTGGGCGCGTTGTCGAGGGCGGCGGTCCGGGATGAAGCAGCCCAAGAGCGATCCTCAGTGAAATGGAGAGCGAGGCGGTGATAGTACATCTGGACGTGCGTCATCGTGAGCGAGAGCAGCGTGGCAAGAGCGAAGAGGCCAAAGCCGATCTCGGGTGTGGTCTCGACCGACGCGACGACGAGCGCGGGCGCGTCGTGTTTGCCGCTGATCACGATCGTGAAGTGCATGGCGATCATGAGCAGGATGAGCATGGCGCTGTCGACCAGGCACCACTTGCCCGTCGCGTCCAGCACACGCAGCACGGCGCCACGCGAGCGCGGCGAGAAGCGGCGAGGTGGCACCCACCATAGGAACATCATCAAGATGAGCTTCAAGTATGTCCAAATGCCTGAGCAGATGACGATGATGATGGCGAGCCAGTACGCCTTCGACTTCCAAAAGTCGCTGACCGAGTTGAAGAGGGTGAAGTCGAAGATGGTGGGCATGGGCACGGGTTGCCCCGCAATCGTGAGCACCACGTGCACCGCAGCGCCCACCTGCACGTTGCCCCACAGAAACATCCCCCCGTTGAGCAGCAGTACGAGCGTGAAGCTCGCACGCGCGACGCCGCAGGCGTGCTGTGCGAGGCAGTCGTCTAAGCTCGGCGCGGGGCGGCCGAAGAGGTAGCTGCCGAGTGGTTGCCCCTTCTTGGCACGGATGGGCTCGTCGGGCTCGTCCACGGGCGCGGCACGGAGCGAATCGGGGCACGCGGGCAGCGGCTGCAGATCACTGCCGGGGGGCGTGCTCGTGCGCGGCGGTGTGCTCGAGTCGGGCGGCGTGCTGCCCTCGCTCCCGCCGCCGAGGGTCTCGGAGCCCGAGGACGGCGCGAGCATGCTCTCGTTGGAGAGGGCAGAGCTGCCATCCGAGACGGTGCGCGTGTGCGCCGCTGCCCGACGCGCCGCCTTGGGCGACGCGTCGTTGGCTTGACCCTCTTCGACGGTCACTCGCAGCTCCTCCATCTCCGGCGACTCGAAGAAGAGCGTGAAGCACCAGCACGTGGCCACGATCAGCAGCACGCACCCGACGATGCCAAGGAAGGCGACGATGCCTTCGGTGACCGCCGAGATGGGCGGCGATGATGCGGGCGCCGGGGCGGGCGGCGGGGGTGCGTTTATGGCGCCGCGGGCGATGTTGCATGAGGCGTGCGCGTCGTCAAAGAGATGCGAGAGCTTGCGCTTGTTGAGAATGTCGATGACCACCGCCCCCAAGTGGGGAGGGACATTCGTGTAGTGAACGCGCGAGAAGGGCAGCGGCGGTGGCGGTGGCACGTCGCTCGGCGGCAGCGGCGGCGCGCCCGGCGGCGGCGCCGCTCGTAGACCGAGCTCGAGGAAGCCGTCGCCACGCACGTCGAAGCTGAAGCCCGTCGAGTCGGGGTCGAGCAACGTGGCGTTGAGCGGCAGCAGGAAGCAGCGCGAGCCGCGGGTGGTGAGCGAGCTGAGCGAGAGCATCTCGTACGCGCTCAGGTCGACGTACACGAGCATGCCGAGCCCGATGAGCAGCTGGCGAATCTCGATCTCGAGATCGAACCCTGTCCACACGCCCGCGAGGCGCAGGTGAAGCTTGGCGGACACGCCGAGCGAGCCGTGCTCTCCGAGCCCGAGGCCGCTCGTGAGTGCCTCGGGGTGCTCAGGCTCCTCGCCCACGGCGAGCACCTTGAGACCGTAGAGCTGGTCGAGACCCGAGAACATGATGTTCGAGAGCGAGACGGCGACATCGCCGATGATCTCGTTGGAGAAGCGTAAGGAGATCGCGCTGAACGGGATGGTGCCGTTGGGGAAGGGGCCCTCGATCCAAGGGTGGATCTTAGCGGAGGGCTGCCACCGGAGGCTCGCCCACTTGCGGAGGGCACGGTCGACGGCCTGGTTGAGATCCGCATCGGTGATGTGCGAGAGCGTCGTGTTGAGCCAGCCCAGCAGCCTGGACTCGTTCCAGGGGCGGTAGTGCGGCGGCTTGGAGGGGCGCAAGGGAGGCTCGGGGGCATAGGGGCACTTAGGCACGTGATCCAGCCAACTCGAGGCCGCCACGTTGACTCGCGTCTCGATGGCGCGTAGCAGCGACTGGGGCACCACGGCCGCGGCTTTGGGTGCCACCTCTGCGGTGATGCCGTCGGGCTCAGCTGCGCCCCACTCGTTTCCCCACACGCTCAAGTTGAGCTGCCGCGAGTCCAAGCTGAGGCTCGAGATCTCGATCCGCTTGATCTGGTGCAGCAGGCAGTCTGGCTCACCCCACGAGAGCAGCGGCATGTGCACGAAGCCGCTGCGGTTGAGCTCGAGGCGCCACAGAGCGAGGAAGCTCACGTTGCTCGCACTGACGCTCAGGTTGAAAGCAATTGGAGGCGCGCCGGGCGCGCTCGGCCTGAGGCGCACGCCCAGCCGCATCGCGAGCAGATCAGCGGCGACGTAAGAGACGAGCGCCGCGGGGTCGTCGTTGGGCGGCACGGGCGGCATACCAGCGACCTCGAGCAACTCGGTGAGGCCAGGAGTGAAAGCACCGCCCTCTGGCGTGGAGGAGAGCTGTGCCGTGGTCCAGTCCCACGACGAGTCCCACGACTCACGCGGCCCGAGCGTCGGGCCGGGCCCGTAGACCAGCCCCGCGGCTTGTGCCGCCACCGCGCTGATCGCGAAGGAGCGCCCAAAGAGGTCGTCAGCCTCGACCGCAGCCGCAGCCGCCGCGGCGATCACTGGCGACCCCTCGGCAGGCGGCACCTCGAGGGGCTTCAACGCGCTGATGGTGTCGAGGCCATCGAGCTCTAGCTCGAGCTCGAGCGGCAGCTCGAGACCGAGCAGCCTCGACACATTGACGCGCAGCGTGCCGTTGCCCGAGTTTGGCAGCTTGTCGAGCAGCCAATCGATCACGCCATCAAGTCCCTCGGGACCTAGCTTGTCCACGAGCCCCTCAGCCGCACGGCGCAGCGTTGAGTTCTTCCAGTCGAGCGTGCCCGGAGGCGCCGGCGGCGGCGGCCTCGGAGGGCTCGGTGGCGGGCGCGGCGGCGGAGCGGCTGGGCAGGGTTTGCCTCCGAGCAGCGACGATAGTCCCTCGACGAGCGTCGTATTGAGCGCATCGCGCACCGGGCCGCCGACGATCGAGTCGGAGAGGCGCGGCACGAGAGTGGGGAAGCCGCTGAAGATGAGAGCCATCGCGTTGTCGAGTAGCCGGTCGACCTGTGCCTCCAGCGGGAAGCCCGTGAAGTCGTGGAAGTTGATGTCGCCTATGCTCACGTTGAGCGCCATGCTCGGCACGCCTGTCTGGGGCGGCAGCCCGTGGGTAGCTGGCAGCATGAGCGCGTAGTGGAGCATGCATCGGCCATCGAGCGCGCTGGGCTGCTGGAGCGTCTCGATGAAGGTCTGGTTCACGCCCAGAAGCAGCTCCACGCGCAAGGCCATCTCGGAGAGACGCAGCACCACCTCAACGACCTCATCGAGGTCATCATCATTGCTCAGCAGCCCGCCGGGCACCGGCGCCACGTGCAGCCGCAGCCGCAGCCGCAGCCGCACGTCTTGCCACGCGAGCGCCACGTCGAGCGCATGGGCCGTGCGGGCGTCGGGCTCGAGCAGCGAGAGCTCACGCACGTGGTCGAGCCCCTCGAGCGTCGCGCTCAGCGCTGCGATGCTAATGTTCACCAGCGAGAGGTTGCCCAGCGCGATCGGACGATCGCCGCTCGCGAAGGTCAGGTTGCTGCGCGTGAGGTTGCCGCCGCCCGTGGCGAGCTTCACAAGCCCGGCGATACCAAGCGGCCCAGAGGCGCCGACGACGTCGTTGAGCACGTAGTCAATCGCCCCGAGCGCCGCCGAGTCTGGCCAGGACACGAGCTTTGTGGGCGGCGGTGGCAGCGCCGGCTCCGGAAGCGGCGTGGGCCATGGAAAGTTGTCGTTGATCATGTGGTCAAGCTTCTCGAGCGCGCTCGTGAGCGTTGATCCGAGGCCCTCGAGCGCCTGTTTGAGCGCGGCGGGCACCTTGGCCTTGATCACGCTCTCCAGCGCAGCGTCGATCGCGCCTTTGAGGTACCTAAGAGCCCCCTCAAACTCCAGGTCGATGACGAGCTTGGGCAGATCGACCTTGCTGACCTGGATGGCCGCCGCAGCGGGAAGCCCTCCCGCGTCGGTGAGTGCGAGGCTAAATTCCAGCGTCAGGCCGAGGTCCACCGCTAGAGATGCGTCGATGCTCACCGTCGGCAGCGATGGGAAGCCGTGGTGCTCGAGCTTGAGGTTTACGTGTGTTGCGGAGCAGTTTAGGATGAGATTGTCCAGACCAATCGCGAGCTCTGGCCTCACGCCTAATGTGACAGCCGAGCCGAGCTTGCCAATCTGCAGCCCACCGCACTTGAGGCCCTTGACGTCCACGAACGCTTGGTAGCCACCTCCCACGTCGAGGGGTCCGATGTCAATCGGCCCCGGGACGCTGAAGGTGGACACGCACAGCCAGCCGGCCGCACCGCCGACACCCTTGGGGCATGGGGTCGGCGCGCCGTCCACCAGCGCCGCGAGCAGCGCAAGCGGCGCGATCATGGAGCATCTCGGCATCCCCGTCTCAAAGACGAAAGCAGGCTCGTTGAGAGTCTGCCACTCGTACACGGACCACAGGTTTCGTCAAAATCACTTCACTCTGAAATTTGTGAGCCGTCGATGTGCGTCATTCGGTGCTAAGTTTTGTCTCACGTTTTGGGGGGGTCTTTTAAGACCAGAATCTTTATACACTTCACATGTTGGTCGCCTTGCGTACTGCGTGCCGCTCTGCTGCGCCTGGCCTCCGGTCAAGCTCGCCTCAGCTGCTCGCCGCGCGCTTCTACCACGAGCGCATCGTCGACCACTACGAGAGCCCACGCAACGTCGGCTCTCTGGACAAGACCGACCCACGGGTGGGCACTGGACTGGTGGGCGCGCCTGCGTGCGGTGATGTGATGAAGCTGCAGATGCGCGTTGGTCCAGATGGGGTGATCGAGGAGGCGGTCTTCAAGGTGTGCACCATGCGCCTCTGCAGAAAGCGCCGCGCTGCTTCTGTGCCGATATTCTGCCTTACCGCAGCAGAGCCTCTGTATCGCTCCGTTGGCCACTGCGCCCTCCGCCGCCCGCTGCCGCCTGTCTGCCACTCTTACATGCACTTTCGCGCGGCTGGTTCGCGCGTCTCAGACCTTCGGGTGCGGCTCCGCCATCGCGAGCTCGTCATATACCACTGAATGGCTTAAGGGCAAGTCGCTCGACGAGGCCGGCACTATCAAGAACTCGGACATTGCCAAGCACCTGAAGCTTCCACCCGTTAAGCTCCACTGCTCCATGTGCGAGCTCTGCCCTTTTCGCCCGCCACCTGCGCGTTGCGCGCTGCCCACGCCCGCTGAGCCCAACCGCGCACCTCTTTGCAGGCTCGCGGAGGATGCCGTCAAGGCCGCCATCAAAGACTACCAACAGAAGAGGCGCGAGCTCGGCGGCGAGGCAGCGACCGCGTGAGAGCAATCGTGTGGGCGCGTGCGGTGCCGAGCTGAGCCCTGCTGCGTGGCCGAACTGCGGCTCCCCGTTGCCCTCGCAGCACTGAGTTTCTGCGGGCGAGCTCCCTCCATGCTAGTTTGTGTTTGTTTGTGTACAGTTGTCCACTGGGACCTGGGAGCAGGCTCGAGCAGGGACACTCTACGTCCGTTCGTACTTCGATGCTTTTTAGGGTTTTTCGCACTATAAAAGCTTTTAGGTTCACGCCAGAGCGAACGCGACGCGTCGACGCCCGACCGCACGCGCCGCGCGTTTTAACTAAGTTTTAACCGTTAAACCGTTAAGGGCGCCGCGCCGCGGGGCCCCGGGTGCGCGGGCCGCGCGGCGCCCAGGCCGTCCTTATCCTTCTTACCATTCCCATTCGGGGACGACGTATGACGGCTGAAGGGGCGACAGGTATGCAAATACGATCAGTGTGTTACATTTCGCTTCCACCCAGCTCGAGGGCAGTTTGGTATTGCGGGCGGTAGCCGAAGGGACGCTAAAGCCGCACCCGTAGAGCTCCGGCATCTAGGGTCGTGCCACCATACCCCGGTGCCAATCGCAAACGTATTCTCCATGCTAGCACGAACATAGTGCACGACGACGCGGTAAGCCTCGTACGGGCGTGGAACCCCATACGACGGCCCAAAGTCATTCGCAAGCCGAAGGATCACGCGCGTTGAAAGAGAAGCGAGCTATCGACCTACGCATGGCACAAGTGGCGAGGATTCGCTCTTGGCGGCGAGATACGCCTGCGCCTGCGCCTGCCGCTGCTTCAAGTACTCGGTGCGCACGTGCTCCTCCACGTAGAACTCGTCGGCAGTGATCCCGAGCTGCTTGGAGCCCGCTGCGCGCTGCGAGGCCGAGAGAGAGAGCTTGGAGCTGGCAGGGGCCCACGTGTGCAAGCGCAGGAACATTTGGACCACGGTGATGCACGTGGTGCAAAAGATGACTAAGGAAAGGACCGAGGATGTCCAGGACGCGATGTGCCCTTGGCCGTCGCTAGCCGACTGCTTCATCCAGACGACGCTCACGGATGCGATCACGACGCTAAGCATGGCGCCCGCGACGCAGACGGTGCACTGTAAGAACTTGGCGTTGAGCTCTGCTATTAACTTGTCGTGCTGGTAACCCTGCTCCGCGGTCGCCTGCACAGCGAGGCGCTGACCGAAGATGATGCCGGCAGAGGCGACTGCCGTGACCTGGAGGGAGAGCGCGAGGGCGAGTGAGGCGGCGATGTAGAAGACCCTCTCGGCTATGCGCTGATCCTCGTTGATGGACGTGTCCGAACTGTCCGGGTTTAAAACGTCAAGATCCACGATAGCCGTGAACGAGAAGCCGGCGATGAGCGTCGAGGGTGTCAACGCACTATCGAAGCGGGTGATGATGTTCTCGAGCTCCATCCGGCGCAGCTCCTGCAGCTCATTGCGCAGGCATGCATCCAATACCTGCTTGTCAGCGGCGAGCATATCCGCAAAATCTCCGAGGAAGGATGGAGCCGGCGACGAGCAGCAGCAGATCCTCCACGCTGCGTTCCTTCGCCATTCCTGACCCTTTTTAGGAAGAACGTCGGTGCGCGATGCTGCGAACAGGCAAACAGGTCTGGGAGGCGACGGCGAAGCGGCGTGCCATCGACCTGCGACGGGAGGAGCTCGAGTTCCACATCCAGCGGTTCAGCGTCTTGATCACGCAATGTTCTGTGCTCGTTGGCTTCTCCTTTGAGAGCATCGTGCACATGGAGATCGAGGAAGACGACAACGCATTCATCGTGGGCGTATTCCACGGCGGGCTCTCGCTGAGCATGATCTTCTCGCTGTACGTTGTTGTCACCGGTTCGGTGCTCCTCGTCTTTGGTTATCAGCTCGCTATCCTTGGCGCCGAAGGCGACAGCCTCGAACTGGCGGTCTCGCAGATGCGTGCGCGGCGCTGGCCGCTCTTTGCCGTCGGCTTCGCGTCGCTCTGCTCACTCATAGCTGCCGGCATCGCGCTCTCTTGGCTCAAGATGGGCAACTTCGTCGCCGGCTGGGTGACCGTCTCCTTCGCGCTGCTCGGCGCCTTCATCTCGCAGTCGGTAGTGCGTATATACTGCACCATGGGCCGCCAGAGGCTCGTGACGGGCGCAACGCAGTTCATCACGCCAGAGTGCGCACACCGCCACCCATGCACGCGTGGCGTTCACGCCGCTGAGCCATCGTCAGGACAGCCCCGCCCTGACCGCAGCACGATGCGCGCGCCGCCACCCTCCGTGCGCGCAGGGGCTACTTCGATCTGGCGACGCTCAATCCGCGCGTGGGGACGCCGGACGTGCTCTCGAATATGGAAAAGGAAATCCTATAGTACGTGCGGTCGCAGCCGCCTGCCGAAGTCTGTAGTGCAGGGCGATGGGTGCTGGCAGTTTGTCTACTCCATGTCCTCATTTGAGCGCGACGTCAGCCGAGCCGCGAGCGCGTTCCACACTATCGCTTACGAGTGAACAATAGAAGAGCGAAGTCCCAAGTCGTTGGACACGCGGTACGCCCGGCCCAGCACGCACGCGCTCCATGGGCTCCGAGGGCTCCGAGCGGCGTACTACGTATCTCAGTCCGGAGCGACGAGCGAGCGCGGCTCCACGAGCAGGGGACCGACGAGCACACTTTCCTCCCGAGAGGACAGAGGTCCAGGTCGCGGCCCGGCCGTGGAAAGTCACTGCCATTCGTACGTTCGTGTTATAGAGTATCCACACGCCGGCCTGTCCCGCATGTGTATAGTGTAGAGACTTTGGCGCATAAGATATAAAGTTGTTGCTGATCCTGAGAATGTGCCACCCCGAGACTGGATGACTGGTGACCACTCTGACTCCGCGCAAGTCGTGGGCAGCAGGAAGGGAGGTCCGCGCACTGGGTTGCCTGTGGCCTTTCCTAGCTCTCGAGCGGATCGGCGTTCGGTACCTTCAAATGTGGCACTCTTCGGTGAGCACTGCCATGGGTGCAATCGAGACCTTGTTGGTCGTCACACGCGTCCGCCATCGGGAGCCACCTGGTGTCTGACCCCTGATGCCCATGAAGG
>Ga0164294_10004485_pt1 | contig 12175 bp, 16 predicted proteins | sample GEODES005metaG_FD_111479 | JGI IMG/M metagenome (GOLD analysis project Ga0164294, IMG submission 111479) | Oligotrophic lake water microbial communities from Sparkling Lake, Wisconsin, USA - GEODES005 metaG | ecosystem: Environmental > Aquatic > Freshwater > Lake | place: USA: Sparkling Lake... | reverse complement strand
GCGTAGGCTTCCAGAAACGATCATCCTTGTAAGACTCTGCGCCCTTATTCATCTTCTCTAGTTCTTCAGTCAGACGCGAAATGTTTTCCTGAGAACGCTTCTTTAGATCCTTGAACGACATATGCGATATCTCCTTTTGTATGTTTTAAGTGTACGACATGTACGACTTACACCAGTAGTATACTACAGATACTGGAGTAGTCAAGGGTATTTATATGGGTAGACGAGAAGTTTTTGGAAGTAGATTTAATGATTCACCCTCTTCCTTTAACTTTTCAATAATTGGTTTGGGTAGATGCTTTGCAATATATTCCGGATCAAGTGAATGATGATCACAAATATAAAGAATAGCATCAATGTACGAATCGCCAGTCTTTAAGACTCTCTTTTCGATTTCTTGTTGTAAATTTATTTCACTATTTTCAATTATCATATTGAATCCTCTATTAGTTTTTTCCAGTAAGAATATCTTAACTTGTCCATATTATATGTTGTATTTCGCATAGTTTCAAGTTTATTCCTTAAGAATTCTTCTGTCACTTCTGACCAATCATTTACAAAAACAACTGGTAGATCAGAATATAATTTTTCAAGTCCATAATATTTTTTCATAACTAGATATCTGTTTAAATAAAGAATCTCCCAATTTCTATGACAATCTAAACCGTTTCCACGGGGGCATATTGAAAAATGGTGATCTAAAATATCATTGCAGTAGTGATAATAATCAAGACTACCATGCGGCTTTACTGTACACCATCCCTTAGATGAAAAGTAATCATATGCTGGTTGTCTATCTGGTCTATATGTTCCAATACTACAATTTAAGTAAACCAATTTCGATGCTTCTCTATTTTCACTTGATTTACCATTTAATATATGTTTTCTTTGTGGTTGACCACCAATATAATCATTCTCAAGACCTATTGGAAGAGGAGTTACTTTATCATTAGTAGTCATTACATTTTGACCAAACCATCTTTTTAAATTTGGAAAATGACTTATCTTATCATCATCTACAGGGTTATCACCATTATGTGTTACAACTACTGAACAGTTTTTATTCATACTGTTTTTTACATGATCTATATTTGAGTATACCACTCGGTTATTATTCTGGAAATCACTTTTAAATCTATCTCCCCAGATATATTCATCATATTGTATCATTTGTAGAATCCTCATCAATATCTTTGAATGCTATTGTATTGCAGCCATCATCAAAATATGTGTAACCCAATTCTGATAATTTGGAGTGTATTTGTTGTTTTTCATCCGACTTCAACCACATACTTTCTATCATTATATTTTTAAATCGTATTCCATTTTCAACTAATTGAAAAAATACATCTCGATCATTTCCCTCTGTATCAATTTGAATATAATCGAAGAAGAGTGTATCCAATTCTTCCTTTATTGAATGGATTGTTCTTCCTTCAATTTGTATTATTTGTGGTTTATCATTTTTCTTTTCAAGTTCTTTTCTTATATTATTTCTTTCATTCAAGATCAATGAAGAAGATCCAGAAAGATTATCATCTGGATTTTGTGTTGTGATCATCTCATATAAACCACATTTTGGTGTGATTGCACACGGTATGATATTAAATGCATCATTATCATTAAACTTTTCTTCTAAAACTGAAATATTAAATGGTAACGGTTCAATAAGAACACAATATCTTATATTATCTGATTGTAGATAAAAATCATCTGTGTAATTTGCTTTCTCTGCACCTATGATAAAAAATGTATTACAATGCTTTATTCTTTGTTTAAATTCTTCCAGTTTCATTATCTACTCCATGCTTGAGAACTTAGTATGTGGAATCCTTCGTTTCTAAATCTATTCAAATCATCACCAGATGGTACTTTTTTTATATCTTTGATTCGTATTGGTACATTAACTAACTTATCTTTTTTGTATTTAAACATCCAGTTGCCATATAAATCATACTCAGAAAAATCAGAAAATGAATTAAAATCTAATGCATTTATTATGGCAAGATCCCATCTCATGCCATTTTTTTGTTCTATAAATTGTTTTAGTTCTCTTATGCATTCTTTATTAAATACCATATTATGATTAATAAATGAGAAACCGGATTCTGTTTGCTCTTTCATCAATCTATTATAGTTGTTTCTATATGGAGTATTGTACTCTCCGGTGTATGCTTTGTTATAAGGAAACTTTCCTTGTTCTACTGCACCATATGGATTATTCAAAAACATTATATCAGAATCACATATTAAATAATCTTCATGTAAATCAGATATCCATTGATCTGCACCAAGTTTTAATAACTGCTGATATATCCATCCTGATCTATTGGAAAATCTAGAACCAGTTGCTTCCCATCTTCTTCGTATATCATCTAATGATATTATATCATTCAACTCTCGTTCGTTGATAAAGGTCGTATCCGGTATATGTGGATTTTCTGATGTTATTAGAAATATTCTTCTAATACCCATATTGTTTCTTAGATAGGAACAACACATCTCAACTGTTGGTCTATCCTTTGGATGAAAAGGTACTATCGCATCATGTAAAATCATAAGAAAGATCCAGTATTCTTTGAGTGTATGTGTAGATTATTTATCTTGATTTTATTACCTTCATAGATCAGATATGGATTTCTATTCTCAAAGATTACTTTAATTTTTCCGTTTCCTATAAATTTACCTATTTCTTGATGTGTTCCAAACCACCCTGGTCGCTTCTCTGCCCAAGTACCACCTATATGCTGTCCATATGAAGATGGATCAAATACAGAATTGAAATGCTCATAATTATTGGTGTATCTATATTCTGTTAGTCCTGATGGTAAGATTGGCAAAGGCTGCCAACCCTGATAAGCAGAAATAAGACGCATCTCATTTGGGAATCCATCATACTTATTCTTTAAAGTACTAAAGTTTATAGTTAATTGGTTTTGTAAATAATCAATCAATGGTTTTATAGAATCAGCATGTCTGATATATGACATACCAAAAACAACTTCATTGTTTGTATGTGCAGTTATTGCAAAATTATCATACTTTTCTGATATTTTTTGTATTATAGTTTCTGGTGATTCGTATAATAATACATCGTTATCAAAATGAAGAACTTGTGATAGATTCTTTTCTTCCATTAATTTTTTGATATAAAAAAGTCTATAGCAAGAAGTCTTCCACATTTGAGGAAGATCATAACCATTAAAATATTCTAATCCATTCAACCAATTAAAATCACTGTACTGATTTATATTACAAGTTTCAACACCATCTATACCATCATTAGAATCTGTTAAGAGGTATATTGGTATGTTTGAGTACTGTTTTATCTTTGTTACACAGTCTCTTAAATGCTGTGGGATCGGCGTATTTGAATGATATAGTATTATTGACATTAGAAATTAAACCTATGAGTTTGTATGTTCTTAAAAGTATTTAGTCCCCAGTTTCTATTATTGATCCTGAGTGGTAATTGTGAAATTTCATAATCTGTTAATGTTTTATTTTGTGTTCTTATTGCATTTACAGTTTTTATATGATCAATATGATAGAATGGTGCATCTAACATTAATCCTATATTTTTAAAATGTTCTTTTTTATGTGTCAAAAGTCTACCTATGAATTCATGTTCCATGTGATTCCATTGAATATTTTTTTCACTATATCCTTTTGTTTCTTTTATTATTTTGTTACTCAATAACAATATACCAACAGCACATCTGAAACAATCTCCAAACATAGGATCATCATTATACTTAGTTTCATCTTCATTATCACTTATTCGTTCTCGAATCAGATTTCTTCTAACTGACCATCCCCAGGTATCTTCATGAAGATTTGCTGAATTAAACCAATTAATAAATTTTTTAGAAACTATAGTGTCTTGATCTGCTCTGCCATAAAAATCAGTTTCTGTATTTCTCATCACGAGATTGTGACATAAAACTTCTGGAAAGGGTGATTTTATTGCTTTTGTATCTTCTTTAGGAACGGTGTATATGACTGTTTTTAAGTTCTTAGGAACCTTTAGACGATTAACAACCCGATCATCACTACCCCAATCAACAATATGATATTGAATATTGTCGGTTACATATTGACTGACATAATTTAAATTATTCTGTAATCGTTCTAATGGTGTATGTGGATCTGCTTCATGCAAATCATTACGAGTAGCAATACTTAATGTTAATGTGTGTGGCATTATCTTCTCTTAAATACTGGAATCTTATCCCATGATGGCAGTACTATATCATCATAACCATTATATCCGTTTGAAGTCATTTTTGGACCATACCATGTACCGGGAGAGATAACTCTTGGATTTTTCTTATTCATGAATGCTCCCCACCAACTGAATGTACTATTTGCTATGATGTTAATATCACAAAGAGTCATGAATGCAAGAGTTTTATACTCATCCCAATCACAATATTCTACATTCTTATTAAACTTTGTATTTTCTTTACACCAGTTAATATCATCAGAAAACACAATATAAACACAATCGTTTGTTATTGATTCATCTGCTTTGGTATAGTATCCCTCTGTATGGAGATTGCCCCATGCATTTTCAGAATTGCCAAGATAATCAGTTCTTCTATAGTGTATATTCGCTATAGGAAGATTATATTTTGACTTAAATTCTTCATATTTTTGTTGAGCAAAATCCATATGCTCATTTTTAAACTTTAAAAAGTTTACAAATTCATTTTTGCAGTTATCATAATACTTGTATGATTGGTAATAACCATAGAACATTGTTCCATTGTGTTGATTATAAACATTTGGTTCATAAACAACAGTTGGTTTGTGTTCGTGGAACTTATGTGGACAATGATGCCTTCCCTCATTTAATGAAACATCAAAGCATTTCCAGAATTGCTCATCTCCTCTTGGTACGAAAAAATCATGACCCCTTTTCTGACGAATTGAATAAAGCAATCCTATTTGAAAAATTTGATTACCAAGTCTACTGCCCTTACCAAATTCGAATGATCCGTTCATTATATTCCTTTCATTATCAATCTTACTAGATGATCTATTTGCTGTTTATATTGGTTATACGGTCTTAGGGAGTGTGCATCAAGATAATGCTCACTGAGTACTCCCTGTTCATTCCATGATCCATAGTGTTGTCTATCAACTCTGAGAGGACACCTATCTCTTGCTGGTGAACCATTTCTTCCAGTTAATACAAATCTACCTCTATCATGGTAATTTTCCATTTTTCTATTGGGATACCATTCATCAATTCCCCAATGCTTCAAATCCATACCACTTCCCTGTGGAGTGTGACCATAATTAAAATTCCACCATTTTGTTTGATTTAAATATTCGGAATAAGTATCTGGCAATTCCAATATTTCTTTATATGTGCTTCCCTTTGCTACATTATAACAACATGGGAATATGCCAACTCCTCTTGCATTCATATTGACAAATTTATCATCAGATATGTCTCTCAAATTATCAATGAAATATTTCTTGGATATCGGAAACATATCAATATCAGATGTCATCCAAGTTGCATCTGGTTTTGTTACTGGTAACCAATATCGTGAGCATTGTGCTTGGACATTAAGAGGAACATCTGGTATTGGGTCAAAGTAAACAACTTCACCATATTCTTCCGAAACTTTTACCGATTTATCACTATGAACCAAGAAAAGAACAGGAGTATAATTAAACTTTCTTTTCCATATCATGGATACAGTTGGCCAAAAGTCCAAATAGAAAGGATCACATGTTGAACTCACTACAACATAATCTACTTTCATCGTAAAATCCTTTCATATTTCTGAAACTCTTCTTGGTGTATGGATGGTGGATACTGTGCTCTACCAATAAACTGACCATACTCATCATTATATAGAATGCTTTCTTTCCAGTCATTTGTCTTATCGGAATGAAAATTCTTATCATCATGAACTATCATATCTTGTATGTAAAGATTATAGATTTTATCAGTTAAGAATACTTCATCCATACTTAAATGGTTATTACTACTGTTGATAAATGTATCATATAGTGATTTAATCTGCTGTAGTTTATCATTTTTCCTAAGACCAAACATACCCGCTTGTATTTTATTTTTATGGTGTGGATGATCTCTCATTACATGTAGATTTTTTCCAGAATCTAACCACTCATTTACTGCAGATACTTCTCTCTTAGTGATGTAACTATCAATATCACGAGAAATAAATACATCACAGTCATCATAAGATAAGAATCTCCACATTCTTCTTGCATGACCCATTCCATTAGACATTACCAATTCAACATTTGATTTTTTATTTAATTCGGATATAACCCTATTGGAAACAGTACTATCATAATAAATTCTACATTTCCAATCTGGATAATATTCAGCACATAGATCCGCATTAATCAATGAATTCACGGTGTATCTGGGTTTATCACCAAATAAAGAGTATGATACTATCTTTTTCATATTACTTCTTTGATCCTATCAATCAAATAATCATCAGATCCTCTCATCTTTCTAACTCTATCAAAATTATCCATTATTGCAGTTAATTTTGATTGGAATATATCCACAGATATATCTGATAAATTAAAATTATCATTTAGAAAAATTATACCATCATTATTAAAATAGTCTGATATCTTTTCTGTTCCATAATAAATTGGTATAGTACCGTTTGCAAAGCAATCTGTTACCTTTTCGGTAAAATAAGTATTATATTTGCAGTTTTCAATTGTTATACTGAACATATAATCTTTTAAGGCTTCTGTTTTCTTCTTATGGTGATAATGTTCACCATCATTTACACCTATCTTCTTACTACCAAATATACCACCATATAGATCTACAGAATCCTTAAATTTTTCTGCCATTCTTATTCTGTTCTTATGACCTTCAGTGCTCGTATTTGGGGAAGCAAGCAAAGATACTAATTTAGTTTTATTATTTAAACTATATTCATCTAGTGGTGTCCAAGGAAGATTACTACCAGAAAACGCAAACACAAATAAATCCCTATCAAGAGATAATAATTCTTCATCACAGGTAAATATCTTATGATAAGATTCTTTATATTTTGTTAGGTTATTCTTTATGTCTTCATATACAGAATAACGAACTATTCGTGATTCACAGAACCATGCAAACTTCTTATTATTCTTATTACCATTTGCACCACGAACAATACCATTATCAATATAAACCTTTATTTCTCTTTCTTCCTTAGTCCAAGAAAAAGTTTCAGGTAATCTATTACTATTTGATGACCATTCCGTTTTGAACGGTGCGCCTATTGCTTGTATTTGCATAATTTACACCGTGCAAGGAGGAACTTCTTTATAAAACTTTCTATCAAGTCTTATAGACTCTAAGAATTCTTGAGTTGGTCTTATATTTGAAGCATGGTTATGATATAGTTTAAAGGTTAAACATGGATTCTTTACGACATAACCTGCCTTCTCGGCATGATATGGTATGGTATTATCATTTCCTGGTACACCAAAATAAAAATCGGCATTTCCTATTCTACAGGTTTTTTTCCAGCACCAAGCATCCTGTGACCATTTTGCTGTGCCGAAGGAAAATCTCTTGTCCTTTTCGTGTCGTGAAATGCAATAAAAATCATTATTATCCATCTTATCTCTCATCATACCGAAATCTTCTGTAAAAATAATATCATTATTTGATACACAAGAAATATCATCTGGTGATTCATACATGTGCGATAATTGGAACATGTATTGGAAAGTACATCTATTTGGATTTACGATAAATTGTACTTTGTGTTGCTTACCATCTAGATATTTTCTTAAATATTCTAGATTTTGTTCATCACCAACAGCAAAGATATTATGTATACAATTTAATTTGTTATTCTCATCAAATGACTCAAACACTTCTCTTTGTCTCACTTCTTCTTTGAAGTGAAAATATTCAACATATAAGTTCATAGTATTTTTCCTTCTCTTTCTCTACGACTCATAACATTTCTGGTATGTTCTCTTTTTCCTTCAGTTTTTGACAGAATTATAGTTACTTTAGAATCTTCTCTTACGGAACAAACAGTATCCTTTAGAGACTTTCTTGTTTCTGTACTATATTTATTGTACCACATTTCCTTTAAAACTGGATGATCTAATTCGGGATAATCAACAGAGCAACCAGATATCCAAGACTTTATAAAGTTTTTGGAATTTTCTGTGTTGTTGAAGAATATTAACGCGCTTTCTGGACAACCATTTGCCTTTTCTACACAAGCAATATCCTCTTCAATAGAATCAAATTCTATTGGTAGACTATTTACTTTAGAATCTGCATCTATCCAAATGATGGGTTCATTGAATTTATTGATACACTCTAAAATAAACTTTGGTTTACGCAAACAATTCATTGCGTAACTACCAAGACTTGGTAATTGCTCAGAATACAATCTACCACCCAGTTCTTTTATTTTTGATTCTAATGAAATAGCAGAATCTTTATAAAAGGTACTGGGTGATAGATCCGAATAGTATGTTACGAATAATGTTTTCATAATTAAGAATTGTATAGACCAAATTTATCGTTTATATCTAATTGAGCAGATGAAACTTTTTTGCAGCACTTTGGATTGGAGCAAGCCTTTGCTGCTTGTTCTTTTATCCAAGAATAAGTCAACTTGATACCGTCCTTTAATAATTGTGATGGTTCCCATCCAATCTTTTCCTTGTATAGTTTATTATCAGAATTTCTTCCTCTAACACCAACTGGACCAGGAATGTTATTGACAGTTAACTTCTTTCCTGAAATTTCAATTACCATTTTTGCTAGATCGTTAATACGAATCATTTCCTCTGAACCTATATTTACTGGTCCTTGGAAATCAGATTCCATCATCTTACGAACTGCTTCGATGCACTCATCAATATACAGGAAGGAACGAGTTTGTTGTCCATCTCCCCAAACATCAATATGTGTACCATCTGCTGCTTCAGCAACTTTGCGACAGAGTGCTGCTGGTGCCTTTTCTTTACCACCAGTCCAAGTTCCCTCTGGACCAAAGATATTATGGAAACGAGCAACACGAACATTCATTCCATAATTTCTGGCAAATGCCAAGAATAATCTTTCACTGAATAGTTTTTCCCATCCATATTCACTATCTGGTGCTGCTGGATATGCAGAATCTTCAGAGCACTTAGGATTATCTGGATCCTCTTGATTGTAAGCAGGATACATGCAGGCAGAAGAAGAATAAAATACTTTACCGACATGCTTGTTTAAACAACGCTCAACAACATTTAAATTAATAAGAGCAGAATTGTGCATGATGTTTGCATCATTTTCGCCAGTAAAGATATAACCAGCACCACCCATATCTGCTGCTAATTGATAGACCTCATCGAATGATTGGTCAAATGCTTGATCACATATTGATTGTAGTCTCAAATCGCCTTTGATAAAACTATCTGCCTCTGTTTGAGCAAATTCTGGATACTTTAGATCAACAACTCTTACCCAGTATCCTTCTTTTTTTAATCTCTTAACTAAATGCGATCCGATGAATCCACCACCACCCAAAACTAATGCCTTTTTCATTTTATTGTTCCTTTCAGCCTTCTGCTGGCTTGTGTGTGTTCAATGACAACTGTTTTTTCTTCTTCAAACCACTTACAATCAAAAACTTTACAATAAGATTGATTAAAGAAATATGTCTTCAATCCTTCTCTATCATATTTATCCCAAACTTTTTGGAGACTTTGTTGTTCCCATCTATTTGGATTTGCCTGACTTTCTTTTTTCCAATCATCAATTAAATTAAAACATTTATCTGTATAATTGAAAAACATAGTACCACCTGCTAATGCTTCGTTTCCCCTATCTTCTCCCCAAGGTCTTAGATGTACATTTCTTGGTTGATTCCAAACATTAGGAATAAAATAAGAACCAAAATCACATTCATACAATTCTTTTGAATCAAATACATTTGGATGGGACTTATATCTACCATCTGCATCTATCCATAAAACAGGACACTTATGCAAATATAGTGCATCCTGAATTACTTCTGCTTTCATTGTACAATTATGCACCCATGATCCTTTACTTGGTTTCTCATATGAAAAGAATGGCAAACCAAATACTTTACAGGTCGCTTCTAGTTCTTTTGCTTCTTCTTTATATTCTGGAGTATAAAAAGTAATCGTTATTGGGTAATTCATTTTCTATCCACTCTCTGTATAACAGATGCCAAATCATGTAAAACCACTGCTTTGTCTCGTCCATGCATTCTATCTATCTGACAATAATTTCTGGGAAGCCATTCTGTGGTTGGTTGAACATCTGCCCATGCTTGTTGCAAACTCCATTGATCCCATGATCTTGTCATTGATTTTGATAATTCTAACCATCTTTCAACCATTCTTATAGTGCTTTTACATTTTCTAAAAAACATAGTACCAGAATTAAACCACATCAATTCTGTGTGAGTTGGCCAATTCTTTGGAAGTTCTATTTCTTCTCTGCCTGCTGGTATTTTTTTCCTAGCACCAGGTTCTCCACGAACACCAAAATCCATTGGTGTATCTAAGAACAAATAAGGATAACTCATAATCTTTGCATCTGTGTCTATCCAGACAACACATTCAACATCTTCATTTAATTTTTTAAGAATATATTCTGGTTTTATATTACAGTTGTCCACCCAGGAACCTCTATCTTTGTATTGCTCTATATCACATTCAATATGAAATTTTTTACAAGATTCTTTTAATTTTTTAGACATCTCAGAGTAAATACCATTATTTGTATAATAACTTATAATTTTAAATTCGTTCATAATGATCTTAAATTCTTTCTTATGTCTATTTGTTGTCGTCTTTCATTTCTTATTTGAGAAACTATTTCTTGCGCTGGTTCCATTTTATGTAATATGTTTTGTGGTTGTTCTGAACTTATTTGTTGTATTACAATTTGCGGTGGAGGTGGAGGGGGTGGTTCTGGTTTTTGTATTATTTTTGGACGATTTCTTTTTTCTTTTACAATTTCTACTTTTGGTATTTCATCCAACTTTATTGAAAAATTTAAATTATTTATTTTATTCTTTCCCTCTGAGTTCCACCAATCAATATCAAATCTAGGAACAAACGATTCAAATATTGGTCCACAGTTCCAAGAATACCATTCAAATCCTTTTTGTTGTGCCATAGGATGCCATTTTCTAAGTGCTTCTGTTGTTTGGTCTAAAGTTTTATGATAATTATATTCTTTTTTCATATCAAAATCTTTAACTTCATAACAATACTTACCCTTCATACTAGAAGCACTTAAATCATTCCCTGCCCATATAACTCTTTTTACACCAATGTAATGCAACCATTGTATCGCAAATGTTACAGACTTATGTGGACCGCGTATAAACGGTTGTCTACCACAAAAAAGATGTTGATCTAAATCTGGCCAACGAGTAGATGTATCGTAATTACACAATATTAAAGATTGTGGGTTTGCATTTGAAGTGATCTTATTATCAGGAATTACTTTTATTATGCTTGGATCAGAATATGCAATTCTACCTTCTTCATCATGCATCTCATTTAAATAATCTGCAAGAACCCAATAATTTGGATTTGGTATTTTTCGTATAGCCGTGCTTACAGCAACGACTGGTAGACCTAAACTAAAAACATCTACAGAATTTAGAGAAGGACCGGAACAGGCTAAAACACATGTATCTGATGGAAAAGATATATCTCCCATTTCATGAATTATTTATCATGAATGATTCGATGGTTTCCTTAAGTTGTTTAGTATAATTTAAAGGATTTTCTTGAAATACAACAGTAGCACCATCTTCACAACTCATGAGAATAACAATATTTTTTACTGGTATACCAGTTTGTTCTTGAAACATAATCGCATATGCAGTTGCTTGCATAAAATATTCCTTAATACTCTTCTTATCCTTTTCCGCAGAAGAGGTTTTAAAATCGATTATAGACAGGTTTCCATCGAACTCAGCAATACAGTCAACTCTACCTGCCAAACCCAACAGAGAGGATTGTAGTGCGGTTTCGAGTGCTCTAATGTTGTCTATCTTATTCAGTTCTGACTTTAATTGTAAAAACAAATAATACTCACCTGGTGAATAATCATCAGGATTGATTGTTTCATTGTTTAAATATGCTTCTATGATTGAGTGGAACT
>Ga0164294_10004483_pt1 | contig 12177 bp, 11 predicted proteins | sample GEODES005metaG_FD_111479 | JGI IMG/M metagenome (GOLD analysis project Ga0164294, IMG submission 111479) | Oligotrophic lake water microbial communities from Sparkling Lake, Wisconsin, USA - GEODES005 metaG | ecosystem: Environmental > Aquatic > Freshwater > Lake | place: USA: Sparkling Lake... | reverse complement strand
ATCTGGGTGGAAGCGATCCATTTCGAGAGCGGGGTAAGGCCTGCTGGGGAGGTTCGGCGGGTTATCTCCGCAGATGGTGATGAGACCAAGCTACTGCTGAATGCCTGCATGATCTTCTATCCGGACCTGTTCCGGGGTTCATGCTCCATCGGTGCGCTGGTGGATGTGGTGGAAAAAGTAGGAACGGAGGTGCATCTCCGGAAAGAAGATAGAATATCCAGCATCTTGGAAGTCCTGCAGAGCGAGGCGAGGCGTATGATGGGGTACGAGCGTTTCGCATTCTGGGATGGAGAGTTGAAGCCTAGAAAGATTGAAAAAAAGGAGAATAAATGAAAAAAGCGGTTCTTTTGATTCTGATGGCAGGGGCGGGTTGGGGTTTCGCCGACGAGGAGGGCCTCTGGGCCGGGCGGGGAGGTGGGTATGAGATAGGGAACTCGATCCTGTGGCAGGATGGGACGACGACGAGGCGAGTCGGAAACGCCTGGACTTCCAACGACGGCCAGACCCTCTACAAGGTTCGTAACTACTGGCTGGAGACAACCCCCAAGACTAAATAACTCCCCCGCCATAGAAACTGGTTTTAAAGTTTGGTGATGTTTCCGCGTGCCGTGATCTCGAAAGTAGGGATTTACGTTTATCTCTACCGGGATCCGCGGGACGGCAAAATCTTCTATGTGGGAAAAGGGAAGGGACAGCGCGCGTTCCAGCATCTAGTTGACGAAAAAGACGGGGTCAAAAGGAAGAAAATCCAGGAGATTCGAAACGCGGGACTTGAGCCCAAAATTGAGATCCTCGTCCATGCCCTAAAAGATGATGAGATGGCCTTGAAGATCGAGGCGGCCTTAATTGATCTGATTGGCGTCGGCCAGTTGGCAAACGAGATGCGGGGTTATGATGCCATTTCCCATGGAAAAATGGACGTGCAAGAGCTGGTCGCCCTGTACGATGCGCCCAAGGTCACCATTCGGGATCAGGGGATTCTCTTAATCCGAATCAATCAGCTATTCAGGCATGGGATGGGCCCCGAGCAGTTGTATGAGGCAACGCGGGGTGTCTGGAAAATTGGCCCTAGGCGGAACTCGGTCCGGCACGTTCTGGCGCTTTATCAAGGTGTGGTGAAGGAGGTTTATGCGGTAGAGGGTTGGGAACCGGCGAATTGGAGGGCTTACAGTTTTCGGGCAGAAGAACTGAAGGCACGGGAAAAGCAGGATGTAGGCCGCTGGCAGTTCAAAGGCTCTGTAGCCAAGGAGCCGATCCGTAGCAGGTATTTGGGCAAAAACGTATCCAAGTACCTAGTGAAAGGCACAATGAACCCGATCCAGTACGTATAAGGCCAACCTAGCGGATGTCCTAGGAGGGTGGGTATGGTGTGAGAGGATGCGAAAACAGGCGGAAATCTTCCTACTTTCCTAGGAAAGTAGGATTAAGATTGAGAACGAAAATGAAATGATGGTTAATGAATCTTTTCGTAGTCGCCTCTTTGTTCGAAACACTCCTTGGTCTGTGGATTGACGGCGAACCGGGAGATAAAGGGGTAGTGATCCAGATCCTCACGTTTGTCGCGGAATTCAAAGACGACCTTATCCCCGTCACGATAGTTAGTGAAAAACCACTGAACGTTGTCCTTTTTGAGTCCGGACAGGAGTTTCTGAAAGTATTCAGTTTTAAAAAGCAGCTCTTCTGCTGCCTTGAGCTCTTGGGAACTGATCTTCGTGGGCAAGGTTGCAGAGGAGGTTCCCGCGCATGTCGGGTCCAGGGGGAGTATCGTGAGCAAAAGCACAATCCAGAAGTGCATGAACATCATGAATAAACAGTTTTGATGGGGTAGTGCCATAAAAAAGAGTGGATAAATGAGGATTTAAGTTGGCAGGAGAACACGAGATGAAATCATCCAGTACAGAAATGGAAAAAATAAGGAATCCGGATGGGCAGGGAAATTGGAAACAAAACGAGACCCTCTGGCAGAGGATTAAGAGGACTTGGTGGATTCTTCTTTCGTGGTTTGGGGTGAAACCCCCGATGAAAAAGCTGCGGCAAATTCACCAATTGGGAGTTGAGGGACGTGAGGAGGAGGCGATGAGACTTTTCCATGAGATCGGGGGAACAGTGGAAAAGGTGCAGGAGCCACCCCCACCATGGTCCGAGTTGGGGGACACGTGGAACGAAGAGGACGGGGAGATCTGGAATGTCGAACCGTGCCACAGTGGTGGTAGAATGGTCTATGTGGGCAATATTTTCAAAGACCCGGTAATTCGGGGAAAGGAGAACACTCGTTTCCGAGCAAATGGATGAATGCCAAAAAATAGTCTACGATCTTAGCCAGCCCTTTTTTCCTCAAGCTTTCTTTCCAATTCAGAAAGTTCTCTATCAAGCAACTGCTCAACGGCGATTTGTCTTTCATGAAAACTCTTGGCCTTCTCAATAATATGACTTGCCCGCTTGTCCCAATATCGGTCGGATAACCACACAAAAAAACAACTACCTAAAAACCCTAAATAAAACCAAATTGGGTTCTGAGAAACTACAAAGAACACAACAAACAAAACCAAAAAAATAATCAAGACCTTGTTTGTTGTTTTCTTTATGGCTAGAAAAACTGAGATTGTTTTTCGGTCTTCAGGACCCAAGAACGATTCCCAAGCGATCATTTCGGCGTCGATTTCTCTGGGTATTTTCAAAAAGTTCATGACTGTTTTTATGCGGTTTTTGTGTTTTAGAGAAACATTTCCTTTCTTAAGCTAATTTAAAATACTCCATCGTCTATTTCAAGCCCGCCTCAAATAGGGGTAGGGCGGTATTTGTCCTAGGGGTTTGGGTAAGATGAGGGGATGATGAATAAAGGAAAAAAGAAAATGAAGAAGACCAAGGAGACGAAACTCAAGGTGAAGGGGCCGGAGGCGATTGAGGACGGGTTGATGGATATGGGTAGGGCCATTGAGGCCGGAGGACCCTGGACGCATCCTGAAATGGACCGGATTCCGGAGTGGAGGGGGGCTGACATCCGGATTACCAGCGACTTTAAGACGGACTTCAAAGAACCGAACTACTTCGACCATGACCTGACGGTACGGACAAGTCATGCGGGACCGGCGACGTGGTTTGTGTTCCAGATGCGAGATCTATTCATTGGCTGGCTGGATTACGGCAACAAGTATGGCTTTTACGAGCTGTTGGCGCAGGGAGCGCTTGAGCACCTGGCGGGGAACCAACCAGAGCCGGAGGATGCCAAGCCACTCTTAAGGGCCATGCTGACCCGGGCATTCCTGATGCTGGAAGTTGCCAAGGAATACCATGTGTGGCCTGATGATGCCATGATGGTAGCGCATTCCCAAGACGAGGAGGGAAACCAGTTTAGGCAGAATTTGGAGGGCCCAAGGTTTGAATGAGATACCAAAGGCAGAGGACGAGAAGAGACCGTACTTCGCCTTCGGCTCAAATCTTTCACTAGATCAAATGCGGAAGCGTTGCCCTGGTCACCAATTGGTAGGAATCGCCGTTTTGACAAACCATCGGGTAGTTTGCAATAAAAAGGGTGATAATGGCGTAGATTATTATGCCGGGATTGTTTGCTCGCCCGGAGATGAGGTTCTTGGTGCGCTTTATCAACTCACTAAAGAGGACATCATGAGTCTAGATTTGAGTGAAGGTTGCAAAGATGGTGGAAGGCACTATGTGCGTAATGCAAAGGACTTTTTTGTAAGAGACCGGGAAACTGGGCAGATAATCAACGCCTTTACCTACTTTGTAGTGGAACCAGTAGCCTCCAAAAAACCCACCTTGGGATATGCGACAAAGATCTTCCAGGGTTGTCGTGATCATGGCTTACCGGAAAAGTACGTAAAAACCTTGCGGACATGGTTTTTGATGGATCCGGAGACGCCATAAGGTGGCAAGATTTACCCACAAAAGCCCTGCCTGATCCGGTATCAAGGTAGGATGAAAAAACTGGGACGCGGCGGGTAATCAGGTAAAAAGTGATCTCCTCAGCAGCCAAAAACCTTTGACTGATAAGGAACAATCCTGAATGAAACTCGCCGATGTCATTGACAATCTGACCAAGCTGCTTGCTTCCGTAGATAAAAAAAGCTTCGTTTATGACTTCCTTGCTGCCTTTGGAACGCCCAAAGCAACTCTTGCCCGTCTAAAGTCTGGCAATCTGAATGTTGCCAAGAAACCTGGTTGCATCCTTCTAAAGGGAAAGGTCTATTTTGAGCCAGTCGTAAAGGAACTGATAAAAACACCTTCTCCAAGGGAGATCCTGGAGTTGGCAACCGCCAATCCCCAAATTGAGAGAAATAAGCCCCGATTCCTTTTTTCCACGGATTTCAAGGAGTTCGTCGCCTATGACACCAAACGGAAGGAGTGGCTTGAGGTCGCATTCAAGGAATTGGGGAACCACTACACATTCTTCCTTCCGCTAGCTGGCATGGAAAAGACCTCATTCCAAGAGGAAACCGATGCTGATGTCAGAGCGGCTGACCAGATGGCAAAGCTCTATGACCTTATAATTGCTGACAATCCTCCAAGCTCCAAAACGGAAAGGCATCAACTTAATGTCTTTCTAACCCGTTTATTGTTCTGCCTATTCGCAGAGGACACTGGAATTTACCCGAGCCAACTCTTCACCAATTCGATAAATTCATTTTCTCAGTCAGATGGTTCAGATGTGGGTCAACTAATCCAAGATATCTTCCTTGTCCTAAGTACTGAGCCAACCTCTCGCAAAAAAATAAAACCTCATCTTGCCGAATTTCCCTACGTTAATGGAGGACTCTTTAACGATACCGAAAGCAAAAGACTCGTAGTCCCTAAGTTTACATGCAAATCCCGCCACAAGCTAATTGAGCTAGGAGGCAAGAGTTGGAAGGAAATTAACCCTGACATCTTCGGCTCGATGTTTCAGGGGGTTGTAGATGCCGAGGTCAGGGCAGATCTGGGGATGCACTACACTTCCGTCCCCAATATTATGAAGTTAATCAAGCCTCTCTTCCTTGATAATTTATACGAGGAGTTTGAGAAAGCGAAGGGATCAGAGGGTAAGTTGAATGTCCTTCTCAAGCGGATATACCGCCTACGTATCTTTGACCCAGCTTGCGGATCGGGAAACTTTCTTATCATAGCTTACAAAGAGCTGCGCCGACTTGAGATGGCTATTTTTAAGGAGCTTCAGAAGCTTTCAACCCAGTTACCGCTATCTGGAATTTATGTCAGTCAGTTTTATGGTATTGAAATTGATGACTTTGCACATGAGGTTGCAATTCTTGCTATGTGGCTTGTTGAGCATCAGATGAACGTCGAGTTCAAGATTGAGTTCGGAGATGCACCGGCTTCTTTGCCTCTAAGGGAGGGGGCTAAGATTGTCTGCGGAAATGCAACAGCGTTAGATTGGAAAAAGGTATGTTCGTGCCCCGATGGGCATTCCGTTTTTATTTTAGGCAACCCTCCCTATCTTGGATCTCGTTACCAAACCACTTCCCACAAAGAGGATATTGCCCGTGTGTTCTTGGGCGAAAAAAACTTTAAACAGCTAGACTACATCTCTTGCTGGTTTCAGCTTGCAGCCCGCTACATAGAAAAAAGCAATTCCGACGCTTGCTTCGCTTTTGTTTCAACAAATTCAATTTGCCAAGGAGAACTAGTAGCTGCGCTCTGGACAAGGATTCTGGATAGAGGGCTAGAAATACGCTTTGCCCATACTTCCTTCAGATGGAGCAATAGTGCGAAAAGTACTGCTGCTGTCATTTGTGTGATAGTAGGGATTGGACGCTCTTCAACAAAAACGAAGTTCCTATTCCAAGATGGAGTAAGACAATCGTGCGAGCGGATTTCTCCAACGCTTACTACAGGCGCAACCTCTGTAGTGGTTCCTCGCCAAGACAGACTTTCACATCTGCCAAAAATGGTGAGTGGGAATAAGGCTGTTGATGGAGGGCATCTTTTTTTAACTAAAGCGGAAAAGGAAACCTTTGAAGCCCTATTTCCCTCATCAGAGAAGTTCATACGCCGTGTGTGGGGGGCTAAAGAGTTCTTACAATCTACGCAACGATGGTGTCTGTGGATTGAGGATGATGCTGTTGAAGAGGCATTGAAAATTAAACCAATCGCAGAGCGGGTCGAAAGAGTGCGTGTATCGAGGCTTTCTAGCCCAGACCAAGGTGCAAATGTACTGGCTGCTACTCCTCATAGATTTAGGGAGATGCTTAAGCCAAAAAAAACACTAGTCCTCATGCCAACGGTATCCTCTGAACTGAGGGAATACATCCCAGTAGGTTTCTTTGGAGCGAAGGACGTTGTCATAGCTCCAAATCAAGCAATCTACGACGCTCCCTCTTGGGTTTTTGGAGCGATTTCTAGCAAAATGCACATGGTATGGGTGAAGGCTGTCGCGGGAAGGTTGAAGACAGATATTCGCTACTCCTCCTCGCTTTGTTACAACAACTTCCCATTACCAGAAGTGTCGGAACCCTATAAAGAGTTGATAGGAGCGTGTGCAGAAACAATATTACTTGAGAGAGAAAAACATCCCGAAAAAACAATCTCCAACCTGTACGACCCAAAAAGGATGCCACCCAGTCTACTTGAAGCGCACAGGAGGTTAGATGGTGTTATAGATATGTGCTATCGGGCGAAACCTTTTCTCAGCGACGAGGAGCGGCTGTCTGTTCTATATGCTTTATATCGAAAAATGACTGGCGGTAAGGCAAAAGAGACAGACCAACAAGTCCTACTGGAAGTATGACACCATGCCCGATCTGATTTTCGTTCACTATGCCCGTAGCGGGAAGAGCACCTCGACCAATACAATGGGGATGAGGGAGATGCAGTATCGTGTCTTTAATGAGAGAAACTCCAAATATCTTCTACTTAAAGCACCCCCGGCATCTGGTAAGTCTCGGGCTTTGATGTTCATCGCCTTGGACAAGTTGCAAAACCAAGGGTTGAAGAAAGTGATCGTGGCAGTACCAGAACGATCAATCGCAAGTTCCTTTGATAGCACTGAACTTACAAACGTAGGCTTCTTTGCAGATTGGAATGTTCGGCCGGAAAACAATCTGTGCACTGGAGGAAGCGACAAGGCCAAGGTGGCAGCGTTCAAACGCTTCTTAGACGGCACTGATCAGATTCTTGTATGTACCCATGCCACGCTTCGTTTTGCTTTTGACCAGGTTGATACAAAGAAGTTTAACGAATGCTTGGTTGCAGTTGATGAGTTTCATCACGTCTCCGGTAATGAGGATAGCCGTCTTGGAGAGTTGGTGAGGGGCTTGATGACTGGAAGCAGCGCCCACCTATTTGCAATGACTGGTAGTTACTTCCGAGGGGATGGCCAACCGGTTCTTCTTCCAGAGGATGAAGTCAAATTCACCGTCGTTACCTACAACTACTACGAGCAGTTGAATGGGTATGACTACCTCAAGTCCCTAGGAATTGGATACCACTTCTACCAAGGGAGATATTTATCAGCGATTGGAGAGGTTCTGGACACGAACAAAAAGACCATTCTTCACATTCCTCATGTAAGAGCTGGTGAGTCTACAAAGGACAAACACGGTGAGGTGGACTCCATCTTAGATCTTATTGGTGATTTTGACTACACAGACCCTTTAACGGGGCTTCACTACATCAAGGACAAGAAGACTGGAAAAACGATCAAGGTTGCCGATCTGGTCGATGATGATCCTGTGAGGCGCAATTTGGTGATCTCTTTCCTTCGCCAGATGAAGAATCCAGACGATGTTGATCTCATCATTGCTCTTGGAATGGCAAAAGAGGGGTTTGACTGGAAATACTGCGAGCATGCTTTGACAGTTGGCTATCGGGGGTCTCTTACAGAGGTCATCCAAATCATCGGACGATGCACTCGTGACTGCGTGGGAAAAACCCATGCACAATTCACGAATCTGGTTGCTCAACCAGATGCCTCCGATGCCAATGTGGCGATCTCAGTCAACAATATGCTGAAGGCCATTACATGCTCACTGCTAATGGAGCAAGTCCTAGCACCTGTGATAAAGTTTAAGCCGAAGATAGACGGTGAAGTAACTAAGCCCGGCGAGATCCGCGTAAAAGGCCTAAAGCAGGCTACGACTGAGCGAGTAAAGAAGATCATTGAGCAAGACATTAACGATTTGAAAGCAGCAATCTTGAGTGATGAGTCTGTCACCAAAGCAATTACTGGAGCGGTTGATCCACAGGTAATGAACAAGGTGCTGATACCCAAAGTCATTGAGACGAAATACCCCCACTTAACGAATGAGGAACGGGAGCAGATACGTCAGCACGTTGTGACAGACTCGGCCATCCGTGGTGCAGAAACTCAAGTCCAAGGTGACAAGAGGTTCATTCGTATGGCTGGTCAGTTTATCAACATTGATGATCTCAGTATTGACCTCATCGACTCAATCAATCCATTCCAGAGGGCCTACGAGATAATGTCCAAGGAGGTGAACGCTCCTACGTTGAAGGTCATCCAGGACTGCATTGCTGGTACTCGGATTCAAATGACTGATGAGGAGGCGATCCTGCTATTTCCCAAGATTAAATTCTTCGTGAAAGAAAAAAATAGGGAACCAATTGTAACTGCTGTGGACCCTTTAGAGCAGCGTATGGCTGCTGCTTTGATACATATTAAGAAACGCCGACAAGAGCGTGGAAAGTAGTCATGACCGATGCCCAGCTTGATCAGCTTATTGCCGATGACGATCTTGGGCTTCTCAAGATCAAAGCAAAGAAAACACCCCAAACCACGGAAGAAGAAAAGCTTCTTGCCGGCTTTCAAGAGATCCTTCGGTTTGTTGAGTCACACGAAGTTGCCCCATCTAAATACGGTGACCAGCTTAGCGAGCGGCTCCTTTTTGCTCGCCTGGAGGCAATAAGACGTGATCCAGTCCAAAGAGAGATGCTTAAAAAGTTTGACGAATATGATCTTCTTCATATGCAGGAGGATAAAACTCCGGAGTCCATTGAGGAAGTGCTGGATGACAACTTTCTCGACAGTCTTGACCACGGGGGCAGTCAGATTCTTAACATCAAAAATATTCTACGGCCTAAGGATATTGAATCACCCGATTATGTTGCGCAAAGGAAACCCTGTAAGAACTTTTCGTTATTTGATGATCAGTTCAAGCAGTGCCAAGAAGAAATAAAACATGGGAAACGTACGCTCCTGGCATTTGCTAATGAGTCCCAGATCGAAGCTGGCATGTTTTATGTTTTGCGAGGAGTTCTCCTACTAGTCACTGAGGTAGGTGAGAAAATAAGAAAGAATGGCAAATGGAATGCTAGATCTCGCTGTATCTTTGAAAATGGCACCGAGTCGAACATGCTTGTGCGCTCCCTTTCCGCTGAGCTCTATAAGGACGGAAGAAGAGTAACCGAGCTCAAAGATCATCTTTTAAATCCGATGATTGTCACTAAGGACGATACTGCAACGGGGCATATCTATGTGCTCCGCTCCTTGAGCGAGAACACAGAAATTAAATCTACGCCGAATCTCTACAAAATCGGCCTATCACGCAGGAGCGTTGAAACTCGAATTCAGAACGCTCAAAATGAGGCAACCTATCTTATGGCGCCTGTAGCCGTGGTTAGCACTTTCCAATGTTTCAACGTGAATCTGGACAAACTAGAAAAGCTGATTCATCGCTTCTTTGATTCCGCAAAAGTTGATATCCAAGTGACTGATCTGGAGGGGAGGTACGTGACTCCAAAAGAGTGGTTTAGTGTTCCTTTGCCATGCGTCACCCATGCCATCCGCCTTCTTATCACAGGAGAAATCCTTAAGTATCGTTACGATCGTAAGACTGAGGAGATTGTCCCTCACGCAAAGTAGTTTTGGAGCAAATTCATATGGCAAAACAAGACATCACTGTTGAAGAGCTGGTCCGGATGATTGAGAAAGGGGAGCTGCGACTTCCCGAAATGCAGCGGCGCTACGTGTGGAGATCTACTCGTGTTCGGGATCTGCTGGACTCCCTCTATCGTGGGTATCCCTCTGGAGCAATTCTCGTTTGGGACACAGATGAGGATGTTCCTCAACAAGAGTTTGCAGTTAAACAACAAGCTAACCCTTATCGAAATACGAAACTACTTTTAGATGGGCAACAGAGGCTGACATCCCTTTCAGCAGTAATCCGTGGCGAACCAATCACCGTAAGATCTAAAGGTAAAACAAGAGACATCGAAATACTCTTTAACCTCGAGCATCCTGAGAAGTTGGAAGTCGTGACCGAGGTGGAGGAGGGGAACAGCCTGGGCTTGTCTGCCAACGACAACGAATCTGAATTAGCTGATGATGCAGAAGAGGAGGCGGTGGATTCTACCGACGATGATCTTCAGAAACGGCTAGAGGCCATGACGTTTGTTGTAGGGACCAAGAAGCTCGAGAAGCTGCCAAACTGGGTAAAGGTTTCAGAGGTGTTCCAAAGCCATGGAGATACGGAGTTTCTAAAAAGGGCGGGTGTTAAGGAGTTAGCTGACCCCAGGACTACAAAGTATAGCGAAAGGCTCCGAAAGCTTCGGGCCATTAAAAGTTATCAATACCGGATGGATATCTTGGAAAAAAAACTATCCTACGATGAAGTCACTGAAATATTTGTTCGGGTCAATTCACTTGGCGTCAAACTGAGAAGCTCTGATTTGGCCCTAGCCCAAATAACTGCAAAATGGCGTGGATCACTTGCAGCATTTGAAAAAGAGCAGGCAAGATTCCTTAAGAACGGTTTTGAAATCGAGCTTGGCGTACTCCTTAGGAACCTTGTGATTTTCGCAACGGGCCAGTGCAAATTCCTTACCATTGGTAAGGTAGAAATCGAAAAACTAAAAGAAGCATGGGGAAAATCGATACATGGTATGGAGTACGCCGTAAACTTCATCAAAAGCAGCGCAGGCATTGATAGTCCTGCCTTGTTGTCTTCATTGAACCTTTTGTTGCTCATTGGTTATTACGGACAAATGCGAGGCTTTAAAATTCAGGCTAAAGAGGCCAACGAGCTTTTATATTGGTCTATCCTCGCAAATGCGAAAGGGCGTTATTCTAGAGGCTCAAGTGAAACTCTTCTTGATCAGGATTTAGCTATTCTGAGGGACGGCAAAGGAGCAGGAGAGTTGTTGGAGAAACTGCGACTTCAAGTTGGAAGACTTGATATAGGTCCTGAAGAATTCGAGGGACGAAACCAACGAAGCGCTATCTTTAAGACTATGTTTCTGGCCTTTCGCAAGGCAGGCGCCAAAGACTGGTACTCTAAACTACCAATTGGGAAAGAGCACATCGGAGCCAATCATTCTTTACAATATCACCACATATTTCCCAAAGCTTACCTAAAGAGAGAGGCGAGAGATGTTGATGCCGACGACATTGCGAATATGGCGTTTATTGCTGGAAGGACAAATAAATCAATAAGTGATAAATCTCCCGCTAGTTATATACCTAAGATTCTCAAGGATTCTGGCGAGGATATGCTTGATAAACAATGTATCCCTACTAACCCCGCACTTCTTGAAGCCCAAAGCTATGAGATATTTCTCAAGACACGCAGGGAGATGATGGCCAAACGAATTAATAAATTCTTCGATGATTGTAGGCTTTGAGAAGAGTATCCGGTCCAAGGCTCTCTAAGTAAGGGCTCCTATGTATAAGCCTTCTGTAAAATGAAATTCTGGTGGGTCAGCCAGAACCAGACCTTCGATCACGAAGTGCCTGGAGGATATATGTGGTCTCCCAAAGTAAATCGGGATGAAACCCAGAATCACTTTTACGAGGCAATGCGGGAGGTGGCCCGTGGGGATATTGTTTTCTCTTTTTGCAGTAGAAAGATCATGGCCATTGGGATTGCTCAACGCCCGGCCTATACATGCCCAAAGCCTCAAGAGTTCGGTTCGGCTGGCGCCAGCTGGAACGAAGTAGGCTGGCGGGTGGATGTTCAGTTTAAGGTTCTACTTAAGCAGATTGAGCCAAGGCAGCACATGAATCTACTTCGCCCTTTGTTGCCTGAAAGGTATTCGCCAATACGAGCAGACGGTACTGGCAATCAAATCTACCTAGCAGAACTGCCTGATTCTTTTGGTCAGGCGCTATTAGGTTTGATTGGGGTAGAGGGGCAAGTAGCCGCCCAAGAATCGGAAACGCATTCTAAATTGAATGAGGAGGCGGCTGAGGTTGGACGGGCTCCTGCGGAT
>Ga0164294_10004482_pt1 | contig 12178 bp, 9 predicted proteins | sample GEODES005metaG_FD_111479 | JGI IMG/M metagenome (GOLD analysis project Ga0164294, IMG submission 111479) | Oligotrophic lake water microbial communities from Sparkling Lake, Wisconsin, USA - GEODES005 metaG | ecosystem: Environmental > Aquatic > Freshwater > Lake | place: USA: Sparkling Lake... | reverse complement strand
GGAATGTGGGGGTCGCGGCACGCACCGGTCCACTCTGGCACGCGAGTCTGCTCGGGTGATTGGCTTTACGTTTATGCAGATTACCGCGCTGCTGCCGAATAAAGGACTCTCCAGCATTTGTGGGAACAAGTTATCAACAGAAGCAACTATGGGCAATCGCAACATTCCTACCAAATTAGCTATCATTAACATCAATGGTGGTCGATCTACCTGCTGCCACAATAGCAACGAATCGCCGAATCCAGGCACCCTAGGCAGACAAGCGTGATCGAAGATCCGAACAACAAGGAACCCGCCTCCACGCGCGATGAGTCGATCAGCATATTAATTGTGAACCAAAGTTTTTGGCCTGATGTCGTGGCGACCGCACAGCAAGCCCACGACCTCGCGATCGCTTTGGTGGCGCGTGGTGATCGAGTTACATGCTTGGCGTCGCGAAGTCTTTATGGGCGCGCTGGCTCAACCTTGCCGAGACATGAATTCAAGGATGGTGTTGAAATTCACCGGGTATCTAGCAACCTGTTCAGTAAGCGTGGTTTACTGACTCGCACCTTTGATTACCTTCGATTCAACGTTTCGTGCACTATTAAGGCGGCTTTGTTGCCAAGACATGACGTGGTCATATGCTTGACTACCCCGCCTTTCGTTGCCCTCGTCGGGGTCATCCTTCGCGCACTCAAAGGATCGAAGTTTGTGCTATGGAGCATGGATCTCTATCCCGACCTACCGGTAGCTGCTGGAATTCTCAAACGAAATGGACCCTTACATCGCATTTTGGCGCAACTGGACCGCCTTGCCCTCCATAGCGCCGATTGCGTAGTTGTTCTCGGGCGATGTATGCGGGCGCGTGTGCTTGAAAAAGGGGTAGACCCCAAAGCATTGCGGATGATCCATCCTTGGTCCGACCCAAATGAGATCTTGAATATCCCGGCTCGTGTGCCGGGCCAGGTGATCGATGAAACTCCGGTAACAACTACCGGAGTTTCCTCTCAGGCTATCCAATGTCGTCCAAATCGGTATCGAGAGGCATGGGGGATAGGTGATCGTTACGTCATTCAGTACTCAGGAAACTTCGGCCTTGGTCACGATGCCCAGACGGTCTTTGACTGCATGCGAGCACTAAAGGATGTTGATGACATCCGGTGGGTAATGGTTGGAGATGGAGTCATGAAGCCGATGCTTGTTGACTTCGTGCATCGGAATTCCATTACCAACGTGATCATCAAGCCATACCAGCCACGAAAGGATCTCTCCGCACTCATGTTGCTTGGCGACATGCACCTTGTACTTATGGCCCCCGGATTTGATGGGGTGATTCTTCCCAGCAAACTCTATGGGATCCTTGCGGCGGCTCGACCCGCCGTGTTTGTTGGTCCGCACGAAAGCGAGATCGCGCGAGTGATCGAAGAAGAGTCCTGCGGAATAGTGGTGAAGAATGGCGACACACTCCACCTGCAAGCTGTCATAAAGATGCTGCGAGAAGATCCCGGGCTGGGACTCAAGTTCGGACAGCAAGGCCGGCACGCCCTTGAGACCAAATACTCGATGCAACACGCATGCGAGTCGTGGTACCGATTACTGCACGATTTGACAGGCGACACGACATTGCGACCTCATAGGAACGAGGCTTCATGAACATCTTAAAAATCATCGGCAGAACTAGCCCACTCTTTAGCGGCGACCTCAGTACTAATGAACTCGCCCTGGGCGCACTCGTAAGAAGCGGGAGATTTCTAGTAATAGGCGGAGCGGGATCCATTGGCCAAGCTGTGACGCGAGAAATTTTCAAACGTCAACCCCTAGCCCTGCACGTCGTTGATATCAGTGAAAACAATATGGTCGAGCTAGTGCGAGATATCAGGAGCACCCTTGGATACATAGATGGTGACTTCCGAACGTTCGCCATTGACTGTGGAAGTGATGAATTCAAATCTCTCATTGACGCGTCTGAAGGTTATGACTTTATCCTCAATCTGTCGGCACTAAAGCATGTACGAAGCGAACGCGACCCGTTCACACTGATGCGAATGATCCGGGTTAACGTTCTCAACACAATCGCGACGGTAGCGCAGGCGAAGCGCCTAGGGGCTAAGAAGTACTTCTGTGTGTCAACGGACAAGGCCGCGAATCCAGTCAATATGATGGGCGCAAGTAAGCGCATCATGGAGATGTTTCTCATGCGCGCTAGCCTTGATATACCAATATCTACAGCACGATTCGCTAATGTTGCATTCTCCGACGGCTCATTACTCCACGGGTTTAACCAGCGATTCGCGAAGCGGCAACCTATATCTGCTCCGTCCGACGTGCGCCGGTACTTTGTTACCCCCCAAGAGTCAGGTGAACTGTGTCTTGCTTCGTGCCTCCTTGGGAACAATCGTGAGATATTCTTTCCCAAACTGAGCAATGCGCTTCAATTGACACGATTCTCGGATATCGCGGTTCGATTTCTTGAAGACCTCGGGTTCGAGCCCTACGAGTGTGCTTCTGAAGATGAAGCAAGAGGTCGCGCCGGTGAACTCATCGCGATGCGCAAGTGGCCCTGCTACTTCTTTAAGAGCGATACGACCGGCGAGAAAGACTTCGAAGAGTTCTTCACCGAGGGCGAGGATGTAAATCTCGCGAGATTTGAGTCGATCGGGGTAATCAGCAATCCTCCTAGTTTCGACAACGCAATCCTTGATGCGTTTCACGTGGATATTGATGCCATGCTGCAGAGTGGCAAGTGGGATCGCTCGCAGTTAGTTAGCCTTTTCAATCGAACTATTCCAGAGTTTCGACATAGTGAAACTGGGAAGTTCCTCGACGGGAGAATGTGAATTGCAACGCTTAGCAGACATCTTCCTTACCGCATTAGCGCTTCTCCTACTATCGCCGCTACTAATACCGATTGTCATTTTGCTTCGCATTACTGGCGAAGGGCATGTCTTCTACTTCCAAGAGCGAATCGGCAAAGGGGGCAAGCCATTTAAACTCTATAAGTTTGCGACGATGCTTAAGGACAGTCCGAACATTGGAACTGGAACCATCACCGTCAAGGGCGATCCAAGGATCCTTCCGATGGGCCACTTTCTTCGAAAGACCAAGGTCAATGAACTGCCCCAGTTGATCAACATTATTATTGGGGACATGAGCATCGTTGGTCCGCGCCCGCAGACTCGGAGATGCTTCAATGCATTTCCAGAAAATGCAAAGAAGGCGATTATTACCGTCCGCCCTGGGCTCTCGGGGATCGGCTCGATCGTCTTCCGCAACGAGGAGGAGTTGTTGAGTGGCCAGAAGGACCCTGTTGCCTACTATGACACAGTGTTAGCGCCATACAAGGGCAATCTCGAGTGTTGGTACATCGAGAACCAGGGTATGAAGAGTTACTTATTGATAATTCTGATCACGGCTTGGGTGGTTGTTAGTCCTGACTCTAAAGTCGTTTGGTCGGCGTTCAAGAATCTGCCTAACGATTTACCGCCCTCGAAGGATTGTGTGTCGAGTTGAGGTCGGAGACGCAGACAATCGTTACTCACTAGATAGTCCGTGATAGTCCTGGATTGCATGCGAGAAACATCAAATGACAATGACCCCCCACGAGTGGAAAGTACAGTTATTCAAACTCAATTTCGACGAGCGCGAAATAGATGCTGTTGTAGAAACGCTGAAGTCCGGTTGGATCACAATGGGTCAGAGGACACTCGACTTTGAAGCTGCATATGGGCGCGAACTTGGTTGCGGGACGCGATGTTTGGCGGTTTCCAACGGAACTGCCGCACTGCATGTAGCCACGCTCGCACTTGGTATCGGTCCGGGAGACGACGTCATCGTTCCTTCTCTCACATTCATCGCGGACGTAAATGTCGTTCGAATTGCTGGGGCGCGTCCTATCCTCGCGGATGTGACTTCCATGAATGACTGGTCGATGGATCCTGTGGATATCGAGCGAAAGATCACACCAAAGACCAAGGCGGTTATGGTCGTCCACTATGCCGGCTATGCATGCGACATGGATGCAATTGTTGACATCTGCAAGCGACATCAGTTGGCCCTCATTGAGGACTGTGCCCATGCCAATGGCGGAGAGTTCAGGGGACGAAAGCTTGGAACGTTTGGGGACATTTCTGCTTGGAGTTTTTTCACAAATAAGAATTTGTCAGTCGGCGAGGGTGGACTTGTTGCGTGCCGCGATGATGCATTGTTCCAAAAGTGCAAAAATCTTCGCTCGCATGGCATGACTGTTGCGAGTTTCGATCGCATGCAGGGTCGCGCAAACACCTATGATGTATTGGAGGCAGGCCTCAACTATCGCATGGATGAATTGCACGCGTCGCTAGCGCTGGTGCAGTTAGACAAATTGCCAACCGCAAACAAGCGGCGCGGAGAGCTTTCCGCCCGTTACTTCGACAGACTTGACCGTATGAACGGTGTAGCGGTGCCATTTCGTGAATTCTCGAGAGGCACTCCTACTTGGCACATCATGCCGATTCTGCTGGACAAGGGCATCGATCGACAGGGTGTGATTGCAAGTTTGAAGTCAGACGGAGTGCAAAGCAGTATCCACTACCCTGCTATCCAAGACTTTACCGCGTACAAGAATTGCGATGGCGAGACCCCGCTAGCAAAAGAGGTATGCCGAAGGGAACTCACGTTGCCCCTCTACCCAACAATGACCGATGCTGAAGTTGATCTTGTATGCGACTCGCTACGACGCGCGGTCGAAGCGCAGCTGTGACGAAACTTCAAACTCAGTCCGCGACTAGTGGCCATCACTCATGACGCACCAAAGCGGTATTCGAACGGACTTCGTCTCAGTCATACTTCCGCCACACAACGCGATTGACGTAATCCGTGTAACTCAAAATAATTCGGACTACCTTTTCAGACACATTGGGAACGGAGTAGTCCTCCACGAGTCGTAGTGTCCTGTCCTTACCAATGAGCTGTGACGCAAGAATCTCCAGCCCTTGAAGTACCCTTTCCACACTAAGACCGACCATCATGACCGCGGCTTCTTCCATGCCTTCCGGCCGCTCGTGTGCTTCGCGAATGTTCAACGCACGGAAGTTAAGTATTGAAGACTCTTCATTGATAGTGCCACTATCGGAAAGAACAGCACGAGCCTTCATTTGAAGGTGTACATAGTCGGACAATCCAAGCGGCTTCATCAAGACCACTTTGGGATGAAATTGGCTACCAGTAGCATCAATTCGCTTCTGTGTTCGGGGATGGGTGGACACAACTACAGGCAGCTGGTAAGTATCCGCAACCGCGTTAAGAACCGTTACTAACTTGGCGAATGTCGCGTCTGAGTCGACGTTTTCCTCGCGGTGCGCACTCACCATGAAGAAGGACTGTTCCTTAAGACCCAAACGGGCCAGGATGTCTGATGCATCAATCTTCGATCTATAATGCTGCAGTACTTCAAACATGGGACTGCCGGTCTTAATCACAAAGTCAGGTGGCAGGCCCTCACTCAAGAGGTAGTCGCGGGCAATCGAGCTGTAGGTCAGATTCACATCGGCCGTGTGATCAACAATTCGACGATTAATTTCCTCAGGAACCCGCTGGTCAAAGCAGCGATTTCCCGCTTCCATATGGAACACGGGGATTTTTCGCCTCTTGGCGGGGAGGACAGACAAGCAACTGTTGGTGTCACCAAGAACAAGTAGTGCATCCGGACAAACGGTTGCTAGGACCCCATCGACAGCAACGATGACCTTTCCGATCGTCTCGGCTGCCGTTGCGCCTGCCGCCTCCAAAAATCTATCCGGCTTTCGAATTCCAAGATCATCGAAGAAAATTTGATTCAACTCATAGTCGTAATTCTGACCCGTATGAATGATGGTGTGTTCACAGAACTGATCAAGTTTAGCCATTACCCGTGACAACCGAATAATCTCGGGGCGAGTTCCTACGACGGTGGCAACCTTTAGCTTCTTCATTAGGACTTTCGCTGCAAATAGCGGCAAGGAGTTCAACCAACGTCGTCTAGTTAACTCTAGGACGACAGATCTAAGTCATCGACATGTAAATCCGTTGCTAAATGTATTAGAGTTTTACTTGATGGGTAACCGTGTCTGGACGCTCGCGATCGAACACTTCGTTCGCCCACAGGAGCACGATGAGTTCATCGTTTCCGATGTTCGTGATGTCGTGCGCCCATCCAGGAACAGTGTCTACAACGGTAGGGCAGTCACCAGTAGTAGTTATTGAGTGGGCCTCGCCTGTTATGACGTGCTGAAATCCAAATCTGGCATGGCCACTGACCACCAAGAACTTTTCGTTCTTAGTGTGGTGATAATGTCCACCGCGAGTTACTCCCGGATGCGCCGTGAAGAAAGAGATTTGACCGGAATCGCGCGTCCGAAGCACTTCTGCGAATGTACCGCGTGGATCTACATGTCGTGTGATTTGATAGGCAAAGTCCGCTGTAGGTAGATAGCTTAGGTAGGTCGCATATAAGCATCGTAAAAATCCAACCCCCACAGAGTCGATGCTGATTTCATGGCGTGCTTTATGAAAATATTCGATTGCGGCTGCGACTTCACCAACAGTAACTGGATACACAGGGCGTACGTCGCGGAATGGACCGCCATCAATACTGCGTCCATCCCTATGTGACGCGAGTATCCCCAAGAATGCATCGACCACATCGTCGATGTAAACCAAATTCAGCTTCGCAGCTGGATCGTTAATCGTGATCGGCAGACCGTGTGCGATGTTGTAGCAAAAAGTAGCAACCGCAGAGTTATAGTTGGGGCGGCACCATTTACCGAAGATGTTCGGGAGGCGGAACACATGAACAAGGCGATCAGCGTTTGGAAGTGCTTGCAGTAACTCTTGCTCGGCCGCTCGCTTGCTCAATCCATACGGATTGTCTCGATCCGCCTGGGCAGAAGAAGTAAACACAATAGGAATCGATCCGCCCCGGGCCGCCAGTGCCCGCGCGAGCCGGGCAGTCAAGTCACGATTGCCGACCATGAATTCAGATGGCTCAGGGGGGCGATTTACACCTGCTAAATGAAAGACGAAATCACAGTTGGTAAGTCCATTGCTTAAGTCGGACTCACTAGACGTACGGTCTATACAGATGACCTCGAAGTGGGGCAGTTCACGAAGTCTCACGCACAGATTGCGGCCGACAAATCCATTACTGCCAGTGACTAGGACGCGCATCGTGGTCAATCCACAAGCCGCGGCGTCTTGCCAGAAACGAGGTCTTGCATAAACTCAAGTTTAAGTAGTAATTTCTTCATTCCGTCAATATCAAGTCGCTGAGTATTGTGAGAGTTATAGTCTGTGATTGTTGGAAGTTTCGACTGCCCTTCCTCGAAGAACTTCCCGTAGTTCAGGTCGCGCATGTCAGGTCGAACACGGAAATAGTTTCCAAGGTCCTCAGACGCGATCATCTCCTCGCGGCTCAAGAGTGCTTCGTACAACTTCTCCCCATGCCGCGTACCAATCACTCGAAGTGGGTGATTTGGCTTTCCGAGCAGGTCGAAGATTGCCTTTGCAAGTGTGTCTATCGTGGCTGCAGGTGCTTTTTGAACAAATATCTCTCCGTTGTTACCGTTTGCAAAGGCATACAGCACAAGGTCCACGGCATCATCGAGGGTCATCATGAACCGGGTCATTTCCGGATCCGTGATCGTTACTGGATTCCCGGCGAGTATCTGCTCGACGAAGAGCGGTATTACAGAGCCACGAGACGCCATTACGTTGCCGTATCGGGTGCCGCAAACCACCATTCCCGACCCAAGCAAGGCGCGCGACTTTGCAACCATGACCTTTTCCATCATCGCCTTCGAAATACCCATGGCGTTGATGGGATAGACGGCCTTGTCCGTGCTAAGGCAAACAACCCTCTTCACCCCGCAGTTGACCGCGGCTTCAATGACATTCTCCGTGCCTAATACGTTGGTCTTAACAGCTTCAAGGGGGAAAAATTCGCAAGAGGGCACTTGCTTGAGCGCAGCGGCATTGAACACGTAGTCCACCCCGCGCATGGCATTCATGACGCTGGAGTAATCTCTCACGTCCCCGATATAAAACTTTAACTTTGGGTGGTTGTAACGCTTGCGGCAGTCATCCTGCTTTTTTTCGTCACGACTAAATATGCGGATCTCGCCAATGTCGCTACTCAAAAAACGACGCATAACGGCGTTGCCAAACGAGCCAGTACCTCCAGTGACGAGCAGTGTTTTGCCATTGAACATGTCCGCAATCTTACTCACAGAAACCGTGCTTGCGGCAGGCGAAAGTGCAACCTAGCGCCCAGTCTGGCAGCGAAATGATTTGCTGAATGAGTATATGAGGCGTAACTTACCTACGCCCGATACCCATCCGGATACCCATATGGGTTTTAGGATTTCAAAGTAACGGAGATCACCACCGATGTTTATCGGGTGATATCTCAGCGCTGTGTAGGCAGTCTGACCAGAACCCGTCCTGACATCAGCCCGGAGCAACATGCGAATACTAATGATCACCCAGCTCTTTCAGCCGGAGCCCAATCACCTCAAGGGACTGGCGTTCGCCAAGGAGTTGTCCGCGCTTGGTCACGATGTAGAAGTCTTGACTGGATTTCCGAATTATCCAGGCGGCAAGATCTACCCGGGCTACCGCAATAGGCTGTTCCAAACAGAGGTCATTGATGGCATCAAAATAACTCGGGTTCCGGTCTTCCCAAACCATAGTGGCTCCGGCTTTGGACGCATTCTCTGCTACCTGAGCCTAGCCCTGACCGCTTGTGTACCGGCTCTCTTTTTTCTTAAAAAGCCGTCTGTAGTTCACGTCTACCAAGGACCTGCGAGTCTAGCTCTTCCAGCGATACTAATGCGTCTGTTCCGTGGCGTCCCTTATGTCTTGGATATTCAAGACCTGTGGCCCGAAAGCGTCACGAGTTCCGGCATGCTGTCGGTGCCTGGGGCCGAACGTGTGCTCCACATGTGGTGCGACCTTGCTCATCGCCTAGCGACAAAGATCGTTGTGCTGTCACCGGGATACAAGGCAGCGCTTACCCGTCGCGGTATCGACGGATCACGCATTGATGTGGTTTACAACTGGTGTGATGAAACCCCGCCATCGGTTGACTCCACGGCGACCCGACAGGATCCACTTTGGGGACGTGATAGATTCGCCGTGGTTTACGCAGGAAATCTAGGTCGAGTGCAAGCGCTTGATGCCGTTCTAGAGGCAGCAGGTTCTGTTAACACATCGTGCTCAAACGCAATTTTTGTATTTATCGGCGATGGGATAGACGGAGAGCGCCTTCGCTCTGTGGTCGCCGAAAGGCAGCTTGCCAACGTACTGTTCATCCCGCGGCAGCCTATTTCCAAGATAGGGGCGATCATGCAGCAGGCGGATGCGCTACTCATCCATCTTCGCGATGACCCACTTTGCCGAATCGGAATTCCACAAAAGACACAGGCATACTTGGCTGCCGGAAAGCCGATCATCGTGGCGGTAAAAGGAGACGCGGCAGCCCTCGTACAAGAGGCGGGTGCTGGCGTGGCGTGTGAGCCGCAAAATCCATCGAGTATTGCGTCTGCGGCAACTCATTTGCTACGTCTATCCAGTGCGGCCCGAGAGGCGATGGGGCGCAATGGACGAAACTTCTATGAAACAAAACTGTCGTTCGCGGTCGGCACAAAGCGAATGGAATCAGTATTTTACGAGGCAATCAAATGGAACGATCTTCGGCACAATTAGTCACTATGAATAGACAGTATGTCCCTGCTGTTGTACAAGTGCATTTGGCGAGTTTTCCTGGATTTTTCCTAACCTTCCTTGGTCCGAAATTTTTAGCCGCCTATTACTCTGGAGTCTGTGACGCGCCGGAGGGCATCGCCTTCGTCACTTTGGACGCTGCTGGAGCGCCATTCGGATTCGTAGTCGGCTCTTCAAATCCTCGTGGCTTCTATAAAAGATTACTACGACGCGGCTGGCTTACATTCTCCCTTGCCTCGATAGGTCCGGTCCTGAGGCGCCCATCAGCAGCGGCAAGGATCGCGCGCGGCCTACTACACCCAGGTCAAAATCCGACTGGCGAAGATGTCGCTGGTCTATTTTCCATTGGTGTACGGCCAGACGTACAGGGATCTGGCGCTGGCAAGTTGTTAGTGGAAGCATTCCTCGAAGAGGCGAGGCGCCGCCGGTGTAAACGCGTCTTCCTTACCACTGATACCGACGACAACGATCGGACTAATCGGTTCTACAGGGGTCTGGGTTTTGTGCTCACTAGGGAGTATGTCACGACAGATGGGCGAAATATGAACGAGTACTGGATCGACCTCTAATGCCGGGTGACGCGTGTTCAGCGCTGCACTTCCCTAGTTTGAAGTGCACCTATGAACGGGATCCGTCCGAGCGCGTTCGGTTGGGAGCACCACCAAGAAATCTGTGTTAAGACCGCTTCTCAGTCTCCGGCAGGGATCTCATTGTGTGGACTGGTGCCAACATCTGTTGAATAAAATCGCGGGTCATTACTTCCCAAAGACGAAACCTAGTGATTTCGCTGGGGAAATTACTTGACCGCCTAAACGTCGTAACTGACGATGAACCTGTGCTATTGAATGCCTCGGAGTGAATGTTCTGATTTTGTTGACCACGCTCGTCGAATTGAGAAACCCATGCAAAACAAATTAGTGCACTCACCTACTGACGGACCAACCGCGGATTTCACCGCAGGTATTTGGATAATCCAAATGAAGTCCTGTGTTTGGGCTTGGCAGGTTCTTCTGCTTTGCATTGCTTGTCTAGCAAGTTCAACGAACGCAATGGTATTGATACCTGAAGTTGTGGTAACACCAAGGTCGTCGGTAAAGGCTTTGGCCAAAACCCTATCGAGCATGCCCGTGGGCACCCGGCAGGTTTATTTGGATAAATTTGCAGAAGACATAGCCCAATACGACATGTTCATTGTGCGCACGGTCGGGCCCGGGAATTCAAAGAAGGTCGTTTCGCAACGATTCCAAAGTCCATGGCTTGACAAGGGCATCATGATCGTTAACGCTCGGGTCTCTGGTTTTATGTCTAAGCTGAGCAAGGCGCAGGCGCCCATCGATGGATTTCAGGTAGCCATGCCGGCTTCGATATCAGGGACGAGACTTGCTGACACTTCACTTCTAGGACTGTCAAGCATCCTGCAGGATCCCCGGGCAGCCGCCCTTGGTCAACTGGTTGGTATTCCCTCGCTTGCTGCTCTGGCGACGGACCCTAGTGCGATCAACAAGTGGAAGGAAGCATCACCGGGTCGAGCCAATGCGATGCTCGCTTTGGCGGTCGATTCTGCGGTGAAGAAGTGGTATCCCAACGCCATCGCCCCCTCGAGGAGCATCCTGCCTCCTTCAGCCGAGGTTCCTGTAGTTCCGGTTGCGCCAAACCCCAACCCGACACCGCCAGCGCCACCTGTCACACCGCCAGCTCCACCTGTAACCCCACCAGCTCCACCTGTAACCCCGCCAGCGCCACCCGTAACACCGCCAGTCGTTAGTCCCCCCGTTGCTGGTCCGAACACCCAAATTAATGCGGAAATCAATGCGAATGTCGATACGGTCTTTTCTCAATCACTTACCCCTCGTTTGACGATCGCCTGGGAGGGGGGTCTGGAGTACAAAGTTGGTAGTGATTGGTCAGCCGTGTTCATTGCGGCACAGACGTCACCGGAATTGCGGCAACTCTTGCTTGGAATGGATACCAGCGCGAGCATCGCAGGTAATTCCTACATGTATGTCCGTCCCAATTCTCTCGCGGACATCAATCCGACGATCGTGAGCCCTGAAGTTCAAGTGTTGACAACCAATCGCGAGGCGTACGCGTTAGCAATTGTCGATTGCACGCAAGCGAACTTCGTCCGTAGCCAAGGCGTTGCCCTAGCCGCACTCGCCGTGTACACAAATAATGCTGTGTACATCGCGAAATGTATAGAAATCCTCGATGCGATGACCGCGCACTCGCCACTACAGCGACCGGGTTGGACACTGTCCCAACTAGGGGCAACGATGCCCGAGGGTGGCGACGGCATCTGGTTGGCAACAAGTTGGGGCATGTGCGGAATTGTTGACATGCTCTCCATTCTTGGAGACAGGGTCCCCGCGGCCACTCGAGATAGCCTTCATGAGCTACTGCGTAATGAAGTCGATCGAATCACCGCGGACTGGGCATCCCGGCGGCCATGGTTTGTTAAAAG
>Ga0164294_10004481_pt1 | contig 12179 bp, 13 predicted proteins | sample GEODES005metaG_FD_111479 | JGI IMG/M metagenome (GOLD analysis project Ga0164294, IMG submission 111479) | Oligotrophic lake water microbial communities from Sparkling Lake, Wisconsin, USA - GEODES005 metaG | ecosystem: Environmental > Aquatic > Freshwater > Lake | place: USA: Sparkling Lake... | reverse complement strand
GGGTGGCCAGAGGCCACTGAGACGATCCGGGTGGCCAGAGGCCACTGAGACGATCCGGGTGGCCAGAGGCCACTAGACGGGTTTGAGCCAAAGACCGGGGCGATATGCGACCAACCCGCGGACGGTATGTCGTTGTCGTTTGTGCCCTGGCCGCACTGACTGAGGCACTCTTCAAAAGCACGATCGCTCCGATGTTGCCGTCAGTCGCCAGACAGTTTGGCTTGAGCCACACCATGGGCGGTCTTCTGGTCGCGGCCTTCGCAGTTGGGTTCGCCGTCGGCACGTATCCCGCGTTACAGCTCACCTCGAAGATGGGCCCACGCGCGACAACGGTGATCGGTACCGCCTGCGTTGCTGCGGGGGTGCTGTGTTTTGCAGTTGGTGCGCCGGACGGCCTCCTGTTCGCCGGTCGCGGGCTGGCCGGCTTCGGCGGCGTAGTGATCTATAGCGGCGGCATTGCGCTAGCCATGACTGGCGTCGGCGACGAGCACCGGGGCGCTACGATCGGCACGATTTACAGCGGTTCCTATGCAGGTGCAGCGATTGGACCGCTGATCGGCACCGCCGCAACGATATTCGGGCGCAGCCCTGTCTTCGGGCTGATGGCGTCAGCCCCGTTGGTTGTCACAGCACTGCTATCGCGGCTCCCATCCGTCGCGGGCGCACCCACGGTGAATCTTGGCGCCATACGCGGCTTTCTACGCTCTGGACAGGTACGCCTCGGCCTCTGGATCACGAGTCTGCCCGCCTTCGGTGGGGGAGTCATCGTGGTATCCGGCGCGTATCGCCTCGATGAAGTGGGGGCCTCGGCGCTGATGATCGGCATCGCCTTCGGCGGACTGGCGGTGATCACCGCGACCCTCGAACCGATACTTGGCCGCGTGAGCGACACGTGGGGACGCCGTCGGCCACTGTTGGCTCTGATGCTGCTTGCCGCGATTGCGATGTCGATCCTGATACCGATCCAAGAGCGAGTGGCGCTGGTTGTACTGATCGCCATCGCCGGTTCGTTGTTTTCGGTGGCGGACGGTCCCGGGTTCGCGCTCGTCGGCGACGGGGTCGAGTCGCTCGGCGGCAACGCCACGACCACAACATTCTTGGTGAATTTGTCCTGGGGACCTTCCGCCGCGCTCGGAGCGGCCCTCGCGGGCATCTGCCACGACGCGGTCGGTGCCGCACTGTCCTTCGGTGTCCTCGCAGCCGTGACCACGTTCACCGCGGGTCTGATCTACCGCTATCTCTAAGTTAGATCCGCAACGAAGTGCGTATCCACACCGGGTTGATAGACGACATATGCCCGTCGCCACGGCTCGTCGTTGATCATCCGCCACTTGTGACCGGAACCGGTGTGATCCTCGGCCAGCAGTACATCGCCGGGCCGGAGGGTGAACGTCTCCCCTCCCGCCGTGGTGAACTCCAGGACGCCGGACAGAGTGATGACGTACTGCGGGATCGGATCGTTGTGCCAGTCGAATGTTGCATGCGGCGGAGACTCTTTGAACATGACCGACTGCGCACCGATGACCTCGCCGCCGGTAACGCTGCCGACTTCGACGTGGGAGTCGCCGTCCGCGCCGGTGTAAAGGCGATAAGCCCGGATCATTGCGGTACCTCGGCTGCGCTGCGCGGGTCGATGAGGATCTTGGCGTGCCGATCCGGGTCCCCCAGGGCCTCGAACGCCGCCGCGACACCACCGAGTCCCACCTTGCCGGTGAGCAGTGGCGAGGCGTTGAGCTTTCCATCGGCCAGCATGTGCAGAGTGTCGTAGAACTCCAGGGGGGTGTAGCCGAAGACGAAGCGCACGTCGATCTCCTTGCTCAGGGCCATTGTCGGCCGGATCGTATCGGTGCCCATGCACACTCCGACGACGATGACCCTCGAACTCAGTGGTGCCGCGGCCAGCACACCGTCGATCATCCCCGGTATGCCAACGCATTCGAAGATCACCGGTCGCTTCGGCCCGGCCGCACCGGCCGCATCCGCCGCGCGGTAGAGGTGCGACCAGCCGGGTAGCTTGCGCAGCTTGCCCATAGTGTCGAGCGCAAGTTCATAAAGGTCGGGGATGTTGGTCAAGACGCCCTTCGACGCTGCTTTCTCATACGGCGAATCGACCGCCGGGTCCACGACGATGTCGGCGCCGCAGCGAAGTGCCAACGCACGGCGGCCCGCGCTGAGGTCGCTGGCGACGACACTGCCCACTCCGCGGGCTTTGAGTTGGCAGATCACCGCCAATCCGACCGGTCCGCAGCCGATGACGATTGCGGTATCGCCTTTCTTGATGTCACTGCGACGCACCGCGTGCAATGCCACGGCCATCGGCTCGGTCATGGCCGCCATATCGATGGACAACCCGTTGGGCACCGGGAAGGTCAGTGACGCCTCCACAAGAACCTGCTCGGCATAGGCGCCCGGCGCCAACGGGGACAGTCCGGTCAGTTGCACCGCGCCGTGCGAGCGAACCAGTGGGAAGGACACCACCGTCATCCCCTGTTTAAGCACCTTCGGGACCTTCGGTCCACGTTCGGCGATCACGCCGGCGAACTCGTGCCCCATCACCGTCGGGGTGTCGCCCCGCATGAAGTCGCGGTATCCGATCTCAGCCATGACATCGGTCAACTGGTCCGCGTGATCTTTGGCGTGCAGGTCTGAGCCGCAGATTCCACAGGCCCGCACATCCAGGACCAGCTGACCTTCGCTGGGACGCGGGTCTGGCAGGTTGACGACGGACAGGGTTCCGTGGGAACAGCTGACGGCTTTCACACCTGTGGAGTCTAGACCGCTAGCGTCGGCTCAGAATCCGACGTTTCTCCGCGGCGAACTCTGCATCCGTCAGCGCGCCGGAATCCCGCAGTGCCGCAATGGTCTTCAACTGCTCCAGCTGCACACCTTCATCGCTGGGAATATACGGATCCCCGAGGTCGGCCACCGAAGCATGCCCGTGGCGGCGTCGCAACCACCACGCCAAAACAGCGAGCTCAACCCCGGCCAGTGCCATTCCGGCGAACAACCACAGCGGCCAGTCCACCGAGGCGTCATCCCCGAACGCAAGCCGTGGGTCAATGAAGCCGTTTACCTGACCATCGACGGCAATTCGGTATCCACCCTCGGCGGGCACGCGCATCAGCCACACCCGGCGGTAAGCGTCAGAGTTGACCGTCGTGGTGGCGCCGAAGCTCTCGATCACTGTGGGATCAGCCACCCCGGCAGGCGGAGTGACACTCAACCGCAATGGCGGCAGAGGCAGCCCGGTTCCTGAGGTCGAACCGATCACCTGGGTGTGGAAGTTCACCGACACCTCGCCCGCCGGCAGGTAGACCGTCGACTCTCCCGGAATACGCACCTCGCCGTAGGCCTTGAAGTTGTTCAGCACGAAGGCATTGAGAATCACCGTGACGAGCAGCCCGCCAACAGCGACCACGACCAGCACCGCCGCCAGGATCGCCAGGATGCGGGAAGCGGTCCGGCCATCGCTCATCGGCGCAGTCTGTCACGCCGGATGCCACTCCGCGGCACGGCGACTACCCTCAGGATCGAAAACAAGGAGGCCCCATGCCCGCTGAGGAGTCCGGTCGACACACCGGCAGTGCACTCAGCCGCTTCGCCGTGCAAAATTGGGCGGCCCTGATCCTGGTTGTACTGGCCGCCGTCTTCATCGGCCAGAACCGGGATCGCCAGGCAGTGCGCCTGCTCTGGATCACGGTGGAGTCACCGATGTGGCTGCTGCTCAGCGCCATGCTGGTGGTCGGCATCGTCGTCGGGCTTCTCCTGCACCGCCGCAGACGCAACTGAGCACTCTCAGCGGATGGTGCCGCGACCCGGAATCAGGGGCAGATCCAGCGCGGTGACCCAACCCGGCGGCAGATCGTTGACGGCCGGCACCGCATTGAGCGCGCGCAGGCCGGTGGCCAGGCAACCGGCGGTGGCCGCATCGCGCCCGGAACCATCGGTGAATCGGAACGCCGTCTCCTGGAAGATACTGGGCGTGCCCTCGATATCAACGCGGTAGACGTCGTCCTTGTCGCCCGACGGCCAGTCCGGTGCGGCATCGCGGCCGATCCGGTTGACGTGTTCGAGTTGGATTCTGGTCTCGCCGCGGTACACGCCGTTGATGGTGAATCGGACCGCCGCCACTTTGCCGGCGGGGATCACGCCTTTGACCGTCGTCCGGTCGTTAGGGGTAACCCACTTGTCCCACGTGGTGGTGATCTCGTCGAGTTCAATACCGGCGGCGTGGGCGATCATCGGCACGGTGGCACCCCACGCGAACACGAGGATGTCACTGTTCTGCAGCAGCGGAGCGAACTCCGGGTCGCGGCCGATGCCCATCTCGAACTCGTAGTCACCTTCGTAGTTGGTGTAGTCCAGAAGTTCAGACGCCCGGACCCGGCGCACCTGCGAACACAGGCCCATCAACGTCATCGGAAACAGGTCATTGGCGAAGCCGGGGTCGATCCCCGTCGTGAAGCATGATGCACCGCCCACCTCGCAGGCCGCCGTGATGGGGTCGATCCAGTTCGGTGGGTTGAGGTGCATCTTCGGCCAGACCCACGGCGTCATCGCGGTGGAGCAGACGTCGATTCCGGCCCGAAGAAAGCGACCGATCACATCGATATTGGCGTCGGCTTTGGCGGCCGTCGGTCCGTAGTGCACCAGCGCGTCGGGTTTCAGCGCAATCAGCGCGTCCACATCGTCGGTGGCGGTGATACCGACGGAATCCGGCAGCCCGCAGATCTCGCCGGCGTCAAGACCTACTTTGGCCGGATTACTCACGCCGACCCCGACAAGTTCGAACTCGGGGTGGGCGAGCACCTCGGGGATGATCATTTTGCCGACAAAACCGGTTCCCCACACAACAACTCGTTTAGTCATCTCAGTGAGCCTCCTTGGTGCGCAACGCATATCGACGTTCGGCGTATGCCAGGTCGTCGCGCCACAGTCGCGTGGCGCCGAGTTTCATCAGTGGTCGCAACAACGGGGCGCCCAGCAGCGACAGCTGGAACCCGGTGCGCCCGGAGGCCGCGATCACGGCTTCGGTGACCGCGGTGCGATGACGTCCGTCCGGTCCCAGCCCCACAGGTGTGGCGTGGGTTTCCACAACGCTGCCGACGCCCTCACCCTCAATGATCCGCATGACGACGGTGCGCGGTTCGGGCACGCTGAAGGCGGTAATCACCGGTACACCAATGCGTCCGAGGTGGAAAGTCACGGCCACTGTGAAAACGTCGGAGTCCTCGTCGGCGTCGACCGGTGGCGCACTGAGCACCTCTAGTTGGGCAAACGAGTAGGGGTGGAACCACCCGCCGTGCCACGGGTCGAGCCGGTTGGCGATGATGTCGCGAGGCTCGCACGATCCCTCCAGCCGGGTGACCGCAGCGAGTTGAGGGCCGCCGGGCCGCGCCGGCAGCACCGGGGTGTCCAGCGGCGCTTCGCCGCCGATCTCATCCAGCCGTACCCAGGCCAATATGCCGTCGTCGTAGGCCGGTAGCGGCTTCCAGCCGAACTCACGACCACCGTCGAGCCGAAGCCCGTGCCACGGGCAGACCAGCGCTCCGCAATCGACCTTTCCGGTTGCCAGATCCGCTCCCAGATGCGGACAGGCCGCTGGGCCGACATGCAGACCGCCGTGCTCGTCACGCCAGGCGACGATCTCCTTACCCGCGACCTGGGTTCCGAGCGGGCGGTCGGGGCGGACGTCGGTGCTGGCGCCGAACACGTACCAATTGCCGCTGGGGCGCCGGTGTGCGCGTTGCAGCGCGGCGTCGATGATCGCGGGCTCGGCCTGCTGAAAGGTCGGCACCTGCTCGGCCCAGCCGACTTTCGGGAGAACCTTCATCGGCGAGTCCTTCGGCATGCGGTCTGCTACCCGAGACCACAGACTCATCTCAGCGCATGCCTCTCTCTGCGAGTCGGCGCAGCACGGGCGAGCGCCCCTGCACCGGCACGGTGTACAACGTGTGCCCATTGATACCCCAGCCCGACAGCAGCCGGTTGGCCGCCGTCCAACCGGTGGTGGCGGCACGTTCCATCAAGGCTACCGGCAGGTCAATACGGATTCCGTCACCGGCGAGCATCAGACCGGGTACCGGTGTCTCCACTGTCGGTCGGTGCGCATGGGAACCCGGCGAGAACAACGGACAGTCCTGCTTGAACAAAATGCGTTCGGACACGATTTCCGCCTCAGCGGTCTCCGGGTAAATCTGGTGCAGGCGGGACAGCATCTTCTCGCGCAGACCTTCAAACGGCGGTGGATCCATGACGGAGTATGAATGCACTTCGACCACCGAACCACCGCGCGCGCGGGCCCACTCAGAGGCCTGTCGCTCGTAGTTGCTGACGACGCTGATGTTGTCAACCGGTTCCAGTCCGCCGGTGCCGAGGAAGTCCGGGCGACCCGCATCGACCGGACGATCCAGCCACAACCGCTGCACCACGAACGGCGGCGCGACCTCCATGGCCGCAACCCGCTGCCGCCACGGTTCGTCTCCCAGATCCGGTGAAGCGCCGATGATCTGTTGCAGACCTCCCGGATCGGTGGCCAGCACAACACCGTCGGCATCAATCAGCGCGCCGTCGCCAGTGTGCACCTGAAACTTCTTGATCCCGCCAGAGGTGATCGATGCGGCCGAGACACCGGTATGGAATTTCACACCCTGTTCGGCCAGATACTCCCCCAGCGGATTCCACAGCGCGGTGTCGAAGTTCGACTCGGCGACATCGAAAACCAGTCCCTCACTGGAGCCCAGAAAGTAGATGTGGAACATCGCGGCAAGTTCGGCCGCCGAGAGTCTGTCGGGCCGAGCGAAGAAACTCCGAGCGAACACCTCGAACGCCAGATGACGCGCCGCGACGGGGAAGTTGATATCGGTCAGGAAGGTGTCCGCGCTCTGGTGGTCGAGGCGGTCGTAGATGCCGGGCACTGTGACCGCTGCAAGCGGTGCGGACGCCTTGGCGTTGATGCGCACCAGATCCCGGAATCGGAAGGTCGGGCTGCGCAGCGCGAAGACCAGCGCATTCCAAGGCGGCGACGAGGGAAGGCCGCGGAAGGTGTCGCGCCGACCCTGCCCGTCGATCAGCGGGTAATCCTCGACTGCCCGGAGCCGCTCCAGGTTCGGATCGCTGCGCTTCAGAAGTGCCCGAAGGTTGTAGTACTGGCGGAAGAAGGCATGGAATCCACGGTTGTTGGTGGTCTCGGTGCCGTCGTCAAGGCGTTCAGCCCATCCGGCCACACGCCCACCGAGGTTGGGTTGGCGTTCCAACACATCCACCGAAACACCGCGTTCGGCCAGTCCGGCAGCGGCGGCCAGTCCGGCGATACCCGCCCCGATCACGACGACATGGGGGATCTCCGGCAAAGCGCTGGCGTGCGGGACCCCCCGGGGTGCCGCATGGGCGATACGTCGCGGATCCTTCACCAGGAATTCCCCATCATTGGTTTGTCGCCGAGAAAGGTGTGCACGATATTGCGTTGCCAGCCGGGCATGGTCTCGCTGTGCACTCCGGCGAAACCGGTCGCCACCAGACGTCGCTGGAAGGCCGAGGCGCCGTCGAAGGTGTTCACGCTGCGCCACAGGTGGCGATAGAGGGTGCTGTCGCGAGTCTGCCGCCAGCCTGCCGGGATGATGATGCCCCAGCAGACGGCGTTCCAGATGGCCCTCGCCGATTGCGAGTCGGCCACCGAGTACTCGTGCACCGCCAGCGTGGCGCCCGGGCGGAGCAACTCGGCGAACCTGCGCAATTGGGCATCGGGGTCTGCGAGATTACGCAGCAGATAGGCAGCCAGGATTCCATCGAATGGCCCCGCCACCCCGGCCTCGGCAAGCACCTCGATCGGCGTATGCACAAAGCGCACCGAGTCGGGCCATGATTTGGTGGCCGCCTGCTCGAGCATGCCGGCCGATGCGTCGACGGCGACGATCTCAGCGTGCGGCGCGGCCTCCAGAAGTGCGGCGGTCGAGGCGCCCGTTCCACACCCGGCGTCGAGCAGTCGCATGCCGCGTCCACCGTTGGGAATTCGCAGCCGCCGCGCGGAGATTCGCAGATGATCGTGATACCCGGGGTTGGCGCCGACCAGTCGGTCGTAGGCCCGAGCGCCGATATCGAAGGCACCCGGTACCTCGGCTTTGGGCAGACCCTGGTTGCTGATGCTCATCCTCGTCCACTCTCCATATCGGGCCGTTGCTTGACCCAGAGCAATAGCACCGCGGTCACCAACGCCCAGCCGAACAGAAAATCCTCCACCGGGATGTCCCACGGAAAGCGGAGTCCTGATGTGTGTTCCTCGTTATAGATGACGATCGGTGCGGACAGTTTCGTCAACCAGCCGTCGACCAGAATCTGGAAAATGAAAACGATGCCCATTGATATCCAGTAGGCAGGCTCTCTGAACAACCCGGTGCGCAATACCGTCAATTCCAGCACACACACCACAACGACCGACATCATCGCCGGCAGCGTGTACCCCAACCCGATCATCGCGGACTCAATTGCGCCGACTTGTGACGCTGCGCCCGCACGATTCCCAGGATGTTGCTTACGGCCGAGTAGGTCAGCAGGCCGCATAACGGAATGACGATGAAGAACAGGAGTTCCTCCAGCGGCATGAAAGGCATGTTAATTCCGCTCACATAGCGCGGGTTGTAATGCCAGACGTCCAAGGCGATGGCGATCGCGTCCCACACCAGGAAGCCGACGAGAACCGGGGTCAGCGCGCGCAGAAGCCGAATCGGCTGGCGATACACACCCTGCCCGAAGACCTCCAAGGGCAAGGTGATCAGCACACAACCGCCCAGAATGAGTAGATACTGCCAGCGGTCCATCAGGCGGCGCCCTGAGACAGTCCGCCTCTCGGAGTCCCAGCGGCCCGCCGGGCCCTTCTCGCTCGGACCAGTCCACCGGTGAACACCTGCATTCTGCGGCCTAGTCCGACCGACGCACGCTCGCTGAATACCGCGAAGTCGATCTCCTCGATGCGGTCCAGAATCTCCGAGTAGAGCGTGAACGCCGTCGTCACGCACGGCCGCGACTGCGGTGCCAGCAGCGCGATGCCCTTGTGTGCTTCGCGATAGATGCCGCGGGTGATCTCGTGCTGGGCGGCCAGCGCCTGGCGAACGCGAGGGTCGGTCCGGCTGTTGTCGTGGCACCACATCAGGAGATCCCGATCCACCCCGTGGGCGGCCAGTTCATCGGCGGGAAGGTAGACGCGGTTGCGGTCGAGATCCTCGTTGATGTCCCGGAGGAAGTTCGTCAACTGGAAAGCCTGCCCCAGGGCCTCCGCAAAGGGCTCGGCATCGCACAGCGGTCCGACGGTGCCGAGGATGGGCAGCATCTGCAGTCCGATCACTTCTGCTGAACCGCGCATATAACGGTCGATCGCCGCGCGATCGGCATAATCGGTCACCGTCAGATCCATCCGCATCGACGTCAAGAAGTCGTCGAACAGATTCAGCGGGATCCGGTAGGTGCGTGCGGTGTGCAGCACGGCGGGAAGCACCGGCTCACTGGCGTCATCGTTGCCGTCGAAAAACTTCGATGCCAGCTGTTCCAGACGCGCCTCCCGCTCAGCGAGTGTCGCATCGGAGGTCAGGTCATCGAGAATGTCATCGGCATAGCGGGCGAAGCCATACAGCGCGTGTACGGCAGGACGCTGTGACGGTGCGAGCAGCCGGGTCGCGAGAAAGTAGGTGCGGCCGTGTTGGGCGTTGAGCGTGCGGCAGTAGCGATAGGAATCGCGCAACCGCTCGTCGGTGATCCCGGCGGCGTGCAGCTCGGTGTTGATCATGCCCCTACCTGTTTCGGCGAACTGATAACCGTTCTGGATGAATGATTCCTCATGGCCCCGGTGATCCGCTCGGCGGCCAACTGACCGGACAGCAGCGCTGTCGGTACGCCGACGCCCGGAACCGTCGACGACCCGGCCAGTACGACATTGTCGACACCACGCACCAGATTGGCCGGCCGGAATGGCCCGGTCTGGGCGAAGGTATGCGCGAGCGCGAATGGCGAGCCTGCCAACATGCCCTGGCGCGCCCAGTCGGCCGGTGTCACGACGTCGAGCACGTCGGCGTCCTGATCCAAGCCCGGTAGCAGACGCTCGGCTGCGGTCGCCAGCATCTGCCGGGCGTAGGTGTCGCCCTCGACGGCCCAATTCACCTTGCCCACCTCAAGATTGGGGCACGGCGCCAGCACGAAGAGCAGGTCGCGCCCGGGAGGTGCGAGTGTCGGATCGCCCGCGGTCGGCATGGTGACCAAGAGCGAAGGATCGCTCATCAGCACCCCCTCGTCGATAATCTCGTCGAAGGTCTTCGACCAGTTGGCACCGAAGCTGATGTTGTGGTGCTGCAGCGCACCCCCGACAGACGGCACCCCGACGTGCATGACGACGCAGGACGGGGACGGCCGGAACTTGATCGGCCGGCGGGGCGTGCGATCAAGTAACTGGTAGGTCAGAGGCAGTTCGGTGGTGAGAACCACCGCGTCGCAGGCGATCCGGTCACCGGAGTCTGTGCACACCGCGGTCACCCGCGAACCGGAGCGCTCCAGACGTGTCACGGTGGACCCGTAGCGGAACACCACGCCAGCGTCGACGGCCGCGGCGGCCAGCCCCTCGGGCACGGCCCGCATGCCGCCGCGCGGGAAATACACCCCGGCGATGGTGTCCATGTAGGCGATCACGGCGTAGGCGGCCAGCGCCTGCTGCGGTGGCACACCGGCATAGAGGGCCTGGAAGGTGAAGATCCGCTGTAACCGCTCGTCGGTGATGAAGCGGCTCACCATCTTCTCCCACCCGCGGAATCCGCCGATGGCGGCGAGCCGGGCCAACTGCGGGGTCAGCAGCGACAGCGGTGAGGAGAAATTGGACCCGATGAAACCGTCAATCTCCAACTTGTAGAGCTCGGTCAGCCAATCCCGCAGCCGCAGGTATCCGGCGGCCTGTTCCGGGCCGGCGAATTCCTCGATAGCCGCCGTCATGGCTGCGATGTCGGAGTGCACGTCGAGGGTGCTGCCGTCGGCGAATGAGGCACGGTACGCGGGATCGGACGGCATGAGTTCGACGTAGTCACTCATCGACGCCCCGACGGCGTTGAACGCATTTTCAATGATGTCGGGCATAGTCAGAACGGTTGCGCCGGTGTCGATCTTGTAGCCGCGGATATCGGCCTGGCCCATCCGCCCGCCCGGGTATCCGTAGCGCTCCACAACGGTCACCGAACGTCCCTGTCCGGCCAGTTGTAAGGCGGCTGACAGACCGGACAGGCCGGCACCCACCACGACTACGTGGTCGGTCGATCCGGGAACAGTGCGCATCATCGTCTCCTCATGTTCAGGTCACTCGAAGGGTGCATACCGATGCCATATCAGCAAGAGCTGATTGCACCCACAGGTCGATTCGTTTATCGCAGATGTGTTCGGTAGCCACTGCTACGCGCTCGGTGATCAGTTCCTCGATCCAGTCCGCAGCGCCGGTGGCCACGATCATGGTGCGCCAGTGCGCGATATCGGACTCGGTGAGTTCCTCGGCGTTCATCAACTCGGTGAACTGACGACGGATCGTGGTGTCTGCCATCCGTTGGGCCGCGACGACAACACTGGTGGCCTTGCGTTCGGCGAGGTCACCTCCGGCGGGCTTACCGGTCAACTCAGGCGAGCCGAAGACACCGAGAATATCGTCGCGCAACTGGAATGCCTCGCCGATCGCGTTCCCATACCCGCCCAACGCGTCGAACAGATCATCGCGGCCGCCCATGGCTGCCCCGATCTCCAGCGGGCGCCGCACCGTGTAGTTACCGGACTTCCGGCGCGCGATGTCGAGCACGACATCCAGGTCCGGCAGGGCTCCCGCATCGTTGGCGACGTCGGCGATCTGACCAATGGCCAGCTCGACGCGCATAGCGTCGTAATGCGGCCACGCCCGCGAGAGTGCCTCCTGCGGCACACCGCTGTCGCGCATCATCTGCTCGGCCCACACCAGGCAGAGGTCGGAGAGCAGGGTGGCTAGTGATGCGCCGAAACGGGCCTGCGATCCGGACAACCCGTGATCTCGATGCCACTGCGCGAATTGCAGATGCGCCGCCGGACGACCGCGTCGCAATGGCGAGTCGTCCATGACGTCGTCCTGCAGCAGCGCAAAGGCCTGCAGCAGCTCCAGTCCGGCGCAAGCCCGTAGGGCCGCTCCATCAGGT
>Ga0164294_10004479_pt1 | contig 12183 bp, 9 predicted proteins | sample GEODES005metaG_FD_111479 | JGI IMG/M metagenome (GOLD analysis project Ga0164294, IMG submission 111479) | Oligotrophic lake water microbial communities from Sparkling Lake, Wisconsin, USA - GEODES005 metaG | ecosystem: Environmental > Aquatic > Freshwater > Lake | place: USA: Sparkling Lake... | reverse complement strand
TCAAATAATCCGTTAAGTATCATATTCCTTTTTTTTTGTGGAATTTTACTTCGTTTTGCCTTTTTTTTTGTTCCTACAATGCCCGTGATTCTTCCTTTTGATGGCGATCTTTATAAGTATGCAATCAAATTTTTTGCACAATGGGGTGTTTCAAATTCTTTGGTATTTTCATTTTTGGCTTATGTATTTATTTTTATTCAGGCATTATTATTGAATAAATATATCAACCAATATAGAATGTTTTCAAGGGTGAATTTCCTGCCTGCATACAGTTATGTATTGATTTCGGCAATTTTCCCAGAGTGGTGGCTGATGTCTTCAGCATTGGTTTCTAATACCCTATTAATTTGGATTTGGGGAAGGATACTTATTATTTATAAAAAAGAGCAAGTAAAAAATGCGATATTTTATGCGGGTATTTTATTGGGTGTTTGCTCTTTTTTGTTTGTGCCTACCTTATTTTTTGGGTTGATGCTAATAATTTGGTTGATGATACTTCGATCTTTTAGTGTCTCCGAATGGTTAATTTGCATTTTAGGTATCTCATTACCCTATTATTTTTTCTTTGCTTATTTGTTTTTGACAGATCAACAGCCATTTTTATTAAAATTTTTTACATTTCAATTCATTTTTTCTACTATACAATTAGATCTCTACAGATGGGTAGGAATCATATTAATCATCATACCATTTTTTATAAGTTTGGTGTATATTCAATCTGCATTATCAAGAATGCTGATTCAGGTAAGGAAAAATTGGAACTTGTTAATTGTTTTTGTTTTTTACAGTTTGATTGTTGCCGTATTAAGTGGTAAATTCAATGTAACTTATTGGATTATTGCATTAGTTCCATTGGCCGCTTTTCACGCCAATACACTGTTTAGTCCAAAACGCAAGTGGCTGCCTAATCTTATACATGTAGTTACTTTTGGATATATAATTTTTACAAATATCAAAGCATTTTTCGGGTAATAAGGTAATAGAAGCAATTCTTCAGCTTTAAACCATAACTTTGAGCAGAATTTTAATGTCGAAATATGAAATTTGGTGTAGTTGTTTTCCCTGGTTCTAATTGCGATAGAGATATGATATCCGCACTGCAAAACGATCTTCAACAAGAGGTTGTAACCTTGTGGCATAAAGACAATGTGTTGCCTGGGTTTACAACAAACGATTGTGTAGTTTTACCCGGCGGATTTTCTTATGGTGATTATTTGCGCTGCGGTGCCATCGCAAGATTCAGCCCTATGATGAAGGCTGTTGCAGCATTTGCCCATTTGGGTGGAAAAGTATTGGGTGTTTGTAATGGATTTCAGATTTTATGTGAAGCCGGTTTGCTTCCAGGCGTATTATTAAAAAACAGCAACCAACAGTTCCTTTGTAAAAATGTTTTCATAAAAGGTGCTGATGGAGTTCCTTTGAAGATTCCAATAGCCCACGGGGAGGGTAGATATTTTGCTAGTGAACAAGTATTGAATGATTTAGAAGCCAACAACCAATTGATTTATACCTATTGCGATGAAAACGGCAATATTTCAGACAATACTAACCCCAATGGATCATTAAAACATATTGCCGGTATTTGTAATGCCACACGCAATGTATTTGGCATGATGCCACACCCCGAAAGAGCAACATCTTCTATCCTTGGAAATGTAGATGGTATGCATGTTTTTGAACAGCTGTTTCACATAAAGGCAATTTCCGCTATTGTATAATCACATGTTGATGTGTAACTTTTATAATCTCTAATTTTAATAATCGTATACCATGAAAAAAAGTATAATGATCTCTTTTCTCTTAGTGAGCTTTGTAAATACTTTTGCACAATCTGGTTCTGCTAAACAAGTGAATTGGGTTTTTTTAGCAAAAAAGATTTCAGGGAATGTATATGAAGTAAGATGTAGTGCAACAATTAAAGGGGATTTTCATCTTTATGCACAAGTGCCTGGTGTAGAAGGTCCAGTACCTACCACCTTTTCTTTTTCCCCAAATCCTTTATTGTCATTAACGGGTAAAGTAAAAGAGCAAGGCAAGTTGGTGAAGAAATTTGAATCAGCTTGGGACGGAACTGTAAATTTTTATGAAAAAAAGGTTGATTTTATTCAAGTGATAAAAATAAAAGGTAAAGTTAAAACCAATTTAATCGGTGAAGTAGAGTTTATGGTTTGTAATGATGCGCAATGTCTTCCGCCTGCAAAAGTACCTTTTAAAGTAGCTTTAGGCAACTAAGTGGTTAGGCAATTTTATTTTGCCCAACATAAAAATAAAAAATCTATGAAGTGGATATTGAAACAAGCTGCATTAGTATGTTTAATACTTTTAGTGCTATTAACAAAAAATGCAATTGCTCAAGATACTGTTTCTTGGAAATGGCGTGTAACAAGCACGCTATTAGATAAAAATAAATATGAAATTCAATGTGCTGTATTTATTCCTGTTCAATGGGATTTGTATGCACCAGGCCAAGATATAGGCGGAATAACTTCTGCCAACCTCATTTTTTCTGACACTTCCATACATTTTATACAAGCACTTTCTACCAATAGTGCCTCTATATCAAAGCCTATTGCTATTTTTGATAACCAGCGGTTTCTGTTGCAATCTGGAGATGTGGTGTGGAGGGCAATAATTACCCTTCCTGATCCTATTCCCAATGTATTGTTAAGTAAATTAGGCTTTACGTATGGCAGGGGGGATGCATTTTACTCATTAGAAACAATCGATTTATCTATTCCATTAGAAGGTGGAAAATCAGTCAAACAATCTCTACGCATCGCCAATATAGATATGAAGCAGCCACTTCATGATTGTGGTGTTGCTCCTCCAACTGATGGCAATAGTTTATGGAAAATATTCTTTTTAGGCTTGTTAGGTGGTTTTATTGCGTTGCTTACCCCCTGTGTTTTTCCAATGATTCCTTTAACCGTGTCGTTTTTTACCAAGAAGTCTGAATCTGGAAAAGGTTTGTTTAACGCCATCATGTATGGGCTTTTTATTTTTATCATTTATATATCTTTTAGTATTCCTTTTCATGTATTGGGAAACGTGAATCCAACGGTATATAATGATATTTCTACCAATATTTGGTTAAACATTAGTTTCTTTGTTGTTTTTATCGTTTTTGCAGTATCTTTTTTTGGTTTTTTTGAAATTTCACTTCCTAGCGGAATAGCAAATAATACAAATTCAAGGCAAGGGGCCGGTTTGTTAGGAATATTTTTCATGGCACTTACCTTGGTAATTGTATCATTTTCTTGTACCGGACCAATATTAGGCACTTTATTGGCAGGATCTGCAGCATCTGGCGCTTGGCCATTAACCGCAGGTTTGGCAGGTTTTGGAATAGCTTTAGGACTTCCTTTTGCATTGTTTGCCATGTTTCCTAATTGGTTACAATCGCTGCCTAAAAGTGGAGGTTGGTTGGGGTCTGTAAAAATATTTTTGGGATTTGCAGAGCTTGCCCTAGCACTTAAATTCCTCAGTAATGCTGATTTGGTGGCCCATTGGGGAATACTGCCCCGCGAAATATTTTTCTCCATTTGGATTATTATCGGCCTTTCGTTATTCTCCTACTTAATGGGATGGCTTAAATTTCCTCACGACTATACACCTTCCCCCTTGGGAAATTTTAGAAAAGGAATCGCTGCCGTAGTATTGCTTTTTTCACTTTACCTAATTCCCGGGTTAACAAATACCAAATGGGCTAATCTGTCTTTGGTTAGCGGTTTCCCTCCGCCATTATGTTATTCACTATATAAAAATCCTATCAATTGCGACGCCCCCTTAAATGATTACAACGAAGCATTGCAATTGTCAAAACAAACGGGTAAACCTATTTTAATTGATTTTACAGGTTGGGCATGCGTGAATTGCAGAAAAATGGAAGAAAACGTTTGGACAAACACCGAAGTGAATGCTTTAATGGAAAAATACATCCTAGTTTCTTTGTATGTAGATGATAAGAAAAAGTTGCCATTAGCTCAACAATTTACGTTTACTACTAAAGATAGCACCCTTAAAAATATCATTTCCGTTGGTGATAAATGGTCTACATTTCAAACGGAAAATTTCAACATCAATGCGCAGCCATTGTATGTAGCCATTTCTTCTGATGAAAAACTGTTGTCGCCACCCATTGGATTTACACCAAATGCTACTGCGTTTTCTACTTGGTTAAAGTGCGGACTAAATAAATAATTAGGAATTAGGAATTAGGAATCAGGAATTGATAGTTATAATTCATAATTCATAATTCATAACTTTTTTAGCAATAAAAAAGGCTGACAAATATGTCAGCCTACAGTGTATAATTATTTTTTTTTCTTGATTTTTTGTTAAGTTTTAGAGTGCAATTTGCTTTTCTTGCATCATTTTACGCAAGTTGATAAGTCCATAACGCATACGTCCTAAAGCTGTGTTAATGCTACAATTGGTAAGTGAAGCAATTTCTTTGAAACTCATGTCTGCATAATGTCTTAAAACAATAACCTCTCTTTGGTCGGGAGGAAGCAAATCCAACAAATGACGCACTCTGTCGTGGCTTTGGCGTTGAATGTATTTACGTTCAGCGCTATCTTCTGTAAAATTCAATACTTCAAAAATGTCACGATCATCGCTAGTTCTAATCATTGGTGTTCTTTTCACCTTCCTGAAATGGTCTACGCAAAGATTGTGTGCAATACGCAGTGCCCATGGCAAAAATTTACCTTCGTCTGTGTAACGTCCATTGCGAATGGTATCAATTACACGAATAAATACATCTTGAAAAATATCTTCCGCAAGATATTTGTCTTTAACCAATAAAAAAATGGATGTGTAAATTCTTTCTTTGTGGCGATTAATGATTACTTCTAAAGCTTCTGCATTTCCTTCTTGGAAATGTAAGACCAACTGTTGGTCAGAGTGATGAGTTAACATTAGTGATCGGTTTTTTGGATGATTTGGATATTGGATCTACAATATAATTCTAATTTAGATGAACAAAATCATAATTATTATTGATAGATATCACGAAATTAACACAATAAATCTATTAACCAAATTTTATCCTAATTTTTTTCAAATTTTTTAAAAATATTTTTGCTGTTAAACCATTGATTTATAGAAGAAATAAAAAAATCATACAAGAGTTAGATTTATATAGACTAGAATCGGCTTAAATTTGGTGATTAAAATGAAACAAAAGAATATAAACAAAATAACTTCCAATAATAAGCAAATTGAAGTTGGAAATGGTATAGAAATTAAAGGTGCAAGGGTACATAACCTTAAAAATATAGATGTCACTATTCCAAGAAATGCCCTAGTTGTTGTAACTGGTGTATCAGGCTCTGGAAAATCATCTTTAACTATTGATACCCTTTTTGCAGAAGGTCAAAGACGTTATGCAGAATCTCTAAGTGCCTACGCTCGCCAGTTTCTAAATAGAATGGATAAACCTGATGTAGATTATATAAAAGGGCTTTGTCCAGCCATTGCAATTGAGCAAAAAGTAATCACCCGTACGCCTCGTTCTACGGTAGGGAGTATGACAGAAATATATGATTATTTAAGGTTATTGTATGCTAGAGTAGGGAAAACGATATCTCCTGTTTCTGGTAGGGATGTAAGAAAGGATGATGTTACAGACGTTGTTAAATCGATTACCCATTTCCCCGAGGGTACAAAGGTTTATGTACTAATCCGTTTTGCACCCCAGGGCAAACGTAACATTACGGAAGAATTAAATATATTGATACAAAAGGGTTTTTCAAGATTGTATGAAGTGCAATCAAAGGGATTAGCCCGAATTGAAGAGCTGATTGAATTGAATAATTGGCAACCATCTCCAGATTGCTACATACTTATAGATCGCTTGGTGGTGAAAAGTTTTGATGAAGACGATATTCATCGAATTTCAGACTCTGTTCAAACCGGTTTTTATGAAGGAGAAGGTGATGTATATATTTTGGCAGATGAATCGGAGCTGATTCATTTTTCCAATCGTTTTGAGCTGGATGGAATTAAATTTGAAGAGCCGGTTCCGAATTTATTTTCCTTCAATAATCCCTTCGGGGCTTGTCCGGTTTGTGAAGGATTTGCTCAGATATTGGGGATAGACCCTGAATTGGTTATTCCTGATAAGTCGCTAAGTGTGTATGAGGGCGCAGTAATTCCTTGGAAAGGGGAGAAGTTGGGCCTTTGGAAAGAGCAGTTTATAAGGGGTGCCTCAAAAACAGGTTTCCCTGTGCATCGTTCCATTCGCGATCTTACAACAGCACAATATGCCGAATTGTGGGAGGGTAATCAATATGCCCAAGGGATAAATGATTTTTTTAAAGAGGTGGAACAACAGCTATATAAGATTCATTATAGAGTAATGTTATCTAGGTTTCGGGGGAAAACGGTTTGTACGTCTTGTAAGGGATATCGTTTGCGAAAAGAGGCATTATATATTAAAGTAAATAGTAAGCACATCGGAGAATTGTGTACCATGTCTATTGATCAATTGAAGATTTGGTTTGAAACTATGGTTTGGACGACTTATGAACAAGAAGTTGCCAAAAGAATCTTAATTGAAATCAAGCAACGTTTGAAAACTTTAACGGATGTGGGATTGGGCTATCTTAGTTTACATCGCTTAGCCAATAGTTTAAGTGGTGGAGAGAGTCAAAGAATTCAATTAACCAAAAACCTGGGCAGTAATTTAACGAATTCATTATATATACTAGATGAGCCATCGATTGGGTTACATTCTAGAGATACCCAAAGGCTCATTGGCGTGTTGAAAAATCTACGCGACTTAAACAATACGGTTGTTGTAGTTGAACACGATGAGATGATGATGCGGGAAGCTGATTACATTATAGATATGGGGCCTTTAGCAAGCCATTTAGGCGGTGAAGTGATAGCTGAGGGTAATTACAACCAAATCATTAACAATGATAATAGTTTAACTGGTAAGTACCTTAATCATACACTTACCATTGATCCTCCTGAAAAGCCTAAAACTTGGAATACGAATATTGTTGTGTTTGGAGCTTGCCAAAATAATCTTAAAAATATCGATGTTGTTTTCCCTTTGAATATTCTTTGTGCCGTAAGTGGTGTAAGCGGTAGCGGAAAAACAACATTGGTTAAACAAATTCTATATCCAGCATTGGCGAAAAAGTTAGGTCTTTTTGCCGATAAGGTGGGTGCACATAGAGCCGTAGGTGGCGACATTGATTTGATTACACACGTGGAAATGGTTGATCAAAATCCTATTGGCAAATCTTCCCGATCTAATCCTGTTACGTATATTAAGGCTTATGATGAAATTAGAGAACTTTATTCAGATCAACGATTAAGTACAATCAATGGCTTTATGCCGGGGCATTTTTCCTTTAATGTGGATGGCGGAAGGTGTGATACTTGCAAAGGGGAAGGCGAACAATTAGTTGAGATGCAATTTCTTGCAGATGTGCATTTGGTATGTGAATCTTGCAAAGGCAAACGATTCAAAGATGAAATACTGGAAGTGCATTATCGTGAAAAATCTATTTACGATATTCTGCAATTGAGTGTGGATGATGCTTTGTTGTTTTTTAAAGATATCAAAGAAATAAAAAACAAAATTCAACCTTTACAAGACGTTGGATTGGGGTATGTAAAGCTTGGTCAATCCAGCAATACATTGTCGGGCGGGGAAGCCCAACGGGTAAAATTGGCATCATTTCTTGGAAAGGGTAAATCTGCCGGGAAGATTCTATTTATTTTTGATGAACCTACCACAGGCTTGCATTTCAACGATATAAACAAGTTGCTTACTTCCTTTAGGGCATTAATCAATCAAGGACATTCGGTAATTGTGATTGAACACAACACGGACGTGCTTAAATGTGCAGATTGGATTATTGATTTGGGGCCTGAAGCCGGTGATAATGGCGGAACACTTGTGTATGCCGGCATTCCATCAGGATTAAAAAAGGTGCCAGAAAGTTTTACTGGTCAATATTTATAAATGAACAGGATTAGGTAATACTATACTACCTAATCCTGTCTACACTTTTTACCATTTTATCATCTTTTGTGATACCAAGAAACGCTAAAAAGAATAAAATCAGCATTAATATGGGTAGTACAGATCCTATTTGCCAAGATGATTCTAAAAAACTGTGGGAATCTTTAAATGTTTCTATCAGATAGTATTCTAAGCCAAAAATTCCGGCAGATAATAGCATTCCGAGGAAGCAAAGCCATTTTTGTTGCATTCTTTTTTTAAACAAAAAAATGGTAACAAACCCAATAATACTAGTTAAAATAATTATTGCAAACAACCAAAGGTTTTCTGCTACATAAAATGCTTTTGTTGTGCTATCATTTAATATACAATTCCAAAGGGGCAATTTATAAGTGAGTAAACCGCCTATTCCGGCTAGGAAAAGCCATAAAGATTGTATACGTTGTATCATAATAGATAGTTTACAATTGTTTAGTATTGATTATTCAATTAATGTATTTCTGGGTACAAGTTGAAATTACCCATAAATGCCTTTACATCGTTACGTACATCAGTAATGGTATTTTCGTTGTCGATATCTTTCATGATGCGGTCAATAAAATCTACCACAGTTTCCATATCTGCTTCCACCAATCCTCTAGTGGTAATAGCCGGTACGCCAATTCTTATACCTGATGTAACAAACGGACTTTTATCGTCGAAGGGTACTGCGTTTTTATTGAGGGTAATATGAGCACGATCTAAAGTTTCTTGTGCTTTTTTTCCAGAGATAGATTTGTTGCGCAAGTCGATGAGCATCAAATGGTTTTCAGTTCCTCCACTAATGATGTTGTAGTTTCTTTTTACCAAAGCTGCTGCCATGGCTTGTGCGTTTTTCTGTACTTGCGCTGCATAAATGGTAAAACTATCTGATAAGATTTCTCCGAAAGCTACAGCTTTAGCTGCAATAACATGTTCCAACGGACCACCTTGAATACCCGGGAATACCGCCATATCAAGTAGGTGGCTCATCATACGTATGTTGCCTTTAAGGTCTTTAAGTCCAAAAGGATTTTCAAAATCACTACCCATTACGATAATTCCACCTCGTGGACCGCGAAGTGTTTTATGTGTAGTGGAAGTAACAAAATGGCAATATGTGAAGGGGGACGCCAAAAATCCTTTAGCAATCAATCCGGCTGGATGCGCGATATCCGCCAGAACAAATGCACCAATTTCATCAGCTACGGCACGTATACGTGCATAATCCCAATCTCTACTATACGCGGATGCACCGCAAATAATCATTTTAGGTTTGTGGGTTCTGGCTTGTTGCTCCAACATATCGTAATCAACCAATCCGGTTTCTTTAATTACGCCATAAAAATGGGCGTTGTATGTTTTTCCGCTAAAATTTACAGGAGATCCATGGGTAAGATGGCCGCCCATGGCAAGGTCTAATCCTAAAATGCCATCACCGGGTTTTAGTACTGCTAGCATAACAGCGGCGTTTGCTTGTGCACCACTATGTGGTTGCACATTGGCGTAAGCGCAATTAAATACTTGCTTTATTCTATCTATAGCAAGTTGTTCAATTTCATCTACAATTTCGCATCCTCCATAATATCTTCTACCGGGATAGCCCTCAGCATATTTGTTTGTTAAAACACTCCCTGCCGCCATCATAACGGGATAAGAAGTAAAATTTTCTGAAGCAATCAATTCAATCCCGTGCCTTTGGCGCTCTAATTCTTTACGTATTAAATCAAAAACAATAGTATCCATGGTGCAAAGGTAGTTAGTAACCAAAAATAATAGTAAAAAAATATACACATTGCGTGTAAATCTTTAAAAATAGATAATCCGGGTAGATTTAAGCCTTAAGTAAGTAGAACTTTGTTAATTTTAGAACGTAGAAGTTACTTTTTGTTTTACGTTACGCATTAATCAATACAATTATGAAGGCTATAATTCCTGTTGCGGGTGCCGGAACCAAACTTAGGCCACATACTTATACACAGCCAAAGGCGTTGATTCCATTAGCTGGAAAAAATATTCTAAGTATAATTATTGACCAACTGGTTGAATCTGGTATAGAAGAGTTTATACTTGTGATTGGTTATCTAGGTGATAAAATTCAGGATTACGTAAAATTGAATTATCCACATTTGAAATTTCATTTTGTACAGCAAAACGAGCGAATGGGATTGGGTCACGCTATTTTTCTTACCAAAGAAATTGTACAAGACGAACCTGTTTTTATTGTATTGGGAGATACTATTTGCGAATATGATGTGAAGGCTTTTCTAGCCCAAGAAGGGTCTGTGTTGGGTATAAAAAAAGTAGATGATCCCCGTTTGTTTGGTGTTGCAGAAATGAGTGAAATGGGGGCTATTACTCGGGTGGTAGAAAAGCCACAAATCCCGAAATCAAATATGGCACTTGTAGGATTGTATAAAATAATGGAATCCACTTTGCTTTTTACCTGTTTGGAAAACAACTTAAGTATCGGGTTAAAATCAAACGATGAATATAGTTTAACAGATGGCTTGGAATGCATGATAAAAGGCGGCGCCAATTTTAATTCTTTTAAAGTACAACATTGGTTTGATTGTGGAAGAAAGGAAACGATTTTAGAAAGTAATGCCACAATGCTTAAAAAATTTGGCGGGTTGATTTCTGAAGAACATGATTTCGAGAATGTGATTATTGTTCCGCCGGTGAGCATTGCTAAAGGAACGGTGATTAAAAACTCCATTATAGGTCCAAATGTTGCCATAGGAGAACAAACAGTAATCAATTACTCGATTGTTAGGGATTCGATTATAGGGTCTTTTTCAAAATTATATGATGTGGTGTTGAATGCTTCCCTAATCGGCAGCGATACAGAGATTAAAGGAGAAACAAGAACATTAAATATTGGCGACAATACGGAAATTGATTTAGGTTGATGGCATCTTTTTATTGATTTTATTGTAAGTTAGATATGAAAAGAGTAACCGGATTGTTTAATATTCAATACCCTATAATACAAGCGGGTATGGTATGGGTAAGCGGTTGGCGGTTAGCAAGTGCGGTAAGTAATGCCGGAGGCTTGGGCTTAATTGGTGCCGGAAGTATGCATCCAGATAATTTTAGGGCACATATTCTGTTGTGTAAGGCAGCAACATCAAAGCCTTTTGGTGTAAATATTCCCTTGATGTACCCCCAAGTTGATGCACTTATTCAAATAGTGATAGAAGAAGGCGTTAAGATTGTATTTACTTCAGCAGGCAATCCACGGACTTGGACAGGTAAATTAAAAGAACAGGGCATCACCGTTGTGCATGTAGTGAGCAGTGCCCTATTTGCAGAGAAAGCGGCTGCAGCCGGATGTGATGCGGTGGTTGCGGAAGGTTTTGAGGCTGGCGGACATAATGGGAGAGAGGAGACAACCAGTTTTGTATTAATACCTTTAATAAAAAGTGCTGTAGAGATTCCTGTAATTGCTGCTGGAGGCATAGCTACGGGTAAACAAATTTTGGCAGCAATGGTACTGGGTGCTGAAGGGGTACAAATCGGGTCAAGGTTTGTAGCATCAGATGAGGCATCAGCACATATGCATTTTAAACAAGCCGTAGTACATGCAAAAGAGGGAGATACCAAGTTGATGATGAAGCAATTGGTTCCAGTGCGGTTGTTGAAAAATGCATTTTTTAATATGATTGATGATGCCGAAAAGCGGGGAGCTAGTGCCGAAGAAATTGCCCAAATACTAGGTAAGGGCAGGGCTAAACGGGGTATGTTTGAAGGAAATATGCTCGACGGAGAATTGGAAATTGGGCAGGTAAGTGCTTTAATAAACGATATTTTACCTGCAAGCGTTATCGTTAACCAACTATGGGAAGAATTTAAAGCCAGTGTAAATGAAACCCTATCATTAAGCATTGGCTCATGAATAAATGTAAAATTTGTATTAAACCAAAATGACGAATTTGAAGTAAAAAGTTAATGATGTGGCTAAAGCCACTTCAAAAAAATCATAAACCCCTATCTAAAGCTAGCTGCTACTAAAAAACGCCTTTCTAATTTCCAAATGTGTAATTTTAGTTTAAAGACACAAACAATGTTTTATAGATATTGGTTTACTTTTTTATAAGCTTTCATATAGCGTAAATTGGGAGAAATGCATCAGATTTAGTTCAATTTTTGTTTGATTTCATTGAGTTTGAAAAAAGCCT
>Ga0164294_10004478_pt1 | contig 12184 bp, 10 predicted proteins | sample GEODES005metaG_FD_111479 | JGI IMG/M metagenome (GOLD analysis project Ga0164294, IMG submission 111479) | Oligotrophic lake water microbial communities from Sparkling Lake, Wisconsin, USA - GEODES005 metaG | ecosystem: Environmental > Aquatic > Freshwater > Lake | place: USA: Sparkling Lake... | reverse complement strand
CTGCCACCGCCCCCCGGCCTTCCAGGCGGCGCTCCGCGCGCTGAGCAGCGGCCCCACATCGTCCGGGTGCACGCGCTCGAAGAGGGCGGCGTCGCTCTCCCGCACCTGTTGGGGCGTCAAGCCGTACAGCGTTCGGATCACGTTGGTCGCGTACCGAACGTACGACGAACCGTCCGCCCGAACGATTTGTTGAAACAGCATCGCCGGTGCGAGCTCGGCGGACTGGCGGATCCGCACCAGCTCGTCCTCGAGCCGGCAACGCTCGGGGATGGTGACGAGCGTCATGTCGATGAGCCCGCCGGCTTCGGCGCTTCGCACCCGCCCGTACGCCAGGGTCGGGAGAGCGACCCCGGCCGGTCCGCGGAGGTCGAGCCGAAACTCGTCGACCCGGCTGTGCAGGCGCAGCAAGGGGAGCAGGTAGCTCTGGAGGAGCACAGCAGCGGCCGGAGTCAGCACGGCATCGAGTGCCCGGCCGTCGAGCGCGCCCGGCCCGAGCCCCAGCAGCTCCAGGAGCCGGGCGTTGGCATGGCACACCGTGCCATCGCCCGAGATCGTCACCAGGGCTGTCGGGAGTTGATCCAACGAAGGTGTCACGGGCGGTTTCGTGGTGATGGAGACCGCATCAGCGGCCCTCGAGGTAGGCCCGGATGAGGGCGACCGTCTCCTCGGGGTGGCTCATGTGCGGGCAGTGGCCGGACGCATCGAGCTCGCGGAGCGTGCTGCCTTGGAGGGCCGCATGCAGATACGCGCCGACGCTGGGCGGCGCGATGGCGTCGCGCGTGCACTGCAGAATCAGGGACGGGCGGGTGACGGCCGGCAGGTCGGCCCGGTTGTCGCCGAGGAAGGTCACCTCCGCAAACCGACGCGCCACGAAGGGATCGGTGGCGCAAAAGCTGGCCTGAAGCTCCTGGGTGAGCTCAGGCCGTTCGCCGTTCGCCATCACGATCGGCGCAAGGTAGTTGGCCCATCCGAGCTGGTTTCCGTCCATCAGGTCCAGCAGACCTTCGAGGTCCGCCCGTTCGAACCCACCGACGTACTCGGGCGGATCGTTGATGTAGCGCGGCGAGGGGCCGACCAGCACCAGGCGGTCGAAGCGCTCGGGCATGCGGATACTGGCGAGCAGGCCGATCATCGCGCTCACCGAGTGCCCGACGTACACGACGTCCCGCAGGTCCATGGACGCGCAGATGTCGAGCACATCGTCCGCGTACCCGTGGAGCGAGCCGTGGCGCTGCACATCGTACGCCGTGAGGTCGGCCCCGCCGCAGCCCACGTGGTCGAAGAGCACGACCTGATGCGTTGCCTCGAAGGCCGAGGCGACGAAGCGCCACATCGTCTGGTCGCATCCGAAGCCGTGGGCGAACAGCATGGGCGGCGCCCCCGGGGGACCCCGGACGACGACGTTGTGGCGGGCGCGCACGGCTGAAGCGGAGGCGAGTTTCACGCAGGCGAGTATCCCTGGTAGCGTCGGTGGCCGCAATCTATCCGCGCCGGCGGCCACTGGTCGGACCTCCCTGCATCGCGGGCAATGGCCCTGCAAAGCCGCGCCTTTCGCCTCCCATGGGCTGTACGGGATCTGCGGGAAGCCAAGCGGGGGCGCGCCGGAGGCCTGTGGCGGCGGCGCGTCGCGTGTCGATGCGCTGGGCGTTAGTCCATCGGCGAGGAGGTGGGATGACCGAGTGGGCCGCCGCCGCGTTCGACGATTTTGCCCGCTGGTACGCCTCGCCGGGGTCGCGCGAGGGGAGCATCGAGGCGTCGCTGCAGCGCGTGTGCGACGCCGTCCTCGCCCAGGGCTTTTCGCTCCGCCGGGTGCAGATCTTGATCCTCACCCAGCACCCCGAGGTCTCGAGCACCGTCTACACCTGGCGGCGGGATCTGGGGGTACAAGGCCAGTCCTTCGGCCACGACATCGAGCGCTCGGACGCCTACCGCGGCAGCACGATCGCGATGGTCCAGTCCACCGGACGGCGGGTTCGGGTCCGCCTCGACGACCCCGACGACCGCCGGCGCTTCCCGCAGCTCGATCCGCTCGCGGCCGAGGGCATGACCGACTACATCGCCGAGCCGCTGCGGTTCAGCGACGGGCGGATGAGCATCGCGACCTTCACCACCGACGCGCCCGAGGGCTTCACCGCAGAGGCCGTGGGCCTGCTCGACAGCGTCGCTCCGACGCTGGCCATCCGCGCCGAAGTGCGCTCGATCCAGCACGCGATGGAGTCGCTGCTGACCACCTACCTCGGCCCCAACGCGGCCGAACGCGTGCTGCGCGGCGAGTTCCGGCGCGGCACCGGCACCACGATGACCGCCGCGATCTGGTACTGCGACCTGCGCCACTTCACCGAGTGGAGCGACCAGCTCGGCGCGGTCGAGATGGTGCGCCTCCTCGACCAGTACTTTGAGGCGATCGCCGGGGCCATCGAGGAACAGGGCGGCGAAATCCTCAAGTTCATCGGCGACGCCGCCCTGGCGGTGTTCCCGGTCGACGGCGACGCGACGGCCGCCTGCCGACGCGCCTACACCGCGGCGAACGACGCCCTCGGGCGCATGGGCCGATTCAACGCGGCCCGCGCCGCCCACGACGCCGCGCCGCTGGAGATGGCGATCGCGCTGCACCTCGGCGACGTGTTCTACGGCAACATCGGCGGCCGCCGCCGCCTCGACTTCACCGTCATCGGCCCCGCCGTCAACGAGGTCACGCGGATCGAGGGCCTCTCGAAGTCCGTGGGGGTGCCGCTGATCGTCTCGCGGGAGTTCGCCGACGCGGCGCGCATCGAGGGCACCGAGTCCCTCGGCGACCACGTCCTCCGCGGCGTCGCCACCCCGAAGGCGCTGTTTACCGTTCGGTAGGGTGCGCCCGCTGCGGCGCTCGCTAGAACACCTTCGGAAACGGGATGGGGGCGGGGATCTCTCCGCCGTCGTCGCCGCAGACCAGGTAGTGGTTGAACTCGGGATCGAGGAAGGCGCAGGTGATCTCGTCCCAGCCGCTGGGCCCGGTCTCGACCGCGGGACCGCGGCAGTTCCAGCCGTCGATCCGGTCGTTTCCCCCAAAGGTGTCCTGCTGCAACAGCCAGACGTCGGCTCGGTCGAAGGCCACGGCGTGGTGGACGACCGCATCCCCGGGGTCGACATCCCAGCGCAGGACGAAGGCGGCCCCCGCGCCAAAGGCCTCGTTGGCGCACGCCCACGGGCCCTCGCCGTTGTCGGTGAAGAAGCCGCAGTCGCGCACGCCGCTCCCCGCGATGGCGTCGGCGGTCGCGGGCAGGTCGCACGGGCCGATGCCCGCCCCGCCCCCCCCGCCGCAGGCGGTCAGCCCCATGAGCATCCAGCGGCGCATCATCGGCCTCCCAGCCAGTCTTCCACCAGGTCGTCGAGGTGTCGTCCGACCAGGGGCGCCGCAGCGACCAGGGCCGCGTCGTCGCGCTCGTGGTCCCAGGTCAGGTAGGCGGGGACCTCGAAGCGATCGGTGACCGCGTGGGTCGGGTCGTCGGGGTCGACCAGCCAGAGCTCGGCCGTGACCGTCCAGCGGTACCGTCCGTTCACAAAGCCAAAGTAGCGGGGCGAGAGGTCGGCCAGCAGCACCGCGTCGGCCGCACCCGGGCGCGCGACCAGCCATCCCGCGCGCTGCTCGGGCAGGTCGCGTGCGTCGAAGGGGACGCCCCACTCGGCCGCGGGCACGCGGTGCGGTTGCAGGTTGCGAGACCGCAGCTGCTTCTCCATCGCATCGGCCAGCGCCGCGGGGGCTTCGCGCGGCGGAACCTCCCCCATCGGGGCTGCGACCCACGCGACGTCGACCGTCAGCGGCGCCGACGCGGACACGGCCGGCGCCTTCGGGGCGCATCCCCACAGCGCGATCAGAACCATATCTCGGACTCCAGCGCGAGGACGTGGTGCCAGTGGCGCTCCACATTCCCGAAGGTGTTGTACTGGTCGAGGTCGGCGACAAAGCTGTTGCCAAAGGCATTGTTCTGCGACGACCACTGGGCTCCGTACAGCAGCCGCAGGGACGGGCGGACGTAGACGCCCGGGCCGAGGGGGTTCAGGACCACGCCCCCCTTTCCTTGCCAGGTGGTGCGGGTGTCGGAGTCGCCGAACTCGAGTCCGCGGGCGTCCTGCACGCCGTCGGTGCCCTGAAAGATGGAGTCGTAGTGCTCCCGATAGGCGTTGCCGTTCGTGCTCGTCTCGGTGGCGTAGGAGGACTCGGCGAGCAGGTGGACCACGGGGGTGGCGTAGAGCTGCGCGCGTCCGACCAGCGAGGTGTAGCGACGGTCGAAGTCCGAGGGCGAGAGGTCGTTGTCGCCGTCTTCGTGCACGCCGAGCAGCCCGGCCAGCACCACGTCGAGGCGGTCGGGGACCACCCGAAGCTGGGCCTCGTCCCCGACGATCAACACGGTGCGCTCGTCGGTCAGGTCGTGGACATAGAGGTCGGCGGTCACGCCGTCGAAGGTCTCGACCGTCGCCGTCTGCGGATGGAGGCGCTGGTAGGACACAAACAGGTTGTTCCACCGCAAGGGGCCGCCGCCGGCGCCGAGGTAGCCCACGAGCTTGTAGGAGGCGGCGCTCCGCGCGTCGGGGTCGGGGATGTCGCCGAGGACGGCGTTGTTCGCCTCGGCCAGCCCCTGCAGGTACTCGCCGCGGACGAAGTCTTCGTAGGTCATCCCCGGCGTTTGGTACTGCGCGTTGCGGTTCCCCGCGACGGCCGGCTCGTAGTAGGCCTGGGCACCGCCGCCAAGCTCGAGGTGACCGGGGACGACCCGGACGCGGGCGGTGGCGCCTGCCGTCGGCACGGTGTTGTAGCGCCCGCCCTTCAGCGCATAGCCCGCGTCGCCGACCCCCACGATCACGTCGACCGGGCGGGTCTGGAGGGTGGCTTGTCCGCCGATGGTGTCGAACAGCAGCTGGGCGGGCCGCAGGTCGTAGAGGCCCAGGTCGCCGAAGGTGCTCTCGAGCGTCCCGATCCGCCAGACGATGGGCGCGCGGGTGAGGTTGCCGGCCTGGGTGTAGAGCTGTGACAGGCGGAACAGCGACAGCGCGCCGTTGCCGAGGTCGGCGTTGGTCACGCTGCCGCCCTCGACGCGCAGGTGCAGGTCGGTCCAGACGTCGTCGCTCCCGGGCTCGCGCTCGAGGGCGTCGACCCGGAGCTCGACCGCGGCGTAGGGGCCCTCGTTGAGCAGGCGGCCGTAGAGGTTCCAGTACCCGAGCTTGCCGTCGCCGCCGGCGAAGTCGGGTCGGGTCATGATCCGCGCGTAGCCGGCCACATCCGCGGATTGGGCGAGGGCAGCGGCGGCGAAGAGCGCGATCATCCGGACCCCAGGGGGAGTGGTAGCCTACACCGCGGCCGCCGCCGCGTCACGTCGCGTCAGCCCAGGACCTTGCCGAGGTCGTCCACCGACGCGACGGGGAAGTCGCAGCGTCCGGCCCGGCAGACATAGGCCAGCGGAGTACCGTCCGGGCCGGGGTGCTTGTCGCGCGCGAGCGGAATGGCCTCGCGGTCGGCGGCGGTGTGCGCGATCGCGACCACGCCCTGGGGGCGCCAGCTGCGGTTCCAGACCCGCAGCAGCAGGCGGGTGCGGCGATCCTCGTGATCTCCCGCCACGATCAGCGCGACGGGCCCTTGTCGCGGGGGGGCGGTCCGGCCGCGCACCACCGACCACAGCCCCGGGGTGGCGGTGGGCGCGTCGCGCAGGGTGCCCGCCGCGGCCTCGAGCAGCCCGTCGAGGCGGGCGCCGACGTCGAAGCCCAGGAGCTCGAGCTGGCGCAGCACCTCGGCGAGCCGGGCGTTGCCGTTCGGCTCCGCGCCATCCGTGAACACGGTCCGCCGCAGGAACAGGTCGGTGCGGTCGTCCGGGGGCGCGCAGGCGCCCGCGCCGTCTGCGAACCGCGTCCACGCCTCGCTCGCGAGGTCGCGCGCGGCCAGCAGCCATGCGTGGTCGTGCGGCTGGGCCTGGTGGACGGCGAGGCACGCCTCCGCCAGGTGGGTCAGATCGTCGAGGGTGGCGGGTTCGGACGCGCCGATCGCGCGGCGGTCCGCGGCGTGTTCGCGCAGGAGCGCGACGGTCTCGGCGGCGGCCCCGACCCAGCGGGCCTCGGCGAACAGCCGCCCGGCCTCGGCGAGGGCGCTGGCGGCGAGCGCGTTCCACGCCACGACGCGCTGCGTGTCCCGCGCGGGGCGGGCGCGGCGGTCGCGCCAGGACAGCAGGCGGGCGCGCACGGTGGCCACCGGCACGCCCGACCGGGTGGTCAACACCTGGCGCTGCTCGGCGGGCGCATCGGACCGCAGACCGTAGGGGAGCGGCCCCGGACCCAAGATCTTCTGGGCTTCTGCGTGGGTGAAGGTGTAGAACCAGCCCTCGCCGTTGGGGTCTTCGGCGGCCTCGGCGGCGCAGAACCCGCCGCCGGGGTGGGCGAGGTCGCCGAGCAGGTAGGCGGCGGTGTCGCGGGCGACCCGGATCGCGCCCACCACCTCGTCGGCGGCCTCGCGACCGTGGCGGGTGAGGTAGCTCGACGCGCGTGCGTACAGGCGCAAGAGCTGGGCGTTCTCGGCGAGGGGCTTCTCGAACTGGGGTCGATCCCAGGTCCGCTCGAGGCACGAGCGGTGAAACCCGCCGCCGAGGTGGTCTTGCAGCGCGCCGTGGTCCATGGCGAGCAGGCTGGCGCGCAGGGCGTCGTCGGCGCCGGGCAGCCCATCCACCCCGCCGAGCAGCGCGAGCTCGAGCTCGGGCACATGCGGGAACTTCTGACCGTCGCCAAAGCCCCCGTAGACCTCGTCGTGGATCTCGGTCAGGGCGGCGACCGCGGCGGCGTAGCCGGCGGCGTCGGGCGCGTCGGCGCGGGGGGGCGGTACGAAGAGCTGCTTGCGGAGCTGGTCCGCGGCGCCGACGAGCACCTGTCGGTCGTCCCGCCACATCTCGGCGACCCGCTCGAGCACCTCGCCGAAGGACGGCAGGCCGAACCGCGCGGTGGGCGGCAGGTAGGTGGCGCCGGTGAAGGGGCGGCGGTCGGCGAGCAGGAACAGAGACGCCGGCCAGCCCGCTTCGCCCTGCATCTCGAGCAGCGACTCGAGGTAGAGCGCGTCGACGTCGGGGCGGAGGTCGCGGTCGACGAGCACGGGGACGAAGTCGGTCCGCAGCCGGGCGGCGATCGCGGGGTCGCGGAACGACTCCCGCTGCATCTGCGACGACCACCGGCACGCCGCGTAGCCAATCGACAGGAAGATGGGCCGGTCGGTGGTGGCCGCGAGCGCGAACGCCTCGTCTCCCCACGGATACCAGTCGACGGGGTCGTCGGCGCGCTGGCGCAGGAAGAGGCTCTCCGATCCGGCGAGGCGTTGGCTTGACACGTCAATGGATCCGGGCGAGAGGGGTGGGGGAGGCGGCATGTCGGCCGGGAACAGCGAGCGCATCGCGCGAAACTTCGTGGAGCGCTACGGCGCCGAGCGCTTCCGCCAGCTGCTGGACCAGCTGCAGGCAGGCGTCTCGGGTCAGACCATCGCCGACGACTTCGCGGTGTCGCGCGAACGCGTACGCCAGTGGAAGAACGCCTTCGGCAGCCTGGTGACCATGTATCAGGTCCACCCCGACGTGCGCGCCATCCTCGACGAGGTCGCGCGCGGACGGGGCTGACCCCGCCCGGATTTCCCTCGCGGCATGCTGGACGATTGACTAGACTGCCACCGAGGGGTGCACATGTGGTGGTGGGTAGCGGTCGCCAGCGCGACGTCGACGGGGATCACCGGCAAGAGCGTGACCGGCTGCACCAGCTGCCACGGCCTCGTCGCCACCGCGAGCACCACGGCGGCGGTCGCCGCCCCGTCCACCGTCCTCCCCGGCGCCGCGGTGCCGGTCACCGCGACGGTGTCGAGCACCTCCGGGACCGTCTTCGCCGCGGGCTTCAACCTGTCGGCGTCCGGCGGGACGCTGGCCCCGGGGGTGGGCAGCAAGCTCGTGGGCGCCGAGCTCACGCACACCGGCCCCAAGGCCTTCGTCGGGAACGCCGCCGCCTTCGACCTCGTGTGGACCGCGCCGACGACCGAGGGCGTGTACACGCTGTTTTTGGCGGGAAACGCGGTCAACTCGAGCGGAACGACCTCCGGTGACGCGTGGAATGTGGGGTCGTTGCTCATCACGGTCGACGACGGCTGTGACGATGTCGACGTGGACGGGATCTCGACCTGCGACGGCGACTGCGACGACACCGACGCGGCGATTGGCCCCCTGGTGCCCGAGGTCGCCTACGACGGGATCGATCAGGACTGCGACGGCGGCGACCTCGTCGATGTGGACGGGGACGGGGCGGCGGCGCCCGAGGTGGGGGGCGACGACTGTGACGACGCCGACGCCGGCGTCGGGCCGAACGCCCCGGAGGTCCCCTACGACGGCCTCGATCAGGACTGTGACGGCGCGGATCTGCTGGATGTCGACGGCGACGGCTTCCTGGCCCAGGCCGTCGGGGGGGACGACTGCGTCGACACCGACGCCACCATCTTCCCCGGCGCCCCCGACCCGGCGGGCGACGGCATCGATCAGGACTGTGGCGGGGCGTCGCAGGATCTCGACGGGGATGGCTTCGACGGGCCGACCCCCGACTGCGACGACGCCGCGGCGACCACCTACCCGGGCGCCCTCGAGGTGCCCTACGACGGCGTGGATCAGGACTGCGATGGCGTCGACCTGGTCGACGTGGACGGCGATGGCTTCCCCGGGCCGATCGACGACTGCGACGACACCGACCCCGCCGTCTCGCCCGCCGGTACCGAGGTGATCGGCAACGGCGTCGACGAGGACTGCGACGGCGTGGACGGCCAGCGCTACGAAGACGACCCGCTCGACGACACGGGCGCCCCCGCCGACACCGGCGCGACGGTGGACACCGCCACGGGCTACGACACGGGCACGGTCGTCGACACGGGCGCGGTCGTCGACACGGGCGCCGCCGGGGACACCGGGCAGCCCGATCCCGACGGCGACGACCCCCCGGCCACCCCGGACGACGCGGAGAAGGGGTGCGCGACGGCGCCGCGCTCGGCGGTCTGGGCGGGGGCGCTGCTCGGCGCGGCGCTGGTCCGCCGGCGGTCTCGCGGCGCGCGTCGGTAGGCGCGCCCGCGGTCAGTGGTCGCGGCGGCGGCCGGCGAGGTCGGCGGGGATGGCGGGCTCGCGCGCGAGCACCCGCCACAGCGCCGCGGCTTCGCCCACCTGGATCGGCGTCAGGTGGCCCGAGAGCTCGGGGACGCCGCGGAGCCGGCGGGCGAGGGTGACCAACACCTCGCGGTCGGCGGCGGTGGGGTGGGCGGCGAAGGCGTCGGCGAGCGGATCGGCGAGGTCCTCGAGGGCGAGGTCGGGGGCGACCCCCGCGAGGTCGTCGCGCACCCGGTCGAGCTGCCGGCGGGCGGCGTCCAGCCGGCCAAACCAGCAGTCCCACGCCCGCGCGGCCCGGTCGGTGTCGAGGTGGGCGTTCCACACGAGCACCTGGAAGGCGATCCCGTCGGCCTGGCGCTCGTCGATGGCCCGGCGGAGGCGGGTGGCGGCGCCGGTGGCGTTTCCCCACGTGAAGCCGAGCGAGGGGTCGACGTCGAGCAGCCGATGCTCGGCCAGCGCCCAGGCGACCTGGGACTTGCGCTCGGTCTCGGGCAGGTGGGGGTGGAGGTACGCGCGCTGGAGCGCGTGGGTCAGTTCGTGCCAGACCAGGAACTTCGCGCCGAGGTCGCGGTTGCCGACATCCCACGCCAGGCGCGCTGCGGGGTCGGTCGGCGCGGGCCCGAGCAGCTCGGCGCGCGCGGCGAGCTGGGCGGTGCTCCAGACGTCGACCGCGGAGACCTGCAGGACCAGCCGACCCCAGTCGCGGCTCCCCGCGTCGGGCATCGGCGCGAGCTGGGTCACCACCTCGATGCCGGCGTCGGCGCGGTAGCGGATGCGGTCGGCCGCGTCGGGCAGCACCCGGTCGAGCTCGGCGAGGTAGGGGGTCGCGACGTTCTTTTCCTGGAGGTAGGCGACGAAGCTCTGGCGCGCGGCGGACAGCACGTCGCGGACCTCCCTCGCGGCCGCGCGGCCGACGTAGAGCGGCTCCTGCGCCGGCGGAATGGACGCGTCCGCCTCCTGACGCGCCATCAGGTCGCGCCAGTCGGCGACCTGGGCGCCCGTCACGGCGTCGGGGGACAAGGGGAGCGGCGCGTCGACCCACCCCTCCCAGTCGGCCGCCGCCAGCTGCGCGAGCGCGAGCTCGGCCAGCTCGAGCTCGGGGAGCCGCAGGGTCGGCGCGGGCGGTGCCTCGGGCGTGGGGGGGCGCCAGCCGCACGCAGCGGCGAGCGCGAAGAGGATCGGCGGCCGGCAGGTCGCGCGCATGGTGGGAGTGTACCACGGACCGCCGCGCCGGGGCGCGTTCCGCCGGTGGTGTTCGAGATGCCGATCGGCAAACGAATACCCAAACGAGGAAAGTGATTTGGCAACTGAAATTCTTGCGGCCAGATTGTTTCTGGCTCTGCGAAAAAGGGGGTCGACGCGGCGGCGGGCGGCACCTGAATGCCGATTTCGGGAGCCTGCGGGGGTGGGATGGGTTCAGCGAGGAAGAAGGCGGTCTATGGTCGCTGGTGCGGTGGCGGGTGAGGCTTGGCACGGCGCTTGCAAGGCATGTGTTCGTCATCCGGCGCGAGCCGACGAGACCGACGAGGCGCTTCGGCGCCGTCCCCGGCAACGGGGAGGTCGAAGCTCTTTGAACGTCAGAAACCCCAAGGAGGCCCACAGCTTCGGCTGTGAGCGCTCCCCCCGAACAGACGCGCGGCGGCAAAGGCCGCGCGGGATGCTGCGCGGCGACCGACTCGGAGACGAGTCGGCGCTGGGTGGGTCGGGGGGCGGCGAGCGCCTCGAAGGGGAACAAAGCCCATGGAAGGACGGAGCGTTGTCTGTCATCCCGCAAGGGAGGAGAGATGGCGCCGGTCGAACGCACGGAGGAAGGCCTCGAGGTCGAGGCCCAGCAGGGGAGACCCGGTTGGGAGAGACGACGAGGGGGCAAGGGCCTTGGAGACAAGGCGCGGCTGTGCGGACGATGTGTGGTCTTCTCGTGAAAGCGGGAGGCCTGCACGCCCTTCGAGGGGTGTGAACAGCGCTGGGGGGATGTGTCACGGACACCTCGCTCGCCTCGCCGGGAAACTGGCAGGAGAGACGGTGACGGGCCGACGGAAACCCAGCGAACCTCGAGACCGGGACCACCTGCAAGACGGTGGAGCCCGACACGCGAGAGCCGCCGAGGGGGTGAGAAACCCCGCGGGCGGGACGCGAGCGCGCCTGTGGCAGGGCGCACTCCGAAAGGGAGGCAACTCCCTGGGAATGCGGCGCGGGTCGGAGTCGAACGGTGAGGAGGACACCTCGCGAACGGAACGGAAGGAGAAGCGTCTGGTGACGCAGCAGGTCGGCGCCGCGAGGAGCGGAGCCGAGCGACCCCCGGAGTCGGGGGGTCGAAACAGGTGGCGGGCCGGCGGGCCCGCACGAGGCGCCGCGAGGCGCGTCCACCCCCTGATGCGGTCCTCCTGGCGTCCGGCGTTGCCGGACAGCCAGCCCTGTGTCGACCGCGAGGTCGCCGCAGCTGTGCGCAACCGGTGCGAGCCGGGCGTGCGCAGCGCAGAGCCGAGACACGGCGCTGCGGGGAGACGGTGCGCGGCGGACGGGCCACCTCGGTGGCCGCTGCGCAACGGAGCGAGAGACGGGTCGGCGACGCAGCCGGCCCACCGAGCGGAGGAGCGTCGGGTGACCGACGGTGATGCCGCTCGCGCCTCGGAGCCCGCCTCGCAGCGGAGTTCTCGAGCGAACCAGACCTACCCGGTCGCGCGCCAGTCGCGCGAAGGGGCCGCAGCGCCCGTCAGCAAGCTCACGCAGGGACGACCGCCGAACGCACGCAACCGCGCGCGCCGGCGATACGATGTCCCGACACCGCGAGACCCTGCAGGTCACCCCGAGAGGGGCAAGGCCACGAGGGGAGCGGCGAAGGCCCACGAGGCGCGCCGGTGTCGGAAAGCGAGGTCATTCGGTGCCCGAACACCCGAGTGTCCCTCTTCGTTCCTGGAAGGGTATGACGGCGTCGGTCGCGCAGCTCGCTGCGCGAACCCGCCGGGTCCTCTCCCCGCTTTGTTCCCGTCGGTTTCGTGACGGATGACCTCTTCCGGCCCGGAGATCGCGAGATCTCCGGGCCGGTCGCGTTT
>Ga0164294_10004477_pt1 | contig 12184 bp, 11 predicted proteins | sample GEODES005metaG_FD_111479 | JGI IMG/M metagenome (GOLD analysis project Ga0164294, IMG submission 111479) | Oligotrophic lake water microbial communities from Sparkling Lake, Wisconsin, USA - GEODES005 metaG | ecosystem: Environmental > Aquatic > Freshwater > Lake | place: USA: Sparkling Lake... | reverse complement strand
CCGCGAGAATTCCCTCTTCGCGCGAGACCCGCCGGGCCATGCCTACCGAGTCCGTGATGGACACGTCGATCACTTCGTCGTAAACGTCGCGGTCGAGGATGGCGGGAACGAAGTTCGCGCCGATTCCCTGAATCTTGTGAGGGCCGGGAGCCCCGCCGTTGAGGATGGGCGAGTCGATTGGTTCTACTGCGATGACCCGAACGCCCGGCTTCCGCTCCTTGAGCGCTTGGCCAGTACCGGTGAGTGTTCCACCGGTTCCGACGCCCGCGACGAAAATGTCCACAGCGCCGTCGGTGTCATTCCAGATTTCTTCGGCGGTCGTTGCCCGGTGGATCGCGGGGTTTGCTTCGTTTTCGAATTGGCGAGCGAGCACCGACCCCGGTCGATCGGCCGCAACCTGCTCAGCGGCCGACACCGCCCCCTTCATTCCCTCGGGCCCGGGCGTGAGAATGAGCTCGGCTCCGAATCCCCTGAGAAGCGCACGCCGTTCAATCGACATTGACTCGGGCATCGTGAGGACGACCGAATAGCCGCGCGCCGCGCCGACCATCGCGAGGGCGATACCAGTGTTACCGCTGGTCGCTTCGACAATTGTTCCGCCCGGCTTCAGTTCACCGGACGCCTCGGCTGCGTCCACGATCGCCACGGCGAGACGATCTTTGACGCTCGATGTCGGATTGTAGAACTCGAGCTTCGCCAACACAATCGCCTCGGACCCGTCCGTCACGCGATTGAGACGCACGAGCGGGGTGTTGCCGAAGGTCTTGGTGATATCCGAATAGATGCGTGCCATGGGGGTTCTCCTGTTGAGCGTGGTCGTAGTCCGACACTACAAACCGAGGGTGAATCGTGGAAGTTGTGTTACGTCACGCGCGTAACAAAGCGCTATTCCGCGTTTTCGGGCGACAAGTGCTCGTGAATCGCGAGCCACGACCCGTTTCGACGCTCGAACACAATGGTTTCACGCTCGCGGATTGTGGACACTTCCCCGGCAAACTCGATGTCGCTCTCGACATAGTGGGTGAAAACCGCAGCCGATTCGCCCATCACCTGCACGTGTTGCTCGCGGGAACGGCAGCCGTGAACGCGGAAACCATCGTTGGCCTCCCAGGATGCCCACAGAGTTTCGTAGTCCGCCCGAGAATCGAGGCGCGCCGTGTGCGTGTAGAACAAAAACGTGGCGTCAGGGGCGAACCCGGCAAAGTATTCCACTGTTCGATGGTGGCCGAAGTCGTCGACGATCGCCGCCGCGGCCGCGAGGACCTCGTCTCGCGCACTCATGCCATTCTCCGCGCGATGACGGTGATTAATTCGTAGGCGAGGTGCGCTGCGGCAATACCCGTGATTTCCGCGTGGTCATAGGCGGGCGCCACCTCGACGATGTCCGCACCAATGAGGTTGACGCCGCTGAGCGCCCGAACCATACGCAGCATTTCGCGGCTCGACAATCCCCCGGCTTCGGGCGTACCCGTGCCCGGCGTGAACGCGGGGTCCATCACGTCGATGTCAATCGAAACGTACACGGGACGATCGCCAACGCGCGCCAACATGCGCTTAATCATTTCGTCAATTCCCAGTTCGTCCGCATCCGTCGAACGCAGCACCTGAAAGCCGAGTGCCGTGTCGTCCGCCAGATCACTGTCGGAATACAGGGGGCCACGAATGCCGACGTGAAGACAGCCCGTGAGGTCGAGGAAACCGTCTTCGCTCGCCCGTCGGAACGGTGTCCCATGGGTCAGTGGCGCACCAAAGTACGTGTCCCAGGTGTCCAGGTGGGCGTCAAAATGGATGACCGCGATCGGGCCGTGCCTTTTGTGAAGAGATTTGAGAATCGGGTACGCAATCGTGTGGTCGCCGCCGAGCGTCACCACGGTGGTTCCGTCGGCTGTGAGTTCGTCCATGCCGGCTTCGATTTGTTCAATCGCTTGGGCAATGTCAAACGGGTTCACTCCGAGGTCACCCGCGTCGACCACCTGGGCGAGCGCAAACGGCATCGCGTCCTGCGCGGGGTTGTAGGGACGTAGCAGTCGCGATGATTCACGAATGTGACCGGGGCCAAAACGTGCACCGGGGCGGTAGCTGACACCGGCGTCAAAAGGAATTCCCAGCACGGCGATGTCCGCGCGGGCTACTTCATCACGTCGGGGAAGCCGAGCGAAGGTCGGTGCCCCGGCGAACCGAGGCACCGACGTCGCGTCGACTTGACCAACCTTGTTTCCCGCGTTGTCGCGGGGGATGGGTCCTGTCATTACTTCTTTCTAGCGAACGGGCGGGATGGTGGACTTCACCGAACGACCGATCCGCGGTCCCTTCGGCCCGAACACGTAGTCGGGTTCGGGGAACAGGATGAGCGCTCCGACGTACAGCACCGCAGCCGAACCGATGGCAACGAGGAGGCTCAAGTCGACTCCGCCCGCGACCGCATTCCACTGGCCTTCGATGATGGGTGGGTAATACGCGAACTGCAGACCGAGGACTGCCGAGACGACCCACGCCACCATGGCGCGCCAGTTGATGCCGTTCGTGTACCAGTAACGACCGCCCTTTTTGCCGCGGTTGAAGACCTGAAGGTCTTCGGGGCTGTACCAGCCACGACGGTTCCAGAACCCGATCGCCATGATGATCATCCACGGGGTTGTGGTCACCACAATCGCGCCGACAAATCCGTTGACGGCACCGAGGAGGTCGAAGTACAGACGGCCGATGATGATGAACGCGAAGGCGACTACTCCGATGACAATGGTCGCCTGGACGCGGGTGAGCTTCGGGAAAACGGACGAGAAATCGAGCCCGGTTCCGTAGAGCGACGTGCTACCCGTCGACAAACCACCAACGAAGGCAACGATGATGATGAGGTAGGCATACCACTCAGGAGCCGCGCCAATCAGTCCGACGACATAGTCTCCGCCCGTCACGAGAGTCGCCGTGGCGACACCGAAGAGGAACGGAATGAGGGTCATCGCCTGGGCACCGAGGGTTGCCAACGCGAGCTTGCCATTCGACGTTCCGTTGGGGATGTAGCGCGACCAGTCACCGAGGAAGGCGCCGAACGAAATCGGGTTCGACATGACGATGAGTGCGGACAGAATGAACGTCGGCCAGAAGCCACCGAGCAGGTATTCACCCGAGCCGGCGTACGAGGGGTCGAAGACGCTGGAGAACGCGACGATTGCGAGCAACATCAGAACCGAGTTGGCCCACACCGCGATGCGGTTGATGAACAGCATGAACTGGTAGCCGTAGACCACGACGACAATCACGATGAACCCGATCAGCCCATACAGCCCGACACGCAGCATCGTCGAGTCTTCGGCGCCGAACAGGCGGACGAACGCACCGACGAGAGCGTCACCACCGACCCAGACCGAGATCGAGTAGAACGCGATCGCGGTGAGCAGCGACAGGAACGATCCGGCGATACGGCCGGTGACTCCGAGGTGTGCGCCGGACGCGACCGCGTTGTTGGTGCCGGTGCGAGGGCCGAAGAGCCCCATCGGCATGAGGAACAAGGTTCCAACGAGCACACCGAGTACGGCGGCGGCAACTCCCTCCCAGAAGGAGAGTCCGAAGAAAATGGGGAATGTTCCGAGCAGAACGGTGGCGAACGTGTTCGCACCACCGAATTGGATTCGGAAGAGGTCGCGCGGCGTCGACGTGCGGTCGGCGTCGGGGATGGTGTCAATTCCGAAGCTTTCCACTTCGGTCATCTTGGGCTTGCGGTTTTGAGCGACGTTGCTCATCGTTGTCCTTTCCGACAGTTGGCAAAACAATGTGACGCCATGCTATTCCGTTCTTGACCCACAGGCAATAGTTTTTTCTCATGGAGATAGTTCGTGTCGTAGACCTTTCCCGCGAGATCACCGCCGAAACGCAGGTATACCCGGGCGACCCCGTTCCACACATCGCCCAGCACGCCACCATCGCCGTGGACGGTTTCAACCTGGTGTCGGTCGCGATGGGCAGTCAGAGCGGCACTCACGTGGACGCGCCGTTTCACTTTGACGACGACACCGAAAAAATCGATGAGATCCCTCTCGCCCGTTTCGTCGGACGCGGAGTTGTCCTGCGGTGCAACGGGGTCAGCGCACGAGAGCGAATCACTCTCGACTCCGTTCGGTCCGACGCAGAAACCGCGGGCGCGGGCGACATCGTTCTCGTCCACACCGGCTGGGCGCGCCACTACGGCGACCCGAGCTATTTCGACAACCCCTTCCTCGATGCGGGACTGGTGTCGTTCCTGCTGGACCGCGGGGTTCGCACCATCGGCCTCGATGCGTTGAACATCGACGAAACGCCCGACGACGCGCATCCCGGCGAAGGCTTTCCGGCGCACCACCTCATCGCGAAGGTGGCGGGCGTGATCTGCGAAAACCTTTGCAACCTCGAATCCATCACATTCACCGACCCCTTCGTGTCGCTCCTGCCGCTCAAGTTCGTCGGAATCGACGGCGCCCCGGTCCGAGCCGTCGCGATGGAGGTCCGCTGACGATGGTGGGAATCATTCGGCGCACCGCAAAGTCAGCCAAAGACAATCCGATTCCCATCGGCGTGCGCCTTCGCGCAACGCGCCGAGCGCGTGGGTTGACGCTCGGTCAGGTTGCGGCGGCCGCGGGGTTGACCGAGGGCTTCGTCAGCAAACTCGAACGCGACCAGGTGTCGCCGTCCGTCGCGTCGCTCGTCGCGGTGTGTGAGGCAATCGGACTTCGCGTCGGCGAGTTGTTCGAACCCCCCACCCGCGCAATCGTTCGGGCCGGCGAGGGGGCTCTCATCAATTTCGGTGGTAACAACGCGCGGGAATACCTGCTGACCCCGGGGTCGCAGTCCAACCTTGAAGTGCTCCATTCGATTGTCGAACCGCTCGGTTCGGCGGGTGACGAACTGTACGCTCTCGACACCGAAATCGAGTTTCTCTTTGTCCTCGTCGGGGAGTTCGAAGTCACCCTCGGGCCCGAGTCACACCGACTCCGTGCCGGCGACGCGATGACCTTTCGTGGGCGCGAACCACACACGTGGCGAAACCCCTCGGCGAGCGAACCCGCCGAGGTGTTGTGGGTGTTGTCCCCCGCGCCTTAGGCCCGGAGAGCGCGACGAGCCGCCTTGCGTTCGAGTCGTCCTTCGACAAGCGAGTACAGCGCGGGCAGCACGAGCAGCGTCAACAGGGTCGACGACAGCAGTCCGCCGATCACGACGATGGCGAGCGGCTGCGAGATGAATCCGCCGCTTCCGGTCACACCGGTTGCGAGTGGTGTGAGCGCGAAGATCGTCGCGAGCGCCGTCATCAACACGGGACGCACGCGTCGGCTGGTGCCGTCGAGTAGCGAATCGATGACCGACCCGCCACGTTCCCGGTACTGGTTCACGAGGTCGATGAGAACGATCGCGTTCGTGACCACGATTCCGACGAGCATCAGCAAACCAATCAGCGACGAAATCCCCAGCGGGATTCCCGACACAATCTGCAGGGCAATCGCACCGGTCGTCGCGAACGGGATCGAGACGAGCAACAGCAGCGGTTGACGCAGCGAACGGAAGGTTGCCACCATCACGACGTACACGATCAGAATCGCCGCGAGAAGCGCGAGACCCAGTTGCTGGAAGGATTCCGCCTGGTCTTGAGCGACACCACCGACGGTCGCCGTGGTTCCCGTCGGAAGGTCGACACTGGCGAGCGCCGTGTTGACCGCGACGGTCGACTCGCTGAGGTTGTCGGACGTGGGCGTCACGGCGACGGACGCGGACAACACACCACGCTCGGTGGTGCGCGATGCGGCCGTTTCGGTGATGCCAATCTCGGCGACCTTCGACAGCCGAACCTTGCCCCCGAGCGGGGTCGTCATTTTGTACTTCTGCAATTCGTCGAGGGTTTCCGGTGCGTTCGTGGACTCGATAATCAAATCCATGGTGACGTCGTCAATGACGACCTGACCAATGGCGCTTGGGGCGATGAGTCCAGCCAGCGTGCGACCGATGAGAACCTCGGACAGCGCGTACTTCGCCGCCGCCTTGCGCTTGATCGAGATCGAGATGAACGACTGCGTGTCATCGAGCGAAGTCGTGACGCTGTCCGCGGATTTCGACTCGGCAATCGCCGCCGTGATGGCGGCCGTGACGTTGGTCAGAGTCTCTTCCGACGGCGCCTTCACGGTGATGTCGATTGTCTGTGAACCAAACGCACCACCCTGAGCCGACACAATCTCGCCCGTGTCCGTGATGGTCTCGAGGTCACGCGTGACCTCGGTGCGAACGAGATCTGCGTCCACTTCGTCGGAAATCGTGATCTGATACACAATGTTTCCGGCCTGGCCGTTGAACGCGGCAAACCCATTACCGCCACCAATCGACGTCTGCACGGTTTCAATGCCGTCGTAGTCCAACAACTTCGCCTCGACGTCCTCAGCGACCTCGGCGCGGTCCATCAGCGTCAAACCACCCGGTGTCGAATGCGTGAGTGTGATGGTCGACTGGCCACTTCCCCCCACAAAGTTGGTCTTGACGAACGGCGTCAGCGCGAGCGTCCCGCCCAACGTGAGAACGGCAATCATCATCGTCGCGACGGGATGAGTAATGGTCCAGCGAACAATCGGGCGGTAGTTGCGCTGCAAGAAGTCGTTGTCTTCGGATCCCGACTTGACCGGTTTGGCGGGCTTGGTCGACGCCTTTCTTCGCGGCTTCTTGTCCCCGAGGAACCAGTACGCGAGAACAGGCACGATGGTGAGCGACACGAACAGCGACGCGAGCAGCGCGATGGTGACGGTGACGGCGAACGGCTGGAACAGCTCGCCGGACAGTCCGCCCACGAACGCGAGCGGAAGGAACACGGCGACCGTGGTGATGGTCGACGCGGTGACCGCGGTCGCGACCTCTTTGACACCGTCTCGAATGGCGACCATGCGTTCTTCGCCGAGTGACAGGTGTCGCTTGATGTTTTCCACGACCACAATCGAGTCATCGACGACTCGACCAATCGAGATCGTGACGGCACCGATGGTGAGGATGTTGAGTGAGAAATCACTCGCCCACATGCCGATGAAGGTGAGCAACAGGGACGTCGGAATCGACACCGCGGTGACGAGAGTAGACCGAACGGATAACAGGAAGACCAAAATCACGATGATCGCGAAGAACAGACCCAACAAGCCCTCGATGGCGAGCGACTCGATGCTCTTTTCGATGAAAGGTGCTTGGTCGAACACGACTGTGAACTCGGTGCCGTTTCCGAGCAACGCGGTGATCGCCGGCAGCGCTGCCGTCACGGCGCGAGACACGTCAACCGTGTTGGCGTCGGCTCGTTTGGTGATGGCGACCGTCAAGGACGGCTCCCCGTTGACCCGTGAGATCGACGTAATGGTGTCGGGCTGAATGGACACGCTCGCCAGAGCGCCGATTGTCGTGACGGACAGAGTCGTCGGTGATGCCGTCGTCGCACTGGAGGACGCGAAAGACGACAGGCTGCTCGCGGACGAGGCGGGGGCCGCGGGGACAACCGTGGTCACCTTTTTGCCGGCGACACTTCCCGTGATGTTGGCAATGGGGAAAGTGTGGGCAAAGCAGTAGTAGAACGTGTCGCCCTTGTTCCACTGGGCCTGGCTCGTCGGGTAGTGAACATCCGTGATCAACGAGGGGTACGTCGCGTAGGCCGCGGCTTTGATGATGCCGGAGGAGAAACATTCGCCCGTGGCAACCGGGCCGATAGCCGAGTCGCCGGGGTAAATCGGGATACTGGCGTCTTTTCGCAAATCACCTACGCGAACGAGTTGCGCCGAGTGAGGAGTGTCGCAGTCGACAACGGTGTACGAATCCTGGTTTGCATCGGTGTAGGGCTCAATGCACTCGCCACCGTTCAACTCATCCCAACTCCACGTACCGGCAGATCGAGGATTGACCGAGATGGTCGGCAGCGTCGGGATGGTCGGCGTGGTTGCGGTCGGCACACTCGGTGTGAACGGAATCGTGACGGGGACGGATCGAATGTCGTCAAGGCTCGCGAGCGGCGTCCCCGACACAATCGACAACTCGCCTGTCTCGGACATGACCGTGCCCGCTCCGATCCGAAGACCTGCGGTCTGAAGGGCGGTCTGAATGTCGGAGGTCGCCAAACCGAGTCGGGCTAGCTTTTTCGCGTTGGGGACGATGGCGATGTGTTCGCCGTTGGCGCCAAATACCGCCGCTTCGCGGACCCCGTCCAGTTTGGTCAGTTCGCGAACCGCGATGTCCCGTAGGGCCTGGTTGAGCTGGTCGGGGCTGAGGTCACTCGTCACGGCCATCTGCAACACCGGGATGTCCGCGAACGACCCGGCGATGACCTGAGGTTCGATGCCCGCGGGTAACAGGCTGGAAATCCGGTTGATCGCCAGTTGGACCTTTTGCTCGGCCGATTCCAGGCTCGTCCCGTAGGCAAACTCGGCGGTGATCTGGGACAGACCGTTCTGCGAGGTCGCGGTCGTGGCCTCGAGCCCGTTCACGCCTTGAATGGCGGTTTCAATCGGGGTGGAAACCTCTTTCTCAACGATGACGGGCGAGGCGCCGGGGTAGTTCGTCACGACGACGAGTTGTGGGAACGTGATCGAGGGGATCAGTTCGAGTTTGAGCAGCGACATCGCGATGCCACCGAAAATCGCGACGACGACCGTGACAAGGGCGATGAGGGCGCGGTTACGGAGACTGAATATGGCGAGACGGTTCATGATGATGTTCCTTTAGTTGCTCGATAGCTTCCGTCGGAAGCATCCGAAGTCTGTTGTGTCGCGGCAACCCACGCGACGATTGCGTCACACACATAGCTCGCGCCGTCAACTCCGCCGTAATGGCGGGCGAAACGCTCATCGGCGACATACATGTTTCCGAGCCCGATGAATTGCTCGGCGGTGGGTTCGACCCCGCCCCAGCCCTGAGTGACCCAGTCGCGGTGGCGAAGGACGAGCGCGACTACTACGTCATCGGTAACGGGAAGTCCGCGAGAGTGCGCGTCGAGGTATTCGACCTTGAGTGCAACCCCTTCGGCCAGGAACTGTTCCCGCCCGATCGCCCCGAGATTCTTCCACCACGAGTTCGCCGTGGTCCATGCCGTTGTGCCCCAACGCTCGACCACTTCGTCGCGATGGTCGTCGTGATGAAAGAGTGGAACAACGGACACGGGCGCTCCTTTGGGCGGTATTGAACAAGCCTAACCGCGGAATTCTCGGATGTGGACACAGGTACGCTGACGGGTGTGACCGCGTTGTCGAAGTCCCTCCTTGCCGTTTTTGTCGGCGGGTTGTTGGGGAGCGCGGCGCGAATCGGAATCACCCTAATCGCCGGGCGAATCGACGATTACTGGTGGCCGTATCCGATTCTTGTCGTCAATTTAGTCGGCTCGTTCGCTTTGGGATTTTTGGTCGGCCGCGGAATGGGGAAAATGCCGGCGTGGCTGCAGTTGGGGATAACCACCGGATTCCTCGGTGCGTTCACCACGCTGTCCGCCATTTCACTGGACGTGGCAGTTCCCGCCGTCCGACACGGAATCGCACCGCTGTTGGTCATGGGGTCGTACGCCATCGGATCCATCGTGTTGGGGCTCGTCAGCGCGATTCTGGGCTTGCGGCTCGGTTCGCGGCGTTCCGAGGTAGCGCCGTGATCGACGTGTGGTGGTTGGCGGCACAAATCCTCGCGGGTGGTCTGGGGGCCGTCGCGCGATTCGGACTGATGTCCGTCATTCGGCCCGGTGCGTGGTCGTGGGGGCTCTTCGCGGTCAACGCCGTCGGCAGCCTCGCGGTCGGGGCAGCGGCGGGTGCTTTCGCCGTCGCGGCACTTGACTGGACAACGGCGTCCCTCATCCTCTCGTTCGCAGCCGGATTCACCACGTTTTCAACGCTCACGGTGACGGCCGCGCAACACATCGAACGCCGAGAAATTCGAACGGGCGCAATCATCGTCACCGTGCATGTCGTCGTCGGAATTGCCCTCGCGGCGGTTGGGTATATCTCCACCAGCATGTTGCTCGGTGCGTGATATTCTGTTCTTCTGACGCCCCCGGACATGACGATCGCCGGAGTGGCGAAATGTGTGAGGGAAAGGGGTCCGCTATGGGCCGCGGCCGTCAAAAAGCGAAGCACACCAAAGTGGCGCGCGAACTGAAATACTTCAGCCCCGACACCGACTTGACCAAGTTGGAATCGGAACTCGGCGGAAATCCCCGACTCGACGAAGACCTTGCCAAGTGGCCCGAATACGCTGATGCAGCGACGTCATCGGCTTCGGATTCCACCGGCGAATCACCGACCGACGTCGACGACGCGGATGAGGCTCAGTCCGCGTAGTTTCCAACCAGTCGCACGGCTCCGCCGTCGACTCCCTTGGAACTCGTGACGTACCCATCGAGCGAGTGTTCGCTGTCCGAGATGTGGCCGACGACCCACGAGTCAATTCCCGCGGCGATCCATTCACGCGTGAGCGTGCTGGCCGCCTCGTGCGACACAACGGCGAGCATTCCGATTCCGAGGTTCCACGTGCCTTCGGTCGACTCGAGCGAATCGCCCGACCACTCGGACAGCACGCGGAACACGTGGGACGGGCTCCAGGTCGAGCGATCGAGGTCGACCCACACGCCTCGCGGCAAAACCCGCGAGAGGTTTGCGGCGATTCCGCCGCCCGTCACGTGGGACAGCGCGTGAATCGCACCCGGGTGCTCGGCAAGGGAGTCGAGAAGTGGCGTCGTGTAGAGGCGCGTCGGTTCGAGCAGTTCGAGCCCGAGAGCTCGATCGAATTCGGGAACGGTGGCGTCGAACGCGAATTTGCGATTCGCGAGGATGTGGCGAACGAGCGAATAGCCGTTCGAGTGGAGGCCGCTCGAGGCCATCGCGATGACGACATCACCCGGCTGAACGCGGTCGGCGCCTAACATCTCGTCTGCTTCGACCGCACCGACGGCTGCGCCGGCGACGTCGTAGTCGAGTTCACCGAGGAGTCCCGGGTGCTCGGCAGTTTCGCCACCGACCAGCGCGGTTCCCGTCAGCGCACACGCCTCGGCGATTCCGCGCACGATGTCGGCGATGCGTTCCGGGACGACCTTGCCGCACGCGATGTAGTCCGTCATGAACAAGGGCTTGGCGCCCACCACCACGATGTCGTCCACGACCATCCCGACCAGGTCGTGCCCGATCGTGTGGTGAACGTCGAGCGCCTGGGCGATGGCGACCTTGGTGCCGACACCGTCGGTCGAGGTGGCGAGAATCGGGCGACGGAAATCCTTGAGGAACGACACGTCCATGAGTCCGGCAAAACCGCCCACCCCGCCGAGGATGTCGGGTCCGTGTGTCGCCGCGATGGCTGATTTCATGAGCTCGACGGCCCGGTCCCCCGCCTCGGTGTCAACACCGGCAGCGGAATAGGGATTGGATGCCGTCATTACCCAATTCTACCGACGTGGCTCTCGCGCGGTGTGAGAGAATAAGCGCGGAGCCGCTTGGCGCCGACATCCATTCGAAGGAGTTCGCCTCGACATGTGTGGCATCGTCGGAATTGTCTCGTCAACTCCCGTCAATCAACAGGTCTACGACGCGCTCGCACTGTTGCAGCACCGCGGCCAAGACTCGACCGGGATTGCCACCTGCGAGGGAACGACGATTCATTCAGTCAAGGCGAAGGGTCAGGTGCGCGAGGCGTTTCGCACCCGCGACATGCGCGGACTGCTCGGGAACGTTGGACTGGGTCACGTTCGGTATGCCACCCGCGGGAACGCAAAACGGGAAGAAGAGGCCCAACCGTTCTTCGTGAATGCTCCGTACGGCATCATCCTCGTCCACAACGGAAACCTCACGAACACCCGCGAACTGACCCGCGAACTCAATGAGGACGACCGACGTCACCTCAACACGAACTCGGACACCGAACTTCTCGTCAACGTCCTCGCCCACGAACTGCAGGCAGCAACGACCGTCGAAAAGTTTTCCCCGGACAACGTGTTCGACGCCGTCGCCCGCCTGCACGAGCGCGTCGAAGGGTCCTACGCAGCAATCGCCCTCATCGCCGGCCACGGGCTTCTCGCGTTTCGCGACCCGTTCGGCATTCGCCCACTCATCCTCGGGCGGCGCAACGCCGGACTCGTCGGGGCGGAATGGATCGTCGCGAGCGAATCCCTCGTGCTCGAATCGGGCGGGTACGAAGTCATCCGAGACGTCGAGCCGGGCGAAGCGATTTTTGTTTCCCT
>Ga0164294_10004472_pt1 | contig 12186 bp, 7 predicted proteins | sample GEODES005metaG_FD_111479 | JGI IMG/M metagenome (GOLD analysis project Ga0164294, IMG submission 111479) | Oligotrophic lake water microbial communities from Sparkling Lake, Wisconsin, USA - GEODES005 metaG | ecosystem: Environmental > Aquatic > Freshwater > Lake | place: USA: Sparkling Lake... | reverse complement strand
TCAGGGACGCAGTGGAGAGGCGAGCATCCGGACGGCTCACACTGACGGCCCAGCGAGAGAAGGCGCGTGCTCTCCTGGAGTCGCATCCATCGCGAGCTCTGCAGAGAATGCAGGAGAACGCAGCTCGGCTAACGGGATCATGTACGCCTCGCCCAAACTCGCCGCGAACGGTCGAGCCAGGTCACGGCCCGCTTCACCCGTGCATGGGCAACACCATGCATGCCTCCAGAGTTCTACCAGACCCGGAGCCAGCGGTCTACCACGATCCTGCCTACCGGCTCTGTCCAGCTCGGATGCTGGGCGATCAGGCGCCTCCTTATACGCCGCTACCATACGGCCGTCCCACCCTCTTCAGTGGGCTGGGCCAGCCACACCCGGCAGTTGCGAACTTTCGTCGCAATGCCAACTCCTTTTTTATGGGCCGCCCATCGACGTCGTCGCCAAGGCGTGGGTCATGGGAATCGGACTTAGGGTTATATCCACAAGCCATCGAGGATAAGAATCATCTGCCCATCTCCGACAATGAGCGCCAGCTTCCTCAGTGGAAGAATTGTGCATCGCCTCCTTCGATGGAAGGCTCCTTCGGACGGCCGTCCTTCGGAAGGATGGAAGGCCGCAACCCTCTTTTTGGTGTTCCCTTCGACGAGTCGGCCAAGTTTTCGTCGTTTATGGTGACCACCGCGATGGACTTTGGCCCTCGCCCGGCCACAGCCCATGGCTCTCCGCGCGTTCTCTGCAGTGGCTACTATAATACGCGACCGATGACGCCACAGTAGCGTCGACCTTGGCGCGGGTTCTTTAAGTTGAGCGGTGCGCGAGTCAGCGGTCCACCACCATCTGTATAAGCTTGACTCCAGTGCTGTACCCGGTACTGTACAGCTGCTGCGGAGCTGCGCCCCCCGGACTGAATGCTGTAGTAGCTCGTCTCGGTAGCACACGAGGATCGAGGTCGGTCGGGTTTCTAAGATGTAAGAAGATGAAAAGTAAGCGAACTAAGATGAATCTCCGGGCGGGGCGTCCGCCTGACGGTGTACGGATTCCTAACACTGTTCATCATAGATTGACGTGGCGGTAACTTTGTGAGAAGTTCTGACGGGATTGAGGTTGACGCCTTGAGCCCGGCGCACCCCCGCCGGATAAGAGGGACATCCGCCGGCCGGCAGTGCCAGCTGGTCTCGGTCACACCCTTCGCGCATCGTACGCACTACGCCTCTCCGCTCGGCTCAGATCTCCACCTCCGTCTGCAATGGAGGCGGTGGCAGTGAGGCAGCCGGCTGCGGCGGCTCCATCACAGCGCCACCCTGCACGGCCGATGTGTCGGCATCGTCTGCAGGCAGCGTCGGTGCATCGTCCGCCTTGGCTTCCTCCGCCTTGGCCTCGTCCGTCTCGGCATCGGTCGCCTGAGCCGTCTCGGCCGCGACCAAGGCTGCCTCGGCCTCGGCCAAAGCCGCCTTAGCCTCATCCAGGGCCGCCTGAGCCGTCTCGGCCTCGGCCACTTCCCCATCATCAGCCACATCATCAGCCTCGGCGTCGGGCGCGTCGGGCGCGTCGGGCGCGTCCGCCTCCATCTCTGCCTCGTCGCCCCAGACAGCGTAGAGTCGCTCTTCGACGGAGCGCTCGAGCACCTTAAGCGACTTGTGGTTTTCACGAAGGTATTCGATCAGGTCGATGTGCTTCGCGCGGAAGTGAAGCCATTGCAAGCGCTCTGGCGCGCGCGAGCGGGAGCGTGCCGGCTCTCCCCACCACTCCCGAAATGGTTGGGCGGCGTAGATCTGTGCCAGCGCGCCGCAGCAGTCCGGTTCGCGTGCGTCCGCTGTGTCGGCGATGAGCGCGTCGACTAGCATCGGCCGACCCGCATGCCACGGAGCGGGTCCGCTGCTTCCGCCGCTCGCCGTGGCGAGGCGTTCGGCGGCGTCGGCGCACACGCCTGCAAGCATGGCTCCGACGCTTAGATGGATTGCGCTACGCAGCACTCCGAGCGCTTCGGCCTCGATGCGTGTCTTATCCTGCTGCGCGCGCGCCACGGCCTCGTCAGCCAGCCGTTGAAGCAGCTCGAGGCGCGAGAGCGCGTCCATGTCCGCCGCCGCGGTAGACTGTCCAAGGAATCCGTCGCGAGGATTGAGGAGATCCACGATAAAGCGAGCACACGCCGCCTGCGCGCGCAACCCTCTGAATTGGGTGGTGCCGCCTGGGCTGCCCTTGGGTAGGCCACAACTGCCCATGCACTGGCTGAGCTCGGCGACGAGCGACGCAAAGGGCGGCCGCTTCGCGTCGAACCACGCCGTGTCGGGTACGCGGCGCACCTGGCCGCGATCGAGGTCGCGCGGATTGAGGAGATCCATCAGTGGTCATCAGTGGCAATCAGAGGCCTCAGAGGCAATTGACGAGACTCACCTGGCCGCGATCGAGGTCCACAAGGACGACCTCGGAGGAAGGCGATCGTCCCATCGAGCTCAGGAGCGCCGTCGAGCAGCCGATGAGGTATGGTCTCGTGCAGTCGCACAGGAGCGTGCCCGCCTCGTCGGCCGACATGAGGTGCTGCGGCAGCAGCGGTATGAAAATCGTCGAGGTCTCAAGCGGCGTGATCAGCGCCTTGAGCGCGCACGCGCTGCAGTAGAGGCGGTGCGCATCCTCAGAGTGAAGCAGCACTCGCTGGTCGGTGAGTACGCAGGTGAGCAGGTACGCCGCTTCGGCCGGCTGCCACCGGAGCGAGCGGAAGAGCGGCGCGAGAGGCGTCGGGAGCCATAATGGGTGCGTCGTCATCCAGCCGAGCTCCTGGCCCGACTGACGAAGCACCGACGCCGTCTGCTCGAGTAGTGTCACCAGGCTTGGCGACGAGGCGTCCAAAGAGGCCTCTGGAAAGCGCGCCCGCCCGCTCGGCGAGAGCGGCGCGTCCGCTGGCCAGAGCTCATCGCGCCGCGAGAAGATCGTGTGCAGCAGCGTCTTCCAGGCCTCGTAACAAGGCCACTTCGAGAGCAGCACGAGCGCGCGCACGGTAACACGGTCCGACGCGGCCGGATCCGGATCACACATCTGGAGAGCCGAGCCGTGCACGCGGCTGCCGTCCGAGAGCGTCAAGCAGAAGCACACGTCGCGCGGCTGGTCGAGGAGCTCCTCATCGATGGACTCGGGAAATGCAAACGCGGCCAGGCGCGGCGGCGGGTCTGCTGTCGCTGGGTACCGAAAGCGCACGTGGACCTCCTTGTCTGTGAACGCAGAAGCAGGCAAGGCCGCGGTGCGGCGGTCGCAAATGCGCTTGGACGGCGGAGCTCGCGGCGCGGCAGATGGCGTCACGAATGCCCGCCATGCAGCGCTGATGGAGGTAGGCATCGAGATGGAGGTGTGCTCCGGCGATGATGGATCGGCTGCCGATGGTGCGGGAAGGGAAACCAACGGACCTTCGAGGAGGAAGACGGCGAGGTCCATCGTATTGCGTGTCCTGCGTGACCTATTCTCGGCCAGCGGGCCGCGCAAAAGCGCCGCCGAAGGAGTTGCAGAAGGACGGACCAAGAGGCGTGAAGCCCCTGCGCTTTCTGAAAGTTGCCCAGAAAGGGGTGTACGAAGATCCATTTTTCGTCCTTCCTTTCGAAACAAAGCTGGATGAGATACCAAAGGCAATTGAGCGGACGAAAATAGAAACGACGCGAGGCTACATGTATACTTGGAGCTTCGTGCGGCTCCGCACGACACATGCACGAAGCCTCGCGAAGCCCGGGAGTAGTATGCGGGCGTTCCTGTCGTGTCGCCTTGCTCGGTGATTCGCACACCGCCGGCTATGCTTATTTCTCTGGACCAAAGATCTCGTACCCCTCGGACACTTGCAACACATTTAACTCCATCATGTGCCGTGGAAGCTATCCGGACGTGCTGCAAGGCTTGCTCGGTCCAGATGCGAACGTGACCGTATTTGCCAAAGGGGGTCAATCAGCGGTGGGCCTGCTTCCTCCCAGCGAATGCGCTCCAGCTCTCAAAGCACACGCAAAAACGGCTGTACTTGTCAGGTGCATGAAGGCATTGGCAGCCTCTGCCGCCCTCACCAGTGTTGCAGCATTCGATCCGCACGTGATCGTCGTTGGATATGGGACTAACGATGCGAGTGACCTGGCTCTGAATCGCACGGGCATCATCAGCAAAGAGAATGGCTACCGTGCCAAAGACTGGAGAGTCATGCAACAGACTTCTACGACAATCCAGCTATTGGTTGACGCGCTCAGGGATCACAAGCCATCAGCGCTGGGCTCGATCTTGCTGCTCGAGCCTCCGCTTACTATGAGCGAGAGCCCGGTGTTGCGACTGCCATCAGCGACGACAAGGGACGCCTGCCTGGAGGGCTATCGCAATAGCACCATGGTAGAGGCGGGGGTTCTACACGTGGTGTTCGACACCGCTAATGACGATTGCTCATGTGCCTCGTACCATCGCTGCAGGTGGCACCCGAAGTTTAGCTGCTGGATGCTGGAACATTGCACAGCTTGTGGCCCTGGTGAGCGCATCGTGCGCGGTGACGACAAGAATGGCACGATGGAGGTCAAGGGATGTATCCGCGCCGATGCATTGGTTTCCGTGCGCTCCGGTGTGCGCGAGGCAGCAACAATCAAGCATCTGCCAATCATACCGCTACCGATCGCCGCTGTCTGGCGCAACTATGTTGACACGATTCACTTGAATGCCATCAGCGCCGCAGCTATGGCATGCCACGTCCTCGAGGCTCTCCGCTCCGAGGATCTGCCACCCTGTGCAAACGCGACCCATTGCGATGCGGTGAAGAGCTTCTGCACGACCGTAGTCGAACGCACGACCCAGGCCTCGCGAACAAGCTATACGATCAATGAGCTAAAAGAGCTGCTAAACTTGGAAATGCGCGTCTTTTTTGGAGTACAACCCAAAGTCGTGCTTCACCGTCATGGTTTAGGGATTCAGAGTGTGCCTGCAGCCCGCACGCAGGTAGTGCGTGTGGCGGCTCCTCCATACTCGTGAATGGCCGTTCTGATTGTGTCGTACACGTCCTGTACCGTATCAACATTGTCAACAAACAACAAACGGCGCATTACGGACGTGCATCCAACAATCACGACACGAGACCGACGCCGGGTGCTGTAACCGCCGAACGTTTCGTTTTAATTACGATTTGACGATTCCGCGTATTCGTACGCGAGTCGTCATTCGTAGCATTCGGATAGTCGCATGTGATAGCGTCGTATCTTGTGCGTTGTGGCAACACCGGACCGCGGCGCAAATCTAAAAGAAGCTGACACGACCTCACGAGCACTTCCTACACTACTATACTAGTTCGGTGGCCGGTACACTACTTACTCCCGGACGACCCGCGCCGCTGCTACTCTACTCTAACTCTTTGCGTGCGGCTTGAACGAGGCCCTCGTTTGGGTTGTGGTCTTCGAAGATCTACTTAGAGCAGGAGTCGCCCTTCCTTGCCGACGAGCGGCGATGGCCCGGGCGTAAAATGGGTTGCCCTCCGTGCAATCCGTCACCTCCATGCCAGCATACGCGTACCCAATCATCGTGAGTGCCTGAGGGTGCGCAAAGACCCTCCCGCCTCGGCCAGCCACGAGAAAGGCGGCCGTGGCGCTCAGCGTTGAGGCAGCAATCACCAAGCTGGAAGCGCTTGCCATGTGATGGAATGTCTCCATCAGTGGCTCGTTCAGACGGAAGTGCACGTTGGGCACGCGCTTGAGAGCGCCAAAGTCCTCGATGCGTCCCTGGCTGCTCACATGTACCTGCGTGCCCTTAGGTAGCTGGGCCAGCGCGCCCATCACGCAGACAGCAGTGAGACCGTTGTTAAGGAAACGACCCTGCGAATGGGCGCCCACATCGCCGCGGCGGACGTGCACGACCAGGTCGTGCCGCTGCTCACGCTCGGGGTGGCTCGTAAACCAGCTCAGCCTCGGCTTGGTCGCATGCCAGTACCACTGCCGCACGACTGGGTTCCAAATAGAGACCGTTCCATTGCCTCGCTTCAGCATGATCGCGAGCTGCATGTGCTTCTCAACTGCACGAGTTGTATCCGCTGAGGCCGGTGGGCCATAGAAGTGGCCGCCGACAAATGCAAACAGCGCGCTGCTATTACTCTGTGTGCGATGCTCATGCCGTTGCCAGGTAGTCACGCAAAACGGTACACCGTGGAGCTTGCTCCAGCTGTACACACTGATGAGTGCAGCGTATTGAGCTCCGAAGCCATCGGTGCGCGGCGCATTCGTGATCGCATTGGCAGGGCATGCAATCGACATTCCCATGCGGCAGCACACAGGTGTTGACGACCATCTTCACGACTTTCACCAGACCTGATGCTCGCTTTTTCCGGAGCCGGAACTGTCGTGCGGTGTGGTGCGCGTGCGTTGGTGGGTTGGGATGGTTGTGAGGTTCGTCCGTGTGCCCTTGTGTCCCCGAATGTCCCGTGTGGTTTCCTAGCTCCCCCCGGTGTCTTACCGGGTACCCGAACTGGGGTTAGCACTGAGTCATGTGCGCACGCGCGGCTTTCTCCTAGGACCTATAAATGATGTGCAGCAGTGATCCCAGCACGGAAATCCTTGCCTGCCCTCGGTTTCAATGCAGTCTTGCCCCAGCACTCGTGTCCACCCACAGTCACATAGGATCTCGTCGTCATCGTCATCCGGCGGTGGTATAGGCGATCGAGGCTGTGGAGCGTCGCGCCGTGGCGGCGGCCGCCGCAAGGCAACCCGAAGCGGCGGCGGCGTTGGAGGTACCATAGGTGGTGCAGGTAAGGTCGTAAAGATGATGAACTGAGGTATCAAGGCAGCGAGAACAAGAATGATGAGGGCGGTGCACCTACACGCACGGCTCATCGGTGAAGGCAGGCCCACAAAGATTTTTCTGGTCCACATGTACAGATCACTAGATCCACCACCCAGATCCTCCAAAACCAGTGAAGCCCCATCATCGCAACTATCGTCGCAATCCGTATCGTCACGCAGCACGTTGCCCTGTTCATCATCGTGGATTTCGCTGCCGTCACTGCGCGCGTCACAGTCGCCATCGTAAAAGTCGTCGTCGACGACAGCGGCAGCAGCATTACCTCTGGACGCGGGGTCAGAGTGACCCGACGCCGACGCGCGCTTCGCCATTCCTTTTCAAAACTCGCTGCGCTCAGAACGGCGCTTTGTCCCTGAAAAATGTAAAAAAGCCGACATACCTCAGCCCCTCCACACCGCCGCATGTGCGACCCGTATTGTCAAACCAAGGACCGACGGATCCATAGGGTCGCATGCACCAAGCATATCCGCGTACCACTGGCTCCGCTTTCGGCCGCTCCTCAGATGCCGCCCCATGTGCCGCCCCCCGCGGCGCGTGGCGCGGCCGCGCGATCGCTGCGGCGCGGTGATACGACGCGGGCCGACGGGTCGAACGAAACGACGGAGTTGAGCACCTTGCGTCCGGCTGCTTCTCGGGGCGGAACTGTAACGACCAAGGCTCCTGGGGCAGCGCACGCACCTGGCACCGCGCGCCCGCAGCCTGTCGGCGAGCCAGCTCGTGGACCCGCTGGACGTAGTCCTCCGACGCCTGCCCACGCGGCCCCGGCAGCCACGGGTGCGCATGACGCTCCTTGCGCAGGACTGAACACCCCGCGCAAGGGCGCACGCAAGGGCTGCGGCGCGAATCCTTCTGCCGGCGAAGGCGCCGCCGAGGCCAACGTGGCCAGCTCGCACGGCAGCGGCGTTGGCGGAGCCTGGCTGCCGTACGGACGCGCCATGCGAGGGCTGACTGTTGGCGCAGCCGCAGCATTGTGGCTTGGCATCCCGCACGGCTGCGCACCCCTGCCCCCCCCATCAACAGGCACCGCCGCACCACTTTCGTGAGCGCTCGCACCGCCCTCGCCCCCGGCGCAAACTGCTGCCAACTGCTCCTGAAGCCGCGCGATGGTCTCCATCATCTCAGCGTCTCGCGTCGCATACTGGGCCTCTCGTTCCGCGTAGAACCCCTCACGTGCCGCATACTGCGCAAGCTGTGCCTCCAGTTGGGCCGTGTGCGGCGGGTCGGCGCCCCCGTTGGCGTGCCGCTGCTGCTGCTGCTGCCCGTTGCTGTGGCTCTGCTTAGGCGGAGGGCCATCAGCGCCCGGCACGGCGCCACTGGGAGCGTCGATCTCATCTCCAGCGGGAGGTTCTGATTCCATTGGCGACGGCCACATGACGCTAACTAGGAGCAGGAGTGTCAGCAGGCTGCTGGCAGCGATCGCCCGCGCCGTTGGAAGCACTTTGCTGAGCGTCGCACTGAGGCTGGCACCACTCATCGCCGTCGACGGCCTGGCGACTGACACATCTGACGCGTGCACCCACAGGCTTTCGTCGGTGGCGGAGAGCGGACCGCTTGTCGCGGCCGCTGCCCATACGGCGCCTGGCGCGAGGCTGACGCCCACGTCAGCGGCGCGCCCAAGGTAGGCGTACGTGGAGGCGGCCAGCTCGGTGAGCAGCAATGCAACAAAGAGCACCCAGCCACCAGCAAAGAGAGATCGACCTGTGCTCCACGTGGCGGTGCCCCCGGCAGTCGGTGAGGGTGGCAGCGCCATCTGCAGGGACGAGTGGGAGAGCAGAAGGGCCATCGCCGCCGCTCCGAGGCGTGCGAGCATGCGCACGCCAAACGCGGAACTCAACCCAAGCGCAGAGTCGAGCGCATTCGTGCTTTCCACTGGGCTCCCAGACGCCTCCAGATGACGGTGAAGCGAATTCGCATGTATCGAGATGCACAGCAGGAGGTAAGCACGTGCGTGGGTGCGGCTCTCAGGCGCGGCGAGCGCGAGCAGAGGGGAGAGCAAGGGCAGCACGAGCGGCGCGGCGTGCGGTAGCCACCAGACGGCAGCGGCGCCAACGAGCCCAAAGCCACTCAAGAGAGACCGGTGCGTCGGGTAGCGAGCTGCTTGGATTGCGGCAAGGAGAGTTAGAGCCCCCAGGAGCAAAGGCCCCACCAACGCCGCAACGGCCGGCGGCGTCAGCTCTGCTGCGGTATCGACTGGTAGTGCGTCGGCGGCCGCAAGCGGGGCCGTCCACTGCCACGTGCCATCCACCTCGTTCCACTCCCCGGGGGCCGTCTGCAGCAACGCCAAGAGCGGCGATGCTGCCCACACCGAGAAGGGCGAGGCGGGCCCAACCGGCATCGCCACGCCCGCAGCAGCGACGGTGGCAGCAGCGTCGTCGACGGGCACTAGAAGCGACGGTGGTGGCCACAGCTCGGGGGGAATGAGCGTCCGGAGGAGCACGACGGGACCCGCCCCTCCGGGCGCGCCGACAGCAAAGAGGCACGCGGGGATCGACACGAGGGGCGTGCTGACTGTGATGAGGACGAGGAGGAGTGCGTGGCCTTTGCTTGAGGCGGCGGCAAGGAAGAAGAAGAGCGCGAGCGGCACAAGCAGCAGCAGCAGCGGCCGCGCGGCGAGGACGAGGCCCAGGAAGAGCGCCGCCCAAACCAGACGCCCACGGCGCACGAGCGCGAAGAAAGCGAGCAGCATGCTCGGCAGCAGCGCCGCGCCGACAGAGCACGCTGGGGGCAGCTGCGTCAGCGAGGGCACAGATGGCTCCAGGGAGCTTAGCAGCAGCAGTAGCAGCAACACCCGATGGCGCGCCGAGGCGGAGCGTCCCTCGCCTGCACCTGTATAGAATCGAGCGGCCGCCAGCAGGAGAAGCGACTCGGCCAACACCCCCAGGCGCGTCCACACAAAGCCTGACGAGGCTGGCGCGCCGTGCGCCAGAGCGACGCCAGTCCAAATTAGGATCTGCTCGAGCAGCGCGCACAGCGGCGTACACCCCCTGGCGACGGCCGCGCCGTCAAGCACAACCTTCCGTGACGAACCCTGACGAACCTCCTCGCCACTCTGCTCGGACTCCGAGCCATCGTCGCCCACGACACCGGTGATGATGTCGGCACTGGCCGTGGGCTTCTCATGCAGCGGTGTGCAAGCCTTCAACGGCGCCACTGGCGCGGCTTGGGCTGTGGGGTTGTCGAGCAACGCCGCTGCGGTGTCCACTGAGACGAGCAGAGCACGGGCCGCCGCCACACCGATTGTCAGCTGCGCATCAGGCCTCTCCAGCAGCAGCGAAACCGTCACGAGTCCACCGACACTGCTAAGCATCACCAGCGCCGCCGAGCGCGTGTCCAGCTGCCCTAGCTGCGAGGTGAAAGTGCCAAGCCACAGTGACAGACGCGAGGGCGGCGGCGGTGGCAATGCAGCCAAACGAGCCGCCTCGGATTCTGCCGCGGCCTTTGCCAGAGCCTCGGCCTCGGCCTTCAATGCAGCGGTTGCTGCATCCGCGGCCGCCTTCTCCGCTTCCAAGCGCGCCGCTTCCGCCTTCTCCGCCGCCTCGCGCTCCGCCTCCGCCTTCTTCTCCGCAGCCATTCGCTCCTCCTCCGCCTTCTTCGCCGCCAACCCCTCAGCTTCACGGCGCTCCGCCTCGGCCTTCTCAGCCAACACCCTCTGCGTCACCAACTGCTCTGCCGCCAACCGCTCCGCCTCCGCCGCTGCCACCCTATCCGCCTCCACCTTCTCAGCCGCTGCCTGTTCCTTTGACAGTCGCTCCTCCTCTGCGTCGACCGCCGCCACCTCGGCAGCTTCAGACACCACATCGACGGCTTCAGACGCCACCCCGATCGCTGCCTCCGCCGCCTTGACGGGTGCCAACGGCTCGTCGCGAACCACGGGCGGCGCACTGCTCAGCGGCGGAGAGCTCTGTGTGGGGCACTTGCCGCACGACTTGCGGCACTTATCGTTCATGAAGATGGGGTTGTTGACGCACTCCATAGAAGCTGCCCATGTGGCACATTCTCTGACCTCGTCCACGCACGGAGGCAATGCAGCCAAACGAGCCGCCTCGGCCGCTGCCGCGGCCCTCGCCAGAGCCTCGGCTTCGGCCTTCAATGCGGCGGCAGCTGCATCCGCAGCCGCCTTCTCCGCTGCCAAGCGCGCCGTCTCCGCGCGGACTAGTGCCATCGCCTCCTCATCGGCCATTGGTTTGAGCACCGATGCTATGCCTTCAACTGTTGAGAGAATGCCTTCTGCATTGGGTGGCGACGCTGCAGCTCCCTCTGCCGGTAACGTCGCAGCGTACTCATCCCCATCCGGTGCCAGCGAAGCAATTGCTGCCTCTGGCACAGCCATGGCCGCCTCCCTGGAGAGAAGGCCGATTTCCGATTTAGGCGGCGGCGGCGGCGATAGCGACGTGTGTTCCAGCGATGGCATCGCCCCAGAGTCCATAAGCGGAGCTCCGGCAGCACCCGTAGATGCTGCTGATAGATCCGCCGCAGGCATCTCAGGATACGCAGGTGGAACCTCCGCCACCGGCAGCTCGGGGGATGATGCTGGCAGCTCGGGGGATGCTGCCGGCGTGTCGGTGGCTGCTGCTGCCGGCCTGTCGGTGGATGCTGGTGGCGGGTCGGTGAATGCTGGTGGCGGGTCGGTGGATGCTGGCTGTAGATTCGATGGCGTTGGCGACGTCGAGCCTGGTCTTGAGAACATACCAGCCATGGCCGAGAAGTAATCACCAGGGGATGGCGGCAGTGGTGCCGCTTCCTCCGGTGCCGCCGACGATGCTGGCTCAGCTGCCGCCGCCGCCGTCGCGTCCGTCACCGCATCCATCGGCACGGCGCCACCACCGCTGCCCGCTGCATCGTTCTGCACAGCTAGCGAGGCTTCATCGAGCATCGCCGCAGCCGCCTCATCCATGCCCATCCCCATATCCACCAGGTTGAGCTCCTGAGCATGAAGCTCCTCCTCCAGCGTACGCATTGCCTCGGGATGCGCGCCGCCCGCCGCATCGACATTCAAACGCATCACAGGCTCATCAGGCGCCAACTCACCCTCTGCCGCCGCCGGCATCGAAGATGGCTGTGCCATTTCTGAGAGTGCCGCCTCTGGCATCGCCTCGGGCGTCGCTTCCGCCGAGGCAACGGGTGCGCCATCAGCTGAGACAGCAGGCATAGCGGCAGTCGCTGCCACCCTTTCTGCCTCCGCCCTCTCCGCCTCCGCCCTCTCCGCCGCAAACCGCTCCGCCTCCGCCGCTGCCACCCTTTCTGCCTCCGCCCTCTCCGCCTCCGCCCTCTCCGCCGCCAACCGCTCCGCCTCCGCGGCTGCCACCCTTTCTGCCTCTGCCTTCTCCGCCTCCGCCCTCTCCGCCTCCGCCTTCTCCGCCACGTACCGCTTCGCCTCCGCGGCTGCCACCCTTTCTG
>Ga0164294_10004471_pt1 | contig 12188 bp, 7 predicted proteins | sample GEODES005metaG_FD_111479 | JGI IMG/M metagenome (GOLD analysis project Ga0164294, IMG submission 111479) | Oligotrophic lake water microbial communities from Sparkling Lake, Wisconsin, USA - GEODES005 metaG | ecosystem: Environmental > Aquatic > Freshwater > Lake | place: USA: Sparkling Lake... | reverse complement strand
CGGGCCTTCCGATGCCGCGCGGCCGGCCAATGACCCGATGCCGGCTGCCGGCATGCGGGTCGCGTTGTTCTCGGGCAATTACAACTGCGTGCGCGACGGCGCGAACCGGGCACTGAACCGGCTGGTGGCGCACCTGCTCGCCCGCGGCGCGGCGGTGCGCGTCTATTCGCCGACGATCGCGGAGCCTGCCTTCGCGCCCGCCGGGGATCTGGTGTCGGTGCCCTCGGTGCCGATTCCCGGGCGGAGCGAGTTCCGCATCGCCATGGGCCTGCCCAGGTCGATCCGTGCCGATGTCGAGCGGTTCGCGCCCAATATCATCCATGTCTCGGCACCCGATTTCCTCGGCACCGGCGCCCAGAAGCTGGCGCGCAAACTCGGCGTGCCGGTTGCGGCCAGCCTGCACACGCGGTTCGAGACCTATTTCGACTATTACGGCCTCAGCGCCTTCCGCAGCTGGGGCGAGCGCCGCCTGCAGCGCTTCTACCGGGGCAGCGACCGGGTGCTGGCGCCCAATGTCGCCTCGGCCGAGAGCCTGGTGGCGATGGGCGTGGCGGACCGGGACATCGCGATCTGGGGCCGGGGCGTCGATCCCTCGGCCTTCTCGCCGGCGCTGCGCGACCTTAGCCTGCGGCGCGAGCTCGGCTATCGCGACGACGAGATCGTGCCGCTGTTCTTCGGTCGCCTCGTGCTCGAAAAGGGCATCGTCGCGTTTGCCGACACCATTCGCATCCTGAAGGAACGCGGCCATGTCCTGCGCCCGCTGATCGTCGGCGCCGGCCCGGCCGAGGCGCGCTTCCGGGCGCTGCTGCCCGACGCGGTGTTCACCGGCCATCTCGATGCCCGCTCGCTGGGTACAGCCGTGGCGAGCGCAGACATCCTGATCAACCCCAGCATCACCGAGGCGTTCGGCAATGTGAACCTCGAGGCGATGGCCTCGGGCCTCGCCGTGGTGAGCGCCGATGTCGGCAGCGCCCAGGCGCTGATGGTGCATGGCGAGTCCGGCCTGCTGGTCGAGCCGGCGCCGGCACTGCTTGCCGATGCGGTCGAGCAGCTGATCGACTTTCCCGACCGGCGCTTCGAGCTGGCGCGGGCCGGCCATGCCGCGTCGCTGCGCCACCGCTGGCCCGAGATCCTCGACAGCGTGATCGCGTCCTACGCGGACATGCTCCTCAAAAGATCCGGCTAGGCGCCGCCGCCGCGACTTCACTGCGCGAAGTGACGAAGGCGAGCAGCGGCGGCACCTTGGGCAGCTCGCATTCGAAGAAGAAGCGGCACGCATGGCGCTTGCCCTCGGCCAGTTCGGCATCCGCACCCTCGGCGGCGACTGCCTGGTCGAGCCATAGCCAGGCCATCACGACATGGCCGAAGGCGTGGAGGAACGGCGTGGCATTGTCGAACGCCGACACGCCGGCGCACCCCCGCAGCACTTCGATCGTCGCGGTCACCGACTGCCAGGCCGCGGCAAGCGCATAGGCATGGGCCTCGAGCCCCGGCACGCCGCCCGCCGCCTCCGCGGTCTTCACGATCCGCGCACCGAGCAACTCCAGCCCGGCGCCGTCATAGAGGATCTTGCGGCCGACCAGGTCGATCGCCTGGATGCCGGTGGTGCCTTCGTGGATCGGGTTGAGCCGGTTGTCGCGCCACAGCTGCTCGACGTCGAAGTCGCGGGTATAGCCATAGCCGCCATGGATCTGGATCGCGATGTCGTTCGCGGCGAGCCCGTGCTCGGACGGCCAGGTCTTGGCCACCGGCGTGAGCAGCCCGAGCAGCGCGGCGTCGTCCGCGTCGTGCTCCGCAGTATCGACCAGCCGCGCGCAGAACAGGCACAGCGCCAGCGCGCCCTCGACATAGGCCTTTTGCTGGAGCAGCATCCGCCGGACATCGGGATGCTCGATGATCGCCACCGGCGCCCCGCCGCGCTGGCCGACCGGGCGGCCCTGCAGCCGCTCGCGGGCATAGCGGGCCGAAAGCAGGTGGCTGCGATAGCCGAGCGCCGCGGCGCCGATGCCCACGCCGATCCGCGCTTCGTTCATCATCTGGAACATCTGGCGCAGCCCCTGGCCCGGCGCGCCGACCATCCAGCCGGTCGCGCCATCGCGCTCGCCGAAGTTGAGCAGGCAATTGGCGGTGCCGCGATAGCCCATCTTGTGGTTGAGCCCGGCGACGCTGACGTCGTTGCGGGTGCCGTCGGGCAGCAGCTTGGGGACAATGAACAGCGAGATACCGGCCGTTCCCTCGGGCAGCGTGCCGTCCGGTCCCGGCACCTTGGCCAGCACCAGATGGACGATGTTCTCGCTGGCATCCTGGTCGCCGCCGGAGATCCACATCTTGTTGCCCGCCAGGCGATAGCGTTCGCCCAGCGCATCGGTGCCGTCATGCACCGCGCAGGTGCGGACATCGGCGAGGCTCGATCCCGCCTGCGGCTCGGACAGGCACATCGTCCCGAACCAGCGCCCGGTGATCTGCGGTGCCGCGAACGCCGCGAACTGCGCCTCGCTGCCAAAGGTGGCGATCAGCCGCGCATTGGCGACGGTGAGCATCGGATAGGCGGCGGTCGCGACATTGGCCGCCGCGAAGAAGGCGAAGGACGCCGCGCAGACCAGGTAGGGCAGGCCAAGCCCACCCTGCGCCTCGGGAAAGCCGGCCGAGAACAGCCCCAGCTCGGCATATTGGGCGAGCGCCGCGCCGATCGCCGGGCAAATGCGGACCTGGCCATCCTCCAGCCGCGGCTCCTCGACATCGCTCTGCTTGTAGTGGCTGAGAAACGCCTCGGCGGCGAGCTTCTCGGACAGGTCGAGGATCGCGTCGACCGTCTCGCGATCCGCCAGCGTTTCGGCCTTCAGCCAGTCGTGCAGCAGGAAATCCAGGTCACGGCGATTGAGCAGCATGTCGGTCCTTCAGATGATCGTGGTGCCGCCATCGACCACGAGCACCTGGCCCGTGATATGGCCGCCGGCGTCGGAAGCGAGCAAGAGCGCCGGCCCCATCAGGTCGGTCTCGCCGCCCAATTTCCCGAGCGGCGTCTGGCGCAGCATCTCCTCGCCATGCTGTTCCACCGTCGCCATCGTCATCTTCGACGGGAAGAAGCCGGGGGCAAGCGCATTGACGCGGATGCCGCGCGGTCCCCATTCGGCGGCGAGCGCGCGCGTCATGTTCACCACCGCGCCCTTGGCGGTGTTGTAGGCGATCGTGCCCAGCCGGTCGGGATGATGGCCGAGCAGCCCCTCGATCGAGGCGACATTGACGATCGTGCCCTTGCCCTGCGGCAGGAAAGCGGCGCGCGCCACGGCCTGGCTGAGCAGGAACAGCCCGGTGACGTTGAGGTCGATCACCTTGTTCCAGCCGTCGATCGGGAAGTCCTCGGCCGGAGCGCCCCAGGCCGCACCGGCATTGTTCACCAGCACGTCGATCCGCCCGAACTGGGCGAGCACGCGCTCGGTGAGCGTCGCGGCCGCATCGGCGTCACTCAGGTCGATCGCGAAGCCGGACACCGTGCAGCCCGTCTCGGCAAGCGCCTCGACCGCGGCATCAAGATCGGCCTGCTTGCGCGCGACCAGCGCCAGCGAGGCGCCGTACTCGCCCAGCGCCCGGGCGATCTGCAGGCCCAGCCCGCGCGATCCTCCGGTGACGATCGCCACCCGGCCGGTCAGGTCGAACAGCCCCGCCAGTCTTCCCCTCTCAGCCATGCTCGATCCTCAGGCGCTTCTTGTCGATCTTGCCGGTCAGCGCGAGCGGCATGACGGGCACGCGGACGATCGCGTCCGGCAGCCACCAGCGCGCGATCCGGGCGCGCAGGGCGTCGAGGACTTCCTCGTTGCTGATCTCGGCGCCCTGGCGCAGCTCGATCAGCAGGATCGGCCGCTCGCCCCATTTCTCGTGCGAACGCCCCACCACCGCAGCCAGCGCGACTTCGGGCAGCTCGCCGACAATCGCTTCGATCTCGCCGGGATTGATCCATTCGCCGCCCGACTTGATCAGGTCCTTGGCGCGGCCGGTGATGCTGATCAGCCCGGCCGCGTCGATCACCGCCAGGTCGCCGGTATCGAACCAGCCATCGGCGTCGACCGCGGGCTCCTCATGCCCGAAATAGCGTTCGACCACGCTGGCGCCGCGCACATGCAGCCGGCCTTCATGCCCGCGCTGCTCGGGCAGGGGCACGCCCTCGGCATCGGTGAGCAGCAGGTCGACGCCGAGCGGCGGGCGGCCCGATTTGGCGGCGCTGCGCACCGTGGCGTTGGGCGGGGTGGTGGTGCCGAGCGGCGAGAGCTCGGTCATGCCCCAGCTGGTCTGCACGGTGGCGCCGAGCCGCTGTTCGAGCCGGTCCATCAGCGCTTGCGGCACCGCGGATCCGCCGAGCAGCACCCGCTCGAGCGACGGCAGGTTGCCGCCGGTGCGGTCGAGATGGTCGGCCAGGCCCAGCCACACCGTTGCCACGCCGACGACGATGTTGACGCCTTCCGCCTCGATCAGCGCCGCCAGGCTCGCGCCGTCCTGGTGGCGTCCGGGAAAGACCAGCTTCGCGCCCGCTGCCGGGCCCGAGAAGGGCAGGCCCCAGCCATTGGCATGGAACATCGGCACCGCGACCAGCACGGTGTCGCGTGCCGTCAGCCCGATCACATCGGCCTGGAGCTGGTGAACGGTGTGGAGATAGTTGGAGCGGTGGGTGTAGGTCACGCCCTTGGGCGCGCCGGTGGTGCCAGAGGTGAAGCACAGGCCGGCGGGCGCGGTCTCGTCGAACCCGCCCCAGGACGTCGGCGTGCCGAGCTGGCCGAGCAGGTCGTCATAACCGGTCACCGGCACCGCGCCGCAATCGGGCAGGGCGAAGTCCGCGCCCGGCTCGTGCAGCACCACGACATGCCGGATGCTCGCGCACAGCGGCACCAGTTCCTCGGCCAGCGGCGTCAAGTCGGGGCTGATCGCCAGCACCGGGTTGGCGGCCTGGCGGATCATCTCGGCGAGATGCGCGGCAGAGAGGCGCGGGTTGAGCGTGTGGCAGACCACGCCGATCCCCATCGCGCCGTACCAGCATTCCATATGCGCCTGGCTGTTCCAGGCGAGTACGCCGAGATTGTCGCCCGCCGCCAGTCCGAGCGCGCGAAAGGCACCCGAGAGCCGGTTGGCCCGCTCGCGCAGTGCCGCATAGCCGATCCGCTCGCTGGTGCCGGTGCCGCCGGTGACCACTTCGGTATCGCCATGCCATTTCGCGGCATGCTCGATGAACCGGTCGAGCGTGAGCGCATAGGGTTGGGTTTCGCCGATCATCGCGCGGCCCTCCGCAGGCGACGGGCCAGCGTCAGGTGCAGCGTGATTGCGATCAGGTAGAAGGGCACCAGACTGTAGAAGGCGATCTGGAGCGAATTGCCCGGATGCGTCGGCCGCACCCAGTCGCTCACCGCGCCCACCCAGGTCGGGCCGAGGCCCAGCCCGATCAGGTTCATGATCAGCAGCAGCACCGCCCCGGCCAGCGTCCGCTGCCGCGCGGGCACAGCGTTCTGCACCAGTGTCACCGCCGGAGTCAGGTAGAAGTAATTGAGGAAGGTCGGCACCGCGAGAAAGGCAAGGGCGACCGGCCAGGCGGGGGCGTGGACGAAGCCGATGAAGAAAGGCACTGCTATCGCCAGTGCCACGCCGGGGAGCAGGCCATAGACCTGCGGCGCGCGCTGCGAATAGCGGTCGACCAGCCGGCCCGAGAGATAGATGCCCGACGTGACGCAGATCGCGAGCAGCAGCGCGTACCACAGCGCGATCTCGTCGAGCGTCATCGCCTTCTCGCGCATCAGGAACAGGGTGGTGAAGCCGAGCGTGCCATAGGTGACGAACTGGGTCGCGCCCGCCGCCAGCGCGACCAGCCGCAGTTCGGGCTTGGCCACGAACATGCGCAGCGCCTGCCAGAAGCTGGTCGTCTCGGTGCCGGTGTGGTTGGCGGGAGTCCGGTCGGTGGCGCCGCGCTTCGGTTCGCGGACCAGGGCGAACACCGCCCCCGCCGCGATCATTCCGGCCGCGCCCAGCAGGACGAAGGCCAGCCGCCAGTCATAGGCCGCGGCGATCTTGGCGCCGAAGGCCACGCCCAGCGCCTGGCCGATCGGCGGCCCCAGGTTGAACAGTCCGAGCGCGGTGCCACGGCGATGCGCCGGGAAATAGTCGGAGATGATCGAGTAGGAGGGCGGCACGCCGCCGGCCTCGCCGATCGCCACGCTGATCCGGGCGAGGGCGAGCTGCGGATAGGTCTGCGCCATGCCGCACGCGATCGTCGCGGCGCTCCACAGCGCGCAGGCGACCGACAGCACCCGCACCCGGTTGCCCCGGTCGGCAAGCCAGGCGACCGGCACGCCGAGCACGCAGTAGAACAGCGCAAAATAGAGCCCGCCCAGCCGGCCGAGCTGGCCGTCGCTGATGCCGAGATCGTCCTGGATCGGCTTGGCGAGGATCGACAGCAGCTGCCGGTCGAGGAAGTTGAGGACATAGACCAGGCACAGCAGCGCCAGGACGAACCCGGCATAGCGTGCGCTGGGCGCGGCGGCAGGCCGCATCGAGGAGTCGGTCGACATGTGTCGGTACCTTGAGAAGGGCGGCGCCCGCGGGCGCACGGCCGCTTATTTCCCGGGCGTGCTGCCCTGACAGATCGCGTGGAAGCCCGCGGCCATGAACTTCGCCATGTGCCGCTTGATCGAGGCGAAATCGTCCGACGAGCAGAGCCCGTGCGAGAGATCGTCCAGCCGCCCGGTACGCGCCATGTTGTGCGTCATCGCGCCGGAGACGAAGTGATAGCCCCAGAAGATCGTCGCCTCGTCGCAATCGGGCATCGCCTTTTTGAGCAGGTCGATCAGCGCGAGGACGACGGGGTTGTAGTATTTCGTCATCTTCTCGGCGCCCCAGCCCGCGGCGCTGTTCGCCTGCGCGCTGATCTTGCCGATCGCCGCCCAATATTCGGGGTCTTCCAGATGGACGTTCAGGTCCGGCTCGATCCACGCCGCCAGCGCGCCTTCGACCGTGACGTTGTCGCCAGCCTCCTCGGCATAGCGGCGCATCGCCTCGAGCCGGTTGTGCGCCGAGATCGGTGCCTTGCGCGCCCAGAGCGCCTCGTAGATGCTTTCCTTGCCGCTGAAGTGATAGTGGATCAGCGTCGAGCTGACCCCCACGCGCTTGGCGACGTCCTTCAGCGTGACGCCGTGATAGCCGAACTCGGCGAAGAGCTGCTCGGCCGCGTCGAGGATCCGCTCGATCGATTCCTCGCGAACGCGCGCCTTGTGGTTGCGCGCCCGCGGGGCCTTCGATTCAGGCGTCACCTTCTCGCTGCTCATCGATCTGAGCGTGCCGGTGTCCAACAATTGCGTCAACGCTTTGCCCCTGACTCTTTGGATTTGGGTGGAAAGGCCGCGAAGCCGATATCGTATCGCCAGCCGCGCCCCTGCGCCCAGCGCCCGGCGACCAGCGCGTCCGCCCATGCAAAGGCGCCGGGCTGGAGGTCGGCACGGGGCAGGGGACGGGCGTCGATGTCGAGATAGGCGCGGCTGTCGCGGGTGTAGCGCGGCCAGTCGGCCTGGCCTGCCGCCCGGGGCGCCTCGCCGCGGACGAACGATGCCCAATAGTCCATCATCGCGGCGGAGAGCTGGCTTTCCTCGGCGCTGAGCGGCGGCTTGGGCCAGTTGGGGCCGAGCGCGGCGTCGGGGCCGGTCTGGCCGAAGACATAGGGGATCTCGCTGGCGTGGAAGGCGGCGAGGTCGCGGGCGTGCTGGGCCGGAGTGCTGTGGCGGAAATAGTAGAGATAGGCCGGCTGGCCCGCCGCGGCCTGCGCGCGCACCAGATATTGCGCCGCCCAGCCATAGAGCGCGTCGCGGACCGAGGCCATGACATCGCCCCTGGGGTCGGCGCCCGGATAGACCGCGAGATAGGCGCTCGCCTGTTCGCCGAACCGGTCGCGGACATCGGCTTCATAGGCCGCCTGGGTGGCAGGCGCCTTGGGCATCAGGAACAGCAGCGAGCGGATCTCGCCTTCGTTGAACCCGGCCAGCACCGGCACCTTCGCCTGCTCCCCGCGCGCGAAGGTTGCGGCGAGCTGGCGCTTGAGGATCGCGCCGTCGATCACCGGCTCGGGCGCCCAGCCGGTGGCGAGGCCCGCCTGGAGCAGCTGCATCGGGTCGGTGTTCCTAAGCGCCTTGAGCGTGAACGCGCCGGCCGTCTTGGCCAGCGCCGTGCCCGCATCCTCGGCGGAGGGCAGGCCGAGCGCCGGCGTGTTCAGCGCGCGGTAGGAGGGCATGTAGCCGCTCTGCACGATGGCGCGGGCGAACAGGCCCTTCGCCCGCGGGCTGGCGAGCAGCGCGATCGCGCTCAGCCCGCCCGCGGACTCCCCCGCGATCGTCACCTGGCCGGGATCGCCGCCGAACGCCGCGATATTTTTCTGCACCCAGCGCAGCGCCTCGATCTGGTCGAGCAGCCCGTAATTGCCCGAGAGATGCTCGGACGATTCCACGCTCAGCGCCGGATGGGCGAGATAGCCGAGCACCCCCAGCCGATAGTTGATCGAGACGACGAGCACGCCCTTCCGGGCCAGCGCCGCGCCGTCGTAGAGCGGCTCGGAGCTGCTCCCGCCGGAAAGCGCGCCGCCATGGATCCAGACCATCACCGGCAGCTTGCGCGCGCCCGCCGGCGCCCAGACGTTGAGCGTCAGGCAGTCCTCGCTGACCGCCTGCATCCGCCCGGCATAGACGCTCGCCGGATTGCCCGGCGGCTGGAAGCACGCCTTGCCGAAGCTCCGCGCGTCGCGCACTCCCGGCCAGGCCCTGGCGGGGACCGGCGGCTTCCATCGCAGCTGCCCCACCGGCGGCACCGCATAGGGAATGCCCTTGAACGCCGAGATGCCCCCCGCGCTGCTGCCCGCCACCACGCCCTGGCCGGTCCGCACCTGGGGGCGCGGATCGGCATGGGCCGCGGTGGCGAGGAGCAGCAACGCCGCCGCTCCCGCCGACCGGGACAGGATACTCACCACAGATTGTAGCCGAGCCGGATGCCGAAGGTGCGCGGCCGCAGGATGCCGTAGCGGCTGTACACGAACGCCTCGGGGTGGATGTAGGTCGTCTTGCGGCTGTTCCCGAGATTCTCGACATACAGCGTCGCGTTGACATCCCCGATCGTCACGCCGGTCTGGACGTTGATGAAGGTGTAGCTGTCGGTGAAGTCGTAGAGCGGGCTCTTCACGCCCGCGGTTCCCGGCGTGTTGGGGAACATGTTCGGATAGGATCCGACATATTGCAGCTGGAAGCCGGTAAAGCCCTTGGCATTCCCGCCCAGCCCGTAGGTGTAGCTGCCGTAGAACGACCCCTGCGCCTTGGGCGACGACAGCCGCGCGCCGTCCACCGCGCCCGAGATCTGCGCCTGCTGCGTGGTGATGTCGGTCACCTTCGCCTTGTTGAGCGATCCGTTGAGCCCGAAGGTCAGCCCGGTCGTCGGGGTGAAGCGCACCTCCGCTTCCAGGCCCCGGCTGAACGCGCCGCCGATATTGGTGGCGAACTGCGCCGAGTCCGAGACGCGGTTCGCCTGGACCTGGATGTTGCTCCAGTCGATATAATAGGCCGCCAGCGCCGCGGTCAGCCGTCCGCCCAGCCAGCGCCCCTTCAGGCCGATCTCGTAATTGACCAGATTGTCCGAGCTCGCGCCCTGGGGAATGACCAGGTCCGCGGGGTTGTTGGGGTTCACATTGCCGGCGCGCGCATTGAATACAGGGGTGCGATAGCCGGTGGAGACCGTACTGTAGAGCGTCAGGTCGCGCGACGGCTTGTAGGTCAGGCTCGCCTTCCACGACGCGCGCGACGCCTTGGGATAATGGAAGACCGACGGCGCCGTCGCCGGGGTCGGCAGCGGGCCCGGGATGAAGAACAGCGCGCGGGTGAAATAGACGCTGTTGAACCCGCCCAGCGTCGTCGCCGTCCCGCCATATTTGCCGTAGCGCAGGCCGCCGGTAGCCGAGAATTTCGGGCTGAAATTATAGGTCAGCTCGCCAAAGCCCGCGAGCTCATAGTTGCGCGCATTGTTGTCATACCGGGCGAAGACCGAGTCGGTCAGCCCGGTGATGTTGCGCGCCGTGAGGAAGGCCGGGGTCGAGCGGTCCTGGCGGAAGGTGTCGAGGTCGCGGTGCAGGTAGAAGCCGCCGATCACCCAGTCGAGCCCGCCGTCCGTTGCCGAGACCAGCCGCGTCTCCTGGACGAAGGTCTTGGTCTCATAGTCGATGTCCATCAGGAACGGCACGGCCAGCGTCGCGCCGAAGGTGCCGCCCAGGTCGACGTCGAAATCGCCCTTGTTCTTCGAATAGGTCGAGGAGCTGGTTAGCCGTGCCCAGTCGAAATCATATTCGAGCGTGGCGTTGTAGATCTGCGTGACCGAGGTGTAGCGATCCGGTCGGATGCTGCTGCGCTTGCGGTCGCCCAGCGACGGTGTGGTCAGCGAGGCGTCTTCCGGTCCGCTATTCTCATAGGCGCCGGTCAGCCGGATGCTCAGCCGGTCGGTCGGCTTGAACAACAGGCTGGCGCGGCCGCCATAGCCCTTCAACGTGTTCGAATTCTTCACGCCGGTGCCGACATTGTCGAGAAAGCCCTCCTCGTGCCGATAGAAGCCGACCGCGCGCAGCGCGAGCTTGTCGTTGACCAGCGGCACGTTGATCATGCCGTTGTAGCGCTGGCGAATGCCGCCGCCGTCCGGCGTCACGCCCAGGTCGACCAGGCCGGAGGCATCGAAGCCCGAAAGATCGGGCTTGCGCGTCAGGATGCGCATCGCGCCGGACAGCGAGCCCGATCCGAACAGCGTGCCCTGTGGCCCGCGCAGGAATTCGACGCGCTCGACGTCGTACAGGTTGGAATCGAGCGTGATCGAATTGCCGATCGTGGTGATCGGCAGCTCGTCGATATAGACGGTGGTGGTCACCTGAAGCCCGGCGCCCCAGCCATTGGTGGAGATGCCGCGGGTGGTGAAGCGGGCATTGTTGTCGGTCGCCTTGCTGAGCGCGACGCCCGGCGTCTCGCGCGCCACGCCCTCGAAGCCGACAATGCCCTTCTGCGTAAGCTCTTCCTGCGCGAAGGCAGTGACGCTCAGCGGCACGTCCTGCAGGCGCTGGCTGCGCAGCGTTGCGGTGACGACAATCTCATCGTCGCGTGATTCGTCGGACGTTGTCTGCGTGGCCGGTGCCGGTGCGGTGCCGGTCTGTGCGGCCGCAGGAAATGCCGCGACCAGTGCGATCAGCGACGATGTGCAAGCTAACCCTTTCATATCCCCTCCTCGTCGCGGCGGCGCCTTGGTGGCGCTGTCCTGCGATCGAGGGGGAACATGTCATCGCCACAGCGATGGAGTCAATACTGACTTATCAGTCAGTCAGTTTTTAGCTTCAGGCCTCAGAAGATCCGCCGCACCGAGAGCAGGACGGTGCGCCCGTCGGGGTCGAGATACGCGCCCTGATAGGCGAGCGGCGTCGCCCCGGTGGCGTCGCGGACTTTCTGGCGCCGGCCCAGCAGGTTGGCGATCGACAGGCTCACCCGGGTGCCGCGCGCCCAGTCCTTGCCGCGGAAGCGGTTGGCCAGGTTGGCGAAGACACGCAGCTCGAAGGTGGCGAGCGAACCGAAATGCAGGTCACCGGCTGGTGATGTTCCGGTGACGTCCGCCGCGCTCTTCCAGTTGCCGGACAAGCGGATGCCTACGCCATTGTCGATCAGACCGGTATTGAGCTGCACGCTGTGCCGCGAGCGCGGGGTGCCGCCCAGCGTGCCGCCGTCCATCAGGTCGATCGGGGCCATGCCTTCGCGCAGCACGATTTCGTCGCGCAGGATCACGCTGTGATAGAGCGAGAACTGGAAGCGCGCGCCATTGTCGCTGCCGCCACCACCGGGAGGTCCGCGAAAGCCGCCCGGCGGCGGTCCGAACCCGCCCGGGCCGCCCGGGCCACCGCCCGGCGGCGGGCCGAAGCCTTCCGGGGGCGGGCCACCGGGGGGCGGCCCGAAGCCGTCGGGAGGGCCGTCGAACCCACCCGGTCCACCCGGCCCGCCGGGGCCGGTGGGATCGCGCATCTCGCGGCCGTTGACCACGATCTCGCCATCCTCGCCCGGAGGCGGGCCGCCGGGCCCGCCCGGCCCCTCGGGCGACCGGTCGGGGCCGGCTTCCCCGTTCCGGCGGGCGCCCTCGGGCCTGCCCCGCATCCTGGGAGGCCG
>Ga0164294_10004470_pt1 | contig 12190 bp, 8 predicted proteins | sample GEODES005metaG_FD_111479 | JGI IMG/M metagenome (GOLD analysis project Ga0164294, IMG submission 111479) | Oligotrophic lake water microbial communities from Sparkling Lake, Wisconsin, USA - GEODES005 metaG | ecosystem: Environmental > Aquatic > Freshwater > Lake | place: USA: Sparkling Lake... | reverse complement strand
GCTGAAAAGGCAAAGAAATTCAAAACACTGGCAACGACTCTTTTCAATGCAAAGGGTAAATCGTTGGTTGTGTCTGGTTCAAACAATGTAGGTGAACAAACCTTAGTTAATGCAATCAATTATTTATTGGGAAATTATGGTTCAACCATTGATTTTGCCAATGCTTCATTGCAAAGACAAGGTATTGATAAATCAGTGAACGATCTGATTTCAGAAATGAAATCTGGCAAGGTGGATGCTCTCTTCTTTATGGACGGTGCTAATCCTGCCTGGGATATACCTCGCGCAGAGGAATTTGCCACTCTGTCTAAGAATGTTAAATTAAAAGTATCATTCTCTACTGTTCCTAATGAAACAGCGGCTATATGTGATTATGTCACACCAACGCATCATTTCTTAGAGAGTTGGGGAGACGCGCAACCTAAAAAGGGGCATTACAGTCTGATACAACCAACGATATCTCCATTGTTTGACACACGTCAAACAGAGGTATCTTTGCTTACCTGGGCAAAAAGTGCTGCAATAGATGCAGCGTCAGAACAACCTGCATTAGATTATCTGATGAAGCATTGGGAAACATCTGTTTTTCCAACACAAAGCAGGTTTGCTATTTTCCGTGCTTTTTGGGACAATTGTCTTCATGACGGTATTTATGAAGCACCTTTGGCTTTGACTTCAGTACCTTCATTTAACGGAGATGTTCAAAAGGCGGCTTCCCAAGTAAGAAAACCAGTTCAAAACGCTTTAGAAATTTCGTTTTTTGAAACAATAAATATGGGTGGTGGGCAATATGCAAACAACCCTTGGCTTTCTGAATTAGCAGATCCCGTTTCCAGGACTTCCTGGGGAAATTATCTTGCCGTTCCCGTTAAGTGGGAGGGTGGAAATAAAATTTCTTCCTTAAATAATATTAATCCCCGTGAAATTTACGGTGAAGCTGATATTGTCGATTTAGAGGTAAATGGAACTAAACAAGCTGTAACTGCCGTAAGACAATTTGGACAATTAGAAGATACTGTTGGACTTGCTATAGGTTATGGTCGTACCGTAACAGGTTACATGGGAAAAGCCCTAGGTAATAATGTTGGCACAAATGTTTATCCTTGGTTATCTGTTGATGCGCAAGGAAATACTCAGTATTATGCAACAAAAACTAAAGTAAGTGATCCTGTAGATAAAGAAGATTTATTTGCGTGCGTACAATATCATCACGCGATGGGGGTTACCGGAAAGGATCCTAAATCAGGTGAAACCTTAAATGTAGATGAAAAGACTTCTATGACCATTGGCTCTGGATATCAGGGTGGTATCGTAGATAGATCTATTATTTATAAAGGTAATTTAGATGAATTAAGTGAGTTGGTTCATCATGTAGAAGAGAAGAGAGCAGAGGCTGCGGAATTAAATAGCAAAACGCTTTATCCAATCAATGAATTTGTTGATAATGTTTATTCTCAAGGGCATTGGTGGGCTATGCATATCGATTTAAATGCATGCATCGGATGTGGAGCTTGTTCAGTAGCTTGTATGGCTGAAAACAATGTTCCCGTTGTAGGTAAAAGAGAGGTTGGGCGTCACCATGAGATGAGTTGGTTGCGTATTGACAGATACTTCTTTGGTGAGTATGAAAACCCAAATACGGTGTATCAACCAATGATGTGTCAACATTGTGATAATGCGCCTTGCGAAAATGTTTGTCCTGTTGCTGCTACGCCTCATAGTTCTGAGGGTTTAAATCAGATGACTTATAATCGTTGTATTGGTACTCGTTATTGTGCTAACAATTGTCCTTATAAAGTAAGACGCTTTAATTGGCTGGATTATACCAAGGCGGATATGTTTGCCATTAATGAGCCTACCATAAGTAATGAATCACTGCCGTTTGGCGCTGACAACTTAACAAGGATGGTGTTAAATCCTGATGTAACCGTGCGTTCAAGAGGTGTTATTGAAAAATGTAGCTTCTGTGTTCAAAGATTACAAGAGGGTAAATTGACAGCTAAAAAAGAAGGTCGTGCCTTACAAGATAACGATGTAAGAACGGCTTGTCAAACAGCTTGTCCTACAGGAGCTATTGTTTTTGGTGACAGAAATAATAAGTCAGGTGATTTATCTAAGAAATTAGATAATCCACTAAACTATATTGTGTTGGAAGAAATTGGCGTTCGTTCTTCTGTAAATTATACTGCTAAGGTTATTAACCGCAGCGAAAATTTAGACGCTTAATATAAATGGTTAGCCATCATATGTTGATTACTTTAAAATATAACTCATGAGTGCACCTATTTCTGCGATTAGGGAACCTTTAATTACTGGGAGCAAGACCTACCATACCATCACCGAAGATATATGTGGGCCTACGGAAAGGACCCCAACGACTGCTTGGGTCATTGCTTTTATTGTAGCCGTAACAGGATTAGCGTTATATGTTTTTAGCGTTACCTGGACAATTTGGGTAGGTATTGGTTCCTGGAACTTGAATAGAACAATAAATTGGGGTTGGGATATTACCAACTTCGTTTGGTGGGTTGGTATCGGTCACGCCGGTACGCTGATTTCTGCCATCTTACTACTTTTTAGACAAAAGTGGCGTACGGGTGTAAACAGAGCCGCTGAGGCAATGACCATTTTTGCCGTAATGTGCGCAGGTCAATTCCCGCTGATTCACATGGGTAGATTATGGCTTGGTTTTTTCATCTTCCCTTATCCAAATACAAGAGGTCCATTATGGGTGAACTTTAATTCACCACTTCTTTGGGACGTATTCGCTATATCAACTTATTTCACCGTTTCATTACTTTTCTGGTACACTGGACTTGTTCCGGACTTTGCAACCGTTAGAGATAGAGCGAAAGGACTAAGAAGAAAGATTTATAGCTTTATTTCGTTTGGCTGGACTGGTTCGGCAAAACACTGGCAAAGGTGGGAGAGTTTATCTTTGGTATTAGCCGGATTAGCAACTCCGTTGGTACTATCAGTTCATACCATCGTATCCTTCGACTTCGCAACTTCGGTTATTCCTGGTTGGCATACCACTATATTTCCCCCTTATTTCGTTGCAGGTGCAATCTTTTCAGGATTTGCTATGGTTCAAACCCTGATGATAATGACCAGGAAGGTACTAAAACTGGAAGACTATATTACTTTAGAACATATTGATAGTATGAATAAGGTGATTTTGGCAACGGGTAGCATCGTTGGTGTTGCTTACCTGACAGAGTTGTTCATTGCTTGGTATTCTGGATATATTTATGAGCAATTTGCCTTTTATAACAGGGTAATGGGTCCTTACTTCTGGTCTTACATTGGTATGATGGGTTGTAATGTTATCTCTCCTCAAATCTTCTGGAGTAAGAAAATGAGAAGAAGTATTTTGGTTACTTTCTTTATGTCTATATTCATCAACATCGGTATGTGGTTCGAGCGTTTTGTTATCATCGCATCCACGTTGGCCAGAGATTACTTGCCTTCCAGCTGGAGTTACTATTCTCCATCTTGGGTTGAGGTTTGTTTGTTCATTGGTACATTGGGTCTGTTCTCTACGTTGTATCTTGTTTTCATGAGAGTGGCTCCCGTAGTTGCTGTAGCTGAAATCAAGGGAATTCTTAAAACGGGAGGGGATCAGTATGTAGGTCCAAACATTAAACATGATAACGCTCACAAAGAATCTACACATCATTAAGCATTGTCTGCGCTAAAAAGAAATTTTAAATGAAACAAGAATCAACCCAAGTACTCTACGGTTTATATAACGATGAGGAAATACTGCTTCACGCAGTAAAAAAAGCTAAGGAAGATCATTTAGAGATAATGGATGTTTATTCACCTTTTCCAGTTCACGGTCTTGATAATATTTTAGGCTTGACTGAAAGCCGTATCCATATTGCAGGTTTTATATATGGTTTGATTGGCTGTTTAAGTGCCTTTTTATTCATGACCTGGGTGTTTACCAGAGATTGGCCAATTATATTCGGTGGTAAGCCTTATTTTTCCGCGCTTGCATTCATACCTATTACCTTCGAAGTAACAGTTCTTTTTGCCTCCGTAGGTATGGTGGTTACGTTCTACACTATTTGTGGTATGGGTCCTGGTGTAGATAATCCAACGCTGGATGACAGAATTACAGATGATAAGTTTTGTATTGCTTTTGATGTCGATAATGCTGATGAATCAAAGCAGGCATCACTTAGGCAGTTTTTAACCGATACAGGTGCTGAAGAAGTTAATGTTAAATCGATCTGATAAACCTGATTATTATCTTCTAAAAAAGAAGTATATGATACCAATAAGAAAATTTGTTGTTTTGATATTGTCTCTTTCTGTTTTCATGGTGAGTTGTTCACCCGCTGGTAAGAATAAGACTGGTCATGAATATATGCCTGATATGGCTCATGCAATTGCTTATGAGGCCAATGTGTATGGTTATTCATCTAATAATACCTGGGATAAAGAGAGTTCCAAATCAAGAAGAGCACTTTCTGTTCCTGGAAAACCAGTAAATGGAACAGTCCCTCGCGGATATAGTGGTGCTATGTCGAATGGTGAAATAGACCAGTCAAAAATTGATATGATTCGTGGAAAGAATCAGTTGAATGCTCAGGCAACTACTGTAAATGGTCATGTTGGTTTTTATTATGCTGATAATGAAGATGAAAGACTTCGTGCCATAGCAGAAATTAAATCTAACCCTTTCCCTATTACTAAAAAAGGATTGGAAGTAGGTAAGAATTTATACGAAATTAATTGTGGTATCTGTCATGGGGAAGCCGGGGATGGCGCTGGTTATTTAGTTCGTGATGCTGATCCTGCCACAGGCGATCCAGGGGGTAAATATCCTGCGGCACCTGCCAATTTTTTGTTGGACGATTTGATTAACTCTTCCAATGGTCGGTATTACTTCAGTATCATTTATGGTAAAAATGTTATGGGTGGTTATGCTGACAAATTAAGTTTCGAAGAACGCTGGCAGGTAATTCACTATATCAGGTCTTTACAGGCAGCTTCTAAAACATTAATTTACAACGAGAAAATGAATACTTTAAACGCTGAATATGGTGTGCCATTGAAAATGAAAAATCAATTGGCTTCTGTTTCAGTTAAATAGTCTTCTAATATTAAATCTGCTTACTTAAATGGCAAATGTGATGAATCAATTTACTTTTACATCCAAACAAAAAAACGTTTTATTGGCTTTTATGGGTCTTGGATTACTATGTCTTATTTTGACTTGGTTCTCTGATGATGCATTGCACACGCGTTTTTGGAGTAATTTCCTACATAATGCTACCTTCTTTACAGGTATTTCATTCGTTTCACTATTCGTTATTACTGCTTTTACTACAGCATGGGCTGGATGGTATGTGGGTATGAAAAGAATTTGGGAAGCGAATATGCAGTTTATTTTGGTTGGTCTAGGATTAATGCTTATCGTAGCTTTAGGTCTTTGGGGACATTTCCATCATTTATACCATTGGTCAGACGAAGCTGAAGTGGCTAAAGATGCTGTAATGAAAGGTAAAGCATCCTTTTTAAATAAATATTGGTATACGTTTAGTACCTTAATTATCCTAGGTATGTGGGCATTTTTTGCTTACAATATTCGCAAAATTTCTTTGGACGAAGATATAAATGGTAAAGGGCAGGCTGATAATTTCAAACATCACAGGAAAATCAGGGTTTGGTCTGTTATTTTCATGCCTTTGGCAGGATTTTCAAGTGCGGCTATCATTTGGCAATGGATAATGTCTGTAGATGCTCATTGGTATAGCACGCTTTTTGCCTGGTATTCAGGAGTTAGTTGGTTTGTGAGTATGATTGCAATAACCATTTTGACCTTGATTTACCTTAAAAGTTTAGGCTATTTTTCTCATATTACAGCTGATCACATGCATGATCTTGGTAAACTCCTGTTTGCATTTAGTATTTTCTGGACTTACATGTGGTTTTCTCAATATATGCTTATTTGGTATGCAAACGTTGGTGAAGAAACCGTTTATTTTTATGAAAGATTACAAAATTACAAACCTTTGTTTTATGCTAATCTTTTAATAAACTTCCTATTACCTTTCTTCGTATTGATGCGTAATGATAATAAAAGAAAATTTGGGCCTCTCGCTTTTGCGGCTATCATGGTCTTTATAGGTCATTGGCTCGATTTCTTTCTTATGATTAAACCAGGAGTTAGACATACCGCTTTAGAAGCACTTGGGCATCATCATGCTGCTGGTCATGATACCACACTTCCTTTTCAAATGGGTTTTACAATGCCTGGTTTTCTGGAGGTAGGTACTATGTTAGGTTTCTTGGCACTTTACCTATTCATTACGCTTAGAAGTTTAAGTAAAGCTGCTTTATTCCCTAAGAATGACCCCTATGCAGAAGAGGCAACTCATCATCATGTTTGGCCTTATGTATAATCATTCTAAATAAAAAACCATTGTGGACGAATTTTGTTTAATAAGTTAATTAAAACCTAATTTTGTTGCTCACATTTTTACATAAACAATAAATCATCATGACTATTCTTCTTGTAATCATTAGTATAATTCTTATCGCTGTTATTATTGTACAAATAGGGAAGGTAACTGAACTTGCTGCAAAAATAAGAGGAGAAGAAGAAATGCAGTATGAAGTTAATCGCAGTCAAGGCGGCTACATGATTATCTTTCTCGTTGTTTTCTTAATTGGATGTGTTGCGTCGGCCCTTTATTTTAAAAATTACATGTTGGGCTATGGTCCTCATTTGCCGGCGTCAGAACATGGTTCCATCTTAGATAAGATGTTCAATGTGACCCTTTTCTTTACAGGCATCGTTTTTGTTATCACGCACATCCTGCTTTTTTATTTTAGTTGGAAATATAGCGCTAAAAAGGGTAAAAAAGCCCAATTTATATCTCATGACAATAAACTGGAAATAATTTGGACAGCTATTCCTGCTGTGGTAATGACCTTTTTAGTTGTTGGTGGTTTAGATGCCTGGAATGAAGTAATGGCTGATGTTTCAGATGATGATAAATATTTGGAGATTGAAGCAACTGGTTTTCAATTTGGATGGAATCTGAGATATCCTGGCGCTGATGGTTTGATTGGTGAGAAGAATTATAAAATGATTTCTAGTGAAAATCCACTAGGTCAGAATTGGAAAGATGAGAAAAATCTTGATGATTTTCTGGCTACTGAACTTGTTCTTCCTGTGGGTCAAAAGGTAAGAGTGAGAATTACAGCTCAAGATGTACTTCATAATTTTTATCTGCCTCATTTCAGAGTTAAAATGGATGCAATTCCTGGTATGCCTACTTACTTTGTGTTTACACCGTCGAAAACTACAGAAGAATACCGTCAGGAACTTAAAAAATATGCTGAATACAATGTTCCAGATCCAGCTGATCCTTCGAAAATGCTTTGGGAGACTTTTGAGTATGAATTGGCTTGTGCTGAATTGTGTGGTCGTGGTCACTACAGTATGAAGCGTCCTGTCAAAATTGTTTCTCAAGAAGAATATGACACTTGGTTAGCTTCACAATCTTCTTATTATCTTTCTAATATTCGTTTTAAAGAAAGTGATCCTTGGACAGATAAATTGTTTGATACGGAAGTGTCTTCAAAAAAAGATGCGTTTAACGCAGCTTTTGTAGCCGATAACATTGGAAAAGATTTACCAGTAGATGCTCTTAGTTTTAAGGATGATAAAGAATTCAGTCTTAATGGCTTTTCTAAAGAGCAGTTGGTTTTGTTAGCTGATGCTTTAAAAACCAGACAAGGTAGTCGTATTAAATTATCGGTTACCATCCCTACTGAGAGCGACAATATGGTGGCAGAAGTAAAAACTAAGTTGATTTTAGATGTCTTATATGCTAATGGCGTGAATACATCTCAAATTGAGTTATCACCTGCTTCTATAGCTACTGAAGATAATACGACAACTAAATGGGTATTTACTCTGTTAGGTGCTGGACTTTCATTATAATCAAAACAAACAAAAAAAATCAGAACTAATGGCAAATGTATTAACTGCTGCTCCACATTCAGAAGAAGATGTTTTGATTGAACAAATGGGATATGATGATCATTTCCATGAGCACCATGATGGTGACAAGTTTCAATCTAATTTTATTACTACCTATATCTTTAGTCAGGATCATAAAATGATCGCTAAACAATTCCTTATTACAGGTATGTTTTGGGGTGTCATTGGTGGTTTAATGTCTCTTGTATTTAGGCTTCAACTTGGCTTTCCTGAGGAAAGTATGGCTTGGCTAAAACCTGTTTTAGGCAGATGGATTGAGATTAATGCAGAAACTGGAATGGGTGCACTATCGCCTGATTTCTATTATGCTTTGGTAACAATGCACGGTACTATTTTAGTGTTTTTTGTACTTACCGCCGGATTAAGTGGTACTTTTAGTAATCTCTTAATTCCCCTTCAGTTAGGGGCTCGCGATATGGCCTCTCCATTATTGAACATGATGTCTTATTGGTTTTTCTTCCTTGCTGGACTCATTATGTTCATTTCTTTATTCCTAAACACTGGACCTTTTTCTGGAGGTTGGACAGCTTATCCTCCATTAAGCGCTCTGCCACAGGCGAGCTCTGGTTCCGGTGCAGGTATGACCTTGTGGTTAATAAGTTTGGTTTTCTTTGTAGTATCAGTGCTTTTAGGAGGTATTAATTATATTACTACCGTTTTAAACCTTAGAACCAAAGGAATGAATATGTGGAGAATGCCACTTACTATATGGGCATTTTTTGTTACAGCTATTTTGGGTCTGTTATCTTTCCCCGTATTAGCATCAGCATTCTTTTTAGTGATGTGTGATAGAGGTTTAGGAACTAGTTTCTTTTTAAATGAAATTTTTATTGGTGGTCAGGCATTAGATCATGTGGGTGGAAGCCCTGTTTTATACCAACATTTATTTTGGTTCTTAGGTCACCCTGAAGTATATATTATTATATTACCTGCCATGGGCATTGTGTCTGAAGTACTTGCTGTTCACAGCCGCAAGCCAGTGTTCGGTTATAAGGCCATGGTCTTTTCTATATTAGCTATTGGATTTTTATCCTTCATAGTGTGGGCTCACCACATGTTCATGTCTGGTGTGAATCCTTTTATATCTAATTTCTTCGTGGTATTCACTTTAATTATTGCTGTACCCTCGGCGGTTAAGGTGTTTAACTGGATTGCCACTTTGTTTGGCGGAAATATCAGGTTTACAGCGGCCAGTCTATTTGGTATTGGCTTCGTTTCTATGTTCATTTCAGGTGGATTGACAGGTATATTTTTAGGAAATTCAGCGATTGATATTCAGATGCACGATACTTATTTTGTGGTTGCACACTTTCACATCGTAATGGGTGTAGCTGCATTTTTTGGTATGTTTGCTGGTGTTTATCATTGGTTTCCTAAAATGTATGGTAGATTTATGAATGAAACGCTGGGTAAATTACATTTCTGGGGTACCATGATTGGTGCATATCTTATATTTTGGCCTATGCATTATATAGGTATGGCGGGTGTTCCAAGAAGATATTATCGTTTTGATACCTTCCAATCTTTTTCCCAGTTCGATGATATGAATAAGTTCATTACTATTGCAGCTATCATTACCTTTGGATTTCAGTTAATTCTTATCATTAATTTCTTTTATAGTATTTGGTATGGTAAAAAAGTTACTGAAAAAAATCCATGGGGTGCAACTACTTTGGAATGGACTACGGAAGTAGATCCTGGACACGGCAATTGGGCTGGTAAACTTCCTGTTGTTCACAGATGGGCTTATGATTATGCAAAAGATGGGCAGGAGTTCATTTCTCAGATAACTCCTTTGAAAGAAGGTGAGTCAGAAACGCATTAATTTTGTATTGGTTTGTATTTAGTTGAACTAAATTTAAATAAAGAATGAACCTGCAATCAGGTGCTCTTAAAGGAGAGAAAAAACAATGGGTTTTAGCCATCATCGATTTTACCCAATTGGTAAAACTTCGTTTAACTTTGACCGTTGTTTTTTCTGCTCTTATGGCTTATTGGATAGCCTTGCCTGTTGATCGTTCTTTGACCTATAAATTATTTTCTATTCTAATTGGTGGATTCTTAATTACCGGAGCTGCCAATGCCTTAAATCAAGCACTTGAGAAAGGTTACGACGCCAGAATGTCAAGAACTGCTAACAGGCCTTTGCCATCAGGTAGGATGGATGAATCTACTGCCGTTTTAATTGCTGGGGTGATGAGTGTTTTTGGACTTATCATATTAGCTAATTTAAGTCTTTGGTCTGCTTTCTTAGGAGCTATTTCTTTATTGCTTTACGCTTTCGTATATACGCCATTAAAGAGAGTTTCTTCTGTTGCGGTCTTTGTTGGCGCTATTCCAGGCGCATTACCCGTTCTAATTGGAACAGTTTCAGCTCAAGGTGAATTAACAACATTAGGATTATGTTTATTTGCTATTCAGTTCTTTTGGCAATTTCCGCATTTTTGGGCTATTTCTTGGTTAGGTCATCAGGATTATATTAAGGCAGGATTCAAGATTACACCTAGTTTAGGTGATATGCCATCAAATACTACTGGTTTTCAAGCGTTTATTTATTCTTTATTCCTTGTTCCAGTGTATCTTCTAAGTCAGTATTTTAAAATCTCTGGTTATTTCTCTTTATTTTTATTTATGTTATTCTCATTGGTTTATATTGTATTGAGTTTCAGGTTATATTCGTCGAACAATAAGAAAGCTGCGTTAACTTTATTGTTCTTTTCGTTTTTTTATATTCCAGTTGTTTTGGGTGTATTTTTAATGGATAAATTAAACTAAAAGGTTACTAAATGTCAACATTAGAAAATACAGTTTATAGCAGGAATAAGATTCATCCTCAAAAATTTGCACTCCTGGTGAGTTGTGCAAGTGTTGTAATGTTGTTTGCAGCATTGACAAGTGCTTATGTAGTTCGTCAAGCTGCTGGTAATTGGCTTGAGTTTCCAATGCCTGTTTTGTTTTTGTATAGCACGCTTACATTAATTGTCAGTAGTTTTACTTTACATTTTTCTTATAAAGGGTTCTTGGCGGGTAATGTTAAGTTATATAAATATTTATTACTTCTTACTTTCGTACTGGGTATTCTATTTATTTACTTACAATATCAAGGTTGGATGGCTTTAGTAGCTATGGGTGTCGAATTAGGTACCAACCCTTCCGGATCGTTCTTATATGTGTTGTCGGGTTTACATGCTGCCCATATATTAGGTGGTCTTGCTGCTGTTTTTGTAGCTATTTTACATGCTTTTATTTTACCTTATGAGGTTTCTGCAAAACGTAAATTACGGTTTGATATGACACAAATATATTGGCATTTTGTTGATGTATTATGGATATACTTAATCGTTTTCTTATGGTTACAACAGCAATCATAAGAAATCATTTTAATTTTTAAAATTTTAGGAATGGAGACAACTGAAAATGTGCTACATCAGCATAGTGAAAATCATGGCGGTTCTTGGGAAGGAGCTGCTGCACCCTTTAACATCAGTTATGGTAAATTGATGATGTGGTATTTCTTGCTTTCTGATGCATTTACTTTTGCTGGTTTTTTAATTGCTTATGGTGCACTTCGCTTTAGTAGCCCAAGTTGGCCGGTGCCTGATTTCGTTTTTTCGACGGCTCCTTTTGGTATTCATGATGCGCCTTTGATTTTCGTGACTATCATGTCCTTTCTCTTGATTATTTCTTCTGTTACTATGGTAAGAGCCGTACAGGAGGGTCATAGGGAAAACAAAAGGGGTGTTGTTTTTTGGATGTTCCTTACTATTATAGGTGGAGCTGGATTTTTGGGTTGCCAGGCCTGGGAATGGTCAAATTTGATTGGTAAAGAAAATATGTCTGTTACCACTAATCCTTTCGGTAGTCATGTAGGAGCGGGTACATATCTTGATGAAAAAGGTAATCCTACAGGTGAAACCTTCAAAGCAGGAGCCTCATATCTTTTACATAAGTCTGAGGAGGGTGGGCATGATGAAAGTCATGCTGAAGGTCATCATGCTATGGCTAAAGGTGATCATCCCAATGCTTTTGTAGATAATGATGGATTCATACATAAGAAATTTAAAGTTACTTCGGGGCCTGCTGCAGGTAAAGTCCAAATGGAGGAATTTGGGCCTAAAGCTTTTGGCGCCTTATTCTTTTTTATTACCGGGTTTCATGGTTTTC
>Ga0164294_10004468_pt1 | contig 12190 bp, 7 predicted proteins | sample GEODES005metaG_FD_111479 | JGI IMG/M metagenome (GOLD analysis project Ga0164294, IMG submission 111479) | Oligotrophic lake water microbial communities from Sparkling Lake, Wisconsin, USA - GEODES005 metaG | ecosystem: Environmental > Aquatic > Freshwater > Lake | place: USA: Sparkling Lake... | reverse complement strand
TCTGCAACTGCTGCAGCCAACCAGCCGTCTCTGGGTTGGTGGCTATCATCCAGGTGAAGTTGAAAGGAGTAAGGAACAGCGCCAGAACACTCGCCACAGCAGAAAGGCTGACAGACAAGGCCGTATTGCCACCGCCGAAATGCGTAATGACGTTCGACAAGGAGCCGCCCGGACAAGCAGCCACCAGGATCATGGCGGCCTCGATACTTGGCGGCAGCGACAGTGCCAGCGTGGCCAGCCAAGTGACCACCGGTAGCAACAGAAACTGGGGAACCAATCCCACCACCACGGCACGCGGCGCAGTTGCCACGCGCTGGAAGTCCGCAGCGCGCAACTCCAAGGCCACCGAAAACACCATCAACGCGAGCACCAACCCCAGTAGCGCTTGCTGCCCAGACATGGCTCAGGCCTCGAAGGAGCCGCTGGGGAAATAAGGCGTCAAGCGCAGCACTTGCGGCTGCTCGCCGAATTCGATGCTCACGTTGTTCACGGTGTCATCGAACACTTGGTGCAGGAAGCTACTGTTCACCGTGTAAGTTCCACGCAAGGTCGGCGCCGGCATTTCCTGGTAGACGACAAGGTTGCCGCCATCCAGTTCACCGCCTGCCGTGGAGGGCTCCAGCCGCTTGCCATCCGGCCCTGTGAAACGGAGCGTTCGGTCCAGTTCAAAAGCCAGCCTCGCTCGACCTTCGGCAGAGACCGGGTCCACGTCGCGACCCGGCAGCAACAACCCCAACGCCACCACGGCGTCGTGGTAGTGCACCTGGTGCGTCCACTCCCAGGTGCCGGCACGGGTATTCAACGCTAACCGTGTCAAGGTGACGTGCGAGCGATGTGCCAGCGCCTTCGGCACTGCCGCCAGTAAAGGCAGCAGTGTGCAGCGCTGTAACAGCTCGCGACGCCGCATCACTTGACCGGTATCAGGGGCACCGACTTGTCGTCGGGCTTGGCCTCGTCACCCTTGCCGGTCTTCAGCTCAGTGAGCATGTCCAGCATGAGATTGCGGTCTTTGTCCTTCGCCTTGAACAACTCCAGACGGCTCTGCTGGATACGCCGCGGGAATGCGTTGTTGGACATGTCGGCATCGGCAATGACGTGCTCAGCGTCTACTTCCACAGAAGCAAGACGTTTGGGGCTAATGAACAGCTTGGTGACTGCCACGGTGTTGTAGCGCCACACTTCGGCGGGCACCATCATCTTCTCCACGGCGCCGTCCGCCCAAGTAATCGTTAGCGGCAGCGGCGTGGGCAGGCCACCCACGTTGCGGAAGTCGACGAAGTAAATGTACTCGCCGGCCTTCACTGCGCGGTCCAGTGCTTCCTTCTCCCAGTCCTTCAATCCCTTGCGGAAGTCCTGATAGTCGTTGCGGTCCTTGTTGGTGACCGTGTACTCGTCTTGGGTGTTGTACTGGTCTTTAAGCTCCGGGTAGCGGTCGATACGCAGCACGCGGCCCTCGGCGCGATTGAGTTGCTCCGACACCACCTGCGGGTAGTCGCGCGCAAAGGCCTCGCGGTTCAGCGGGAACTCGATATCCGGATCTTGGCTGGACACCTGGTATTCACGCACTGCGTCCACTTCCACGTCCACGTGGTCCGTGCCATAGAACCAGCCACGCCAAAACCAGTCGAGGTCTACGCCAGAGGCATCTTCCATCGTGCGGAAAAAATCTGCCGGCGTCGGCCGCTTGAACTTCCAGCGACGCGAATATTCACGGAAAGAATAGTCGAACAGTTCACGGCCCATGACCGCTTCACGCAGCACGGACAGCGCCGCCGCGGGCTTGCTATAGGCGTTGGGCCCAAACTGCACGATAGACTCGGAGTTCGTCATGACGGGCACTTGGTCGGCCGACTTCATGTAGTCCGTGATGAAGTCGAGCACGTTGGTCTTGTTGCCAAACGTGGGGTACTTCTCTTCCCACTCCAATTCAGCGATGTACTCGAGGAAGGTATTCAGACCTTCGTCCATCCAGCTCCATTGGCGCTCGTCGGAATTGACGATCATGGGGAAGTAGTTATGCCCCACCTCGTGGATGATGACACCCACCAGGCCGTACTTCACGTTACGCGAATACGTCACTTTCCCCGACTTCTCGTCCTTCGTGGGCCGGTACCCGTTGAAGGAGATCATCGGGTATTCCATGCCGCCGCGGTCCCAGGTGTTCACGCTCTGCGCCACCGGGTACGGGTAGGGGAAGGACAGGCGCGAGTACACCTCCATGGTGTGAATGACCGAATGGGTCGACCAGTGTGACCAGATGGGCTCGGCCTCGTTCGGGTAGAAGCTCATCGCCATAACAAACGGCCGCTTGGCGTCATCCTGGCGGTAACCCATGGCATCCCAAATGAACTTGCGCGAACTGGCCCAGCCAAAATCGCGGACATTTTCTGCCTTGAAGCGCCAGGTACGCATGCCGGTAGTGCCGGCCTTTTCGTTCTCCGCCGCTTCTTGCGGTGTAACAATAAATACCGGCGCCTTCGCCGTTTCGGCCTGCTGCAGGCGCGAACGCTGTTCGGCCGTGAGTACTTGTTCTGGGTTCTGCAGCACACCGGTGGACGACACCACGTGGTCCGCCGGCACGGTCAGCTCTACGTCATAGTCGCCGAACTCCAGCGTGAACTCGCCACGCCCGAGAAACTGCTTGTGCTGCCAGCCGGTGTAGTCCGTGTATGCCACTAGGCGCGGGAACCACTGCGCTAGCGAGTAGAGATAGGTGTCATTGGTCTTGAAGTACTCGTAGCCACTACGCGCACCGACGGGCGCTTCATGCACGATGTTGAAAGCGAAATCGACCGACAGCTGCAAGGACTGGCCAGGCTTCAACGGCGTGTCGAGATCCACGCGGAGCATGGTGTCGTTCAGCTGCGTGTGCAGCACCTTGCCACCCGTGGTGGTCACCGGGCCGAGGTCGTAGCCATATTCGCGGTCCTGAAAAGCCTGATGGCGACGCATGGCGTTGTAGGTGAGGCTGTCGCCGGGGCCCGCCTTGTCGCGGCGCGTACCTGCTGTGCCGGCAGTTTCCGAAAGACGTCCGAGAGAACCGTCCTTGAACAGGTTCTGGTCCAACTGCAGCCAAACGTAAGACAAGGTGTCCGGCGAACGGTTGGTGTAGGTGATGGTTTCGGAAGCGGTGATGCGGTGGAGCTTTTCGTCCAGCTTGGCGCGAATGCGGTAGTCCGCGCGCTGCTGCCAGTAGCCGGCGCCCGGAGCGCCCGAGGCAGCACGTACCGTCGTGGGCGTGGGCAGTACCTGCTCCAGCTGCGCGAAGGCTTGGTCGGCGTTGCCGGGAATGCCCTTGCCGTTGCTCTCAGGCGCCGCGGCGGCAGCTGCGGCGGTGGAAACCAGGCCAGCCAACCAGAGGCAGGAAACGGGGAGAACCACGGCGGCCCAGCGCCGGGGAAAACGGACGAGCATGTCGGGAACCCTGCAGGGGAAAACGACAAGCCTACCCAAAGCCGCGTCTGCTGGCTAACCCCCAGACGGTACAAATTTTTCGCTCAGGGCACCACCATCTTGGTAAACGGCGGCACATAGGCCTGCAGGGTGACCAACAACCCCACCAAAGACGCTAGCGCGATGGAGTGGAAAAACACGTAGCGCAGCACTTCGCCCTCTTTGCCGTGGTACCCCGTCGCGGAGGCAGCCACCACGATGGACTGCGCGTCGATCATCTTGCCCATCACCCCGCCCGAACTGTTGGCGGCGCCCATCAGCGTGGGCGAAAGACCGAGCTGCTCGGCGGCCACTTTCTGCAAGCCTCCGAAGAGCACATTCGAGGCAGTATCGGAACCGGTAAGGGCCACCCCCAGCCAGCCGAGCAGCGTGCCGAAGAACGGGTAAAACAGGCCGGTGTGCGCAAAAGCCAAACCCAGCGTGGTGTCCACGCCGGAATACCGCGTGAGCGTGCCCAGCGCCAGCATGAGGGCGATAGTGAGCAAAGGCAGACGCACACGCCATAGCGTGGCGCCATAGGCACGTACCAACCCGCCCCAAGTAAAGCCCAGCACACGCCCCCCTACCAGGGCAGCCAACAAAATGCCGGTGCCACTGGCCGAGAGCAGGTTGAACGTGAAGACAGCAGCTTCAGGTGTTGCGTCCGGCACGACCGGCGGCATGCGCACTACCAACTCGTGCAAACCCGGCAGCGCGAACTTCGGCGCAAACCAGCCATTCAGCCAAGTCTTGGTTACCGGCAGGCCCCAGCAGAAGACGAACACCGTGAGGATGCCCCACGGGGCCCACGCGCGAACGACCTCGCGGCGCGCCAGCGGCTTAGCTTCAGACGTTGGTGAAGTCGCAGCAGCGCTTCCCCGTACATCGACCCCGGCAACACCACCGACACCAGCAACACCACCGGCATCGACGACCGCGGCGCGTTGCCCTTGTGGCGTCCAATGGTCTGGCGGCTGCCACCAACGCAGAAAGAGCGTGAGGCAGCCCATACTGCAGACGGCCGCGATGACATCTACCAACTCCGGCCCGATGAAGTTCGACACCAAAAACTGGGGTACCGCGAAGGCCACGCCCGTGACCATGGCCGCCGGCCAAACGGCGCGCATGCCCCGCCATCCACAAAACGCCACCAGCAGCCAGAACGGCACCAGCACGGAAAAGAACGGCAACTGCCGGCCCACCATGGCGGACAAGGCCATGGCGTCATAGCCGTGGGTTTTGGCCAACGTCAGGATGGGCGTTCCCAGCGCACCGAAAGCCACTGGTGCCGTGTTGGCGATGAGTGACAAGCCAGAGGCCGCCAGCGGCGTAAAGCCCAGTCCAATGAGTAGCGCAGCAGTCACCGCCACCGGCGTACCGAACCCGGCAGCGCCTTCAAAGAAAGCGCCAAAGGCAAACGCGATGAGCAACAACTGCAAGCGTCCGTCGCTGGTAATACCAGCGATGGACCGCTGCAATACACCGAAGCTGCCATCCCGCTCCGTGAGTTGATGCAGGAAGAGAATATTCAGCACAATCCAGCCAATGGGCAGCAGGCCAGTCATGGCACCGAGCGTGGCTGCCGAAGCGGCCATTCCCGCGGGCATGCCGTAGATGCCAACAGCCACGGCCGCAGCAGCCGCAAGGCCCGCAGCAGCAGCCCAAGGGGCCTGCCAACGCAGCCACGCCAAGCCGCCGAGCATGACCACCACGGGCAAGGCCGCCAGCAAAGTGGAGAGCCAGGCGTTACCGAGCGGGTCGTAAACCTGTTGCCAACCCATGGGCTTCCCCTTGCTTGTAATTGCGCTTGTAGTTGCGCTTGTGGTGGCGCCAATAGTTGCGCTAGTGGTTGCGCTAGTGGTTGCGCTTGTACGGAACCGAAACTAACAGCCTTAGGTCTTGCGTGCCAAGGGTTGGCGCAGCAGCATTCGTGGAATTGAAAGCATGAAGGTAGTCGCTGGCAGCATAGCTCACTACGCTATAGGGCACCTGCACTTGAAGCAACGGTGGTGCGTTTGATGACCGGTGTGAAAATAGACGGGCAGCAAACCCAGGCTGGGGGAGATGCGAATGACTTTCCGTACCGTGACGGCCGAACCGCCAGAAACAAAAAACGCCCCTTGCGGGGCGTTCCTTGTATCGCGATGATCGCGTTTAATTTCAGCGAGCGGTGCGTGCTGGGCGAACGCGGACCTTGGTCGCAACGAGATTACCCGTGCCAACGGTCCCCTCGACCTTCACGCGCACACCTGTCAGCGCGAAGAACTCAGCCTGCGTAATGCGGTTGTTCGCAGCATCACGGAACGAGCTGGTGCTGGTATCGATGCTTACCGGGCCGACCTTGAATGAGGGGCTCGCCAACTGTTCTGCCAGACCTTCCACCTCGGCCTCCGTCTGCACCGCCTGGCGCTCAATCTTCGTGGCAATCCACTTCGTCGGGTCGGTGGCATCCGGCACTGCCGCCACTTCCACCCAGTCGCCGACGCTCACGTCTGCCAGCTTGAAGTAGTGGTTATTCGCGCGGTCGTCTTCCTTGCGCGTCTCGGCATTGACCACAAACGTAACGCCCAGCACCTTCAGGGTGCCGGCGGTGACGTCGGCAGCATCGACCGTCACAGCCTCAACTGTCGCCTTCAGTTCGAACGTGGCTTCGCGCTTGAAGATAATCTTGTCGGCGACCAGATTGCCGCTGGTGTCGAGCTTGCCCTCAACCTCGAGCTTGGCATCGGCCTTGATGTCGGCCGAGGTTCCGCCCACGTAAATGGTGCTGGAGGTGGTCGTCACCTTCTGGCCATTGACCACAAAGTCGGTAGCGGACACAAAGCTGGTAACTGCGCCGGACAATTCACCGGAGTCGTCCTTAACGCCCTTCAGACCGCCGTCTTCCCGCTTGACGCGCGTCGCCTTCAAAGCGCCGTCAGCGAGCAAACTCGTGCCCTTCACTTCCACCAGTTCGCCATCGGCTGGGCCCGAAGCGGCCAGGCCAACCAAGGTGGCCGTGGAGTAATCCACCACCAGAGTACCAATCGTGAACCGCTTGGCAGTAGCATCGAGGGCCGTCACCTTGCCAGTCACTTCAATCTCAGTATCGGCGGGGTCTGACTTCTCGATACGGGTGGCTGTGGCCGTACCCGTCGTTGCACCGGCGAAGCCGTGTACCTCGATGCGGTCACCCACAGCAATCCCGTCAAGACCGCCCGTAATGCCGGCATCGAAAACCGTGCTGGCCGTAACCGAGATGACAGTGCCAGCGATGGTTAGCGTGTCGTTCGTGGTGTCGATGGCCGTTACCGCGCCCTGAACCAAGCGACTCTGCTCGATCGCCTTCGCGCGGTTGACGCCATCTGCGCCCTTCTCGGCACGAAGCGTAACCACTTCACCTGTCTTGAGGTCGGTCTGCGTGGAGGACTTGCCTTCTTTCGAAACCGTTGCGGAGTCGGATTCGTAGCGCACGCCATTAATGATGACGCTGCCGAAGCCACTGATGGCGCCAGTCACGAAAGTGACTGTGGTAGTCGCAACCGGGGGCGTTGGGCCGACCGCAGACGGCGGCGTGGAGGTAGAGCCACCGCCACCACAGGCCGACAGGCCCAGTGTCACCACCCCAGCAGCCAACAGGCCAAACTTCAGATTCGACGAACTCATGGAAAACCGCTCCAGACTTTGGTAGTGGAACAAAATGCTCCACTTCGCAGGAGTCAAATTTACCTGTAGAAGGGGTTATTCAATGTGCAACTCGTCACAGTTCGGTGATGTCGGCTGGCAGTGCTTCGCCAAACCAAGGGGCTCAAATGGGGCACCATCCGGTACCCCAAGGGCTAGCGTGCCTCGCGGTATTCCAACTGCAGCCCTGCCGCATGGCGGTCCTGAAAACCCTTCCAGAGGCTGATGCCTTCACCCCCCGGGCTCGGCGCGTCGTAAGGCGCCACCGGCTTGCCGGGCCAGCGGCCCGTATCGGAGTCCGGGGCCAACCCACGCAGGTAGCCGTCACGGCTCGCGTCACCCTTCACGTAGCGGTCAAGAAACGCCGTGATGAAGTGTAGGTTGATAGCGAGGATGCGATCCTTGCGCCAGACCGGATCTTCGAACCAGTCGAGGTCCCACAACGTGCCGCGCATTTCCGGGGGTGCCGCGGGACCCATGCCGATGGCGTGTCCACCCTCGCGGTAAGTGAGCAGGAAACGCGGCGCGTGCACCGCGCCCTCAAAGAAGGTCTTCGCGCCGGTTTCGTAATTGACGGTGCGGTCTTGGTTGCCGGAAATGAGGAACAACGGCGTAGTAAGATCCGCCAGCCCAGCGTTACCCCAAGCGGGGACAGCACCGCCACCCGCCGGCGCCAGGGCTACGACTGCCTTGAGGTTCGGCACCCTTAGCCAGTCGCGCTGCGCGCCGCCACGAGCGTATTGCGTCAGGGCCTGGCCCGGCATCTGTGCCACGATCTGCCCCGCGGGGTCGAGCGTTGCGCCACCTGCCGAAAGCACTGCGTACCCGCCCATGGAGTAACCCACCAGCGCCGTGCGGGAAGGGTCGACCAAACCGGCCTTGCCGAGGCTGGCCTGCAACTCACGCGCAACGAACACTGTGTCCAGCGGCCGGCGCAGCAACACCCAAGCAAACTGGGCACGGTCGGAATAGTCCGGGTCGATGTGGCGAATGGCCGCCACCACATAGCCCTTGGAAGCCAAGTTCTCACCGAGCCAACTGAAAGCAGCGGTGTCGTTGCCAAAGCCGTGGGACACCACTACGAGCGGATACGACCCAGACGCTGGCACCGCGTCCTTGACGGCCAACGCCGGCACGCGAAACGCTGCGCGCGGGAGAGGCGGTTCGGACGACACGGTGCCTGCATAGAACCCGCGCGGCATAGCGGGCGTAGTGTTGGCTGGATACCAGAGGTCCACGGTCACTGGGCGGTCGTGCAGCGGCATAGCACCCGTGGTACGGTCCGTAGCCAGCACGTCCGGTTGTTGCGCATGTACCAACTCCAGCACGCGATAGCCAACGCCCGCCGCACCCAGCCGAGCGAGCTCGGGCGCATCCACGCCCACTTGGCTGGCAGGCTGCAGGGCCGCAGGGTCAGTAGCCGGCGCCGCGGCGCGTGCCTCGGGTGCAGACCACAGGACCAAAGACAGGGCCGTAAAAATACTGGCCGTAGTGATGCTGCAAATAGCAGCTGCCGACAGTGTTCGCATGCAAGCCTCTAGTGTGCAATGAAATTTCGAACAGGCCCTTCCGTGGCAGGTGCCGGCGGGCCAGCACTCTTTATCTGGTGTCGCGGGAACCCCAGACAATATGCGTCGTGATCGACACCAGCACGATGGTGCCACCAATGATCGTCGCCTGCGCCGGTGTTTCGCCAAAAGCAACCAATACCCAGAGCGGCGCCAGCGGCGCATCCAGCGCGCCAATCAACGCCGTCTCAGTGGAAGGAATGAGCCTGGAGCCGAGCGCGAAGACCGCCAAGCCGAAAGTCTGCGTGAAAATAGCAAACAGGAACAAGTGCCACAGCACTTCAGGCTCCGGCAGGGCGTGCTGCGCGAAGGGCACAGCCAACAGCGAACTGCCCAAGGCAGACAATGCCGTTGCCTGCAGCAAGGGAATCTCGAGATGCCTGCGCCCTAGCACGATCATCAAGGCCGTGAAGAGCGTCATTAGGAACGCCAGCACATCGCCTAGCAACTGCCCCCCGTCTCCTGTGCCCACCATTAGCGCCACGCCGGCAAATGAAGCCAACGCCGCCAGTAGGGCGCTTTTTCCTGGCTTTTCACGCAAGAGAAACCACGCCAGAGCCGCGGTGACGAGCGGTACCGTGGCGTAGATGATGGCGTTGTTGGCAACGCTGGTGTGCGCCACCGAGTTGATGAAGCAAAACATCGCGAGCGCACCAAACAGCACATAGGCGGCACCGGCCCAGCCGAGGAACTGCAGGTCTGTCACTGCGCGGCGACCATCTCGCAACCCGAGAAACACCACCATACCGAGAAAACCGAAGAAGCCACGCCACTGCAACTGGGTAAATGCGTCGAGCGGTATGAGACGAACGAAGAACCCACCGCTACTCCAAGCAATAGCGGCCAAGGTGACCAACAGCAAACCTAGACGGTAATCCCACTTAGTTCTCACGGACGCCCCTGCTGGTTGATGGGACGCGCCTGCCGCCTGAAAAGACGCGGCTTGGCGAGGCGCCCCCTGCTGTAATGCTTGTATTCACTTGGCAAACAAGCCTACAGTCGACTGGAAGGCACCGTTTGGTGCCGTCTAGAGCAATACTATAATCATTCTAAGGGGACACAGCATGAACGCAGAGAAGATCCTTGGCCTGTTGGCTATCGCACTTTCGGTTGTTGGTGGTTTTGTCGTTATCCCTTATGCGGGCCTCGCGCTCGTGGTTATCGGCCTGGCGCTCGGTGTCATCATCGATCGTGAAGGCAGCCTCCGCATCATGGCCACCGCCATCGTATTGGCAGGCGCAGCCAGCCACTCTCTGGATGCCATTCCCGTCGTTGGCGCGCAACTGAGCGGCATCATCGGTGGCCTTGCTGCCATGTCCGCCGGAGCGAGCATCACGCTCATCGCTCGCAACATGTGGATGCGCTTCAAGCCGTAACCGGCTGTTTCCTTCGGGAAGCGAAAGGCCGCCTTCGGGCGGCCTTTTTTATGGGATAGTCCGCCCCCCTGCTACTTCGCATGGAACGCCATGACCTCGCCTATTCCGCTGCCCTCCATCGCTGCCCGTATTGCCACCGAAATCGGCTGTAAGAGTTCGCAAGTCGATGCTGCCGTTGCCTTGCTGGATGAGGGATCGACGGTTCCATTCATCGCACGTTATCGCAAAGAAGCCACCGCCGGGCTCGACGACATTCAACTGCGCGCGTTGGATGAACGCTTGGGGTATTTACGCGAACTGGAGCAGCGCCGCGCCGCCATCCTCGAGAGCATTCGCACGCAGCGGAAAATGACGCCAGAACTGGAAGCCGGCATCGTGGGCGCTGAAACCAAGCAGCGCTTGGAAGACCTCTACGCCCCTTACAAGCAGAAGCGACGCACCAAGGCGCAGATTGCGCTGGAAGCTGGCCTCGGGGCGTTGGCAGAAGCCCTACTGACCAACCCGGAACTGGACCCGGAAGCCGAGGCTGCCAAGTTCCTGCGCCCCGAATTCGAAACCGATAACGCAAAGAACCCCGGCGTGGCAGACACGAAAGCCGCGCTGGATGGCGCGCGCCAAGTATTGATGGAACGCTTCGCTGAAGACGCGGAGTTGGTGGGGAGCCTGCGCACACACCTGCAAGACTATGGTGTGGTCATCGCCAAAGTGACTGAAGGCAAGGAAGAGGCGGGAGCCAAATTCCGCGACTACTTCGACTACTCCGAGCCGTATTCACGCGTGGCACCACATCGAGTGCTGGCCTTGCTCCGCGGCAGCAACGAAGAGTTCCTCCGCATCTCCATCAAGCTGCCCGAAGACTTAGCCAACGCCGAAGCGCTGGTAAAGCAGGCGAATGAATGTGAACTGCGTATTGCCGGGCGCAATCGCATTGAAGTGCGCGGCCGCAAGGCCGATGCCTGGCTGATGCAGACCGCCCGCTGGACGTGGAGCGTGAAGTTGGCCTGGCAACTAGAGATGGAATTGTTCGGCACACTGCGCGAAAAAGCAGAAGCCGAGGCCATACGGGTGTTCGCCACCAACCTGCACGCCTTGCTGCTCGCAGCGCCAGCTGGACACCGCGTGACCATGGGCCTAGACCCTGGCCTGCGCACGGGTGTGAAAGTGGCCGTAGTGGACCGCACCGGCAAACTGGTGGACACCGCCACCATCTATCCGCATGTGCCACGTAACGACTGGGAAGGCAGCCTGCATACGCTCGGCATGCTCGCCAAAAAGCACGGCGTGGAGCTCATTAGCATTGGCAATGGCACGGCCTCGCGTGAAACCGACAAACTCGCGGTAGACCTCATCAAGCGCCACACTGAACTGCAGATGACGAAGATTGTCGTCTCTGAAGCCGGCGCCTCCGTGTATTCCGCTTCAGAACTCGCCTCGCGTGAATTCCCGCAGCTGGATGTGAGCTTGCGTGGGGCCGTATCCATTGCGCGCCGCCTGCAGGATCCTCTCGCCGAACTCGTGAAGATTGACCCGAAATCCATTGGCGTGGGCCAGTACCAGCACGACGTGAGCCAAACGAAGCTAGCGCGGCAGCTGGACGCGGTAGTAGAAGACTGCGTAAACGCTGTGGGCGTGGATGTGAACACGGCCTCGGTACCACTGCTCGCACGCATCTCGGGCTTGTCCACCACACTCGCCGAAAACATCGTGAACTATCGCGATACCAACGGCCCTTTCAAGACTCGCGCCGCGCTGAAAGAGGTTTCACGGCTTGGCCCAAAGACTTTCGAGCAGGCTGCAGGCTTCCTACGCGTACCGGCGGGCGACAATCCACTGGATGCCTCTTCCGTGCACCCCGAGGCCTATCCCGTAGTGGAGCGAATCCTCGCTGACCTGCAGCGGCCGATGATGGATGTGATGCGCGATGCCAGCTTGCTGCAGGCGGTGAACGCTGCGAAGTACACAGACGAACGTTTCGGCCTGCCCACTGTACGCGACATCCTGATGGAACTGGAGAAGCCCGGCCGCGATCCGCGCCCGGAGTTCAAGACCGCCACCTTCCGCGAAGGCATCGAGGAACTCAGCCAACTCGAAGTAGGCATGGTGCTAGAAGGCGTGGTGACGAACGTGACCAACTTTGGCGCTTTCGTGGAT
>Ga0164294_10004467_pt1 | contig 12192 bp, 15 predicted proteins | sample GEODES005metaG_FD_111479 | JGI IMG/M metagenome (GOLD analysis project Ga0164294, IMG submission 111479) | Oligotrophic lake water microbial communities from Sparkling Lake, Wisconsin, USA - GEODES005 metaG | ecosystem: Environmental > Aquatic > Freshwater > Lake | place: USA: Sparkling Lake... | reverse complement strand
TAAGTATGTAAATATTAATTAAAGTTGTCGTTAGAGGTTTAAATTAATAATATACCGGGGCAACAATTAATTTATACAAAATTATCAAAACTAAGAATGGTAAAACTAATCGAACTCACACAGTAAATGTAAATCTGTCGCGTCTTGTAAAGACATTGTCTACTGCTCTATTCGCCGTAATTCCGCCGACCGTTACTCATACAACTGGTCGCCATTTTTAAAACGCCTCCACAGCATGAGAATAATCCTTTAGTTATTTCTAGTGACCATGCCTATGGTTCGTGGAGGGATATTGCTCTGTGGAAGGTTCGGCTTCGAGATGATAAGTTCATGCGGTAGATTTCCAAAGCGTCTGCAGGTGTTTTCATCCGTTGGCATCGACACTGGACTACTTGACACAACAGCACACAAGAACATTATTCTCAACGGTGTGATGAAATTAGATAGCACATTGGTCTCTTTCTTTATTTCCTCCCTACTAGCTTCATTTGTCAGACCCGTCAATTCAGCGGTAATGCAGCATTCTGGGGCAATTGATTATTGTGGGTGGAAGCTGTGTTTGCCGGCTTCGCTGGCTTTGAGTGTGTTTGGAACAAAGAGAGAAAACTATGGCAGCGATGCATTCCGCCATTCTCCAATTTTCTCTGCATGGGGGGTGCGATGGGCCATGTTGAGTGCTTTTCTGTTGGGATCTCTGGGCTCTCTAGTCGGCGGATACCTCAGTTACATCGTAGCATCCCGCATAGCCGGGATAGTGAGCAATGGTGTCCCTAACGCTAGTTCTTCAGGAATAGACTACGCCGCATGTGCTGCTTGCTTGGCATCTTCTTACATCGGTGGCACAGCGAACTTCTTCGAGACTGCGTCAGCCCTTAAACTATGTGGCAGAGATTTGCAGGTTTTGAAGAGTTTCGCAGCTGCAGACATCTTTGTAATGCTTGCATACTTTTCTCTGCTTAACTGGCTGAAGTACAGATACAGCAACTCTGGTGATGCGCTAAACAAGGAGGAACAACAATCACGACAGACTTCAGTCCAGCATCAGTTTGCGACCCTAAGTTCGTCCAACTGTTGCGCCTTAATTGCACTTCTACTCAGTATGGCATGCGACGCACTGCAGAGCCGTGTATTGAAGCTACCAGGGACCGGGATCATCATGCTGACCGCGGCATCGGTTGTCCTGCGCACATACTTGACAACACAAGCGTCAAACATCCGCGTTCAATCTTTCCTTCATAGTTCGTCGAGTAAGTGTGGTAATTTTTTGCAACTGCTTCGATCACTAATAGCCTCTTTCCATCGGCAGCTGCGAGCTGTATGCTTCTGAACTCGTTCTACTTCTTGCTGGGACTGGGTGCTCGCATGCAAGACGTTGTCAAACTAGGAGCTCCTATAGCAGGCCTGTTCGTAACGCTGCTGTCGTCCCACCTGCTGTTACTGCTCGTGGGATCTGCTCTCTGGAACGAGGGCGTCCATCTCATCCTCCATGGTTCGGATCGTCGCCGGGATTGCACCGCATCCGAAGGATTCTACATAGACGTCGACACTCTTCTTATTGCCAGGTATGGTTTGGAGCCATACGTTGATGTTGTAAAGATGAATATATCTTCTTATTACTTGTCTCAGCAATGCGTGTGTGGGTGGAGCGTCTACTGCGGCCAGCATGGCTGGAGCACCCCCGTTTCTACGACCGGACCTGATGATTTCTGCCAGCGCCGTAGGAGTTCTAGGATACCTCATGGGAACGCAGGCTGGGCTGGGACTGTATCGACTTATTATACGGAAAGCACGATGACTGTAGCATAGCTTATCAGTTACTTTCTTTGAAGAACCAGCCATATAGACTTAACAATGAACATGAAATAGCTGTTACACATAATCACACCACTAAGGGGAAATATGTAATGACATCATTTAACATTCCGTTCAGTAGAGGCTGCGGTTGACAGCCGTCGCGTCCAGTTGCTCCAGCGAGGGCACCATGCGGGTCAGGGTCTTCCGGTACTCGAAGTCTCTTGCGACAGGGCAGTGCTCGAGGTACAGACAGGTAAGATGTGGCAGTCGGGAGAGGGCAGACACACTGTCGAAGGACGGAAAACAATTCTGCGACAGCCACAGCTCGCAAAGAGTGTCTGCATGCTGCTCTACTCCGCCCAGAGAGCTCAGCTGATTCTTGGTAAGATCCAGGGTGCTCAGGACGGAGGGACACGGCAGACCCTGTAATGATTCTATGGCATTCCATGCTAGGTATAGCTCAGACAGCAGGTGCAGCTCACGCAGTCCATCGCCGAGGGACACCAACCGGTTGTGTTGTATGTCCAGCTGTCGCAACGAGCCTAGAGCCTCCAATCCCGACACACACTCAATTTTGTTTTTACCCAGCCACAGCGACTCCAGGGACACGTTACTCTCCAGCCCTTCGATGACCTAGGGTCACAGCAGCGGAGCAATACTTCTAATGTAACGCTGCATCAACAAATATTGTAAGAATTACCCGAATTCTGTTTGCTCCGAGGTCGAGCGTCTTCAGATTAACCAAGCCCTCCAGCCCTTCGATTCTCCGCAGTTTATTCTGCGCCAGGTATAGGTGCTCCAGCAGCGGACAAGAAGCGCCCAGAGGAACCATCTCCCGGATCGCGTTAAAGGACAGGTCCAGGACAAGTAGGAGGCGCATGTGTTGCACGCCTGCGATCGCCTCCACGTGATTATCATACAACTCTAGTTTTTCCAAGAGAGTCATACTATCCATCCCCTCCATTACTGATATCAAGCAAGATCGAAGGACTAAGCTCTACAGCACGGCAGTAACAGCAGAAACATCGATTGTAATCCTAAACAGCATTTGTTTGTTAAAGGTATATTGTACCTTAAGCTTCGTACTGCGTTCCAGCCCTCGGATCCTCGTCACCTTGCCCTCCCTGGTCCCTACGATGTAGATGGACTCGTCCTCGTCCCCGATATCGGTGATATCTCGCGGACAAACTATTCTCTCGACTGGCGGTAGAAGCACTGCCTTCCCAGGGTCCTCTTCCCCGGGGATGGTCACTGCACAGTCACCACACATCGTGACTGTCCCCTTATCTACAGCTAAAGAATCATCATCGACATCGATGGAGGACTCTGCTGACCGAGAGACGAAGTCCATAACCTTATGTCTTGCTGGGGCTTCGTAAGTTAACAGTACGTAGGCTTAATGCGCGATATGTTATAAGTTATCGTAATGTGGAGAGAGTATAGCTCCTTTGTGCTCGACTTGCCGAAAGTATCCAACGGTGTGTCGAGCCACCTATCGACCTACACTAGCTGTATCACTAGTATGGAGTACGATAAGTACTTCGACATGCTGTGGATCTCCAGCAAGAGTAATGCTGGAAGCAACAACGGGAGGATTACATCCTACGGGTATATCGAAGATGACAGCGCTGCCGCTGATGTGGTCGACCATGAAAATTTTTTCCCTACCATGTATCGCTACTCCTCATTTTCGACACATGACATTGTTCAGCAACTTCTACCAAATCAAAATATTTTAGTCGCCGTCGGTCAGAGTTCCATTGGGTTGTCCACTTATGGTGGAGCGTCGGTCGCATCGATGGGCATTAATAGCTGTCCTGCCAAGCGTAGAACTATCCCCGCAGCAGTTACAGAAGAGCGGCGTTTCACATGCAGCGATTTTCTGTACAAACAAGCATCGTCTCGCATCAGCAGCGCCTTTGTAGCTGATCATATTATAGTAGGATCTAGCGATGGGGAGGCGTACGTCTTCGACCTGCAGCATTTTCTGTCTCCGGTCATGACCTTTGCTGTCGACCGCGCACCTGTTTGCATTCAGAGCAACGGTAATCTCGTGTGCGTCGGCGGGGTGGACGGCTGCGTTCGGTTCCTGGATGGACAGTTCCGTTCCTCTGAAGTGACCAGCTGCATAGAGGCCCACTCTGGAACCATCACAGACATGTGCATGCAGTCTGATGGACGCACCCTCATCACTTGCGGAACTCTTCGGCTGCCTATCAATCCTTACGACAAGCACAGTCCCTTCAACGTAAGTACGTCTATGTCGACAAAGTCTTATGAGTCAGCTCCATATCCATGCATTCGATAGTTATCCAGTGACCCGCAGATCAAGGTCTTCGACATGCGCATGCAGCGACAGTTGATGCCCCTGTCGATCACCGGGTCCGGGTCCAGCGCGGTGCGGTTCCTGCGGTTCGTTCCGCAAGTCGTGACTGGAGCCGCAGCGAGGGAGTACACTGGGCTGCTCACGTGCAGTGAAGAAGGTCTGATACACATAAATAAGTTGAACTTCGAAAGTCTGGAACGCATAGATGATGGTCCGGATGCTGAGCAAGTCGTCTACGCCCCACTCACGAGCCCCGCAGAAGCAGTGTCAAGCATTTCAGTCGCCAGTTCCGGACAATATATGGCATTGGGTACTAGCATGGGCACAATTGGTCAGTACGTACGCACCGGAGGGAGCGTAGATGAGAATTTTCCCGATGTCTTGAAAGGCACGGCGCTATTCAAAGTCAACGATAGATCGCCAAACCCAAGACTCGCTCCACATAAAGAATCATCGTCACCACTTCGATCGCTGTCGCTGGACTCTGACGTGCTAGGTAATAGCTGAATCTACAACTCATCCTAGTTGCACATTTATGCTCGGTGTGTTTCGCACAGGTTCGTCGTACGTACTGTTGCCGACCTCTTCCTTCGGGGAGATGAGTTCCTCGTTCACTGCGACACCCCGGCTCGGGAAGAAGAAATTGATTCTCGGTGCATCTCGGAGGATCGATCCGGAGCTCTTACGAAAGGTGAATCGATCGCCGCGATCTCGACCCATCTATCGATATCCTCCGATCACATTGCCTTATGATAGGTGTCCCGGCAAGATTTCATCGGGATCATACCTAATCCTGGCTTTGTCCCTAACTCGATGATCTGCCATACCCGCAGATGGATCAGTACAAACGCCTCTTCGCGTCTCGTTTCACCTTATTCTGTGTGCGACCCCCGACGACTGGAGTTATTGGACAATGCTAATTCGGAACCTACTAGCAGCCAGCATATCGATGTCGTAAACCAAGTGAACAAACGGTCTGTCCCACAACCCCACTGCTCGGGAGCGGCGTCAGTGAAGTATATGAAACCGAGCAGCAGCAACTCCGGCAAGCAGCGCTTCAAGAAGTTCGACTACGAGTTATCAAATGTAAGTGATCGCGATGTCAGTCGATGTAGCTGGTTACCGATCCCTGTTGTTCCTTATCTGTAGGCCACCTCTATTGTGGGTCTCGAAAATAACAGCGTCCCGAACTCATTCATAAATCCCATTCTCCAGCTGTTTTACTCCATTCCTCAATTGAGGACAAAAGCTTTGCTTTCCCAGCTGCATCCCTTCCACCACCAACTAAATGCACAAGACGGCAATCAGCAGCCGTCACTGCTTTGTGAAATGGGCTTTCTGTTCCATATGCTGCACATGGTGGGTACATACACCAGAGACACACCCCGAGTTTCATCCAGTCACGATAAGGTCGTCAAGGTGGTGAGCGCAGTGAACTTCCAGCGCAACTTCCAGTCGCTGCAATTGGATCCCGAAGCAGCCGTCTTAGGTCTGTTCGACGAATCCCTGCGCAGCGACCTGCAGCAGTACATTCAAGTATGCGTACACTTTTTACTGCGGCATTTAAGCAAGGAAATCGAGAAGGAGAATGCGAGCAGTATCGATCGACCAAAGATAAGCACTTCTAGAGTCTACAGCATCAACAAGAAGATGTCTTATAATGTCATCGATGACGTCTTCGGGTTCTGCACAAGGTCTTCCATAACATTTCTGCATTCTGGAGTGCATAAAATAGACCCCGATCTTACTCGTTCACTGGTGCTGGATTTGATCTATCCTCCCTTATCAACCAGTGGTGTCCACAATAGCTCTCCCAACACTGTCCTTGGTCGGGGTTCGGTGAATTTGAGAGGGAAGAAAGGACGACGTGGCATCTCATTCGCCTCCGCTCTATGGAGCAGCTTCCAGAAGGAGGTGACTATGAAGGGTTGGTGCCAGGAGACAGAGGTATTTGAACCCTTTCAGAAGCTGCAGAGTATAGAGTCACTTCCGAGTGTGCTGTTGGTGCAGTGTGGGAACACTCAGCAGGACGTCAAGGACACATTCACCCTGTCTGGGGCCATGGGGGACACACCGAAGCATGGAAGTCCACATTCCAACTTCTGGAGCGATCCCCTTGAGGTGGTGTCTCCTAAGTACTCATTCAGCGACGCTAATTCAATTCAGCAGTCTCGATATTATTCTTGGCTGCCTGCTGAATTAGAAATTGCGTACAAGGCAAAGCTAGAAAATTCAAATCATCACCCCAGTGGTAGTCAGAGCATGCGAAGCAGCGACGGATTGAAAAAGTTAGATTCTTTGTCGAACAACTCATCAAACAAAAACCAGTTGATTATATCCTGCAGATGTGTGCCGGCACCATCGCATGACGACTCCCCCTCTTCTGCCGATATCGATGACTGTTGTATTTGGATTATATTTGATGGCGCTGTGGAAGTGGTTTCGAAATATCCAGCATCTTTAATTGATGACTTGGAACTGAGGAGTCGGTATTTTGAAAATATGAGTGACTGGAATGTTTGTCATTTTGCTTTAAATGCTGTTGTGGTTCAGGTGAGCTGTACTGTGGAGGCTAATGCTCCCGAAGATGCTGGCAATAAACATCTCGTTCTGCATATTCGAAAAGACTTACGTACTAAAGCGGATCAGAAGTCGAATGGCGATAGTGCAATTGGTGATTGGTATCTATTGAATGATTTCGTAGTCCAGCAAATTGATCCTCAAGAAGTGTTCAGCTTCCCTAATTGGAAGCATCCTGCAATTGTTTCCTTTCAACGAAAAGAAGAAGCATCAGCAAGCCATGTGGTCGTCGACCAAATAGACTATGCTTCGCTGGTTGTTCCTGAGACCGTTCTGTACCTCCGATCTCTGTCAGGCACGCCCACCATCCAACTGCTGCAGTCCTTTGGCCGCCTGCCTGGGCCGGGGGACCTCGTGGCCTTCGATGGAGAGTTCGTCTCAGTTTCGCCCGAAAAGTCGTTCATTAACTCCAGCGGAGACCGCATTGTGAACGAGGAGACTAGACAAGGTGAGCTGCTGCTTTAACTTCCTTACTCGCATCTCTATAGTTGACTATGCATCATTTTCTACATAGTTCTAGCGAGGATATCGCTTCTAGACACAGGATTCGATGCAAATTCAAGTTCTTTCTCAGGTTTGTAATTGTTATTTGCCTCGTAATTGCTCGATCACATGTATACTGTTCAACACTGAGACAGTCGAACATGGAGCCTTGACATTCAACAAGCAGTCGATGCGAGTTCTGGCAGATGACTATATTCTACCAGTGGAACCGGTGGTTGACTACGTCACTCGCTTCAGCGGTATCACCGCAGAGGACCTGAACCCGCTCACATCCCGCCACTCAGTACTCAGTCAGCGGTCAGCCTATCTGAAGCTGAGGTATTTCATCGACCGCAAGTGCATATTCGTGGGACATGGATTGCAGAAGGATTTCGAGACCGCGAATATTTTTATTCCACCCCAACAAGTAAGAGTTACTTTGATGAAACAGTGACGAATCTTGCGTGTTACCCAACTCGCTATTGTAGGTGAGGGACACCGTTGAACTGTGGAGACTACCTAATCAGAGAAAAATATCTCTGAGATTTCTGGCCTCATATGTTTTAAAGGAGGATATTCAGGTTGGAGTATTCTCAGTGACGGTCGCAGTTACTGGGTTAACAACCTTGCTTATTATTGTAGGGCGAAGTGCACGACTCTATCGAGGACGCCAAGACCGCCATGCTCCTGTATCAGCAGTACAAGCTCCTGGAGGCTGCCGGACATGCTCGACTTCACGCTGTCTTACAGGAGCTGTACCAGTACGGACAAAGGAACAACTGGACCATCGGCATGGATCGCCTGCACGACTAAGTCTACATTTAACAATGATGCTATTTTTCTTAAATTTCAATCACCCACTAATAGTCCTCATAAAACATGAAATAACTAAGAGAGGGTATTCAATTCAAATCATAGTTTCATCAAAAGCTCTTAGGTGATGACTGAGGGGCTTTCGAATCCAGTCAGTTTCACAATATCGCTGACTTCTAAAGCAACCTGAACTAACGACTCCAACGCAGCAGCAGTGTGTAGGTCCACTCTGCCCACATCCCCTTCGTACTTTTCGAGGTACAGACGGATGGTGGCTCCACTGCCCGCGGTTCCCGATAGACGAAAGACGATTCGAGACCCGTCGCTGAATAGAATGCGGATGCCTTGATTGTAAGATACCGTGCGGTCGACAGGATCCAAGTAAGTGAACTCGTCCGCGGTGGCGACAGTGAAAGGCCCGAAGACCGATCCCGGAAGGGTGGTGAATTGACTGCGCAAGTGATTCAACACGTCATTGGCTTTCTGGCTTTCGACGCCTTCGTAGTCGTAACGGCTGTAGTAATTGCGTCCATACGACTGCCAATGCTGCTTCACTATGTCCTCCACGTGAACAAATGCAGCTGAGGGGTCTTCGTTGTAGTGGGCGAGAACAGACAACCACGCAAGTACCGCCCACATGCCATCCTTCTCTCGGACGTGGTTGGAGCCGGTCCCGAACGACTCTTCTCCGCAGATTACAGGGTTATAATTCGGGCCCTGGAACATAGTTTTCGAATCCATAACGTTACCAAAGAACTTCCATCCAGTCGGGGTTTCGAACAAGTTTAGGTTCAAGCGCTTGGCGACTAAATCTACCGCTCCAGAAGTAGGCATGGATCGAGCTACACTGCGTAGCCCTCCCTGCTGGGAAAAGAATGGGATCAAGTCGGCATGTGCAGCGAGGATGGCTAGAGAGTCCGAAGGAGTGACGAAGAAGTTTCTGCCTGTGATTGCACAGTGAATAAGATGGGTTAGGAACATTTCAATAGGGCAATATACATTATCAGACTTTACCTAGAATCATGTTCCGATCGGCATCGCCATCAGCTGCAGCTCCGAAACAGGGAGGAACGACAGCAGTGGGAGAAGGGAGTCCGCCAGCATCGACACCCATGATATCACAAATGCTCCTAGCATAGGTCAAGTTCGGGTCTGCATGGCCGCCGTTGAAGTCGCTTTTAGGAACCGCGTTGATCAGACAGTCAGGAGAACAACCCAGCTGATTCACGAACACCTCGTAGGCGTACGGGCCTTGGACACCATGCATACAATCGTACTTCAAAGAGAAATCAGCGCGGGCTGTTAATCGCTGTAAGGCCGTAAAATCAAAAATAGTCTTCAGTAGGTCGACGTGCTGCGCAGTAGACGATATGACATCGATGGAGACTCTTTGACTGCCGTCTGCACTGACATATAAGGTGCTGCCCAGGTTTGCGATGTCGACATCTGGAAAACTCTCACAGATTTTAATCTTATTTATGGTGCGTGTAATTTCATAGATGGCATCAGTAAGCTTTTCAGGCGCTGGACCTCCGTTCTCACAGTTATATTTGATGCCAAAATCCTCGTCAGGACCGCCGGGATTGTGTGAGGCTGTCAGAATAAACGCCCCAAAAGCCTTCTGCCAATTAGGCCCTTTCTCTCTAATCACAGCAGATACAGCCGGTGTAGACAGCAAACCATGCTGTCCGATAGTGATGCGTCTGACTCCGTTGGCGATGGCAATCTTGACAATAACTTGGATCGCTTCCTCATTGTAGTAACGACCATCTCCGCCGAGCAGTAGAGCACCGTCGGTGACATCAGTCCCATTAGCGGATAAAGCATTCAAAGTAGCCTGTACAAAGTTGTGCAAGTAGTGTTTCTTCTGGAATATCTTCGTCTTTTTGCGCAGTCCAGAAGTGCCTGGCTTCTGGTCGGAGTACGCCTCTGTGGCAATCGAGCTGGGCTTCAGAGCGCCCAACCCAATGGATGCGGAGAGGTCCACGGTCGTATTCTCATATATGCCCGGAGGAAGCACTTTCGGTTCAGACGAAGCATTGACGATCTTCACTTCTCCCTTGAAGATGTTGCGGGTAGAAAGCCACACTTCGCCGGATACTGATAGCTTCTTGCAAGCGACTAGCGACGGATAACCACCACCAGTAGCTGCCTCCAGGTGTTGAACTAGCTTGTATTTCTTGTCATCCAAGTCGACAATCGGAGAGACACCGTTGCATCGAGGGTTCAGCACCAACACGTTGGACTCGTCGACGAGGTACGCATCTGATCGCAGCAACAGCAAGTCGCTGCACTTCTTGACAGGAGCGAATCGAGAGCGAGGGACACACACAGCACCCGCGCCAGCGAAGCACTCAACAGCTGCTCCCATGGCAGTCTACATTGAACAGCAACGCATGATCATTGGCGCAATTCGTGACCAATGATTGTATACATCTTACTTCAAGCTGAAACACAGGAGTAGAGTAGTCTAGTTGCGGGTCGGCCGTTTTGCTATTGAAGATAGTGGGCAGCGGCACGAAGCCTCCCACGGAATCCATCAGCGACTTCAGCAGATCAAGGCGCAGCCAGAGGTTATTGGTGTTGAAGAACTTGTGCACCGCTATGTCTTGGAACTTCTTCTCGTCCTCCTTTGAGCACTGAGCAGACTCGCGCAACACGAGCTGGGAGTCTGCAGCGCGCAAGGCAAGGTGTCCACCCTTCTTGTCTGCCTCAGTACGCTCGCAGCACTCCATCAAGAAGGGTGCACCATTGGATGCGAAGTACGATAGCAACTCTGCAATTCAGAACAGGGATAGTGATCATAAATTTAATTAAATGCAAAGAAGTTTCTTTTATCTCACCTATGTCGAGGGTCGCTCCTAGGTTATCGGAGTTGCTGACGAACATGTAAATGATTCCTTCAGCCAACAGCTCGTCCAGCTTACCAGATCCGTAGAGAGCTGTGTACAGGTCGCCATGTCCTGGAGGACACCATTCAAGGTGGGGATTGGGAGTCCACACGACTGGTCCCAATGTGGACTTATCAACTTTAGGGACCTTGTTCTGCATCAGCTCTATCTTTGGGTCATCCACCAGCGATGGATACTTCGCCAGGAAGTTCAAGGTGTCTTTCGAAGTGTTGAAGCTGTTCATGAGCATGAAGTGCACCTTCGTCTTGAAGTTCTTCCTCATGGAAACCACCTGCTTGGCAGTCAAATCGAGAAAAGTATTACCCCCTTTCACCTCCAATAAGGACTTCGCCTTGTCAAGCCCCATCGAGGTACCCAGGCCACCATTCAGCTTCAGCACGACTGTCTTCTGTAAGAGCAACGGGTCTACTGCCACCTTACCGTGGATGTCGATATCTAGACTTGGCAGAGAGGCCACAGGCACGATTTCGGACTCTTTGATCATACCTGTCGCACCACTGACTAGTTCAGAATAGGAATGATGGAAAGCTGCGATGGCGGCTTCACTCAGCCTTTCACTTTTCATTTTTTCCTATAATTACCGCACACAATACATTAAGTCGATGTTATGTATCCACTCGTTGTCAATAGAAAGAGCGATAGATCACTTCAAACAAATCTATATGCAGTTCAAACACATCTATATATATGCAGGTCTTCTCACCAGGTAGGGTGTGAAGCGAGGATCTAGAAATGATGCCATGATTGATATAGGTATCACGATCTACAGACGTCGATTAATCAAAGAATACAAAGTGAGCGTTGAGCTATGGACTCGATCGAATGCTACGTAAAGGACTCAATTGGTTAACTTTAATTTTTACGGTCGTCGAACAGCAACTTGTCATTGAATCTTTGGTGCGTACGTAGTTCGTTCGTACGTCGAGGCAACTTACGAGTCGACGTCATCGGGTGACGTGTCGAGTTTGACTTGTTTGTTGTTGTCATCATTGTTAGATCTGAATATGAGTGAAACTTCTGTACCAACGCCTGTCATCGAGGCCCCGAAGAAACCAGTGTTGTCCACCTGGGCGATCGTGCAGAAGGCAGCCAGGCGCGCTGGTGAAGGAGGCATTGCAGGTGCAGCCGCTATGGGAATCAACGTGTGCTCCCTGATGTGGATGAGGACCACCATCAACTATCAGTACAGATATGGAACCAGCACTATGCAGGCATTCAGAACACTTTACGCAGATGGTGGTATTCCCAGATTTTATCGTGGATTAATCCCAGCTTTGCTCCAAG
>Ga0164294_10004466_pt1 | contig 12192 bp, 4 predicted proteins | sample GEODES005metaG_FD_111479 | JGI IMG/M metagenome (GOLD analysis project Ga0164294, IMG submission 111479) | Oligotrophic lake water microbial communities from Sparkling Lake, Wisconsin, USA - GEODES005 metaG | ecosystem: Environmental > Aquatic > Freshwater > Lake | place: USA: Sparkling Lake... | reverse complement strand
GTAACCAGAGACATTGCTCGAAATGCGCTGCCATTTTTCATTGAACTTTCGGGCAACCTCATTTTGCTTATCCACCCTCCGCTGCGCTGCAGCATGACGGCGCTCTGCTGCGCGTGTATCGGCAAGGTGACGCTGGACCCAGTATATACCTTGGCGCATATTTTTCGGGCTGCCGCCGCGCAATCTGAAACCCATTCTCTGTTTCCCAACGTTTTGACTGCCGTGTTAGGAAGCCAAGACAAGCACCCACTCCACGAGATCGATCTGACCGGTTTAAGTTACTTACTCAATGGCGGTGCAAGAGAGATCGACCCCATGGGCCTAGCCGGAAGTGGCTGAAAACTCTTGCCTCAACTTGTTTGGCAAAGCCTCGGGAATGAGCAACTGGATCAACATGGCAATGGCCTCCAGGTCATTCACCGGAAAAGGCGTCCCTTCCCGGAACTTGGCGGCAGCAGCTTCCAGATCTCTAGCATCGATCTCGCCAGTGATCCTTTTGCTAAGGTCGTGCAGCATCGTAAGCGGGTCCAGGAAGCCATGAGGATATTCCTGATCCTCGTTTTGCCAAGCCTCCTTCCAGTCTGAATGATCCGAGAGTTCCGTCTCATCGAACGCCCCAGCTGACACTTCGAGATTGTCCCGCTCTGCTGAAACCCAGTACCCCTCAAAACGCACCGCTTTACCCTTTCTCAGTTGGTTCCTGATTCGTTTTTCAGCCTAACTTGAGGGAGCTACCCTTGTCCCGATTCATTTTTCGTGACCTCGTTTTGTTCTTCAGGGGTAAAAAATATGGAGGGCTGCGTCCTAGAGTACTCGGGCGGGAGTTGGGGCTATTCTGGAAGGCACGATGCGCTGGATGCATTGCGCGACAAGCATGGTCCCGGTGCTCAGCCCGACACGACCTAACCCACACTCGGTTCCCAACATTGGCAAATATATGCGCACAAATTACGCTGAAGCCCAAAAGGCCCAATCCAACTCTGACTTAGGTCGACGATTAAGGATGACCTCGAGCGACGAGTTGAAATAGCGCAACGGGCTAGCGGGCCTTAGGCGGCGTGGGATGATCTGCTGCTACCAACCATTACGAAAAGCGCCAGGCAGTGCATTTGCTTTGACGGCTCTCTCTCGCCCTAAAACTTCGAGATCAGCAGCGGGTCCAAGTTCCAGCGCTTGAACGAAATGAGGAACTGGCTATCGTTGTGCCGGCTGGATAATGATAGCTCAGTGAGCGTCGAACTCAGACGGCGTATTTGTTATTCAGGGGGTAGCGTGCGCACTGAAATCGAACATATGCGAGAAGCGCTGGCCTCCTATATCGAAGCGACCAACCATCTTTCAAATCCCAAGGTAGTCAACCTCAGGCGCAATCTCCTGACCCAGGGCGGGGTTGCCCAAACACCGTTTATTGAGAGCACGCCTGCCTACGTGGGCGACCGCAATTTCGCGACCCTAGCTATCGACCCCTCGGTGCGAAACTTTCTGAGCAGTATGGCGACGCGAGGGTCCGAGCAACTCCTATTCGATCCGCCCTATGAGCATCAGGCGCAAGCACTCGAACTTGCCGCAAAGGCAGATGCTGGTGGCACAGGCATCGTTGTCACAACTGGTACCGGGTCAGGCAAAACGGAGAGCTTTCTCCTCCCCGTGCTTGCCCGTCTAGCGGGCGAAGCTGTGCATCGGCCCGAGCATTTCTCAACGCGTGCGGTGAGAGCGCTGCTACTTTATCCGATGAATGCACTAGTCAACGACCAGTTGGGCCGGCTGCGCACGCTGTTCGGCGCAAGCGCGGTGCGCCAATGGTTCACCTCTGCGGCCAATCGACCGGCCAAGTTCGGTCGTTATACTGGCCGTACTCTGTATCCCGGCATGCGCGACGGTGATCGCGATCAGAAGAGACTAAAGACGCTCGAATTTTATCTCAAAATCGAGGACGGCGCGCGGGCTGGCAACGTCAAGGATCAGGCCCTATTAAAGGTCCTGCGCGAGAAGGGCCGCTGGCCCGGCAAACCGGACAGTTTTCTCGGTGCTTTTGACGGCTTGCGTAACTGGTACGGTAACCCTGGTGCGCATTGGGTGGACCAGAATGGTGACCCCCTACGCGCAATAGAACGAACCGAAGATCCTGAACTTCTAACCCGCCACGAAATCCAGGCAGCATGTCCTGACCTTCTCGTTACCAACTATTCGATGCTCGAATATATGCTCTTGCGCCCGATCGAACGCGACATATTTGCCGACACCCGCGCCTATTTCGAGACGCACCCGCAAGAAACTTTTTTCCTTATCCTCGACGAGGCGCACCTTTACCGCGGCGCAAACGGCACCGAAGTCGCCTATCTGATCCGTCGGCTCCTCGACAGGCTCGGCCTGCCCGTTTCGCGCGTGACCTTCATCGCGACCAGCGCCTCTTTCTCAAATAGCGACGCTGCAGCCAAGTTCGTAGCGCGACTTACTGGGCTCGAGCCTGACGCAATCACAACACTGACCGGTGAGAAGCGTGCGTTCGAGCCGTCGGCGGAGGGTCCTGCCGATTTGGCCAGCGCGCTCGCTGCGGTACCGCTCAACATGCTGCAATCTTCGTCGCCGCGCGACCGAGCCGCAGTCCTGATACCGCTCGCTAAGCTTGGGAAGAAGCAGATCGGTGCGCCGGTGATGCTCAAGCGAACCGATGGTTCGGCCCGGGATATCATTGCGACCGTCCATGGTCTCGACGGTCGCGGTGAGGTGATCAAGGAAGAGGTACTGCTGGCCGCCGGTGGGAGCGCTGAGACCGAGCAAGTCTTTCTAGTCGTCGACGATGTGCGGTGCTCGGAAGGCGGAGTGTCGTTTGCCCGTCGCTATGACCTCGGGACCGCAACTGCGGAATCGTGCGCATGGAAGGAAGACGATTTGCCGGCAGCGATCGCCGAATTGCTGGGCGACTTGCCGGTGCTTGGACGCCTGCGCAACGTCACGTCAGGAGCGCAGTCGCAAAATGACCCGGTCGTCTCGCCCGGCGCAGCCTGGGCGCTGACGGCGCTTCCGTCCGCTCTTTTTCCCAGTGCCGATGCCGAGACCGGCGCGGCGGCGGTCGATGCGCTGCTCGAACTCGCCTCACTAGCTCGACCAAATCCGAGCGAACCGCCGATGCTTCCGGCGCGCGTCCATATGCTATTTCGCGGGCTTCCTGGCTTGTGGGCCTGCGCGAATCCGAACTGCAGCAAGATCGCCGAGGAAGAGCGCGGGGGCCCGACTGGCGCGCTATATGCCGAGGCGCGTCAGAACTGCGATTGCGGCGCTCAGGTCTATGAATTGCACAGTTGCCGCGACTGCGGACTGTCGGTCGCACGCGCGAACGTTGGTGCACCGACCGGGGTCGAGCATCTGTGGCAGGACAATGGTCGTGCCTATGCCGGCGACACTGGCGTTATCGAGCCGATTCATGTCTGTCTTGAGGATCCGCTTCCGCAAAAGCTCAATATGATCCGTCCTGCCTTTCTTGACCTTAAGTCAGGGAGGATCGGTGGTGGCGGCGACTTGAGCCGGGAGGTTTGGTTACCTCCGTTGATGGGCACTAAATTGTTCGAGAAATGCCCACGTTGCGAAGCATCGTGTGCCGATACGTCACCGGGAGGAATCTCCGACCTGCAGACGAAGGGCGAGCAGCCGTTCAAGGAACTGATTTCGGTTCAGGTGCTTGAACAGCCGCCACGCCCCGAGAGCACTGCGCCGCTACAGGGTCGCAAGGCCTTGGTGTTTTCCGATGGCCGACAGACCGCGTCGCGGCTCGCTGGAGAAATGAAGACCTTCTCGTTCCGCGACAGCCTTCGCCCTTTGCTGCTGACGGGCATGCAGGCACTGCGCTCGCCCGTGTTCACGCCATCGTTGAACGACGCGCCACTGGCGATTTCACTGGGCGCGGCAAAGTTCGGGGTACGGCTGCGGCCGTCGGGCGACGATGAAGGTGCGATGGATCATGCCGGCAGGCGCGCGAACAATCTCGTCGCAAACCCGGATGCCGAGGCTGAAGATTTTCGCTCGCTGACCGCGCAGACCTCCGATCGGACACCGCTTTCGGTTTTCCAGAGCATCTACGCAGTGCTGCAGGACGACCATACCGGGTTGTTTCCGCTCGCTCTGGCGATGCTGCGTCCCAAACTCACCAAGACCGAGGAAAAGCAACTCAAGGAAGCACTCGTCCTGCCCGTCATATCGGGTCTCGATGACGACGCTGCGCGCACCGCCCTCGTCGAACTGTGGTTGTGGCAGGCAATGCGCAAACACGCGATCAAGTTGCAAAGCAGCTTCCAAAACATCGAGGGCGCCAAGGGCTCCTCGGGGATCCGGCGATGGAACGGCCGGTTCAGTCAGGTCATTGCCAAGCAACTGGGCGATCGCGGGCTCAAGGCTTGGATCAAGGGTGACTATGCCAGCGTTTGCGAGCCCGCTCTGCGGTCCGTATTCTCCGATGGCGAGCCCGGCGATTATTTTCTGCTGGCAAGCAAGGTCGCGCTTGATCCCGGCGAGACATCCGAGTGGCTCCGGTGCGAGCGTTGCACCAGCGTGTCTCCGCGCAACGCGCTACTGGGGGATTACTGCGGCTATTGCGGCGGTACTGCTAAGATGATCGATCCCGCGCAGGATGCGGTGTTTCGTAGCCGCAAGAGCTTCTACCGGCGTCTGTGGGAGCGGCTCAGCGATCCCGACGATGCCTATGCACCGCACCAACTTATCGCCGAGGAGCATTCGGCGGCGCTCAACGACAGCGGTCTGGCCAATGCGATGTCGCGCAACGAAGCCTATGAATTGCGCTTCCAGGACGTGCCGATCGAGCAGGACGGCCAGATAGGCTCGCCGATCGACATCCTAAGTTGCACGACGACGATGGAAGTTGGCATTGATATCGGCGGCCTGACGGCTGTCGCGCTTCGCAACGTGCCGCCGGGACGCGCCAATTATCAGCAGCGTGCGGGGCGCGCCGGCCGCCGCGGCGCCGGCCTATCGACAGTGGTGATGTTCTGCGGGGCAGATAGCCACGACCAGAGCTTCTTTCGCGATCCAGCACCGATCGTCGCCGGTCCCGCGCCAGATCCAATTCTCAATCTCGATAATCCGGTGATCGCGCGGCGCCAGGCGTTCGCCTACCTCATTGGTCGGTTCCAGCAGGACCGGATCGATACTGTAGGCGGCTCCGCGGACGTCTTCTCATCGCTCGGCAGTGTGGCCGACTTCCTGTGCGGCGGCGACGATGTCTTCTCGCTCAAGGGTCTGATGCAGTGGATTGCAGACAATCGCGACGATCTCCACTTCGACCTCGAGCGACTGTTCACCGAATCCTGCCCGGCGCTCAATGCGGACGACCTGCTCGATACAATGCCGACCATCCTCGCGGCGCATCTGATCGTGCCCAGCGAAAGCTCGCCACCGCCACCGCCGGCCGCCAAGCTGGACGATCTCGATGACGACGACATCGAAGACGAGGAGATGGAAGATAGCGCCGACGTCGACAATGCAGTCGCCGACAATGGCAAACTACTCGACCGGCTGTTCGACGCTGGCCTGCTTCCAAAATATGCCTTTCCGACTGACGTCGCGACGTTCAGTGTCTTCGAGGAGACGACCGACCCTTGGAACCCCAAACGCCGCTATTCTCCGCAACAGGGACTCAACGCGGCACTCAGCCAGTATGCGCCCGGACACGAAGTCTGGGTGGATGGCAAACGCTACCTCTCGCTCGGTCTCTATTCCGAGCGTGATGAGGAGCGGATCGGTGCCTACAAGGCACGGCGGCTCTATTATCAGTGCCAACTCTGCAACTATGCGGACCTCAAGGATCTCAAGGACGGCTATCCCGAACAAACCCGCGACTGCCCGGCATGCAATGGCCGCGCGACCCTGGGCCCCGCGCGTCGCTGGGTCCGGCCCACCGGCTTCTCGCATCCGCCGACGATCACAGCGCTGCCGCCAGATTTCGACGCGGGCACGCGCACGCGCCCGACCCGAGCCACGCTCGATTCGCTGCAATTTCCCGACGCAGCGCGCATCGGCGGCGAAAGCTGGCCGATCGGCACGAGTTGGGAGGGCTGGGGCGACACCAGGACGCTAGTCGTCACCAATCGCGGATCGCTCGACGCGACCAACTATGCCTTCAATTACTGCGGCAAATGCGGACGCATCGAACCGGGTGATTTCGATCCGGCGATGCGCCGGTTGCGTTCCGGTCAGACCCACCCAAGGCCCCGGCCCAACCGGCCGAAGGAACAGGAGGAATGCGACGGGACCTTCACCAAGATCGTGCTGGGCAACGAGTTCGACACTGACGTCGTGGTGTTACGGCTGGGCTTGCCGCACGACTGGTCCCTCGACCCCGATCGTGCAGCAACTACCATCGCGGCACGCTCCGCGGTAGAGGCATTACGCCGGGCGGCCTGCGCGATGGAAGATCTCGAGCCGAACGATATCGACGGAGATTTCCGCTTCGCTCCGAGAAGCGCCGATCATCAGTTCATCGATCTGTATCTCTATGACCAGGCGGCCGGCGGCGCCGGCTTTGTGAAGGCAGCCGCGCGCGATCCGCACAAACTCGTCGACATGGCGCTGGCGTTGCTCGACGGCTGCGACAGCGACGACAGTTGCTACCAGTGCCTGCGCTCGTACAAGAACCGTTACGATCACGCGCTGTTTGACCGGCGGATTGGCGCTGACATGCTGCGCGCCTGCTTCAAAGGCGCGCCGCTGGCAATTCAACCTCATCGAGAAGATTATGCGCTCGATCGGCTGGCTGCCGACCTAGAGGAGAGCGGTGCTGCGACTAAGCGGCTCGATGGCGGCCTTATTGATGCCCAGGGCAAGATCATCTGCCTCGCTCATCCATTTGTCGAGAATCGGCCTTGCTCGCCACGAGCGTGCTCACTGATTGAAGGCAAGGATGCGGTGGCGATCGATATCCTTCTTGTCCTGCGCGCGCTTCCGATTGCATCGAGCGAAGCGTTATCTGTCCCAAATGTGGATTTGAGCGCCGGTCTTAAGCCCGATCCCAACGGGGTTCCGGAGTTAACCGTCGCACAGATCGTGGCTGGGGAGACAAAGGCCGACGCGCAAGCTCCCCGTTATAGTGTCAGCGAGGCGGAGGCCGGCGATTTTCTGTTCAAACTGGACGCCAATACACTGTCAGGGAAATCTGACGTCGCCAAGGGGACGATATGCCTGTTTCGGCCTTTTGCCGGCGAGCCGACAAAGACTGACATCTACTTGATCCGGCGCACCGATGGCGAGGCATTCGGCGCAACGCGTGCCAGTTGGACGGTCGGAATGCTCCAGGCGCTCGACAAAGACCAAACGCGGGTCCGTTATCGGTCAGCGTCGCATCATATGGAATGTTCGAGCCAATTGGTGCAGCCTTCCAGCGCGCTGATCGCGGTGGCCCAATTCATCAAGGCGGTCCATTGATGGCCCAGTTCATTCCCTCAATCGATCCAGAGACTATGGAGTTCGGCTCCGAAGCCGACTTTGCACGTGCAATGCAGTTGCAATTGGGGGACGGGTTTCTGGTAATGCATTCATTGCCCTGGGTCTTCCCTGCGCGCGACGACATCGACGCGCCGTCCCGCGAGGGAGAGGCGGACTTCCTGGTACTGCACCGCCAACTTGGGCTGCTCATCATCGAAGTGAAGGGAGGCGAGATCACGCTTAAGGGGCGGACTTGGTATCGCCACGTCAAGGCCGGCCTCAAAGAAATCCAGGACCCGGTTCGCCAGGCACGGCGTAGCTTGTGGGCCCTGAAGAAGCGCATCGAGCTTGTCTGCGGCAAGGCCGTCGCCAATCAGACGATTATCTCGGTAGCGGTCGCATTCCCGCATTGCTTGTTCAAGGATAATCCACCGACTGACCTGCCGGTAGATGCGATCTTGACGATGGACGATCTAGCACAAGTAGAGACTGCGATTTTGCGCGCCTACAAGGCGGGCGGTGGCGGCAAACGCGAACTGTCGCCTCAGGAATTCGATGCCGTGCGCCGGGCGCTTGCGCCAGAGTTTCGCGTCTATGAGCCCCTGCGCGTCAGTGTAGATGCTGCTGGCGAGACGCTCGCCCGCCTGACACGTCAGCAATTGCAGGTGCTGCGTGGCTTCGACGCCAATGCTCGGGCGATCATCGAGGGGGTTGCAGGTTCGGGCAAGACGCTACTCGCGATGCAGCGTGCACGCTCGTTGGCGACGACGCACAAGGCGGTCTTATTCACCTGCTTCAACGCAGAGCTGGCCAAATGGATACGAGAGGAAATGGCCGCCGATCTTGCCGAGAATGGCGGCAAGATCACGGTACAGAACTTCCATCGGCTGGCATCGGACTTGTGCAAAGCGGCGGAAGTCGACTTCACCGTCAATCAGCAGGACGCCGCGCGCTGGTGGGATGAGAAGGCGCCCGACCTGCTCGCCGAAGCCGCGCTCGACCTTTACGGTGGAGAGCCTCCGTTCGACGCGATGGTCGTTGACGAAGCGCAGGACTTCTCGCCCTCCTGGTGGGACGCGCTCGAGTATCTGTGCGACCGCAAGGGTGCTGTCTGGGCGTTCCTCGACAAGGCGCAGAGCCTGCGCCGCCATCCCGTCGATCCACCGCTCGATGGCGCTTTCCGCTTCGCGCTCGATGTCAATTGCCGCAATACGCGGCGGATCGTCGCCTGCGCCAATGCCGCGACCGACGTCGCCAGCGAGCCGTTTGAACTGGCACCGCTCGGGCGACCGCCCAAGCTGATCGTTCCGCAGACGCCTACCGCAATCAGCGGCCTTGTGCAGCACGAAGTGCGCTCACTACTCAAAGACCACCGGCTCGAACCGCGACAGATCGCGATCCTCGGTCCGGCAAGCAAAGCGAAGGGGCCGCTTGCAACCGTCAGCGCGATCGACGGTGTACCGCTCATCGACGACGCGTCGCAGTGGCGCGACGGAAAAGGGATTTTGTGCAGCACTGCGCGCAGTTTCAAAGGGCTTGAGGCGGACGTAGTGATTCTTTGCGACTTTTCCGGCTTAGGCAGCCTGTTCACCGTTAGTGATCTCTATGTCGCGCTGACGCGTGCGCGGTCGCATCTCGTCATCGTCGCGCATGACCGGGCGGCCAAGGAGACCCTTGATGTAGCACTTGCGGCTGCCATCGCGACGGGATCCGACGAATGACAATGATCGACGCCTGGAGCAAGGCGATTGTATACACCGCGGACGACACAGGCTCGCCATCGCTTCCCGTGGTCGTCGAGCACATTCGCAGCGCCATCTTCGAAGCGGGGTTTGTCAGTCGCGGCCGGATCACCAGTGGTCTGAAGGAAGCGTATCGTCCGTTCAATCTGGACGAGGTCGCGATCCGCGACAAAATCGACGCGGCGATCGATCTGATGTTGCTAAGCGGCGACATTGAAGAATATGCGACGAGTGTGGGTCGCGGCTATGCCGGAACTCCGCCCAGACTAATCGATTGGGCTGGCGAGCGTGTCACCTTGTTAGGTTCAAGCGGTCTGGGGACAGGTGCGGTCCGCCAGTTTGCCGCAGAAACTTCGCCGGATGACGGCGTCACGATCGTGCTAGCCGATGAACTCGGCCGCCCTGAATGGCGCAACGCGCTGGTTGAACTCGGTGGGGCTGATGCGCTCGGTAGCGATGCACGCACACTATTTGCATTCTCGCAGGCGCTGGCAGTGAGCGGGGAACGCTATTCGCTCGACGAGCCGAACGCCGTTGCGGTTGTCAGTGGCCGCTCAGAGTTTTTCGGGCGCGCGGAGCCAACACCCTCCGGACGCTGGAGCCGGGTTGAAGCAGAAGGTATCTACCCGGCTGCGATCAGGACGGGTTATACACTCAAGAACGTCGTACTTCACGTCGCCGGCAAGCAGACAGCGCTATGGCAACCTCCGTCGCGCGATGTCTGGCGATGGATTGTTGTTGGCCAGACGCTGACGCAGGGCGACCCAGTGCTGCGCTACGATCAGGCGAGTGGCGTTCTCGACTTCCTGACGCCGCCACCGCGCCAGGCAGAGCGCGCAGCGCTGATCACTGGCGAGCAACTCAAGCCTTGGTCCTGGAGGCTCGACACCAACGCTTATGCCGTCATTGCCAAGCTCATGGGGTCTCCGCGCTAGGGGCTTTCGGAATCAGCCAGAAAAACCGTGGCGGTTTCAGCTTGGCGACCTCGCCAAGCGCGACCTCGAGTCCTTCTATTCTGGCGAGCCTCGCGAGCCATGCCTTCTCGGATAATGCCAGCATCAATTCCGCGCCGCGGACGGTTGCCCGATTGAATTCAAGCTTGGAATCGAGTGCTGTCGCTACCTTGAGCTCGGCGCGGGCAGCTGCAATGAGATTGTCCGCATCCGCTTGGGCAGCAAACAAGCGAGCCGGTACTGTCCGACGGACTGCAAGCTGCGCGCGGCCGAGACATTCACCCCCCATGACCGTCAAGTGGCGCATCGCCGCGTTCCGCGCGGCGCGCTGGCGTACCTCGGACAAAGTCGTGCGGCGACGCGCGAGTTGGCGCGAACCAACGCCATCGAAAACCGCGGTCTCGGCCTCGGCCACTATCAATTCCTCACCATCTTCGACAAAGGTCGCAAACATCAATTCGGGCGGGCTCAGGTCGACCATCCAGCGGCGATCGGCTTGGAACTGCGCGAGCGCGATACGCGCCATCGCAGCGCGCGCATCCTGTTCTGCTTTCGATGCAGACGTGTCACCATTTCCCAACATTGCGTCGGGATCAAAGGCAAGCGCGTCACGCAAGTCGACTTCGCTAACCGCGACAAGCAGCCTACGATTGGCCCAAGCCAACATCGGATGATCGTTGGGATATTCGACAATAAATTCAGTGCTGAGGTCAGCCGCAGGTGCTTGGTTTTCGAAAGCAGAGATGGCGCCGTCATGAATGCCGCAGCCATGGTCGAAGAAGTTGAGGCGACGCTTAACATCGTCACTTTGAACGACATTCGTACGCGGCGGGCACTCGATCGCAGCGCGGCGAACTATGAAGGCCTGACGATACCAACTGCTGCGGGTATCGATGTCAGGGATGATTAAATCGTTGGCGTCGGGCTTGGACTTGTACCACATCGTCTTGAAGCGCTGGTCACCGTCCTGCCCATTGCGAACATCAAGAAAATCTTCTCGCGCGAGCTTGATCATCATTTCGGCGGCGCGTTCGCGCATGAGATACCAGTTCCAATCAAAGCCTTCGACTGGTTCGAGCGGTCCTGCATACTGCCGACTGCGGAACCTTTTGTCGCACCGCGTCGCCAAAGCGGTGCGCGGGGTCGGAGGTAGAGTGGTTGCTTCAAGCCACGCGTCATAGGCTTCGCCGAGCTTCCGGGCCTGCTTGGCAGCGTCGCCCCATGTTGCGCCGGTTACACCATTGGCCGCGCTGGCGATCGCGTCGCTGATCGCCTTCCACTCTGATTCGTCGAAAACCTCGCTGCGCAGGAAGACGCCAGTTCCCTCGAGAACAGTAAGGATGCTGCTCTCGATCGAATTTTCGACGACGATCGGGGTGATGGCGATCCGGCGATTGGCTGGTAGCCCCTTGGTGCCAAGCCGGTCGATGCGGCCGATCCATTGTTGGATATCGGGGGGAGACCAAGGCAGCGCAAAGAAAATTATCTCGTCAGCGAATTGTAAGTTGTGGCCTTCACGTGCAGCGTCGGCGGCGACGAGGATCTTTGCTTCGCCGCTGATGAAATCGTCGAGCGCTTCCTTGAGCAGCGCAACCTGCACTTCGAGTTCTTCGGCGGCACCAACCGTTCGGCGTTTCCGCGCCACCTGCATGTCGGTCAGTTTCTCAATCGCGTCGCGCAGATAATCGGTAGTTGGATTGTCCTCAGCGACGACAACGGCGCGACCGCTCGGATTCTTCGCGTGGAAATTTCGCAAATGATCGATCAGCGCGTCGAGTTTAGCATCGCCCGGCTCGTCACGCAGGCACGTGTCAATCTGCCGCCACGCAACCTGAAGGTCGGGAGTCGTGCGCCGCAGCGTGCTAAGGCGTTCGCGGAGCGATTGCGGGCTGCGTCCCGCGACCTGGAGCAACGCTTCGCGGCGAATATCCAAATTCGAACTACGTGCTGCGTCGAGATAGGATCGCGTCGCGCGCGCGCGATGGACATCGCCGTCGGTCGGGGCAAGCTTGATCGGCTGGTAATTTCGCTTGGGCAGGGCATCGGGATAGTCGGTGCGCGCGGTG
>Ga0164294_10004465_pt1 | contig 12195 bp, 12 predicted proteins | sample GEODES005metaG_FD_111479 | JGI IMG/M metagenome (GOLD analysis project Ga0164294, IMG submission 111479) | Oligotrophic lake water microbial communities from Sparkling Lake, Wisconsin, USA - GEODES005 metaG | ecosystem: Environmental > Aquatic > Freshwater > Lake | place: USA: Sparkling Lake... | reverse complement strand
GTGCGACACGTTTCTCAAGTGCTCTCGAGTGCAGTGTCCTGTCACGGGCGCCACGTTTCTGTACTGCCGCAACGTGGACCAGGAGGGCCGGCTGCCCCAAAAGATGCAGTGGCGTCGCGTGTACCACTACCGAGCACCCGACTTTGCGAGAAGGTTTCTGTTGTCGTCGTCGCCGTCGTCGCCGTCGTCGTCGTCGTCGTCGTCGTCGATGGTGTCGGTGTTTGCGTGGGCGGCGGTCCGTGGATCTTTGCCCAGCGACTCGATGGCGCAGCGCATTAGCTGTGGTTTGAACGCTGGTCGGTTTCCGGATGCCAGCACCATGCTGAAAGTGCAGAAGCACTTGTGCCAGCGCTACGTCCTTGGCTGCGGCGACACGGGCTTTCACAACTTTTTGTGGTCTGGGCAGGGCCTCGAGTAAGTTTTTGATGCACAGATGCAAATGATGCATGTGTGATGATATGCAATGCAAATGATGCAAATGATGCATGATGATATATGCAATGCAAATGATGCAGTTTTGAGGACGACCGGAGTGCCACCGGCTTGCGTGCGGCGACAAGTGTCTTTGAGGCATTTGCGCCGACAGGCAAACTTGGTGGGAAGGTGCACGAGGCGGATGTGCGACGCTGCCTTGCTGCCAACTGGGACGTGTTGAAGGAACATGTCAAGACACTGAGCATGGAGGGTCGAGAAGAGGAAGAGAAGTGGCGTCATGAGCATTTGTTGAAGTTGTTTGACGTGTAGTTCTTCATGGCGTGCGCGTGTGTACTTTCTAAAATATATATACCTCTACGTCTATACATTAGCAGACACAATTTGCCACGTCTTGAACACAAGCAAGGAAAGCATGCCCACAAATACAAGACACGTGACAGCCATGAAACAAAAAAAGAAACACTTGTTCCACGGCGTGCATGGTGGTCCGTGCAGGGTATCCGCGCGTCGTCCTGTGATCGTGCTCGTGCTGCTCGTCCTGTGATCGTGCTCGTGCTGCTCGTGCTGCTCGTGCTGCTCGTGCTGCTCGTGCTGCTCGTGCCCACGACGTGATCATGATTCACGTCATCTTTCAGAAGCGGTTGCAAATGTTGCATCCGCTTTTTTTTTGTGTGTACTTTGCTTCCACAAAGGCTGCACTTTTGGCAACATCATAATTGATTATCAAACAGTGAAACGCTGAAGTCCTGAAGTCCTGAAGTCCTGGTCCTGGTCCTGATGACCTGGCGAAAACGATGCCGCAAAAGCATGGTTCTGCAAATGTGAGCACGAATTTCCGACGTTTGCTGTTGCAGCAAAGCACAGCAAAGCCAAGTAACGAACTTGTGTCCGATGGCCTGGCGTGGATGTCCGATGGATGACCGTTGATCCTGGCGTAGATGTCCGTGGCGTGGATGTCCGATGTCCGATGTCCGATGGCCTGGCGTAGACGTCCGTGGCGTGGATGTCCGATGGCCTGGCGTAGATGTCCGATGTCCGTGGCGTGAATGTCCGATGTCCGATGTCCGATGGCGTGGATGTCCGATGACCTGGCGTCCGATGTCCGATGTCCGATGACCTGGCGTGAATGTCCGATGACCTGGCGTGAATGTCCGATGACCTGGCGTGAATGTCCGATGTCCGATGACCTGGCGTGGATGTCCAATGTCCGATGACCTGGCGTGGATGGATGTCCGATGGATGACCCTATGGCGCGCGACTTCCACACACAGCAGGAGTTAAAGAACGAACCGCAGGAGCAAAGTATCCGTGACACCAACACCAACAGCAAAGAAACTTGATGTCCCTCAAAAATGCGACGCTGTCCGAGACTAGTCGTCCTCAAGCCGCACAAGCCGCGCCGCGCCACCACAAACCCCTGATCAACGCAATTACGGCGGCATGCACACGTCATGCACATGCCCCTGAGCACAACACAAACTGCACTGCCTGACACTGCAACACTGTCCGATGTTGTCCGATGTCGTCCGATGTTGTCCGACTCTGTCCGACGTTGTCCAACTCTGTCCGCACCAAGCACCACATATCCTAACGCGGCCTCTCTCCAATCCCCACGACAAAACCCTAAACAAAAAACGTCCCAGCGCAGTTATCAAACCACCAACGCACGCCTTGCCCCTCCGAACTCCGCGAGCACCAAACACCGAACAAACGCCGAACGCCGAGCACCGATCAAACGCCGAGCACCGATCACCTAACACAAAGCACTTGGCGTATGACCGACGACCTGAATTGACCAAACGACAAAAAACGAACAACGTTTTACACTGATGGCGCGCGACTACACACTACACACACAGCAGGAGTTAAAGAACGAACCGATGGAGCGTCGCGACGCGGTTTACGACAGCAGGTAGCAAAGTATCGGCGACACCAACACCAACAGCAAAGAAACTTGATGTCCCTCAAAATGCGACGCTGTCCGAGACTAGTCGTCCTCAAGCCGCACAAGCTGTGCCGCGCCACCGCAAACCCCTAATCACCGCAATTACGGCGGCATGCACACGCATGCACACGCCATGCATGCATGTGCCCCTAAGCACAACACAAACTGCACTGCGACGTTGTCCGACGCGTTGTCCGACGCGTTGTCCAACACTGTCCGACGTTGTCAGATGTTGTCCGACGTTGTCCGACGTTGTCCGACTCTGTCCGCACCAAGCACCACATATCCTAACGCGGCCTCTCTCCAATCGCCACGACAAAACCCTGAACAAAAAACGTCCCAGCGCAGATATCAAATCACCAACGCACGCCTTGCCCCCGCCGAACTCCCGCCGAACTCCGCGAGCACCAAACACCGATCAAACGCCAAACGCCGAGCACCGAGCACGATCACGCAACACCCAAGCATGATCCTGCGACGCTGCGACGCTGCGACGCTGCGACGCTGTCCGACATTCTGGTTGTCCAAGCTGACGAAAGCTTGACAAAGCAAGCCGAACCAAACAGCACATAACCCAACGATGTCCAGACGCATCAGGTCCGACATTAACCCCTGACGATGTCCCCCGACCCAACGAAAATACGACACAAACCGAACACCGAGCACCAAGCACCAAGCACCAAGATTAATAAGGCACACAAACTGCACTGCCCTGACGCTGCTCCGACGCTGCTCCGACGGCTGATTCGACGCTGGCTGATTCGACGCTGCTCCGACGCTGATCCAACGGCTGATTCGACGCTGATTCGACGCTGATCCAACGGCTGATCCGACGCTGATCCGACGCTGATATGACTTGACAGGCCAGCACCAACACCGAAAAAAAACCAAAAGCGTTTCTCCTCGATGTGTGTCCCAATGCAGTACGGAAGAAACCGAGCACCAAGCACACAAACGCTCAACTGTCCCTGATGTTGATGATGTCCCAAATGATGCTGATGCTGATGCTGTCCCTGATTGATTCTGATGCTATGGCCCTGATTGATGCTGATGCTGTCCCTGATCCAACAAAAACAACCAAAAAGTAGTGTCGCAGTCGTGTGTCGCGGTCGGCGCAGTCGTGTGTCGCGGTCGGCGCAGTCGTGTGTCGCGGTCCATGATGCTGACACAAAAACAACCACAAAAGTGTCGTGTGTCGTCGCAGTCCGTCGCAGTCCGTCGCAGTCCGTCGCAGTCCGTCGCAGTCCGTTGCAGCAGTCTGTCGCAGTCCGTCTGTCGCAGTCCGTCTGTCGCAGTCCGTCTGTCGCAGTCGCAGTCGCAGTCCGTCGCAGTCGTGGTGAGTTTGTGTGCCTGTCTCAACTGTCGTGACAAAAACGCTCCAACACTTCTCTCGAGCTAAAAACACATACATTAACATAAAACAGCGCGCATACGTCCCTTCCCGTCACAAAAAATGTGAGTAAGAACCAGCAAAAAAAACCACTAGACTCAAAAACACATAAAGCGTGCGGAAAAAAGTGTGTGATAAACAAACCGGAAATCAAAACACACAAAGTCAGCAAATCTTGAAAAATGCAGATACAAATGCGGCGACACGACCCGCCCGCTCGCCTCCCACAACGTCGACCAAATGCGGTGACGCGGTCCCTCTCAGCCTACCAAATGCGGTGACGCGGTCCCTCTCAGCCAACCAAATGCGGTGGCATGAAAAAGGAAAAACGATGCATCACACGTCGACCAAATGCGGTGACGCGGTCCCTCTCAGCCTACCAAATGCGGTGGCATGAAAAAGGAAAAACGATGCACACGCATGCACAAGCATGCACAAGCATGCACACGTCGACCAAATGCGGTGACGCGGTCGCGGTCCCTCTCAGCCTACCAAATGCGGTGGCATGAAAAAGGAAAAGGGATGCATCACACGTCGACCAAATGCGGTGACGCGGTCGCGGTCCCTCTCAGCCTACCAAATGCGGTGGCATGAAAAAGGAAAAGGGATGCACACGATGCACACGATGCACACGATGCACACGCATGCACAAGCTCACACGTCGACCAAATGCGGTGACGCGGTCGCGGTCCCTCTCAGCCTACCAAATGCGGTGGCATGAAAAAGGAAAAGGGATGCACACGATGCACACGCATGCACAAGCTCACACGTCGACCAAATGCGGTGACGCGGTCCCTCTCAGCCTACCAAATGCGGTGGCATGAAAAAGGAAAAGGGATGCACAAGCTAACAAACTCGAGAGGTTTGGTTGTGAGTGCTCAAAATGGCTGATTCGACGCAGAATATTCGTCGTTTCATGCCGAACGTTCCCAACCAAGAAGCGTGAGCGGCGATCGAGCGTAAGAAAAGAGCAGAGAGTAATGTACAAAGCGTGGGAAAGAAGAAAAGGAAAGACAGCGTGGGCGAGAGCGAGAGCAGAAAGCACAAAGCGAGAGCAGAAAGCGAGAGCAAGGCGGGAGCGAAAGAAAAGAGCGGCACAAGGGCAGAAGGCAAGAGCGAAAGAGAGGGCACAGAGCGAAAGAGAGCGAGAGAGAGGGCCCAAAGCGTAGGGCGCACAAAGCGAGGACGAGAGCAAAAGCGTGAGCGAGAGCGAGGGCACAAAGCGTGAGCGCGAGAGAGGGCACAAAGCGAGGACGATAGCAAAAGCGATCGCAAAAGCGCAAGGGCACAAAGCATGCGCGAGGGGCGAGCGAGGGGCGAGCGAGGGGCGAGGGCGAGGGCGAGGGCGAGGGCGAGGGAAAAAAGAAAGCGAGAGCGCGAGCGAGGGAAAAAAGAGAGAGCGAGGGCGCGAGCGGGGGAAAAAAGAGAGAGCGAGGGCAAGAGCGAGGGCAAGAGCGAGCGAGGGCAAGAGCGAGCGAGGGCAAGAGCGAGGGCAAGAGCGAGCGAGGGCAAGAGCGAGCGAGGGCAAGAGCGAGCGAGGGCAAGAGCGAGCGAGAGCGAGGGAGGGAGAAAGAAAGAGCGAGGGCAAGAGCGAGGGCAAGAGCGAGGGCAAGAGCGAGGGCAAGAGCGAGCGAGGGCAAGAGCGAGCGAGGGCAAGAGCGAGCGAGGGCAAGAGCGAGAGCGAGGGAGGGAGAAAGAAAGAGCGAGGGAGGGAGAAAGAAAGAGCGAGGGAGAAGAGAGAGCGAGGGAGAAAGAAAGAGCGAGGGAAAAAAAAGAGAGAGAGAGGGAAAAAAGTGAGCGAGGGCAAGAGCGAGAGCGAAGGAAAAAAGAGAGCGAGGGCGAAAAAGAGCGTGCCGAGAGTAAAGAAAGAAAGCGAGCGAAAGTAAAGAAAGAGCTAGCCGAGGGTAAAGAGAAAGAAAAAGCGAGAGCGAAAGAGAGCGAGAGAGAGAAAGCGAGCGAGAGCTAAAGAGAAAGCGAGCGAGAGCGAAAGAGAGCGTGCCGAAGGAAAAGAATAAAAGCGAGAGTGCGTCAGAACAGCTAAAAAAGCAAGTGCAAAACAGAAAAAGAGGAGGAGGAAGGAGACGAAAAGGGAAGCAAGAGGCCGGAGAAAGGGAAGAAGGAGGAGAGGAGGAGAGGAGAAAGGGAAGAAGGAGGAGGAGGAGTGCTCGAGAGCTTAGAGCGTTTGAGTTGTGAATGACTACAGGCGGCTTTCGACACCAGAAAGTTCGTCTGTCATGGGAACGTTCGTCTGTCATGGGAACGTTCGTCGTTCATTGGAACGCTTGTTACTGCACACACCCCAACGCGATAGACGCGATAGACGCAATGGACGCAAGGGTCGCGACGGTCGCGATGGAGTCGTTTAACATGGACGCACTGCCCCCTCTGTGCGACAGTGTGCTCGCGGCACTGGGTGCGTCAGCTGCGGACGTTGCAGACGCTGCAGACGCTGCAGACGCTGCAGACGCTGCAGACGCTGCGGACGCTGCGGATGTTTTGCGGCACCTGTGCACCTTAGTCAAGGCGGACTCGGTCGCGTCGGTGTGGGCGCAGTGGGGTGCGCTTGGTACACAAGTGGTCATGCTGGTGAGGGACAACGTGCGGGCGCGCATGCCGTATACGCTGGGCCTGTGCGACGCTGTCGGCTTGGCGCTCACGGCGGCAAGGGTGCACGTGGACTACTTCAGTAAGGAACTGACGGCGAGGCCGGCGCCGTTGGTGACCGAGTCGCTTTGTGCGGCTGTGTCTTTGGGCGTGGTGTTTGCTGCGCAATCCGCAGTGCAATACTGTGTGGACAACCGCGCTGCCGAGGCCTTTGTGGTCCCTGAGGACTGGCGGCAGCAGCTGAGCAGTGCGTTTGAGACCATCACGGACAAGGCAGCCTCGGCCCAAGAGTGTGCAGTTCAGCTCATGTGTCAAGCCCTGGACCGTGCTGGGCACAGGAACGTCTTGGCTGAATTGGCGGCGGAGGCGGCGGAACCAGTTCCCAATGACTTCGTCGCGGCTCTTGACGTGTTCATGTCACGACTGCCGCTGGGTGTTGCGGACCGTGAGGTCGGCATCATCCGAATCTTGCACGCGACGTGCAATGACGCATGGTTCCTTGTGCGGGCGTTCATGCCGCCGTCTTCGCCGTCGCCGCCGTCGCCGCCGTCTTCGCCGTCGCGACAGCTGGAGGTGGCGTAGCGTGGCGTCGCGCTGCGTAGCGTATCTTTTTTTTTTTTTGTCAGATGATAATATCATGTATCGTGTATCGTACACGTGGCCGTTATATGCTGGTGCTTGTGGAAAGTGTTCCAGCTGGAAGCAGAGACGCAAAGTTTGACATTTCTGCATGATGTGTTTGTGGATGGGTGCGCCGGGCTTTGGCGTCATTGTGCTCGTGTCTGACCATTTAGGTTTTTCTTTTGTCTTTCCCACACTCACTCACACACACACACAACACAAGAATGTTGAAAGAGTTGACGTTGTTGACGTTGTTGACGTCGTTGACGTCAGCAAGCGACACGGTAAACGTAAAGGTAAACGTAAAGGCGAACGCGAACGCGAACGCGCGCGCCGTATCCCCGCTGGACCCGGCCCGACTGAACAACACGGTCATCATTGTGTCTGTGGGCCTGCGCAACAACAACAACGCCGTGGTGTTCCATCCCTGCGACGCGGCCTGCATCAAGGCGGCTATGTGGGGAGACGTGGCTCGAGTGTTTGCTGCGTCTTCGCGCAACCGGTTTGGGTTTGCGCCGCCGCCGGCGTCGGCGATCGTGCAAGTGGCCCTGCCGGTGCCGATGTGGAGTCGGTGCGCGCTTGCCGACGCATGGTTCCACGACGCACGGGCCCTGGTGCCCAACATTACCCGGTACACTGTGCGTGTGTTTCTGTACCACCCAGACGCGGGCGGGGGCGAGTGCACGGTGGGCGGCCTGAGCAACCATGGATGCACGGCCACTGACTGCAACTCTTGGCTGCGGGGGTTTGGAACCAACTTGGTGGTGCACGAGCTGGGCCACTTGCTGGGTTTGAGCCACGCGGCGTGGGACGCCAACGGGGACGGCCTCGTGAATGTCACGGAGGCGACCGCAGACGCGTCTGACCCCATGACCGCAGACGGCACGGTGCGGACGTTTGCGGGCCCCAACCGTTTGTGGGTGGGCTGGGAGACGTGCAGTGGCAATGTGCCGCCGTCAGTACCGACCCCCGTGTTGCTGACATCGTTGTCATTGACATCGACATCGACATCGACATCGCCGGCGCCGGCGCCGACGCCGACGCCGTCTGTGTGGTGTCGCATGCTGTCGGCGCAGGATCGGCTTGTGGTGTCGGGCAGGACGCCCAAGGGCGTGGACGCGTCGCTGGGTCCGTTCTGGGCCCCGGCCCTGTACATGCACCGCCAAAATGTCGCGAATGGAGAGGCAGTGTGCGTGTGCGTGGCCCGCATGAACGAAACGTGCGCGTATGGCGGCGTGACAGCAACATTGGTGGGCGTGACCGCAGACGGCACGGGACTGCGTGTTTCTTTTGCAAAGTGCCAAGCCAATGGGTTGAAATTGACAGCGGTCGCGTCGCCGTCGTCGCCGATGAATGTGTCGGTGAGCGTGCTGAACACCGACGTGCGGTGTCCGCCCCGCGGCCCATTGAGTGTGCAGGTGGTGAAAGGCGGCCAGCTGGATGCGGCGTGCAAGGACATCACGATTACGGTCACCAAGGACAATTCCCCAGCGGAGATCTCGTACGCGGCAGTGTTTGTGTCGTCGGGCGTGTTTTTGTTGCCGCCAACAAACTTTACGGCTTCAACGTCAACCCAGACGACCAACCTGCGAACGTGCGGCAAGGACGCGGTGGACGTGGTGTTTATGGACGCCCATGGCGACGGGTACTGCTGCGAGTGGGGCCCGGGCAGCTTTTCCGTGTTTGTGAATGGAGTGCTGCTCCGGTCAGGGGGCAGGTTTGGGTTGAATGACACGGTGCGCGTGCCAGGCGTCCCTGTGTGGGTGCTGCCAGGCCCGATCCACCCAGGCCGGTCTGCCACGGCCTTTCAGGTTTTGCGTGCAGCGTTTTCATCAATAACCTCCATGGTGCTGGCGGTCGACTCGCTACCGTAAGTAGGTAGATCTTTGAGATTGTTGATCGTGGATCGTTGATCGTTCAATCCTTTGATCGTTCAATCCTTTCATCGTTCGCACAGGCACATCAACACGACTGTGAAGCTGATGCTGGCAGAGAAGGATCTGGTGCCGGAGGACAAGGATCTGTAGCCGACGCTGACGTCAACGTCCCTAGTCGCACTCGCCTTGCCCGTCGCTTCTCTTCGATTCTCTGCTTCCGGTTTCCGGTCAATGGTTGCGTTGAGCTTTGAATGCAGACTTCACAGGGGCCGCTCAAAATAGCACCCACACGCTCTCGCTGCATCCTTATCTTAAATGTGAGACTAAACTCCAGGAACATTCTTAGTAGAATTTTATTTCGATTACTCCTCTTCTGAGGTCGAGGCGGTCCGGGCGGTTCGACGATACCCGTACGAAGTTGTTGAAAACACTCTGCTTCGGCTCCGCTCTGCTCCGCTCGGCTCCGCTCTGCTCCGCTCTGCTCCGCTCTGCGCGACGCCACGGAGCTGCCTGACGCTGACGCTCCCGTGATCGTTAAACGCAATCGTAATCGTCATCGCTGTGCTCGTCATCGCTGTGCTCATTATGCTTTGCTGCTTCAAAATCACGTACCGTAGCGGGACGAGGGCTGCGGCTGCTGCACCCTACCAGCTTCGCGTAGTCAGCAGACGTGGGCAGCCGCCAAGGTGACCTTTTATCAAGGAAAACAAAAATCAGGTTCTCATTCAAAGAATCGAGCGAAAGCAAAACGGACGAAGCGGCGACACTCACAACTCGTCCGGTGCTGGCGCCGACGCTGCCGACGCTGCCGACGCTGCCGACGTTGCCGACGTTGCCGACGCTGCTGACGCTGCCGACGCTGCTAAACTTTTTGAAAAGCTGATCAGTTCCGGGACATCCCTATGGTATCCCATGTCTGCTGCACCACCTGCACCGTCACTGGTCGATTGCGACGACTATCTTGAGCGCGTGTGCGAGTTCCTCCATGCAATGCGGGACGCCGACGCCGACGCCGACGCCGCATGCGATGCGAGTCGCAACTTGCATTGCATCCAAGCGCTGCACGCAGAGTTGTCCGGGGGAACATGGACGTGGACCCTTACCAGCAGCGGAAAAAGAAAAGCGGCAAGATTGGCGGGTTTGGCTAGAGATGCAGCATACATTTTTTTGTCGTAGTTGCAATCTGCAGGGGGCAATCAATGCAAAGTGCACTGGAAAAGATTCAAAGACGCAAATGGAAAAGTTTCAGAACTAACTACCGCCATCGCGACGCCGCAAATTTCCGCGCATCATGCGGCAGCAATCCGTCCGTCCACCACAGCACCCAAAGACTTGGAGAAGCTGACAAGAGACGGCAGGTCCGAATCGTTGCCCAGCTTCATGGCCCGACACGCCAAGTCGCAGGCCTTCGTCTTGTTGCTCTTGTTCAACCCCCACGTGTCAACCTGTGACCATCCGGCACACTGCGTGTGCGACAGCTCTGCGTGGAAGCCCTTGACGCGGCTTAAACTTGCGGACCCCTGCTCGCGGTCGCTGCCATGAGGCCAAGCGATGACGATGCTCAGAAAGTTGTCCACTTGTTCCAGAAAGCCTGCTGCAGCTGTTTGCAACGGTCCTTGGTCCGCGTCGACAAGATACGCCTGCAGCAACGTGTCCCACTTTGCATGCAGTGCTGCATGCTCGTCTGCAGTCGTCATCGAGTGCCGAGTGCCGAGTGCCAGATGGAGTGTGGTGCTGTGTCATCCACGCCTCTTCGAAGAACATTCTGCCAAGGCCGAGCAACATTCTGGGAAAGCTGTGCTCGCGTTGTACCTTCACAAAACACCTCAGCTGTGGATAGCAATGGACACCAAGGGCACCGCCACAACCACAACCAGCCGCATTGGAGCAATGACAGTTCTATGTGCCCCTTTGAGGTAAGAGTGGCATGGGGTCGTGGGGCGTGGGGCGTGCCTTGGACCCTTTCCACGAACCTTTTTTTGGTATGCAGGAAGGGAGCTGCTGCGCAAGCTGTCGCAGACAGTGTGGTCGCCTTCTACACCAAGCACGGTGACGACCTGGAGTACGATGACTGTGAAGACCTGTCCGAGGCTCTGGCTCTGGCGCGGTCCTTTTTGCAGTCCAATGCTCATGCCGAAGACTTGAATGAGGACCGAGCCCAATTTTTGTCGCGACTGCAGCAATTTGTCATGTCCGTGGGGACAGAGGATGCACGCTTGAGCTCTTCTGGCCTGTCGGGTCATTGCTTGTGGCCGCCAGCTGAAGCCGAAGACTATGTGTACAACGGCAGCGCGAATCCTCTTGGCGTTCACGAGATGAATGCCACTCTGAAAGAGAAGAAGTGCTTACCCCGGTGCAAACTGGAGTACACTTGGTCGACAGTTGAAATGGTTGACCGACCTGCACCGTTAAGCAGGATAACAGCAGTCAAGTACGTTGTGGTTCCGTACACGACGGTAGCTGTGGGAACCTGGCCCATGACAGCCTGCTACCAGCTGCATCGGCTGGACTTGTGTTTGTTTGCTTTGCGGGCGGCGCATGACCCAAATGTAGCGTTTCTGGACGCCCGTCACCGGACTGCCATGAAAAAATGGCTGCTCGACGCGGGATGGGTGGTTGATGGGAGCCGCGGCGATGGAACCTTGCCTTTTGCCTTGAAAGCGACGTGGGCTTGGTCTTTTGTGTTTGGCTGTTAACCCATTTGTCGACTTTAGGGTAAATTATCAAGCGTGGAGTGACGTGTCAACGACGACCGAAAGCGCAGTCGATGTTTTACCCTGAAAAATATATTCTCGCGTTTTTCAATCGCATCGGCGGTGCAAAATGATCGAGTCGGCCTATGTACTATGATTTTTTCCCCACGTGAACACTTAAAGTGTCGCTGGAGGCTCTGCTGGCAGAAACTCCGCCAGAAGCCGTGCGTCAGCCTGAGCGTGAGCATGAACCCCTGCCTCCCGCAGGCACTCTTTTATTTTTCGGCCCAGCAAAGTGTTGTACATGTTGTTGATCATGAGTCGAATCCGTCGACGTCGAGCGTCTGTGTCAAACGGGCTTGACTCGACGTTCCACTTGGAGCCGTGTTCAACCACACTCACGACAAGGGCAACTGTGTGGCGACAAAGGTTGGAAATCCTGGAGTTGCACTCGGGACACTGCCCTGCAAAGGGTCCAAACTTGGAGATCCTGGCGTACAAGTCTCCAACAGTGACAGTCACGCGCTGTCGAAGGCTCTTGGCGTCAGCGTCGGTCATTGTTGATTGTGTCTGTGTTATGTCATCATGAACAACGCGTCGCGTCGCGTCGCGTCGCGTCGCGTCGCGTCG
>Ga0164294_10004463_pt1 | contig 12196 bp, 5 predicted proteins | sample GEODES005metaG_FD_111479 | JGI IMG/M metagenome (GOLD analysis project Ga0164294, IMG submission 111479) | Oligotrophic lake water microbial communities from Sparkling Lake, Wisconsin, USA - GEODES005 metaG | ecosystem: Environmental > Aquatic > Freshwater > Lake | place: USA: Sparkling Lake... | reverse complement strand
GGTCCAGCTACCAGCACGGTCGCGAATGCGATGCGTGTGTTTTAAAATTGATTTAAAAACAAAATAAAATATTATGCAGGTAGCCCGAAAACCGCTACCGCGTACCGGCGCAGGTCGATTCGCGCAATTGCCGCGATTCCATTCCGCATCGGCCATCGCGCGGATCGCAACACGGGGGACGGCCCCACCGGGGACGTCAGCCAGTTCGCACCTGGTCGGACGCACTCACAATCAAAATGTGAGGACAAACAATACAACGACGTCTTCGTATACTCGACGTCACTACAGCTCTCTCAACGGTCACAAGAGCTCGACATCATCATCTTGCTCTTGAAGCGCGCGCACCTTGGACGTCGGCCGTTGTCGGTCGTGCATCTCACTCTCGCCCAGCCCGGCGACATCCACCGAGTCGTACGGCAGCCCTCGCCAACTCGCCATCGCACACGCTACTGCGCCAAGGAGCATCGCGGCCGCCAGCGCGACGAGGTAGATCGCCGCGTACAGATAGCCCATGCACCCATGCAGCGTCGATCGATCGGACGTCGCCGCGTCGGCATCGTCACACACGTCGTCGGTCCCCAGACGGAGCGGCAAGCGCCCGTAGCTGGCGCCGCGGCGTAGGGGTGGGAGCACGCTGCGGCGTACGTCGGCCGTGAGCGCCATCTCATTCGGCCCCAAACAGTAGACGGACCATGCCGTCGGGTCCCGCGCCACCGCATCGTTCGCGGTCCAAAGTTCGTACGAGGCGGCCACAGCGGCCACGTCATCTTCGCGGAGCCGCTGAGCGCCGTGTCCGGCGCGCTCTCCGGAGCGCCCGTGGGCCGGTGGGCGGGCGAACGCTACCTCGAGCGTCGATGAGCTGTACCGTGCAAATGCCGTGTCGAGCCACTTGCCGCCGACGGAGCCGCCCCCTGTGAACAGCCGCCCCCCGACGCGCCCGTCACCCACGTTGGTGGCGGCCTCTGCCAAAGGGCTGGCGCCACGAGGGTTGGCAATACTGGTGATTATCAGGCGCTCTCCGGCGGCATCGAACAGGCGAACCTCGCCAAGCTGCAAGCAGTCGCAACAGCCGCCGCTGCAGCATGTCCAGAGAGCGCCCCCTTCGAGGAAGTCTCCGACGGTCGCCCTCTGATCGCGCAGGCAATCGGCAGTCCCTCGTGTGCGCGTAAACCGGAACTCACAAACCCCAAGAGAGGGGGGCGCTGGTGGCGGCGGCGAGGGCGAGGGTGGCGAGGGCGGCGAGGGCGGGCGCTTCACATTCGACGGCGGCGGCGGGAGTGGTGGCGTGGGCGGCGGCGGTGGTGGCGGCGGCGGTGAGCGCGGAGGCGCGGGCGCCCTCGGTGGCAGCGCCGGCCCTCCATCGCATCGCAAGCGCGCATCTTCGGCATGAGTGCAGTCCTCCACACCCCAGCCGGCGAACGGGCAGTGCTCCAGGCGCGCCTCGGTGCCCTCGCACATCAGCGCGTCCATCCACACCCGAGAGCTTCGGCGCGTAGCTGCTGCCAGCTCCTGAGGGCTATCTGTCGCCGCGTGCACTGCTGACAGCGAGTGTGCGCCGCGCCATCCTAGCTGGCGACATGCGACGCGCGCCTCCGCCAAGCCAAAGCGGTCGTCGCAGACGGTGCCCCACTCGCCCGCGTGGAAGATCTCGAGCCGCCCCTCCGCGGTGCTCCCGCCGTCACTCAGTCGCAGGTCGCCCTCGGCCGCAGGCGGTGGTGGCGCGGAAGGCGGGAGGAGCGGTTTAGTTGGCGGCGAGGGCGGCGCGGGCCGGTAAAGGGCGAAAACACCGTAGCTCGCTCCACGGGTTTCCGGCACACTGATGCCGGTCTGGTGGTCGATCAGCTCGATCCGGATCCCATCGGCCTCGCTCGCATCGCTCGTCCAGCACCGTACTGACCACGACGTCGGGTCCCGCCACGCGGCGTCGTTCGCACTCACGAGCTCGTATGAGCGAACGGGATCGTCAGTGTCGAGCTCGAGCTCGAGGACCGAGGAGCCGGCGCGCCCGGGAGAGAAACCCTCGCGAAAGCCCAAGTCGACCCACTTGGTCTCCAAGCTGCCGTCCACGACCATGCTGGGGCCTTGCGATGGCGGCGAGCGGCCGGCAGGGTTGGCAATGGAGGTAACGTTGAGGGGTATCATGCCGGAACCGGTGCAACCGCCTCGTCGTCCGCACGCGGATCTGCCGTAGAGCCGGACTTCAGCCAGCTGGAGACATTTGCAGCAGCCAAACGAGCACTCTTCGTTGTCCTCGCGCACTTCCGTGAATGTAAACAGACACTTTTGGGCCGGCTCTATATTGCGAGGGATAATGCGCTCGGCCAGCTGGCGGCGGACGAAATGAGAGCATGACTCTGAGCATGTGGCGGCTGCTAGCGCTGTGACCCACAGCGCTGCTACAGCGGCGGCACAAGCAGCACAGATCACGGAAGCGAGCACGACCGGCCGATTCGCCATGTCGGTGTCGGCACCCTTTCACAGGACAAGTTCCGTCAAGCCACAAGGCGGTACCGGTACGTTTCCCGTCACGTTTCTCAGCGTCACACACTCTCGGAGCATGAATGTTCCGTGTAAACACTTTGCGGCTGCAAGCACATGTGACGAACCTCGATCTAACGTCAAAAAGGGCACAAATGTCCCAGATTACGACCCGTCCACTCGTCCGTCTCATTTCGTCGATCTCAGGGCATCATGGCGGACTTCGACTGGTGGCCGCGTGCACGCCTGCAGACTCTCGCAGCAAAGCTTCGATCGAAGCCATTGCCGCCCGTCAGTAATCTCGCGTTTTGGCGCGAGGTGTCCGCAGCTTGCCAAGGGCTTACCGATGACGAAGACGGGCTCAAGGAGCTCGCACAAGATGTCCACAGTGAGGTAGCAGCCTGGAACGAGTGCGTGGAGATTGACGACAGTGCTGTAATCGCGGGCGATCTTAGCCTGGCCGAATCGCGCGTCATGCTCATGATGAAGGGCGTGAAGGGCATTGTGTACGCCGCATCGCATCAGATGGACCCGCTCTGGAAGGATGATGGCATCCAATACCACACCTTATACGTCTCCATCGCGAACACGCAGGGACAGGCGCTCGCCAAGCAGCTCGAGAGCACTTGCGCCTTCCTTAGAAAGCACAAGCCGTGCCTCGTCTGCTCATCGTGCCCAAAGCTCCGCGCCACCATCATGGCGGCCGCAATCATCGATGACGGCAGAGTCGTCGACGGAGTGGCGCTCCCCAGGCTCACTGACGTCCAGGCGGCCCTCGACATGCTGAGCCGGAGCGGCTTGGGCGAGGCGAAGGACCTGATCGGCTCGTCCGAGTGGGATGCACTTGAGGCATTCGCTGAGATGCATGACGAGCATCCTCAGAATCCGCGGCGCCTGCTCAGCGTGCAAAAGTCTCCGGTCATGGCCGGCAAGCGGGGCGATGTCGAAGCCCTGATCTCGCCCAAGTCGAAGCGGAACAGGCTGGAGGCGGACGAAGACCTGGACGGATGTGAGCCGAGCTCTTCGGGGCTTACCCCCACGATTCGCAAATCGTCCTTGGGCGACCCGACTCTGATCATCGAGCATGGTCACGTCCGTTCCCGGCGCTGGGAGCGGCTGAGCGAGGAGACCTTCTGAGACGCCTCGACTGAGAGCGTGTTCAGCACGCGTGGGCTGCAAAGAGGCTCACGCGGGCTTGACGGTGGCCAAGACGGCGATGATCGCATGGGAAACACAGTTTAGGTGGCATGAGTCGGCAAGGCACGCATAAGTGTGCTGTACTCTCGCCCCCAGAGACAGGGCGAGCAGTGAGGAGCAGTGAGGAGGAGAAGCGGGTGAACTGGAGAGAAAGCTGAAAGGCGCAACCGTAACGTCCGTGTAGCGAGTACTCAGTACTTTCGTGGACGGGGGGCACCGGAGCCGTACTTACGGTAGAGACGGTGGTGAAGAGAGCGCGGTACCACGGGTTCAGCGCCGCGCGCGCGATATACGATTTACTGACGAAACCTACGGTTCTGTAAGGGTGCTGTGTGCGGACTTCTATGTTGATGTTTGCCGGGTTCAATGACGACGTCCAATGTGCTGAGGCGCCTCTACCGATTCTGCGGTTCAGATTGGACGCGAACGAAGGGCTTTCTTAGGCACCGCCTGACGAACAAGCTGCGCTGGACTTTCAAGCTGTGGTATCTCGTCGACGTACGCACCGTTCTCGTCACAGGGATGGTGCAGGCTGCTATCATCTGCATAGGCTGCTATCTTGGTGTACGCGAAGTGCAGAAAGATGCCTTCGATTATCCGAGGATGCAGCTCATCGGTCAGGCCGTGTACCGCTTCGGCATCTTGCTCATCTGCTGCTTCGGCGAGCACTACTTTGCACGCCGAGCCATGCGCAACGAGAACCATGCCGATCTGATTGCGGTCGGGCTGCTGTCCGTGCTCCTCGGCGGCGCAATGCTGGCAGAGTCGCTTGCGCCGCGCCATGCGACCACCATCCACCCGCCGCTGTGGGTGGGAGTGGGCTGCGCTCTCATCTCCGGCCTGCTCCTCTTCGTGTCTGCGAGCATGTACCGCCGGTTGGGCTGGCGGCAGCTGATGCGTTTCGGCTCCGCGCCCGCGAAGCGCGTGATGTACGTGCGCCTGAAGCAGCACGAGACGTTGGTCACGCTCGACCTGCTCTGCATGATGGCTCTCGGGCTAGCGACGGTTCGTACGATCCTGTTCGCGCTCGACGAGGAACGATCTGGCGCGTGGCAGTTGTACGTCTCGTGTGCGGCGTGGGTGCTCGGTGCGGCCTCGGACCTGTATCTCAAATGGCTCTCTGTGCACGAGAAGAAGGTGCGCACACTTGTGTGCGCCATCCTCGGCTGCCTGCCGCGCGGCTGGTTCCTCTACCTCTCTGTGTTGGTCTTCGCCGGCAACCCCACAGATCCCATCGCAGGGGCGCCGTCACGGGCGCCCTCGCCCTCGCCGGTGGTCACGAGCTCGAATGCGAGCTCGACGGTGGAGATCGATGAGATGATGAGCTCGAATACGAGCTCGACGGTGGAGATTGATGAGATGATGGCGGCCTCGCAGCTGGCCTTGGCGATCGTCTCGGCTTGCGTACGCCTCGCCGTCACCCTCTCGTCCTTCGTCGTCGCCCTCTTCGTGTACGGGCACGGCGTGAGTCTCTTTGGCGACGAGAAGAACTTTCTCCATCGTGTCGCGTCGATCCAAAGTGGCTTGGTGGCGCCGGAGCAGTCCGCCGACGCCGATGGCCTACCCTCCCGCTGGCGCACGCTGCCGGAGGAGGCGCGCAAGGCCATAGAGTGCGTCGTGCGTGGCAAGGTGCTCGACGTCGCGGTGTTTGAATCCGACGAGACGATGGACGACGGCGCGGACGCGAGCGCCGAGACGAGCGCCGAGGCGACTGCCGACGCGGCGACGAGCAGCGGAATGAGCGCAGCGGCACGCGCCTTTGTGCAGTACTCACCGGAGCTCGAGACGCTCCGATGGTCGTGGACGGATTACATTGGCGTCGACCAAGTGGTTGATGTGCGCATCAAGCTGCGTGATGGACAGGGAGACGGCGAGACGGGGCCCAAGACGGCGACGGGGCAGCGCGGCTCCATGCACGACTTAGTCAGCGCCGTCTCGCCCGCCAAGGTGGCGGCCGCCGCGACGGCCGCGCTCGGGCGCAAGTGGTGGGCGAGGGAACACGTGGCACGCGACCAGACGCCGAATGGAGAGTCGCCAGAGGGACTGGAGATGGGCTTCGAGCAGACAGTGCAGACGATGCAGGCCCTCGGATTGCCTCCGCCGCGGCTCGAGGAGGGCGTGCTGGGAGCGCGAGCCGACGGCCTAAGGCAGCAGTACGCTCTCAAGCGGATGGTCAGGATCGCGTCCGCCCAGATGAGCCAGCGCCCCGTCGTGCTTCAGATCGTATGCCATTCGAGCCTGCGAGGGCAGCGGCATACCGCCAAAGGCGGCGCGCTCAGGCTTCAGACGCTCTTCCTCGCGTCCAAGGACGCCGAGACCCTCTTTTACTGGTATGTGGGGCTGCGCCTGCTTGTGCTCGAGCACCGCGCTCACCGGCCGCCGCTCACGAGCGCACAAGTCCATTGGGTGCGCAACGTCTTCGACGCGCTCGATCGCAACTGCCACGGGTTCGTCAATCGCGCCAGCGTGCCACGACTGCTCGCGGCCGCGAATACCTCGGCGAGCGTGCCAATACCCAAGGGCCTCATGCATCTGAGCTTGCCGTTTGTGCAACGACTGCTTGCCAACGTAGGCACAGCCCCCAAAGCAACCACATCTCCCCAGATTGGCACTGATGACCTCGGATTGGCACCGATGACCTCTGAGTAATTCCATCATCAGGTCCTCACGGCCAAGAGCTCACCGCTCACGGCGCTCTTCGAGCGGTACGCCTCATGTCCCGAGGGGATGAGCAAGGAGGACTGGCTGCGCTTCTGTCGCGAGCAGCAGCATGACGAGGATACCCTCAGCTGCGAGGCTGCGTTTGAGGACGTGCTGGACGCCTCAGAGCCAGCACCGCTCTCAAGGCCTCCCACGCAGCACGTCCTCATGGACGTACCATTTGCTTGGTCCGACGTCTTCCCCGACGACGACGGTTGCAGCTCACAACAGCTCTCACCTCGCTGCTCAGAACGAGGCATTCCAGTCTCCCCTGACTCCAGTCGCTGCTCAGAACGAGACGCAGACAGCAGCAGCCCGGCACGACGCTCGGCGCGAGTTTCCGCACGATCCTCGGCACGACTCTCAGGGCGCTTCTCGGCACCCGACGCTACCCGTCCACTAGCACCCCGTAGGCCCCGAGCCCCTGACCCCTCCCCTCAGCTGACGGCCGTGCTGCGCGCGCGGTACCTCACGCCTCTCCATTTCCACACGCTCATGCTCGACCCGCATTCGAATGGTCCAGTCGCTCGCGAGCTCGCCCGAGCGGAGGAGGCCGAGCTCGACCAGCCTCTCGCGCACTACTTCGTCGCCGCGAGCCACAACACGTATCTGATGGACCAGGATCAGCTCGCTGGCACCTCCTGTGTGGACATGTACCGCCGCGTCCTTCTCGCTGGATGCCGAAGTGTCGAACTTGATGTGTGGGATGGGGAGGAGGGCGAGCCGATCGTCACGCACGGGCGCACCCTTTGTACGAAGATCAAGTTCGAAGCATGCGTGAAGGCGATCGCGGAGGCCGCTTTCGTCAACAACCCGTACCCGGTCTCGCTCTCTCTCGAGATACGGTGCTCGCGCCGTCAGCAGTCGCGTGTTGCCGCTATCCTGCGCACACACCTCGGAGATGCACTGCTGCTGCCGGACGACGTACCGGCACACTGCTCACCAAAGTCGCTACAACGGCGCATTCTCATTAAGGGCAAGGCGGCAGCGAGGCACTTGCCTCTGAGGGAGATTGACGAGATGGACGAGACCGGTGGCGAGAGAGCTGCCAGGCCGGATGCCGCGCGCACCGCGAATGCGCGCGCGCGCCTCAAGCTCCACCGGTGTGGCGCCGAGCCCCCCAGGACTGCGGTGGATATCTCGCCGCCGAGGGACGCGCGGCAAGAGGGCGGCGTCAAGCTCGACCCGGCGACGGGCAAGTTCACGATGGACAATGTGCCTCCGGAGATGCGGGCGGTGCTCGAGGAGATTGAGAGCTCGAGGAGATCGAGAGCTCCCGAGATGCGGGCGGTGCTCGAGGAGATGGAGAAGACCACATCCGCCAAGGAAGTGGGCAGCAGTAGCGCTGGCGACGGCAGCGACGGCGAGGTCGTCGTCGGCGGCGGAGTTGAAGGCGGCGGCGGCGGAAGAAGCGGCGGCGGCGGAGGAAGCGGCGGCGGAGGAAGCGGCGGCGGAGGTGCCCCCGAGAGGCGAGTCACATTCGAATGCGTCACATTCGAGGTCAAGGGAGCGGAGGTGGGCGGGGCCCGTGAGCCGATTGCGACGAGCAGCAGCTCTGACGACATTCCGATCGCGGCTGACTCGTCGGAGGTGCATCTGAATGCCGTACCTGCGCTCACGTCCACCGAATCCATCGAGCTGGTCGGTCTTGCGAGCTCCGCTATCGACGCCGTCGACAATGAGACCGACATCGATGCCGAGAGCGACGATGAAGACGAAGCCAAGCGGCTGGTGCGTGCCGTGCGTTTCAGCCGCTCACTCGACGAGCCGCTCGACGAGCCGCCTGCCCAACCGCCGCGCTTAGTTCAACTCTTCATCGACCGTCTGCGTCACGTCGACGTGGAGACGGCAACGGCCGAGGCGCTGCTGCTTGGCGATGAGCGCGAAGAGAACGTGGCCGAGAGGTCCAGCACAAGGGGCATCCCCAAAACGGCCGAGAGGTCCAGCTCAAGGGGCATCCCAACGAGCCTGACCGGCACGCCGAAGAGCCTGACCGGTAGCTCGAGGAGCCTGACCTCGGGGAGCCTCCCCTCACGGAGCACGACGACGACGACCACGTGGAGCACGGACAATGACGACGACGACGTGGAGGAAGATCCCGAGGTGCTTCGGGGCTCCGCTCTAACGCGATGGCTCGCTCGCCACGTGATGCGCTGGCGCCGCCCAGTGAGCCTCGAGCCTCCCGCGGTCGAGCCTCACCTGAGCTGGCAAGAGTCCTTCACGGGCGCTGGCATGCTGAGCCGCGGCAGCGCCCTCGGGAGCTCCTTCGCGAGCTCGTTCTCGAGCTCAGGCAAGTCGGGTAAGGGTCTCAAGAGCAGGAGGACCCATGAGGCTGCCGACGAGGCTCTCGTGAGGGTCATTGCGATGCCAAGTCGGCCACGCGAGGAATTCCTTTCGCCCCTGAGTGTGAGCTTCGGGCGCCTCTCGATCGTCTCTTTCTCGGAAGGTCGACTCCTTGCGCATCTCAACGGCAAGGAGCGCTCTGGCGAGGGCGAGCGCGACTCGATGGCCTTCTTTCAGCGACGCACCGTCCAGCGGCTCGCCCGCGTCTTCCCGAGCGCGTCTCGTGTCGCGTCGTCCAACATGGATCCGCTCCTGAGCTGGCGTGCGGGGGTGCAGCTGGTTGCGCTCAACCTGCAGACGGTCGACTTGCCCACGCAGCTCCACTACGCCCTGTTTGAGCGCGGCGGCGGCTTTGGCTACGTCCTCAAGCCGGCAGAGATGCGCGAACCTCATCATGTCCCTTCAGATGCCGAGAATGCAACGACGGCGGATGGCAAGGCGGAGGATGCACCGACAGCCAACGCCAAGAGCTGGCGCGAGTCGGCCGGCCGCGACAGTGCGCCCGATGGCTACATCTCCGGAGATCTGACGCGCGGCATGGCCGTTCGCCTGCGCGGCGGTCCCAAGACTACGGAGGAGCACGCAGCCGAGGCGTCCCCCAGATTGATGAGATTAACGAGATTGACGGAGCACGCTACCGAGGAGCCCCCCAGGACTGCGGTGGATATCTCGCCGCCGAGGGACGCGCGGCAAGAGGGCGGCGTCAAGCTCGACCCGGCGACGGGCAAGTTCACGATGGACAATGTGCGTGCCGAGAGGCGGGCGGTGCTCGAGGAGATTGAGAGCTCGAGGAGATCGAGAGCTCCCGAGATGCGGGCGGTGCTCGAGAAGATGGAGAGGACCACATCCGCCAAGGAAGCGTGCGCGCGCTCCACCGGTGACAGCCTGAATAGCGTGGGTGGCAGTTGTCGGATCGGCCTTTGTGCAGATCATCTTGTCGACGGGCTGCCTCTACCGGCCGCCGAGTTGCCGTTGGTCGAACAACGCACGAGCAGGCGAGCTCGGGTGCGCCCGCCGCCGCCCGTGCCCATGCCGGAGCTGCCGGTACTCTGGCCACCTCCACGGACGACGGTGCGACGTGCCTCAATCCGAGTGCTCGCTCTGTACCATCTGCCTACGAGGCGCGAGGCGCGGCCGCAGTTACAGGGCGGCGCGCACTCGGCGTCCTTACGGTGCGTGCCAGAGCTGAACGGCCCGTGTTCGCCGCCCGAGGCAGGCGCCACGCCGAGCAGCCCGAGTGTGAGCATCTCTCTGCATGCGATCGGTGGATTCTGCCGGGTCTCTCAGAACAACCCACCTACCGAGGACGCGGGCACTGCCTTCTCGACCTCGGCCGCGATCGCTAACGGACTCAATCCCGTCTTCCACGAGTTAGTTCACTGCTTGGCCGCCGAGCCGAACGAGACCGTGCTCAAGCTTGGCATTGTGGACGCGGACGTTGAGGTGGCCTTCGCCACCGTAGTGCTCGGGTTGCTGCGCCCGGGCTACCGTAGCGTACAGCTGCGCTCGAGGCACGGTATGCGCATTTGGGAGATGCTCCTCGAGCCCTGCATGCAAGTGCTCACCACATCGCCCTTTCCCCACAGGTACGCGCATCCGGCTGTGCTCGCTGCTCGTGCACATCGAGCTCGCCAACGAGCTCAGCCCCATCACGAGCCAGCGCGATCTGATGCTGGAGATGCGCCGGCAGCAGCTCGTGATCAGCGAGCAGGAAAAGGTGATTCGCGACCAGCGCGAGCGCATCCAGCAGCTCGAAGCGCAAGAACGCCAGTGCCTGGCTTCCTTCGAAAGCAGCAGCAGCAGCAGCAGCAGCAGCAGGATCGAGCTCGACGCGACGATCGATGATGGCCAGGTGCAACTCAAGGTTCTGTTGCGGCCCGCCATCTGCGAGGAGTAGGTGTATCTTTAGGTTATGCCATTACGCTCGTTTTATGCGCGGGCACAATCCCTTAGCCTTACAAGTTACAACCTGTGCGATTTTAGGCGAATTCACGCGCATGTTCGACGGTCGTGCGGGGCACGCCGTGCTAACTGCTCTCGTGGAGAATAGGCTGGGTAAGGGTTTGTTTTGCACACTCCACCGGCCGTTTAATCTAAATCTTAATGGACTCGGCTAATGGACTAAAGCTCGCTACAGCTGTAAATGATTCGGACTGTGGTGTCGAGTTCGGAGACCTCGATGCATCGCAGACAGTCACCCTAGTTCGGTTGCAGTTGCGAGTTGCAGTCGCCGCCTCTGCGCCACATCGAGCCACCGCTTGAAAATCGCTCCGGAGCGCTTCCAATCGTCTGCGCAGAGCGTCACGCGCTCCGCAAAGCATCTCGTGGCCACACGGATGGCCTCTGTGACCTCGGCGCTCGTCGCTCTGTCGAAGCGGTCGCGGAAGGACGAGCGTAGGCTCACGAAGACGTCCCAATCATGCCCACTCATGATGACGGCATGGGTGAGGAGCCTGATTGGGACGGTCATTGGGACGGGCAGCGCAAGACCATCCGCGCTTGTCGCCGGTTCACACCGCGCTTCCGCACTCGTCACCGCAACACCGGGCGTTTGGACTACGTACGGTCGCCACGGCCTCCGGGCGGCCTTCCGTGCGGCTCGGCGTATGGTTGGGCCCTCGGCCTGAGCCGCCTCGTGCACCATGGCAATCAGCCTCTCCATTTCGGCCGCCCCAAATCGACTGAGCTGGCTGCTGAACGCACGCCGCGTCGCCGGCAGAGTGCCGTCGTCCGTTTCGGAGGTACAGGTACTACCTGAGGCGGTGCATTTGGCTCGCGCCGTGGGGCCGTCGACGGCGAGAGCCACCACATCAAACTCCATGAGCGTCGCTGAACGCCCGAGGATCGTGAAGCCACGTGGCATGGCCTCGAGCAGGGACTGCAGGACCACGCCGTGCGAGACTGCCCCATGCCTCGCAGAGCCGTGCACAGAGAAGAGAGGCAGCTCGCTCAGCGTCAGGGGCGCCCAGTTCGCAGCCTTGTGTGCCGCCGCTAGCCGCGCGGCACTGCACCCATCCACGAGCTTCTCGCCGAGGAGAAGCAGCATAGGCGAGCCCGAGGAGGGGGCGAGTAAGCTGTGAATCGCCTTGAGACACCCGAGAGCCCCCGTACAAACGTATGCGAGAGCGGCTTGCTCCTCTTCGTCCGCAGTCTCGCCCGCAGTCTCGGCGGCGGCGTCGGCCTCTGCTGCACTCACCAGTCGTGCAGCAAGCTCGGCCTCCTCCTGCCATTTGAAGTAGCCGCCGAGATCCGACGCGAGGATCGAGGCTCGGCTTGCCCCCAGGCCTTCCCGGACGGAGGACGAGTTGCCTAATGTGGACTTTCCTGATATGGGCTGGTACATGAAGGTTTCGTCGCTGGGTTGTGGAATGAGAGCGTCGACACCGGTACAAGCGCCATGCCGGAGGCGGACGCGCAGCAGGTCGATGGGGAGGGAGTCGAAGACGTAGTTGGCGAGCACCACGAGTGGGCGACGCAG
>Ga0164294_10004461_pt1 | contig 12206 bp, 13 predicted proteins | sample GEODES005metaG_FD_111479 | JGI IMG/M metagenome (GOLD analysis project Ga0164294, IMG submission 111479) | Oligotrophic lake water microbial communities from Sparkling Lake, Wisconsin, USA - GEODES005 metaG | ecosystem: Environmental > Aquatic > Freshwater > Lake | place: USA: Sparkling Lake... | reverse complement strand
GATCCGGGCACCCTTGCGGCGACGCACCTGCACGTTGACGCCCGCCATGCGGAGCACGTCGAGAAAGCGTTCCTGGGAGCCCGGCGTCGGCTCCCGCCAGGGCAGGCCGGCGACGGCGTTGTAGGGGATCACGTTCACCAGCGCCGCCCGCCGACCGAGCAGGCGGACCAATCGCTTGGCGTCCTCGGGCGAGTCGTTCACGCTACCCAAGAGCACGTATTCAAACGTCAGTCGGCGGCCCGACGCCTCCCAGTAGCGGTCTGCGGCCGCCATCACCTCGGCCAATCCGATCGACTTGTTCACCGGGACGAGCTTTGTCCGGAGCCCATCCTCGGCGGCATGCAACGACACAGCCAAGTGGTAGCCCGGGTTTTCCTCGGTCAAGCGGTCGATGGCCTTGGGCAGACCCACCGTCGAGACGGTAATCCGTCGCTGCGAGATGCCGAAGCCCTCGGGATCCTGTGCGGTGGCCAGGGCCGGCAGGAGCCGGTCGAGGTTGGCCAGCGGCTCACCCATCCCCATCACCACGATGTGGCTGAGTCGTTCGTCGGCGGGCAGGAGCAGTTGGAGTCGCAGCAGCTGCTCCAGGATCTCGCCGGTAGTCAGGTTGCGGATCACGCCGTCGAGGCCGCTGGCGCAGAACACGCAGCCCATGGCGCAGCCCACCTGGGAGCTGATGCAGACGGTGCGACGGTCGCCATCACGCAAGAGCACGCACTCGATCCGCTGGCGGTCGTGGAGTTCGAGCAAAAGCTTCTCGGTGCCGTCGTCAGCCTGGGAGTGTTTGGCGATTGACGTGGTCCAGATCCGGAAATCAGCCTCCAGCCGGGTCCGCAGGTCCTTCGAGAGGTCGGTCATGTCGGCAAATGACGCCGCCCGCCGGCCGAACAGCCAGCGGCGGATCGCCTTGGCCCGCCAGGCCGGCTGCTGCTGATGCTGGAGCCAGTCGGCGAGTGTGCCGTCCGCCTCCAGAATATGGGGCAGGCCCAGAGCGGGGGCGGGCGCAGGGTTTTCCAAGTGGCTGGCGTCACCGGAATCGGCGGGGTAGATTTCAGGTGTCATTCGAACCATCATACGCAGACATCCCGGACGACGCAGGAATACCCGCAGTATCATGAGCGACAAGAACTTCGAAGAACGGACGCAGTGGGTCTACGACGAACAGGCCTTTCCGGTCTGGAACGCCTCGTTCGATAAGGCAGACCGCACCGAGATGATCCAGGAAGACCTCTGGGCCGGCCGCAGCATCTCGATTCTGTTGGCTATCTTGGTCGCCACGGGCCTGATTCTGTCGCTGGCAACCGTCGCGTTCGTGCTCAACTGGCGCTGATCGCCAGCGATCAGCGGGCCGCCGGGACGCCGCCAGGCACCATCCGCCGGGGCACGCCGACCATAGGCCGCCGACGTTGACCCCTCCCCCATCAGGGAGTTACGATCCGGTGAGGAGATTGTGTGGGGGGTGAGTTCACCAAAAGGCCGGACGTGCGGCCAGTCATCCAGCGGCGTGTTGCATGTTGATGCGATCAGGGCTCACAACGGCAGTGGGGCGGGGAAGGGCACCCGTGTCGGTCCGCGCCCCCGCCAAGTTGAATCTCACGCTGGCCGTGCTGGCAAGGCGGGCCGACGGCTTCCATGAGATCGAGTCGCTGATGGTGCCTGTCACGCTCCATGACACGCTGCATGTGCAGATATCCGACATGCCGGGCATCAGGCTCCGCGTGCGGTTTGGCGGGCGTCTCATTACGGCTGCCGGGTCGCCCCTGGCCCACGACGTGCCGAGTGATGCCACGAATCTCGTGGTGCGTGCCGCGCAGGCTCTGGCCGTCGAGGCGGGGCTCGCGGAGTCGCTCACAGCGGCCTGTGTTCCCGGGCTCGATATCGACCTCGTGAAACGCATTCCCTCCGGCTCGGGGCTGGGTGGTGGATCGAGCGACGCGGCGGCCGTGCTCGTGGCAGCGGCCAGAGCCTGGGGGCTCGACGTTCCTTCCGACCGGCTGGCCGCGATCGGCGCCCGGATCGGCAGCGATGTGCCAGTGTTCTTCGCCGGCGGCGCCGCGATCGCGGGCGGTCGTGGTGAGCGGATCGAGCCGGTGGCGGGCATTCCTCCGCTTCATGCCGTGATCGCCCGGCCAACTGCCGGACTGTCGACGGCGGCGGTCTATGCACAGTGCACGCCGGATGCCGCCCGCCGTGGCGTGGCGCGGCAGGTGGCGACTGCCCTGGCAGCAGGGCACGTCCGCACCGCCGAGCACCTCATGCACAACAGCCTGGAATTGCCCGCCCGCAGCATGTGTTCCGAGGTGGATCGGCTGTTGGAGGCGTTCGCCCGCGCGGGCGCGGCCCACCCGATGCTCACGGGCAGCGGCAGCGCCTGCTTTGCCCTGGTGCGTTCAAGCCTGGAGGCGCGGCGGGTCGCGGCACGGCTGGATATGGCGGGCTGGCCGGGTGTCTTTTCAGTACGGCTGGTGCCTGGGGCCTAAGTGAGCCGCGGAGCGTGACCGCGGGCAAGAAGGCAGGGGGACGGACAGCGATGGATATCACCGAGGTTCGGATCAAACTCGTCGAGAACGCCGCGGAGCGGCTGCTCGCCTTCTGTGCCATCACGATCAATGCCGCCTTCGTGGTCCGGGATCTGAAGATCATTGGCGGTCCCAGTGGGCCGTTCGTGGCGATGCCCAGCCGGAAGCTCTGTGCGCACTGTCATGCGTGTGGCTACAAGAATCCATTCAAGGCCGCCTACTGCAATCAGTGCGGCACGAAACTGGCGGAGGGTCAGCCGCCACGGGACGGCGATGGACGCGTCCGCCTCTATGCCGACATCGCCCATCCGATCAACTCCGTCTGTCGGGAATTGATTCAAAACCGCGTGGTCCGCGAATACGAGGCGGAATTGGTCCGGGCCAGGGAGCCGGGATATGTCTCACGCTACGAGGGGATTGGCGACGAGGATCACCGGCCAGCACGGCGTTAGCATCCTCGTCGTGACGACGCGATGCTACTGCCGGACGAGCCGGTGGAAATCGGTCGTGAGCCGGGACGTGATCGGCCCGGGCGTGCCGGAGCCAATCTTGCGGCCGTCGATCTCGACGACCGGGATCACCTCCGCCGCCGTGCCCGTCAGGAAGCATTCGTCCGACGTGTAGAGGTCGTAGCGGGTGAGCGTCGTCTCGTTGCAGTCGATGCCGGCCGCGTGGGCCAGTTCCATGACCGCGTTGCGGGTGATGCCCTCGAGGATCCCGGCGTCTGGGGGCGGCGTGAGGAGCCGGCCCGACCGCACGACAAACACGTTGTCGCCCGTGCACTCCGCCACCTCGCCCTTGTGGTTGAGCATCAGGGCCTCGACGCAGCCGGCCTGCAGTCCCTCCAGCTTCGCCATGATGTTGTTGAGGTAGTTGAGCGACTTGATCCGCGGGGAGAGGGCGGCCGAATGGACCCGCTGCGTGGCCGCCGTCACGATCCGCAGTCCCTTGTCGTAGAACTCCTGTGGATAGAGGCTGATCGTGTCGGCGATCACGATCACCTGTGGGTTCTTCGTGCGGTTGGGATCGAGGCCGAGGCTGCCGGCACCGCGGGTGACGAGCAGGCGGACGTAGCCGTCGATGAGCTTGTTGGCGGCGAGCGTCTCGTTCACCGCACGGGCGACAACCTCCTTCGCCAGCGGAATCTCCAGACTGATCGCGCGGGCGCTCGCCCAGAGCCGGTCGAGGTGGGCATCGAGCCGGAAGACGCGGCCGGAGTAGCTCCGCAGTCCCTCGAACACGCCGTCACCGTAGAGCAGGCCGTGGTCGAACACGCTGATGCGGGCCTCCTCCTCCGGCACGAGGCGGTCGTTCATGAAGATGATCCGCGGCATGGTCGATCTCGTGGGCTGTAAGAGTTGGGTGCTATCAGAGATGTCGGACAGGAATGGCGAAAGCAGGTCGGAGTCGGAACGGGAGCGGTCCGTGGTGTCGGCTCAGGCATCGGCGACGCGGCCTGCCGCCAGCCGAACAATCCTAGCCGCGCGGCGGGCGATCGCCGCGTCGTGCGTGACGAGCACTATAGAAAGGCCATCCCGACGGTTCAACTCGCAGAGGGCGTCGAGGATGCCGGCCCCGCTGGCCTCGTCAAGATTCCCGGTCGGCTCGTCCGCTAGAAGGACGCTGGGCTCTGTCACCAGGGCCCGCGCGATCGCCACCCGCTGCATCTCCCCGCCCGACAGTTGCCGGGGCTTGTGGTGCAGGCGGCCTCCCAGGCCAAAGCGGTCGAGCAGACCACGGGCCCGCTCCCGGGCTGAGGCCCGCACCCGCATCCATTCCAGGACGCTGTGCCGAACCATGAGTGGGGCGAGCACATTTTCCAAGGCGTTGAGTTCGGGCAGCAGATGATACGACTGAAACACCATCCCGATGGCGGTATTGCGCAGCCGGTCGCGGCGGGTGGCGGGCAGGTTGTCGATCCGCACACCGTCCAGGTGCACCTCACCGGAATCGGGTGCATCGAGCAGCCCCATGAGGTGGAGCAGCGTGCTCTTGCCCGAACCGCTCTGGCCGATGACCGCCGCGAACCCACCCGGTTCGATGGCGAAGTCAACGCCGCGGAGGACCTCCAGCATGCCTCCTCCGGAACGGTAGCTCTTGCGCACGTCGCGGACCCGCAGCATCGCGTCATCAGTCATGGCGGAGCGCCTCCACGGGATGGAGGCGGGCCGCCCGCAGGGCCGGCAGCACGCTCGCCGCCACGGCGATGCCCACGGCACCGGCAATGATCCAGGCCACCGTGAACGGATCGACGATCGTGGGGATCTTGAAGAAGTAGTAGATCGAGGGGTCGAACACCCGCTGCCCCGTGCACCATTCCACACCGGTGCGGATTGCGTTGATGTTCCAGGTGATCGCCAGCCCTAGCGCCAGGCCGACTCCGGCTCCGACGAGCCCCAGGAAGAGCCCATAGCCCAGGAAGATGCCGGCGATCCCGGCGGAGCCGGCACCGAGCGACTTGAGAATGCCGATGTCGCGGGTCTTCTCCACCACGATCATGAAGAAGATGGCAAGGATGCCGAAGCCGGCGACGGCGATGATGAGAAACAAGAGGATGTTGAGTACGGCCATCTCCATGTCGACGGCAGAGAGGAGCGGCCCCTGTTTGTCCCGCCAGGTGGAGACTGCATACATCTCGGCCGGGAAGGCCTTGCGCAGCCGGTCGCGAACGACATTGAGATCGGCACCGGGCTTGAGCCGAATCTGGATCGAGTTGACGCTCGGGATGCCCGTCTGCGGATCGAACATGCCCCGCATCCGCTGCAGCGCGGCGATCGGTACGAAGACGAAGTTGGAGTCGTATTCGCTCATCTTGCTCTCGTAGAAGTCGATGATCGTGAAGGTGTCGCTGACAGCCTTGGGTGGCGTGCCGGCGGTGGGAAAGGTGATCTTCACGTCATCGCCGGGCAGTACGAGGAACCGGTCGACGCCGTCAGAATCGCGGAAGCTCGCCAGACCGATGCCGGGCACGATGCCGGTGAACTGTTCCTTGGCAGGGTCCATCGTGTCGCCTTCTTCAGGCCGGACAGCGCGAAAGGGATCGCGACGGGCGGCGACCGCTGCCTGCGTGCTGTCGGACGTGCTGTCGGACGTGCTGTCGGACGTGCTGTCGGACGGAGGCCCGGCCGAATCGTCGGTGGCCGCGGGCTGTTCGCCATTCGCGTTGGTGGCGGCTAAGACGGCATCGACCTGCTGGTCGATGGGACGGGCCGGCTCTGCAGCTGCGTCACCGCGGGCCCCCATCTTCTCCCTCCAGAGCTTTTCACGGGCCACCCGCATCCGCCGGTGTGGCCAGCCGGCCCCTGCCATCGCTGGGCGGGTCGGTCCGTTCTCACCGGCCTGCCCTTCGGCCTGACTGTCGAAGGTGTCATAGCCGCTGTCGCGGAGCGTGAAGGAGAGCTGGCGGCGGTTCTCGGGATGCTGCAGGTAGCTGCCAAAGTCGCTCACCAGACTGTGCGTGGATTCGTCGATGCCGATGAACATCACCTGGCGGGTGAGCCACTGGCCGCGGACCTGAAAGCTGAGCATGGCGGGCACGGCGACGGTCGGTGTCATGCCCTCGATGTCACCGCCGGCGGCGCGGGAAATTTCCTCCATGTGCCACTTCGGATCCTGGAAGCCCGAGAGTGAATGGCTCTCGAACACGAGGTCGGAGAGGATCCCGTGGATCCGCGACTGCATCTCGTGCGCGAAGCCCGCCATCACCGCATTGACGACGATCATCGTCGCCACACCGAGCATCACGCTGGCGACACAGACCAGCGCGATCCAGCGGGTGCGGAGATACCGCCAGCAGAGGAGGAGTTTGTACATGGTGTCGTCTGGGGTCGCGGGTCTGGACGCGACGAGGGTGGGGGCCGGCTCAGCTCTCCGCGTGCGGACGGTGGATCGGAAACAGGATCACGTCGCGGATCGACGGGGCGGCGGTGAGAAACATCACCAGCCGGTCGATGCCGATGCCCAGACCGCCTGCCGGGGGCATGCCGTGACGCAGGGCCCGAATGAAGTCGGTGTCCATCCGTGCCATCGATTCCTCCTGCGCCAGCCCGGCCAACTGGGTGCGGAAGAGTTCTTCTTGCAGGTCAGGGTCATTGAGTTCGGTATAGGCGTTGGCGAGTTCGATGCCGGCCACGTAGAGCTCAAACCGCTCGGCCACGTGTGGGGCGTCGGCCTTCCGCTTGGTGAGCGGGCAGATGGCGGCGGGATAATCAATGACGAACACCGGTCCGGAGAGTGTTTTCTCCACCGTTGCCTCGAAGAGATCACTCTTGATCACGTCGGCATGCCGGCCGGACGTCTCGATGCCGTGGGCCGCTGCTGCCGCGGCCACGCTCGCCGGATCGGCCGGATCGCAGCCGACGACCTCGGCGAGGAGGTCGTCGTATTTCGCGCGGCGGAAGGGGGGCGTGAGGTCGACCGTGTGTCCCATCCACTCAAACCGCGTTTGTGTGCCCGCGGCCTTAGCTCCCTCCAGGAAGATTGCCTCGGTGAGGTCCATCATCGTGGAGTAGTCGCCGTAGGCCTCGTAGGCCTCCATCATCGTGAACTCAGGGTTATGCCGCGGGCTCACGCCTTCGTTGCGATAGACACGGCCGAGTTCGAAGACGCGTTCCATGCCGCCCACGAGCAGACGCTTCAGATGCAGTTCCAGCGCGATGCGGAGCACCAGCGGCATGTCGAGCGCATTGTGATGAGTCTTGAACGGCCGCGCCGCCGCGCCGCCGGCGCTCTCCTGCAGTGTGGGGCCCTCCACTTCGAGATAGCCCCGCGACGTGAGCACGCGGCGGACCGCCTCCACGATCCGGCAACGGGCCACGAACCGGTCGCGGACACCGTCGCCGTGGATCAGGTCGAGATACCGCATCCGCTGCCGCAGGTCGGCGTCGACCAGGCCGTGGTATTTGTCGGGGGGCGTCTCAAGCGACTTCGTCAGAAACTCGACGCCCGAGGCGAAGACGGTCAACTCTCCGGTCTTCGAGTGGCCAAGCCGACCGTCGAAGCCGACCAGATCGCCCAGGTCGAGGCAGTCGATGATCTTCCAGGCATCGGGGCCGACTTGTTTCTTGCCGAGCATGATCTGAATTCGGCCGGTACGGTCGACGAGATTGATGAAGACGAGGCTGCCGGCGCTCCGCAGGAGCATGATCCGGCCCGCGACGCGGACGGTGGGGCCGCCGGTGAAGTCGGGCGAGGGATCGAGCGTGGCGCCAGCCGTGCGAACTTCAGCGATCGGCGTGGCGCCGTCGTACCGCTTGCCCCAGGGATCGAGCCCCAGGGCCCGGAGCTTCTCGAGCTTGTCGCGGCGGGCTTTTTCGAGCGACGACTTCGTGGTGGCGGCAACGGCTGGCGAGCCTGAGGCGGATGATGCGGGGGCCGGACCGCCCTGACGGGAGGCAGCTGGAGCGGGGTGAGAATGTTCCGGAGGCTGTGACACGTGCGTCTCGGGGACCAAGGGGGTTAGGGGGGCGGCAGCGGATAAACGGAATCTGGCCAACAGAAATCGGAAGCCCGGATTGTCGGCTTTTACGGCCATTTCGAGAAGGTGGGATTTCCCCGGGTGACGCAGGTGGAAATCCAGTGTGTATAAAGCCCGGTACTATGACCTCTCACCAGCGTCCCAGCCTGTTCAGCGTCGAGCTACGGACCGCCAGGTGGGAGGAGCTGGTCGAGTGGTATCGCAACGTGCTGGGTTTGCGGGTGCTCGTCCGCGTCGTCGACGATGGCTACGCTCTCTTCGAGGCGGGTGATACGCGGCTGGCGCTCCTCAGCCGACCGTCGCCGGGCAAGCCGAGCCAGCGGTGGAGCTTGGGCTTCGAGGTGGTCGATCTCGATGCCGTGCACGCCCGGCTGGCCGAGACGGACTCCGACGTGACAGCACCGAAGCTGCACGCCGAGGGTTTTCGGGAACTTGTCACGGCCGACCCCGACGGCAATCGGATCCGGCTCTTTTCATGGCCGTTGGGACACTGATTCCGTCTTCACGCGAAACAGAACATCCGGTTGTTTTTACTGGGCTGGCCTAGCGTGTACTTGGGCCTGTCGGGTCTCACCATAGAGAAAGCCTCGGACGGAAGTCCGGGGACACCGGGTCATGAAGCGTTCCTCTTTACGTTACCAGCCGCGGGTGGTGAGCCGCACGCGGCAGAGGAGGGAGTCGGCCGTAATGAAGAGCGTCTCGCCGTCTTCGCCGAAGCAGCAGTTGGCCGTGGCCTGACCGGTGAGGAGCGTGCCCAGATGGGTGCCGTCGGCGGCGAACACCAGCACGCCCCCCGGGCCGGTGGCGAAGAGGTTGCCGGACGCGTCAACCGACAGACCGTCCGGAAGCCCTTTCCGGTTTGTGAGCAGCGCGGAGGCATCGAAAAACGTCCGCCCCTCGTCGAGCGTGCCATCCGCCTGCACATCAAACACGTTCCAGATCGGTGCCTTGGGGTCGGACTGGGCGACGTAGAGCTTCTGCTCATCGGGCGAGAAGCCGATCCCATTGGGACGCGTCATCGACTTCGAGAGAAGCGTGACAACGCCATCGGGGGCGACGCGATAGACGCCGCAGAAATCGAGCTCGCGACGGGGGTCGTCGGCGCCCTTCGGCAGGCCGTAGGGCGGGTCGGTGAAATAGATCGCACCGGAGGAGTGGACGGCCGCGTCGTTGGGGCTGTTGAACCGCTTTCCCTGCCAGGAATCGGCGAGCGTCCGCTTGCCCCCTTCCGGTTCGAGCCGGCTCACGCGACGGTCGCCGTGCTCGCACGAGATGAGGCGGCCCTCGCGGTCGAGCGTGAGGCCGTTGGAACCCCGTTCCTTTCCATAGGCGGAGCTGCCCGTGAAGCCGGCGGGCTCGAGAAACACACTCACGCCTTCGCCCGCCTGCCAGCGGTGGACGCGGTTCCGGGGAATGTCACTGAAGAGGAGCGAACCGGCGGGCAGACCTCCCTTGGCGTCGGGCACCCAGACGGGGCCCTCGGACCAATCAAATCCCATGGCGAGCACCTCGATCTTCGCATCCTTGGGCACGAGGGCATCGAGCCGTGGGTCGAGTCGTTCAATCGAGCCGACGGTGGGGAGCAGATCGGGGCCATGCTCCGCGGCTATGGTCGACAGGCCGACGCTGGTGGCCACGAGTGTGATGCACAGCAGGAATGCGGCACGATAGGCAAGACGCATGGAGTCCCTCAGTGGAATGAGTGCAGATAACAGCCAGGAAAAGACGTGGCCAGGATTCTATCGCGGCATCGCAGCCGGCGGGTCTGGAAAGATGTGGTGCGTGTCGCCACGACTCACTCCAGTCCGTCGCCATCCTCCATCGGCGTGCTGCCGTTGGCTGCGAAATAGAGCGTGACCGCCGCCATGCCGAGGCCGAAGAGCAGGATCAGCGCGAGCGCCATCCCCATCACGCAGCCCGCCCGGCCGTCGTCGGAGGCGAGGGAGGCCAGCTTGCCGGTGGACAGGCTCGCGGTCGGCGTGGAGCCGTCGCCGGCCTCTTCCTCGCTGCGGGCCTGATCCTGATTGACGGAACTATCGAGTGCGAGCAGAAAGCTCCGCGCGTGGCGGAAGAAGAGAATGGGACAGAGCACGGCGGCGGTGAGGCAGACGGCCAGCGTCGTGTCGTTCGAGAACCCCAGGCCCATCACGAGCAGCGCATAGAGGGAGCCGGTGAGGATGACCGTGGCGCCGTAGTTCAGATAGATCGACCCAAGATAGAAGCCTGGCTCCCGCGTGTAGGAGAAGCCGCAGTGCGGACAGGCCTCGTGCATCCTGAAAAAATCGCGAAACAGCCGGCCACTGCCGCACCGCGGGCAGCGGAGCTGCACGGCTCGGGAGAAACCACGGAATCGGGAGGGGCGTTCAGACATGATTCGGAGATACCGTGAGCATATACTGAATGGCCGTTTACCCCTGATTTCTCACGCCCGCCGCGCTCCGTACCGCATGCCAGCCTCGACGCAAAACCCTCAGCCCCGCACGTCCTTCGAGGAACACTACCTCGCCGAGGCAAGGCGAATCTGTCTCGCGGCGGTACCCGATCCGCGGTACGAGATTTTTCTGTTTGGGTCGCGGGCCCGCGGGCATTGCGATCATGGCAGCGACGTTGATATCGGGATCGCCGGCCCCGAACCGCTGCCTGCGGGGACGTCGCACCTGCTCTGGCTACTGACTGAATCTGACGTGCCGTGGCGGTGCCAGGTGGTCGATTTCGCGCTCGTGACCGACGAGAAATTCCGACAGCATGCCTACGAGGGCCGCGAGATATGGCGAGCGGCGAACTAGGGCGGGACAACATCGAGCGGGCGCTGAAGGGCTTTGCCGAGGTGCTCGACCTTGAGATCGGTGGGTATTCCGCTGCCGTTCGGGACGCCATCGAGAACGGTCGTATCCAAAAATTCGAGTATTGTGTCGAACTCTTTTGGAAATACGTCCGTTCATGCCTGCAGGCCGGAGGGGAAGGAAGTGCCCAACAGCCCGCGGGGCACGCTCAAAGAGTCGCTTGCCCGGGGCTTTCTGCGAGACTCCGAATATGCAGCAGGCATGCAGATCTTCGAAGACCGTAACGCGTGCAGCCACATCTATCCGCAGGAAATCATTCCGCTGATTCTCGGCCGGCTGCCGGTGCATCTGGCGCTCATGCAGGCTGTGCTTGCCCGCCTGACTGCAACCCAGCAGGGTTGATCACAGGCTCTTGAGGCGGATGTTACGAAACTCCGCCCACATCGGCTTGCCTTGATGGAGCTGCAGGGCCACGACGCCCTTGGAGAGCGACCGCGTGGGGTCGTTGTCGGTGAAGTCGAGGATCAGTCGGCCGTTCAAATAGTGGCGGATGTGGTTGCCCTCGGCGCGGATCACGATGTCGTTCCAGTCATCCACCTTCATCAGCTCCTTGAAGGACTCCTGGTCGATCAGCGACGCTGCAACTTTTTTGCCCCCTTCAGTCTCCCAGGTGGCCTGCTCGCCCGCCTGGCAGATCCGCGCCCGCCCGTTCGGTCCGCCCCCTTCGTCGTAGATGAAGCCGGACACGTTTGGAAACGTCTCTTCGTTACGAAGCTCGTGCTGATAGCCGCGGACCTGCCATTTGTTCTTCGTCGGCCTGTCGGTGATGTGCCGTGAGCGGTATTGAACGCCGGAGTTGTTGGTCGCGGTACAGCGGAAGGAGAGACGCAAGTCAAAGTCAGCGACCTCGCCGCCCGTCCAGATCAGAAACGTGTTGCCCTCGGTCGGCGTCTCGGCCGTGGTCTCGCCGTGGATCACGCCGTCCTTCACGCTCCAGAGCCTGGGGTCGCCGTCCCACCCGTCGAGATCCTTGCCGTCGAAGAGCGGACGCATGTCGGCAGGCTCCGGTGGCGCGGTCGTGGCTGCAGCGGCAGGCGCCTCGGCATGGGCGTCGGACGTGGTGCCCGTCCCGATTCCAGCGAGGATCACCACGATGGCACCAGTCAGAACAGTTAGAGGAAGTCGGCGAAGCATGGCGGCCATGATCGGTTCCCTGGGATGCGAATGGGGGCGTGCATCTGTCGTATCCACCCGTCTCCGAGAATAATGCCGGTGGCGCAGCACCTGCAACTGCGGACCGGAATGGGGCCGTTCATCTGCCATCCGCACCCTGCCGTGTGTGCGTGGCTATGTGGCCATACACTCCAACTCCGCGAGGATCTAGGACCTCTTGAAGCAGCCGGTGTCACTGATGCCGGCCGATCTGGT
>Ga0164294_10004460_pt1 | contig 12206 bp, 7 predicted proteins | sample GEODES005metaG_FD_111479 | JGI IMG/M metagenome (GOLD analysis project Ga0164294, IMG submission 111479) | Oligotrophic lake water microbial communities from Sparkling Lake, Wisconsin, USA - GEODES005 metaG | ecosystem: Environmental > Aquatic > Freshwater > Lake | place: USA: Sparkling Lake... | reverse complement strand
CCCGGCGCGAGCCCGATTGCAGCTCTTCGTCTATCGAAAGCTTCACTCATCGTGCGGTCGGACCCGACGATCGCATGATCGAGGGAGATTGCAGAAGCGCGTGAAGTCGCGTTCCAACGACGGAGGGTTCCTTGACAAGTGTGAAGACGTCGAGACGAGCTGTGAACGTTAGACGCCTTCACAGTCTCTGTGTCTCGTTTCACAGTAAGCCCTTCACAGTGCCTCTCTCTTCTTTTGCGTCCCGGGCTCTCGGCCGCCGCGCAGGGGCTGCGCGAACGAGCGCTCGCTGGCCGCAAACGCCTGAGGGCACCGAGGTCGCTCTCGTTTCAGGCGATGATCGAGGTCGTGGACGAGGCAGCGCTCAAAGGGTGGTTGATTGACGCCTGCGAGCCTTATTGCGATTGTGAGCCTGCCGTCCTGGCAGACTACATCATCGCGCTTCTGAAGAAGGATAAGCCTGATGACGAGCTCCAGCGGTACTGCAATGAGAGCCTCGAGGACTTTCTGCGGGATGAGACCATAGGCCTCGTGCAGCGGCTCTTTGACACTGTGACCAGCGGTGCTTACCTGACCAGCGGAGCTGCGGCCGCGCTGGCTGACAGCAACGTCGAAGTGGTGCAGGAGAGCGTCGGGACGCTCGGCGGCAGCCGCAGGTGGGAGGACAATGACGAGGACGACGAGGACGATGATGAGCGCGATTATAAACGGCAACGCCGCTCCGCACGCGATGATGACAGCAGCAGCGCGGGCGCTGCAGTGCAGGCGAGCTCGTCGTCAGCTGCACCGGGCGGTCCGCGGACAGTCGAGGATGGGTGGGGAAACAGCGAATTCCCCCAGGGCAAGGGCACTGATGGCGGCCGCCATGGCGGTCGCATCGGCGGCGGCCGCGGCGGCGGACAGAATTTCGATGGCCGAGGCGGCGGCAAGGGCAGCCAATTTGGCGGCAAGGGAGGCGGCGGCTTCCACGGCGGCGGCTTCCACGGCGGCGGCATGGCTGGCAAGGGCGAGTGGCGCGGCCCGATTGGCATCGGCGGCAGCGCGCTGGGCCCCACGTCATGGCCCCATGGCCCCATGGGCAACGGTCAGATGGGACCGGTCGGCCCTACCGGTCTGATCGGGCCCTGTATGACGCCAACTAGCTTGTCGATGCATACGATGCCACCTGGCGCGGGTGGGCCTTTCCAGCCCACGCTCGCGCAGCAACAGCTGATGGCGGCGATGCACTTGCCGCCGCAGCAGACTCAGCAGCAGATCATGCAGCATCAGCAGCAGTTGAGGCAGCGATTGCTGCAGCAGCAGCAGCTCATGCAGCAGCCACAGCTTCAGCAGCAGCAGCAGCAGCTTCAGCAGCAGCAGCACCTTATGCGCCAGCAGCAGCTCATGCAGCAGCAGCAGCAGCAGCAGCAGCAGCAGCAGCAGATGCAGATGCAGATGCAGATGCAGATGCAGGGTACTCGGCCGCCCGTGCCGATGCCGGGCTGCATGGCACCGATGGGAGGAGCCGCGATGGCAGCAGCTTGTGGCATGTGCAGCGTGGGCGTTGGCGCAGGAGGCCAGTACATGAACCCGATGTGTGGCAGTGCGGCTGGCACCTTCCCAGCTCGACCCGGAATGCCCATGCAGCCCATGCCGCCCATGCCGCCCATGCAGCCCGTGGCGAAGCAGCAGCAGCAGCAGCCGCCGTTGCAGCAGCAGCTGCCGCAACAGCAGCTACATGCCGAGGATGCTCAGGCCACATCGCTTCAGAACGCGATTCGGAATATGGAGGCTGCGCTAGGCGTAGCCGCCGAAGGCCCTGCGGCAGCATCAGCACCGTCGCACGCGCCTGCTGCCGAGGACGGTAAGGCAGCGACCGGAGGAGTTGGTAGCGCTGGTGGGCGCGGCAACAGTGCCGGCGCTAGCGGCAGCAGCGGCGGCAACTCAGGCGGTATGGAAGGCAGCACCATCTTCGTGGGCAACCTCCCCGAGGAGAACAATACGATCGACCAGCTCTCGTCCCATTTTGGCAAGTTTGGCGCCATTGTCAACATGCAGCTCAAGCCTCAGCACCGCCACGCCTTCGTGCAATTCAAAACGCGCGCCGAGGCCGTGGCGGCGCTGGACTCACCCGAGTACGTCCTTGGGAACCCGCGCATCACCGTCGGTTGGGCGAAGCAGCACGCCGGCGGCGCCAAAGGTGCTAAGGGCGGCGCCAGAGGCGGCGGCGGTACCGGTACGGAAGGTGCCTCGAGAGGCCGAGGCAGCGGCAGCGTGGCTGAGCAGATTTCGGCACTCCGTGCTGCCGGAGGGCGTGGTGCTGGACGCGGGAGCCCACCCGCACCCAAGGCCACTGCAGCGTCGGCAGAGGCGGCCCGGATCGCCGCTGACGGCCATTCGGCGGTGCCAGGTGGCGCGCCGAAGCCAGACGCGAGCCCCAAGGCGGCGGCGACAAAGCTGGCAGCGGCCCCGACTGCCGGCGTCAAGCGAACCGCCCCTGTCGCGGGCGCCGCCTATGAAAAAGCCGCGGGCGCAGCCAAAGCGGCGGCGGCGGTGCAACAGCAGCTCGTGCAGCAAAAGGAGCTGCTTGCTAAGGTGTCAGCGCTGCCCAAGGCGGACAAAGAGGGGCGAGAGTCGCTCATGGGGCAGCTCAAGACGCTTAGTGCCGCTATCGAGCAGGCGCTCCATGAGCAAAAGAAATCAGGGGCCCCTTAGGCACATTTTTCTATGTTAAGGTGTAAGGAGTTAAGTTCAAGTCCAGGTTTTTTCTTTTTGAACTTGAAGTTGAACTTGAGCGACTAACTACTAAGGTGTTAGAAGCCGATCGTGGCGCAAGAGATCGTTCGCCAATACGCCAAGATCGCGTCGGGGCACCGGTCGGGTCGACGGGGGACGGCGCGGGTTACCGGGTTTTGTTTGAACCGGTGTATACGCCCTGTACGGTCGCTGTACGTGATTCGTCCGCCCTCTGCCTGCTCTCACCCCAAGGCGCTCCGTTTGCGCGTGCGTCAGCGCGTGCGCGCACGAAAGTAACCGGACGTTTCCGGTCCCTTGGTATCAGAACTGTTCTCGCACTTCTCTAAGCGTCGCACTCCCCCACTTTTGGAACCACCGGTCCCGTGATCTTGTCGAGATATAGGAATCTGCGAGATTCATTTGTTCTGAGTGTGCGCAACCCTTCTGCAAGCATCCAACCCCGCGGCCTCTCGCTTCTCTCGCTTCTCGCATGGAATCGCTTTTCTCCAACATGAGCGATTCTATTGTGCCGATGGACACTTTGACCAGCCCGGACTACACGTGGTCGTGGTCGAAGATCTCATGCCTCAGAAGTATGTACTTTGCGCACGTCTTCTTCTGCTACATTGTCTTTCTGGCCGGCATTGGTTGCATGCTTACTCGGCTCTGGCAGGGCCCCCCTGCGTGGCGGCTGCACTCGTGGTTTGGTTATTGGTACATCATATCAATGATATGGGCCCAGGCAACATCAATGCTGATCCATAATACTGGACTGCCTCCCGCCGTGCTCTTGTCTTTCATCTGGTGCCTGGGGGGATTGACCATCGGCTGGTTTCTGATCAGATTGCACATGGCAAAGATGGACGCGGCCGCATTCGAATTCGTGAAGGAGGAAATCGTGGCGGGCAAGGGGTCCGACGTACCGTTGCCCGCGGCCCTTGCCAAACACAAGGCAGAGATTATGGCCAATAAGTCGTTTGCGCAGCGCTTCTTCTCGTACCGCATGCTGCACGCAAGCGCCATGATTACCTCCTGGATCAACATTGCCGGCCGCATCTTCGCGTCCAATCAGTCTGGCGACTTCACATGCCATACGATCCCGGCCAACAAGCCCATCTCTACGCCGCACGGCGACTTCCGCCAAACGACCCTCACGGGCCTCACAGCTGTGAGCCCGATTGATCCGGACTATGCGCGTCTTCCGTGGGCAAGGATGGGCCTCTTCGCGTGGGGCGCCATCTTACTGGTCGCTCCGGCGCTCATCGCCGCTGCCATCTACGCGTGCTGCATCTGCTGCGCCATCAAGCGCAAGAAGAACCCTCTCCCCACGGTCAGCTCGACGCCGGCGTCGCATTCTGAGCTGTAGAAAGTCGACGCGCAAAGGGTGGACATGTGCAAGTGCACTTCCGAACATATCCAGCACGACGGCAAAGATCAAGCGGAGAGGGGGGGATAGGGGGGGGAGGGGGGGGGAGGGGGGCAGCGTGAGTGGCATGCGCATTCTCAAGTGCGGCTGCAGCTCGCTGGGGCGCTGCTGCTGCATGGATGACCATGAAGCGAGCGGTTGTTGCCGCCAGGGCACAGACTGCCCAGGGCACTGACTGCAGTGAGACTGCAAAGACTACAGTCATGTGACAACTGACAAGTGATGTGTTCTCCGATGAGTAGAGTACACAGATCAGAGCCGATGTACTAGTACGGTACCGCGCGTACGCCCGCCCGGCCCGCCGGTCGTGGGCACGTGGCGGCACGGGGCAGTGCCGGGACCAATCCGCGTCGTTCGGTTCGACCTTGAAGGTGGCACCTTGGAGCATGGCGAGCTGGCCCGAGCTTCGCTTGGACCTTTTTCGCGTACGCGCCTCCGTCTTCTATAACTGAATACTATACTTTCGTACCGGCGCGTCCGCGCGGACTTGCGACCGTCGCCGCGCGGCGTCGCCGTCGTCGCTCCGGGGGCCGTCGCCGCGGTGCGGGTGGGTCTGGAGGCGCAGCCGGGCCCTCGACGGAGACCGGTGCGCCAGCGCGGTCCTCGAAGGCCGTCAGTCTCGTCTGAGTCGAGTGGCCACCGACACGCGACGATTACAGTCCGAAGTACGGGCATCGGTGCGACATTGTGCGACTAATTGGTGCGACGGCCAACGCGCGGTCGCCGCCGGGTCGGCAGCCCGGCGTTGCGCATTCGCGCTGTATCATATTCTGAATCCGATCGGTATATTCGCCATATCGGGTTCGGCCACGGTGTCTTCTGAGTTGGCTGAGTCCTCGCGCCGCGCCACCGGCGGAGGAGACTCGGAGCCCGTGTCGGACTCGGCTGAGGCGGCCTCGGCATTGCTCTCCGATTTGATGGTCGAGAGGGCGGGCGGCCCGCGCGCCTGCGCCGAGCTCCGCAGCGGCGGCCGTACGGGCACGCGCGAGGGTGGCGAAGCAGCGGCGCACGCGGTACAGTTGGAGCCACCGCCGCCGCCGCCAGGCCAGCCCACCTCGAAGTCCGTTTCGGACGAGCCGTCACCCGCGCTGCTGACGCTGCTCACGCTGAGGCCCGAGATGCTGAGCGCGAGCGACTTAGAGGATCCGTCGCGCTCGAGCCCCCCGACGGGCTTACCGTCCTTGCCGATGGCTTCCCAAGTGTGCAGGCTCTGCTCGAACTTATGGCCGTCGATGACGAGGCGCTCGACCATCGAGGTGGTTTCGGCAGGGTCGAGCCCCATGATCCAACCGGGGGCTGCGCGATAGAGCTGCACGTCACCGTGCACGGGCGGCGTGCAGCCGAAGCACGTCGGAGAGAACACGGGACGGAACGAGTGGGGGTGGCTGGGCGGATGTAGGAAGAGCGACGGGTCGCCCAATCGGAAGCCGTCGCTCGCAAAGCGCTCGAGGCCAGCCCAAAAAGAGAGCTCGATGAAGTTGGAATTTGGCTTGGCAATATCCTCACCCGACGCGAGGATGGCGCCGACGGCGTCGTAGAAGCCGAGTGCGAACGAGCGCGCGGCCGCGTCTTCGGCGACGGAGGTCCAGCAGATGACCTTGAGCCAGGGCAGCTGCTGCACAATCTGGTGGGCGAGCTCGCCCGTGTTGCATCCGTTGAGGAAGCAGCAGCAGAGCTGTTGCGCCTTCTCGAGCTGCTCGATGAAGAGCTGCGGAGTGGGCAGCTCAATGCGACCGTTGGGCAGCTCGAAGGCGAGCGAGCCGGCAAAGGAGTGTCCCGAGAAGAGCACGAGCCGCGGATGGCAGCGCTCGATGGCGGCCTTGACGTCCTCCAGCGCGGCCGCTGGCTCGACGGCAAGGTCGCTCGGCGGGATGGAGCGTAGCAGGAACTTTAACTCCTGCCCAAGCTGGAGTGGCTTCAGGTGCAGCTGCAGCGGGGCGTTTGGGTTCGAGAAGAGCGCAAGCATCATGCGCTCGCCGCCGCGCTTCTTCTTCTCCTCCGAGACCGTCTTGTGCAGCAGCACGTATTGGTTGACGAAGCTCTGCCGCTCGAAGCGGTTCGAGCGGTTGACGGATGCGAGCAGGATCAGGACGCCGAGGAGAGCAACGAGGCTGGCCTCGAAGACCGAGACCCCCTCTGTGGACCTCGAGTGGCGCGCGCCGGTTACATTGCACCAGAAGAGACCCTCGGCGGCGCTCTGCTCGTCCTGCACATCGAACTCGCCGCGCGCGAAGGCGACGCAAAGCGCCAGGTGGTCCGAGCGCCATAGCTTCCACTGGTTGACGATGCCCAGCACGAAACACACCCACTGGATGAGTACCGTGACGAGCACGTGCACAAAGTCGAGCGAGAAGGCGAGCGCGGTGAACTGCGCCGCGATGAGAAGCCACAGGCATTGGAGCATCGTCGAGTAGTCCTGTCGCGGCCCTGACCAGTAGGCGCGGTTCGTGAGCGCGTCTGGCCAGAGGATCGCATTGTACGCCAAGATGCACGTCAGGCACACTAGTAGCCTCCACAGGCCGCGCGTGCGCGACCACGAGCACAGCCCGGCGGCGAGCAGGAAGAGCAGGCATGGCACCACAGTGCGCACGAACACGTACAGCAGAATGTTGGTGACGCCGGCACGGTCTCGGGCGACAAAGGGCTCTATGGCGGAGAGTGTCGTCACGAGGCCTGCTAGGAAGAGGCGCCCGCGCACGCGCTGCAGCTGGTAGCGCGACACCATCAGCGAGAACTCGAGCTCCGCCTGCTGCGCCTCCTGCGAGCCGATGAACCGGTTCGTGAACCAGTGCTGCCCCAAAAGCTGCATGCGAATCTTCTTGTTGACCTCGGGCGTCACGTAGCTCAGTGACTTGACTGAGAGTGGGTCTAGCCCGTCACCGAAGAGCGGCCGCACAAAGTCCGCTGATACGAAGGCCAACGCCGACCTCGCGAGGTCGCGCGGGATGCGCGCGAGCATCGTCTCGTTCTTAGGCGGGGGCAGCCGCGTCGACCCTTCGCGGGCGGAGTAGGAGTCGGAGCGCTGGCCGGAGGATCGCTCCCTTAGCTGTCCCCTCGACAGCCTGTGCGGCGAGCTGGGTTGGATGACGTGATTGTCTTGGATCTCGCGCTGCACCGCCGCGAGCGACAGGATGTTGCTCAGCGTCAGGTTGTTCTTGTTGTTGCCCTCCCTCTTGTTGCGAAACGCGGCAAGGCGCTCAGCGACCGCAGTGGGCACGATCGGAGAACGACCCTCAGGCAGCTTCTTCTTCTCGGCTCCGCCACCGACTCGCGACAGCCCACGCCCTATCCTGCAGCTGGTCGAGCTGCGAGGGCGAGTGGACTGCTGCGACCTGCTGGCGGTTTCCTGCGAGGATTGGCCGTTGTCCACGGATTGGTTGTTGTCCGCGGACGCGCATGACGTGCACGCGTGCGTTTCCGAGGTGCTTGGCACGTGGACGTTACCGGAGCGAGATACGGCGGCTTCGATGCGGCTAAGCACGCTGCGTCGATGACTGCTTTCGCATTTCACATCGTTCACGACATTCATTTCGCACGAGATGCTCAACAAAACGCAGCGTCCTCGCTCGAAAAGTTTGGTTGTCTGTCTTACATGATTGGTTGATACATGTACATGTACATGTTTGGTAGATACGGATGGCTGTTTTTCATCCTGCAGTCTGTGAAGTGTGAGAAGAGGTTTCATCCTGCAACTTTGGGGCCCGCTCCAAAAACCGGAAGGCTGCAATGTCGGATGCGGAGTATGGTATGCTCGGCACGGACGTCTCCAAGCGACCATCCAAGTTCTCCGACTTCAAGCCGATCGTCTCCGCTAAGACGCCCGTGTCGATGATGCAGAATCACGCCGAGGACGCTGACCCATACTATAGGCAGTCCCGCGGCGTCGTGCCCGGCTACCAGGGCCACGTGCCCCGTGCACGCGACGCCTTCGGCGTGTCCGCCATGGGCGGACTCGCGCCGGAGGCCAACGTGGGCACGCACAAGAAGATGGGAAGCATGACGGGTCACGAGAAGGAGCAAATTGTGCTTGGGCGTGAGCCGGCGGAGACGGTGTTCCCAGAGTACAAGGACAAGAAGCGTGGCGTGATGCCGGGCTACGCCGGCTTCCGCCCGGGCTCGCGCGACCACCACGCCCAATCGGCCTTCGGCGGCATCGCGCACGACGGCCCGCAGGGCCGGGGTGATGAGCCCGTCCTCAAGGCGAAATGGGATCGGGAGCGAATGGATCCGGGCACCGACTACCGGCAGGTGGTTGGCGGCATCGTGCCTGGGTACTCGGGGCATGTGCCCCTTGCGATCACGAAGGCGGGCCACAGCCACTGGGGGCAGCCGCAGAAGGGTGCGCAGGCGGGCCACGAAGGGACGGGCTCCGAAGCCTACAAGGCGTACGAAGTTCAGCAGATGGTCAAATCGGGCTATAGCGGCCACGTACCTGGCGCGCGCGATAGCTACGGCACGACCATCTTCAACGCCGAGTAAGGCGGAATCGGCCTGCCGCACGGTAGCTGGCTCAGGCTTGTAGCAGCGCAGCCACGCGAACAACTACACCTTACGTGCATCGTGGCGTCTAGTGACGTCCATCTCCAAATCTGGACGTCTCTCCCCAACAGAGGACGGCGGCCTGGTGGCGAGAAACTCCTGTGTGTTGTGATCTCTTTTTGGACTGTGCGTGCGTGCGTATTGGCATGGCTGTTGTGTGACTCTGTGTGACTGGTTTAATGCATAAACAGGCATGTGCCGACGTTTTTATATTAAGTTTTGTTGAAATTGTTGTTTCGAGCTCGCGTTCGAAGCGCGGTCGAGCCGATCCGCGGGGTCACGCAGGGCCCGGATCGGATGGCCGCGGTTTGAGCGCGCGTACACGACGTACGGTATTCTCCGTGTACATGACGGTATTCAATAATTGCGACCGGTATTCGATCGTCTCGGAATTCGTACTTACAATACATCATCCTATCATGTGCGTGCACGATGTCTCGGACGGACGGGATCAACGGTTCTAATCACGTGTTCGCAGCCTCGCTCGCCCCCTCCGGGCCCGGCTCGCCGTACCCTCGCCCGCGCGTCGTGTCGGGGGCCCTGCAACGACACGACAATCGTCCGCCCGGAAAGGTCGAATCGATAACAATAGAAACTGTGCACGGTTGTGTATACGGATGGGAGCTCAGTAGTCACATCAGAAGCCGGCGGAAGCCTGGTCCACAGCAGCCTACTCTGCTTGGGCGTACCCCATCTGGTCCGCCTGATGCATGCCTGAGAGCTTATCAGGCATCGTGCAGTTCTGCACGCACGTCTGCCACGTCGAGCTCTTAATCTTTAGCTGCTTCTTGCCGCTCGCGATCAGCTTTGATTTGAGGATGATGATGATGTTGTGCACGGCGCCGACGCACACGCCCGTGTAGCCGCGCATCGCCGTGTGCACCGCGTTGTTGGCGAGGCGCGCGCAGTAGATGTGGTCGTTGGGCGTGATCGGGACCGAGCGGATAATGTAGCTAGGATCGATGTAGAAGGTGCGCCCTCCCTTGGCCTTCAGGTACTTGTTGAGCGTATCGCGCAGGAAGACGCCAACGTCGCCGTACACCGTGTGGCCCGACGCGTCCTTCTTGCCCGTGGACACGTGGCGCTGGCCTGCGCCCTCGGCCACGACGATCACCATGTGCCCCTTGCGCTCGAGGGTCGCATCCACGTATGAGAAGATGTCATCGAGCTCGACATCGACCTCGGGTACGAGGCACAGGTCGACGAGGTTCGAGGCGAGCGACGCGTGCGCCGCGACGAAGCCCGCGTCTCGACCCATGAGCTTCACGATGGACACGGCCTTGGCACAACTCGTCGCCTCGACCCAGCCGTTACGAATAACGCCCGCTGCCGCCTCTACGGCCGAATCGAAGCCGAAGGTCTTGTCGACGAAGAGCACGTCGTTGTCGATCGACTTGGGTACACCCACGATGCTAACGTCCAGCTTGCGCTTGCGTGCCTCCTCATACAACAGATGGCCGGCGAACTGCGTGCCGTCGCCGCCGATGACGAAGAGCATATTGATGCCGTGCGCGCGCAGGGTGTCGCAGATCGCGCTCGCGTCGAAGCCGCCGCGCCCGGCCTTGAGGACGGAGCCGCCCTTCATATGAATCTCACCGACGAGCTCCGGGTTGAGCTCGATCCACTCGTTCTCGCTCGGATTCGTCAGACCGTTATAGCCCGCGGTCACGCCGATGATCTGTCGCACGCCGTAGTCGCGCCAAAGACAGTTGGTCACGCCCTGGATGATCGAGTTGAGGCCGGGGCAAAGGCCGCCGCACGTCACGAGCGCTGCCTTCACTGTGTTCGGCTCCCACCAGATGAACTTGCACGCGTTGCCACGGATGCCGCCGCCGTCGAGCGCGTGGCTGCGCAGTGCCGCCTTCGAGTCATTGAGGAGGACGGAGCCCATGACCTTCTCGTTCGGGTTGAGGAAGTTCATACGCGGCCGCGCGGTCGCCATCGGGTTGAGCACCTTCTGCATGCGCTGGCCCTCTGGCCGGGGCCAAACGGGGTGCGAGTTCTCGTCATCTTGCCAGGTGGAGAGGTGGTGCGCAGCGAGATGGCTGCTGCTCTCGGAGGGCGTTTCGAATACTTTCGGGCTCTGCATTTCCGGCGCGACATCTTCAGTGGCCTTTGAGGTCGCCGATGTGCCGCCGACGCTCTGCGACGAGCGCAACGTGGCTGACGACTTTTTTGTCGGCGGCTTGGGCGCTAGGTCCACATCGTGGTGCACCTGCACAGTTACCGTCTTCAAGACTTGCGAGACTACATCCCGCAATTTGGCACGTCTTTCAATCGTCGGTGAGGGCACGGTGCCCAACTTGCTGGAGTAAAGGTACATGGCGGCCGCGCCGATTCCCACGCCGGCGGCCACCGCGAGAGCGAGTTCACGTGAGGGGAGCACGGCGGTCATCTTTCTCGTTGCGAAAGTTGTTGACGAATCCATGCGAATCGCACACTTTAGGGTTGTTTTCGTGAGCGGACAAACGACACGGCAACCTTTGGAGTTTGTTGCATTGAGAAATGTAGCTCAAACTTTCGAAAAGCAAAACTGAACACGTGGCTTTCGCTGGGATACGTGGGGCCTGTGCGTGCGCCGACCGTGCACCTGCGCAAGCAGGCTTTGCCCGACGCGCGCGCGCGCGCGTCGTTAGGCGTGATGCCATGGCATAGCAGCAGCCTGCAGCAGCAGCCGTGCGAGCGAGACTGAATCAATCACCAGCCACAGCAAATTGCCACACCACCCTCGCCTCCGCACATTGCCAACTCCAGAGCTGCCGCCTGACTGCCACACCTCTGCGCGCGCGCCCCACCTTGCCAGGTTCGTGAGGATAAGAGCGAACCATGGCTGACGACGAGGAGACCACTGAGGAGCCCACTACGGAGCCCGCCGCCGAGGCCGGCGAGGCTGTGCCGGCCGAGGCGCCCGAGGCGCCGATGGACGTCGAGACCGCACTCCAGAAGGTGCTGAAGAACGCGCTGATCCACGACGGCCTACGCCGCGGCCTGCACGAGTGCGCGAAGGCGCTCGATGCTGGCAAGGCGAAGCTCTGCGTGCTCTCGCAGTCGTGCAATGAGCCGGCGTACACCAAGCTTATCGAAGCTCTGTGCGCCGAGCACGGCGTCGACCTGATGAAGGTGTCGGACGGCAAGCAGCTCGGCGAGTGGGTTGGCCTCGCCAAGGTGGACAAGGAAGGCACGGCGCGCAAGGTCGTGGGCTGCTCGTCCGTTGTGATCACCGACTTCGGCGAGGAGAGCGACGCGCTCAAGATCCTCAAGGATTCGTTCGCCAAGTGAGTCATACGCCATGTGTGGGTCCCTGAGCTGTCGCGTCCAAAATTGTCTTAATCAAGAATTGTCTCTAGACTATGTGTACCTACTCCGACGCGCTAGAGTCCGCATTCTCGGCACGCCAGCGCCGCGTCACGGTGCAGTGCACCGCGCGGCACCGCCTGTCCGCTGTCGCGCCCCATGCGCGCCCCCAGCCGAAAGCGCGGCGCCGCCGGGTGGCGGCTGGCGCGGGAGGGCCGCGCGGCGCCGCCGGGTT
>Ga0164294_10004459_pt1 | contig 12208 bp, 11 predicted proteins | sample GEODES005metaG_FD_111479 | JGI IMG/M metagenome (GOLD analysis project Ga0164294, IMG submission 111479) | Oligotrophic lake water microbial communities from Sparkling Lake, Wisconsin, USA - GEODES005 metaG | ecosystem: Environmental > Aquatic > Freshwater > Lake | place: USA: Sparkling Lake... | reverse complement strand
GCCTTTTCAAAGCGAAGGGTCATCGGAAAGCTGTTACCGACCTTCAGCGGCGTCTTCAGGCCGATCAACATCACGTGCATCCCCCCCGGTTTGAACTCGACGGTTTGTTTGGCCGGCACGTCCACTGAATCCAGCTGGCGCATCCGCATCACGTCGCCGTCCATCCGCATGGTGTGAAGTTCGACCGACTGCGCAATATCCGCTGACACGGCCAGCAAGCGATCGGCGGCGGGCCCACCATCGATCCGAAAATACCCCCCCCCAACGGTCTGCCCCTGAACGGTCGGCCGTGCCCAGGCGTCCTGCACCAGGGCCTTTTGTTGCCCCTGTGCCTGTGCCTGTGCCTCTACCGGAGCCTCCAGGCTACAAACCACCAGGAACGCCGCAAAGGCCATGAGCCATCGGCGCCCTGAAATCAAAAATGAATGATTCATGTGAACTCCATTTAGTGCTGGTGTCCGCCACCACCGCTCAACCCAGGCAGCACCTCGAGTCGGGCCGCAGGAGCCTTGAGCCCCTTCATACTTGAACCCGTGGATGGAACCTCAGCCCAGTTCAGCTCGCCCTTCTCACAGACTTGCTGGACCTTGAACCAAATCACACCCGGTTTGGCGGGCGTCTGCCCGCGCAAGACAAACTCGTCGTAATGGGCATCGGCGAGGAATACCTCCGGTGACTGGGCGCGCCAAATCACTTCAGAGACCGTTTCGTCAATCTTTCGCCCGTGGCTGTCGTAGGGCTCTGCAAGTTTCACCCGTTGCAACTCGAGCTTCCAGCCAGGCTTTGGAATGGGCTTGGTGCCAAGAAATCCCGCCGGAATCTGGACCCTGACCGTGTGAGTGGCAGAGCCTTCGCAACCGTGGGTGACCCGCAAGACCGCCTTGTACCCGGTGTTCGCCACTGCCGCGGGTTCTTCGAGCGTGACGTGGGCCTGAGTTCCCGTACTGAGGAAAAACGCCGCGGCCGCGAGGCAGAAGCTTGGCCTCAAGGACCGCTCCAATACCTTTTTAAATATTGGATTCAACATTAAATTTTTCATAATTTAGAAATTGATCTTAAGTTCAGCCACAAAGGTGCGCTGCGGATAGGAATAAAAGTTCCAATACTTGTCGTTATTGAGGTTGTCCACCCCAAACGCCAAGGAGCGGTATTTGTCGATCTGATTGATTTAAATTCACCATCACTTTTCCCATACCAAAAAGGGCGGCTTCCGCCGCCCTCTTTCAGCATTGGTTAATCAATCTTTGCTTCAATACCAAAGTAAATGGCACGGCCATCGCCAGGGTAGTAACGGCGACCGTCGCCAGCTGTTGCTAGGGCGGTGTAATTGGCGCTGATATTGGTTGTCGCGGCATATTTCTTATCGGTCAAGTTACGTGCATCCAAGAACCACGACCATTTTTTGTCAATCGCTTGCCCCGCCTTGAATCCAAGAATCGCATAGCTGTCGTTGTAAACCGTGTTGGCGTAATCCATTGGGGCTTTGCTTGGGACCCATTCTAACTTCGGTCCCATATAGGTACCGGGCTTGCCGTTGATTTGCTCACCAAAGCGATACAAGACCTCGCCCCGTACGATCACAGGAGGAAAGCCTGGCAGTGCGTTGTTGCCGACTGAAGCGTTGTCTACAAATTTAAAATCACTGTACAAAAGTGCAATGCGCGCATCTACCTTCTTATCGTACAAATGACTCAGGCCCAGCTCAATACCTTGGTGCAAAGTTCTAGGCACGTTGGTTGTTGTTGACGTCGTGCAGGCCGCGTTAGAACACGAGGTGAGGAACTCATTTCTCAAACTCGCGCGGTAGTAAGTGGCATCCCAACCGTACTGGTGTTTGTCGTGCGCCGCTTCACCACGAGTACCCACTTCAAATGTGGTGCCAGTTTGTGGTTTGAACGCAGTGGTCGAATTGCCTGCCGTGCCAAAAATAGGGGCTTCAAAGTTACGACTCAGGCTCGCAAACACTTGGTTTGAAGGCGTGAAGTCATGGATCACGCCCAAACGTGGACTCCATTGGTTGAACGAGTAGTCGTAATTGTTAGACCCAAGAAGAGCGTCGACCACCTTGCGATTGGCGCGGTCATATTGTAATGCACCAATCCACGTCGTGCGATCCGACGTCTTGTACTTGTCCTCAATGAAGAAGCTGTCGTTCTTTGATTGCTGGTCGTAGTTGGAGGTCGCCGGACCGGTCGCCGCACCTTGGTTGTTGCTTGGCTTAGAAGTACCTTTGGTCGAACCCACGCTTGGCAGATACGCGACGCTGATTCGGTGTTGACCCAGTAGACGTGTTGCCTTGATGTGGCCGCCCATCGACTTGGCGTTTTGTTCAATGATGCTGTCGATGGGATGCCATAAGCTGTAGTTCATGGCATACGCTGCAAACTCATAAATTGTGTTGCCATCACGCACCGTGGTTTTGTTTGCCACGCGTTGCGCATCGACATCGCGACGACGATTTGCATCTTCACGAAATGGATAAACCGAACCCACTTTTTGGCTGCTGGCGATAGATGGATCATTTTCCAACTCTGCCTTCGTCAAATAGCCTGGAAGTTGGGTGCGACTACGCACGGCCGCCAAATAAAAACGTGACTCGATGTCTTTGCTCACCTTGACGCCAAAGTTGCCTAAGGTTTTTTGGTTTTCCATTTCAGCATGGTCACGGAAGCCATCTTGTTTGGTTTGCGAACCAGCCACGTAATAGTCCCACACATTGCCACTCGCCGCGTCTGCTTTACCAACGCCAGCAGTGCTTCCAAATACCTTGTTGTAACCAAAACTACCCACCTCAGCGCGCACCGTGCTACCAGCGCTGGTATAGCCCGTGGGCGCGACAAAGTTAATCGCTCCACCCAAGGTGGTTGCACCATAGGTGGTGGCATTAGGACCACGCAACACTTCCACGTAACGTGACGCGTTGGGGTCCACGGTTTGCATATCGAAGAAGCCGTCTGCATAGTTGATCGGTACGCCGTCTTGCATCACCTTAATGCCGAAGCTGTGAAACGTGCGGCTGAGCGCAGATCCGCGAATAGAAATACGTGCTTCTTCAGAACCAAATCGATCTTGAATGAACACGCCTGGAGCCAAGCCCAAACTATCACTCCAAGTCGATTGACGAGCTTCGCGCACTTGGTTCAAATCGACGATGGAGGCGCCACCTGGAATAGTTTTGACGTTGTCTTTAGCGCTCTCAATAGAACTCTGAGTGAGCGAGTCTGACCCGCCCGTGATCACCACGACGCCGAGACTGCGCTCCGCCCCTTGGTCAGCAAAAGCGGCAGGCAAGGGGCCGAATGCCATGGCGAAGGCCATCGCAAAGGGGTTTAGTTGAAAACGGCGAGACCAGACCGCGCGAGTCGCGATCGACTGATTCAGATACATGATGCAAATTCCTGAAATCGCTTGCACGCGCGATACCCAGCGTGTGCAGAACATCAAAACGGCAAGCGCGGCTGTGATTTACAACCCGCTCGGGATTCAACGACGTTCAGGAATTGTGTGGAGGACCTCGTGGCCTCGCCTGGAGCCAGGCGAACAATGGGCGGGGCGCCAGAAGAAAAAGTCGAGGCGGCGCATCGCTGATCCCGGGCAATTTCAACAACGTCTGCGACGGTGGCGGCAGAGCGGAGTGCCCCGACTGACCGCACATCGGACAGTGCTCCGCATTCAGGTCGTGTGACGACGGAAGCGTCTTTGATCCGCCGTCTTTCGAAGGGTCCGTCAGTTGCAGTCCAGGGTCCATCGAGATGCGCTCTATACCTCGAGTCGTACAGACCTCCATCACCATCGGAGCGCTGGCGGGGGCCGAAAATCGGACAATGGCATGTGAGATCGTGGGCATGATTGCCATCGCAATCATGGCCCAGAGTGCAGCCCAAACACCAAAGCGCTTGACGACCCAAGACAGCCCCTGGGGCGGACTTATTGACTGCCCCGATGGGTGATTTGTGCGCGATGCTCGCTGAGCCATCATAAAACGGTATCGCAGTGGTCTGAAAAAAGCTAGTGAATGACGATTCGGAGGACCCCGAGTTTGACGGCTCGAGTCCGCCTTTCGGGAAATGCACCGGCAATCTCCTCGGAATCAACCAATGACGCACCTTGTCATTCCTCAATAAGCCGTAGCTAGACAGGGGCCCCACCTATCCTAGTGACCGAATTTCGCCGTTTCTTTGACAAAATCAAGATTTGAGAATCCCATGCGCTATTCGGCCGACTTCTGCGAACGCGAGTACAACAATCGGCTACGGGTTCCCGAATATCAACAGATTTTTTCGCGCTGGGCCGAGGCCGGAAAACAGTTTCGGGATCTGCACCAACATGATCCAGGTACCCGCCTGCAATGTGCTTTCGGTGATACGGATGGCTCTCAACTTGACTATTTCAGTTGCGGCGTTTCGGGTGCGCCGCTCTTCGTTTTTATCCATGGCGGGTATTGGCGCTCCCTCGACAAGCATGATTTTTCCTGGGTAGCCGGGCCGTTTTTGACTGCTCACATCGATGTCGCCGTCATCAACTACGCACTGTGCCCCAAGGTGTCGATCGAAGACATCGTGCATCAGTTGCAGGAGGGCTGCGTATGGCTCTATCGCAATGCCGATGCGCTTGCGTTTGATCGCAGTTCAATCACGCTCGGCGGTCATTCAGCCGGAGCCCATATCGCTGCAATGATGCTCTGTGCTGATTGGCCAACGTGGGGGGCGGACCTTCCTCCAGACCTCACGAAGTCAGCTCTGCTGATCAGTGGTCTGTACGATCTGGAGCCACTGCTATACGCGTCGTTCGTTCAGAGTGATCTCAAGCTAGACGCCGCTTCGGTTAACAGCTTGAGCGCAGCCTTTTTGTCCCCTCACGTCGGCAGTTCGGTGATCACGGCTGTTGGCGGACTCGAAAGCGATGAATTCAAACGGCAAAATCAACTGATCGAGAAACACTGGTCAGGCCATTTCCTCGAAGACATTCCGATGCCGGATACGGACCATTTCACGGTGGTCGATGCCCTGATTGATCCCGCTCATCCATTGACCCAGGCGGCAATCGCCCTCTGTCGGAAGTCAGGCGCAGCTTGACCATCCATGCCCGATCATCAGGTATGCATGTTGAGCCGTCGCATACTGAACCGTCGCATATTGAACCGTCGAATGGTTAGCCGTTCCCTCGCCCTGACTGTTTTCGCCCTGTCAACTGCTCTGATTCCGCAGCAGACGCAGGCTGACATGCGTTGCTGCATGGCCGAGCCGAAGATTCTCCTTGATGGAACCTTCAAATACACGGGGATCCCATTTCGGCTGACGCGTCCGGCGACAGCGATTCAGGGGTTCGCGCCGTTTACACCGACTTCGCCAAGTCAGCCCATTGCACCGACGCTGAACGCGCCCGCTCCGCTTGGGGCCCCGCAAGGCCCTCGAGCGGATTTTGCTGCTGTGCCCATGCAGGCTCCGGGCGCTCCGTCCCGCTAACCCAGTACATCGGGTAGCCGAATACCCGCCCCACCCAGGGCCCGATCAAAGCTCATTTCCACCACCCGTGGATCCAGGGTCAGAAATGTTTCGGCACACCGGCGTGCCATGGTCGGCGTCAGCGGCTCGTTGGCACCGCTCATCGATTCGGTCGCGACCTGGGCTTCGAGTGAATGCTCCAGGACCGAAAGGGTATGCCATGCGGATTCGAGCCCAGATCCGACCACGAGGAACCCATAGCTTCGCAAGATCAACACCTCGCGCGACCCAAGATCCTTGACGACCTCCGCGCATTCGGCGTCTTCAAAGTCAAGTCCGCCAAAGTCATGGCTCGCAATGCGTCCGGCCAGCTGTGCGCCCCACGCATTATCGATCCGCAGACCCTCGCCCTGACACGCAACGGCCAAGGCCGCTGGCGTATGAATACGCAACACGCAATGCACATCCGGCCTTGCAGCGTACAACGCAAGATGCAAGCGCAGACCGGCAACATCGATCGAGGGGCCCACCAGGCCGTTGGGGCGCTCGCCGTGCAGTGGTTCCAGCGCATGGCCGTCTGGCCCGATTCTGACCAGATCCGATACGCTGACATCGCTCAGCGGGACGCCAAACGCAGGCACGAAAACCACCGGGCCATGACTCCCGGGAACTCTTAGAGTGACCTGAGTAATCAATGGTTCTTCCCAGCCCAGCTTGGCCATCAGGCGGCAGGCCGCGGCGAGGCGCACGCGCCCGATCCATTCCTGCGCCGTGATCTGGCCGGCGCTCAAGAGTGCAGCGAAGGGCGGCGTGGGCGCCGGCGGTAGCGGCCGCTTGGGCAAAGGGGGGCTGAGGCGGGGGCCGCGACTGCCAGGGCTAGCCGGCGGGCCGTTAGCGGGGCTATTCATGACGATGGCTCAAAGGTGGAGGCTGAAGATTCGATCCTGAGGAACCCTAAAATTACCAGATCTCAGGCGCTCAGCAACCCGAGCGCGTGCGCTCTGCCCTGAGTCAATGCATACACGTGGCGCAGAGCCGGGACCGGTACCTGATGCCATTGCGCCAGTTCGATCACCGCCCCGACCAAGGCATCGAGTTCGGGACGTCGCCCGGCATCAAAATCCTGCAAAGTCGAAGTCCGCACGGGCCCCAGCGCCCGCGCCATCGCAATCCGCGCACCGGCATCGATCGTGAGTGGTATGCCTATCGCCGCAGCGACGGCTTTTCCCTCTTCAATCAAGGCTCGTAAGAGGTCGCAAATAGCCGGATCAGCGCACAGGCGATCCATCCGCAAACCCGTCAGCGCGGAGACCGGATTGAAGGATAAATTGCCGATGAGTTTGGTCCAGATGTCCGTTCGAATGTCACCAGAGTATTCCGCCGCGAAACCCGCGGCATTAAACAATTCGACAAGACCAACTGCGGATAGCGATGACGTAGGCTGAGTCTCTCGAACCTCGCCGAGAATCAATCGGTTACCGCCCGTGTGCCGCACCACCCCAGGCGCAGCCACCTCGGCCGAGAGGTGTACGACACAGCCAACGAGACGCGACGAATCGAGTGCGTTCGATGCAGTACCGTCGGGGTCAAGCGTCTTTAGATAACGACCGTTGTTGGCGTCGCTCAAGTACCACCAGGGAACCCCATTAATCGCGGCCACGACCCTCGTCTGCGGATGCAATAGCGGCTTTAGGCGCGACAGCATCGCGGGGATCGAGTGTGCTTTGAGGCTGATGATCATCAGGTCTTGCGCACCACTCGACTGCGCAATCACGGCGGGGTTATCGCTGGCATGCATGGCGACCGAGGCATTCGCATTCCCCTCAAGCACCGCATCGGGGCCCTCAATGACCCGCAGGCCTTCGTTCTGGATCGCGGCCAGATGATCTCCCCGCGCAATGACAGAAACAGCGTGGCCCGCCACGGCGAGGCGATAGGCCATCAGGCCACCCACCGAGCCTGCGCCGACAACCGTGATTCGCATTGGCGACATCATAACGAGCTCCAAGAAAAAAGGCGCACATCGCTGTGCGCCCCAAAACGGCAGTCTCGCTGCCTCTCCTCCTCCTCGAACCTCGTTTTCGAAAGCGTATCCAAGCCACGGGGTTTAGTCCACGCTTGCAACACCCGGAAAAACCCGCGATTCATGGTCTTTTTGACCTCATTTAGCGGCAACCTCGGGTAAACACCCACCTTCAATGACGCCAAGGATCGCCCCGGACATCGCCGCAATGACGGCGGGCAACTCGCCGACTGCAGGGGTAGCCCGCAAGGTCACTCCGGGAGCTCGGGCTTGAGCAGCTTCCATCAAAACCGGGAAATCACGACGAAGATGCCCTCCTCGGCCCAGAAAAACCGGAACCACGACGATCTCGCCCACCCCCTCTCCGGAAAGGGTTGCCACGAGATCGGGCAAGCCCGGCTCCATCAGCTCAAGGTAGGCAATTTCAACTCGACTCTCCGGCTTGGCAACGAGCAACGCATTGCGCAATGCATGAAATGGCTGGGCCCACGCAGGATCACGAGCGCCATGTGCAAACAGAATGACTACAGGAATCGACATCAAAATGAATTCCAGAATTAAATCTTAGCTCACGAGATCAGGGGGCGAAATCAAGAGGCGCGATCAGCGGGCCCGATCGACCCAGGCCAGTAAACTCAACGCGAGCGCAAGTGCAAGAGCACTTGGTACCAACGCGGCAATCCAGGCGGGCCAGGTATTAAGCAGACCCAGGTGAGACGCAAGTCCATTCAAAAAATGAAACGCGACCCCGAGCATGATGCCTGAGAACACCTTGAGCGCAATGCCACCTGAGCGGGTCTGCAAGTAGCCAAACGGCAACGCGAGCGCCAGCATGACAAGCGCTGCAAAGGGGTAAATGATTTTCTTCCAGAGTGCAATCTCGTACCGACTGACCTGTTGACGGTTGTCCCGCAGATGTTCCACATAGTGCAGCAGATCAAGTGCCGACATCCGTTCGGGCTGAACCAACAGCACGCTGACGATCGATGGATCCAAGCCGGAATTCCAGATTTTCTGATCGACCTTCACCCGAATCGCCTGCGCAACACGGCTCTCCGGCGCATCTGCTGATCGGGCAGCTGCCTCAGGCTCGAGCGTTGTCTCGACCACGTTCGTCAGTAGCCACTGCCCATCGCTCGTATACCGGCCTTCAGCCGCCAGCAGAAGTGCTCGCAAACGAAATTGCGGATCAAATTCGTACACCCGCAGATCGCTCAAGGTGGCATCGGGACGAACCTGGGCCACGTTAACAAAGCGGATTCGCACCAGCTCTCCGGCATCGTCTCGCGTCGTGTCCTTGACCCAAATCCCAGATCTAAACTCGGCGCTGACCGTGGCCCCCATCGCGCTCAGGCGCAGACTCTGAGCGAGCCGCTCGGCAGGCGGTGCTAGCACCTCGCCAAACAACGCAGTGATGCCAACGCAGAGAAAACCCAATGCGAGCAATTCACGCAGGGCGCGCATCCTTCCGAGCCCGGCAGCCCGCATGGCCGTGAACTCCGCATGCTGCGCGAACATCGCCAGCGCCCAGATCGCGCCAATCAGCACGGCAATGGGCATCAACTCGTAGATGTGGGACGGCGTGGCCAAAACGACCCGCGTCAGGGCATCGACCAGCCGATAGTTACCCCGGCCGATACTTTCCAGTTCTTCGAACAGATCGAAAAAACCGAATAACCCAAGAAACCCTCCAAGGACCATCGCGGTTGCCTGGAAAATCTCTCGGGACAAATAACGACCGAGAATCGTCATGCCCGCGCCCTACTCTGCCGCCACAACCAGCGCAAAAAGGACTCGAGCCGAAGGTGCTGCGAGAACAACCAAGCGACCCCAAGCGCGAACACGCCATGGGGCAGGAGAGCTCCGAGAACGAACGAAGCCTTGCCTTGCGCAACCCAGACCGAGCCGAGGGTCAGGAGGTTGAAATACACAATGCAGGCCAGCAGCGCGAGAATCAAGTTACCCGTCCGCCCGGTGCGCGGGTTGACGTAAGACAACGGGATCGCCAGCAGCACCATCCAAACCGCCGCGAATGGCAGCCCAAGTCGCCAGGTCAACTCGCCCAAATTCCAACGCGTCGGGTCCTGCAGCAGTTCCTTCGTCTCGAGGTTGCGGGCAATGCGCTCGGGCGTTGGCGGCTCCGTTGGGTCCAGTCGGAGCCCATACCGCTCGAATTCGAGCACTCGATAAGCGGTCGGACTGGGTTGGGACAGGCCGAGCGGCCCATCGTAGCGACGCCCCTTCTCGAGAACCAGGAAGCGCTCTGACCCGTTCTGTTCAATCCGGCCACCCGCCGACGCGATAACGGTTACGGCGTCCCCTTTTCGGCTGGCCACGAACACGTTACCCACGGTGCCGCGGGCTTCATTAACCGATTCGACAAAGAACACGCGCGCTGCGGCGACTGACTCGCGAAAGCGCCCTGGCGCAATCTGCGAAACATCCTCGCGGCTATCGAAGCGCTGGCGCAACTCGGTCATCTGACGATTGGCCCATGGCGCCCCCACGAACGAAATCAGTCCAATGAGCATGACCCAGGGTGCGGCCATCCGAAGGACCGGACCGATCCAGGCACCGAGGCTACGCCCCGACGAAAACCAGATCACCATCTCAGAGTCCCGCCACGTCCTGCCCACCGCCAGTAGGACCGCCACATAGAGGGTCAGGACCATCAGTGCGGGTAGCGCCACCACCGACGAATAGGCAATCAGGGGTAGGACGCTGGCTGTATCGACCTTGCCGCCCGCGGCTCGGCCGAGCAATCGAATGACGGAGGTCGTCAGAAAAATCGCGAACAGCGAAGCGAACACCACACCAGCGAGATTGGTGATGTCGCGACGGAGCGATTTTTCAAAGAGCATCGACGCCTATAATCAATGGTTTCGTTTAACGCCAGACGACAGGCACTGCGATGCAATTTAGCATAGAGACCTCGGGGCTTTTAACGTCCCACACAGCCACCTCACACACCGAAACCGAGCTTCGACCGAACGCACGTCGCCGGTCCGTTGGGACTCAAGTACGAACCGATTGCGCCATCATCCCGGTCTTTGCGGGACGCCGACTCGGTGCCTCAGGGAGCGCGCTGGATGCGCTGCTGGACGGCGCACTGACGGCTGCGCTCGATCGCGGCGACCTCGCCGATGCCGCCAACTCCGTGTTGCTCATCCCCGGTAATCTCGCCATCCAGCGCGTGGTCTTGGTGGCAACTGTTGCCATGGCGGACCATCACGGGTCTGCGGCCACCAAGGGTAAGCCGAAGCGCAAGAGCCTCGCTGCGGACGCGGTCGAAGACAACTCACACGATAGTGCAGCGATCACGGAGCGTGGTTTTCAGGAAGTTTGTAAAGCCGCCTTCCGGGCCGCCTGCGGAACCGGCGCACAGTCTGTTCTGTCGTTCTTGGCCGAAGTGGCAGTTGGCCCCCACGCCGCTCGTGCTATTGAGTGGAACGTTCAGATCCAAGTCACGAATGTCCGTGATTTGGTTTACCGCTTTGATCGTTTGCGCAGCAAACGCGAAGAGCGCCGCGAACCCGGGTCCATTGCCATTGCTGTCACCCCCGCCGACGCGACTGCTGCAAAGGAAAGCCTGCGTTGCAGCATCGCCATTGCCGATGGCGTAGCGCTCGCCCGCGACCTTGGTAACCTACCTGGCAATTTTTGTACGCCCTCTGTTCTGGCCGACGAGGCCAAAGCGCTGGCCAAGAAGAGCGGCCTCAAGGTTCAGATTCTTGACCGCAAACAGATGGAAGCCCTCCGGATGGGCTCTTTTCTGGCTGTGGCGCAAGGCTCGGACGAGCCACCCAAGCTCATCGTGCTCGAGTGGCGCGGCGGCGAAAAGGGTGCCGCCCCGATTGCCCTGGTCGGGAAAGGCGTTACGTTCGATAGCGGCGGGATCTCGCTCAAACCTGGCGAAGCCATGGACGAGATGAAGTACGACATGTCGGGCGCGAGTGCGGTGCTGGGGACGATGAGTGCCGCTGCGGCGATGGAGCTGCCCCTTAATATCGTGGCGGTGATCCCAGCGACCGAAAACATGCCGAGTGGCCGAGCGATCAAGCCCGGCGATATCGTCACCAGCATGTCGGGGCAGACGATTGAGATTCTCAATACCGATGCGGAAGGGCGACTGATTTTGTGCGATGCGCTGACGTATGTCGCGCGCTTCGAACCTTCCACAGTAATTGATCTAGCCACGCTGACCGGTGCTTGCGTCATCGCGCTCGGCCACCACCACAGTGGCCTGTTTTCAAAGGACGACGCGCTGGCGCAGGATCTTCTTCGGGCCGGCCAGGACACACTCGACACCTGCTGGCGGATGCCCCTGGACGATGAGTATCAGGAACAGCTCAAAAGCCCGTTTGCGGATATGGCCAACATCGGCGGCCGCCCCGGTGGTGCGATCACCGCTGCGTGTTTTCTCGCTCGGTTTGCCAAAGGCTATGCCTGGGCTCACCTCGACATCGCCGGCACCGCCTGGAAGTCGGGCGCGGCCAAAGGCTCGACCGGGCGTCCAGTGCCGATGCTGACTCGGTTCCTAATTGATCGGGCGCAAGCGCAAGTAGAGCCTGCGCCCACCGATGCAAAGGGCAAAAAGCCCCAGCCAAAAAAGCGCGCCTCCCGCGCCGCTGAATGACACGGGTCGATTTCCACTTCAACCTCGTTGACCGGCTGGACTACGCTTGCCGCCTGGCACGAAAAATCGTGCGTAGCGGCGAGCGAGCAACCTTCTGGTGCGCTG
>Ga0164294_10004458_pt1 | contig 12209 bp, 12 predicted proteins | sample GEODES005metaG_FD_111479 | JGI IMG/M metagenome (GOLD analysis project Ga0164294, IMG submission 111479) | Oligotrophic lake water microbial communities from Sparkling Lake, Wisconsin, USA - GEODES005 metaG | ecosystem: Environmental > Aquatic > Freshwater > Lake | place: USA: Sparkling Lake... | reverse complement strand
TCCGGTCCCAGTCCCCATCGCTCAACACCAAACGATCCATCACACCCAAGACCGCCTCCCAAAAAGCAGTCTTGAATCACGCTTCGGCCCGGATGGGAATCCTTAGAGTCCACAGCACCTAGGCCATCATGAAGTCCAGGCAGCCGGTCATGTCCGAAATCATGATGGCCAGCAGGCCGTCCGAGTCCTCGGTCTTGGTCAGGGCTTCATACCGCGTCGAGGTATCCGACATGGCCTCGATGGCGACTTCGGTAAAATCCTCGTCACCCATTTCGATATAGTCGATCCAGGCCTTGGCAATGGCGTCGTATTCGGGGGTCTCCTTGTCCAGCATGTCCTTGCTGATCTCGGCGAACAGCATGATGTTGGTCAAGCATTTTCCGGCGTTCTCGGCGCTGGTGCCGGACTTGACGTTCCAGTCGCCGGCATGGGCCGCCAGGGGCAGGCCCAGGGCGGCGGCGCCCATCAGGACAGAGATCAGGCCAGAGAGCAGGGCTTGGCGATTGGGCAGCATGACGCGGGTTCCAAAGGGGTTGACCTGCAGACCCTAACAGTCCCGCGCGCGCCGCGATCACCCCCACAAGGGGGGCGAAGGCGCAAAATCAGGGCCGGAGACTATGGCCGGGCGGCCAGCTCGGTCAGGGCCCAGGCCTGGCCCTGCTTGCGGAATTTCGCCGTCACCGGGGCGCCGGGCGTCTCGGGCGCAGAGGCCATGACATCGGCAAAGGCGACAAAGGTCGTGCGGCCGGCCGCCAGGCCCGCATCCGGCGCCCCGGCATGATCCAGGGTCACGGACTCCAGGGTCTGGGACGACAGGCTGCCCTGCACCTCATAGACCGGACCTTCCAGCGGCGGGGCGGCGACGGCCTTTTTGATCTTGTCGGGCCCGGGCCCGCAGGCGACGGCCAGCAGGCAAAGGGCGAGGGCGGCGGCAAGCCTCATGGCAGATTCCCTTCCGGATACGGAGCAGCGACTAGCACGGCCTTGTGACGAAATAACCTCAAGCCTTCCGATGTGGCGCGGCATGGCCTAAAAGCCGCGGTTCACGGAATTGGAGAGTGACCCTTGGCGCGCCTGTTTGACGCCTTCATCATGGTTGACTGGAGTGCTTCGGCCACCCCGAAGACGGGCAAGGATTCCGTCTGGATCGGCGTGATCAAGCGCGACATCCGCTTCCGCCCGACCTTCGAGGCCCATAACCCGGCCACCCGGGCCGCCGCCCTGACCATCCTGCGCGAGGTCTTAGGGGACCTGCGCCGCAAGGGCGAACGCACCCTGGTCGGCTTTGATTTCCCGCTTGGCTATCCGGAAGGCACGGCCGCGAAACTGGGGCTGGCGCCGGCCGCGTGGTCCTCCATGTGGAAGTTCCTGGCCGACAATGTCGTCGACAAGCCGACCAACCTGAACAACCGCTTCGCCGTGGCCAACAAGATGAACCGGCTGATGACCAACGCCGCCCGGCCCTTCTGGGGCTGTCCGGCCAAGGACGCCCAGACCTGGCTGGCCTCTACCAAGCCCGAGCACGGAGACGACCTGCCCCCCGTCTTCCGCCGCGCCGAACGGGCCACTCAAGGCAAGGGCAAGGCCGGCGCCAAGACTGTCTGGCAGATCTTCGGCAACGGCACCGTCGGCAGCCAGGCCATCGTCGGCATCCCGGCCGTCGCCGCCCTGGCGAAAGAGATGGGCGAAAAGGCGAAGGCCTGGCCGTTCCAGACCGGCTGGAAAACGCTGAAGCCCGACGACACCGCCGGGCTGGAAGCCATGTTCGTGGAAATCTATCCGGCCCTCGGCGAGGTTCGCCCCGAACCCGGCGAGATCCTCGACCGCGCCCAGGTCCGCGCCCTCTGCGAACACTTCCTGCGCCTGGACGAAGCCGGCAAGCTGGGAGACGCCTTCGCCCCCCCACCCGGCCTGACCCCCGAAGACATCGCCGCCGTCGAACAGGAAGAAGGCTGGATCCTGGGGGCCTGAATCCCCAGGCCGCCTCTGGTTCCTCCGTCACCCCGGACGGCCCAAAGGGCCGATCCGGGGCCCAGAGCCGCCGCCGCTCATATCGCCGCCCCCGCAACCCTGGGCCCCGGCACTGGGCTCCGCTCCGGCCGGAGTGACGGCTGCTCTGTCGGGAGATCTCCCCCAAAGGCCCCCCTTCGGCTAGTAGCGCGCGTCCGCTCCAGACATCCGCCCTGCCACCCCATGCGCCAGATAGGCGGTCAGGGTGATCGCCATACCAATACCCATGAGATGCCAGGACGTCGGCGCCCCCGTCGCGGCAGCCAGCTGTTCCGCCGTCAAGCCAGCAACGACGAAGACCAGGCCATTGGTGAGCAACAGAACCGTCGCCGCGCCGGGCAGCCCGCGCCGCAAGGGAAAGACAATGACATAGAGTCCGGCCAGCCCGAAGGCGAGCGAGGCGGCGCCGATCAGATGCATCAGGGCCAGATAGAGGGGCTTGGCCGCGCCGCGGACCTCTTCGGGCAAGGCGGCGGCATGGAAGCTCAGCATCTCCTGCGCCATGCCATAGGTCAGGCCGAACCAGACCAGAAACAGGGCAACCATCGAAAACAGAACCAGACTGGTCCTCTGCAGTATCAAGCGCATTTTGATGTCCTTCCGAATGGTTTGCGGAGACCGGCCGGGGCCGTCAGGTCGGCGTCCCTTAAGCCGATCCCCGCCGCCGGTCCCCTGCCCGGTCGGCATGGGTTTCATGCGCCGGACGCATCATGCGCGGCCGGCATCGAATCCAGTCGCAAGCGGCATTTCAGTTCCAGACCGGGATCGCCGACACCCTGCAAACCAACGGCGGCACGCTCCTGTGCGCCGTCCAAGCAAGGCAGGACCTTCCAATGCAATTCTCCGTTCTGAAATCTGCGAGCCTGGCGGCTGTCGTCGCCGTCTTGTCCCTGGCCAGCGTCTCTGTCGCGGCCGCTGGCGAATGCCCGGCCGGCCAGAGCGGCGTCGATGTCACGGCCCCCGGCCCGATGATGCCGTCCAATGTCACCGACACGGTGATCTCGTCCATCGATCTGGGCAATGGCTACCAGATCCCGGGCCGCCAGTTTCGCATGCGTCGCCTGGTGATCCAGCCCGGCGGCGTGGTGCCGTGGCACAGCCATGGCGAACGCCCGGCCATCATCTATGTCGTGAGCGGCAGCGTCACCGAATACCGCAGCACCTGCGCCGTGGCGATCACCCACCAGGCTGGCGAAGTCGTCTCCGAAACCGGCCAGACCAGCCATTGGTGGCGCAACAACGGCAAGCAGCCGACCGTGCTGCTTTCGTCCGACATCCTGCCGCCCGCCATGTCGCCCGACCACAGCATGTAGCCGATTGCCGGGTCAGACACCCGGCTTGGGCGTGGCGCACCGCGCCACGCCCAAGACTTTTGACGGAGGCCCTGATGTCCATCCACGCCGACAGCCGCGATCCGGGATCGGGATCGCCCCTCAGCGCGGGCGCCCTGTTCAACCTGTTCGTGATCGGGCTGACGGCCTTTCTGACCGTGGTGGACCTGTTTGCCACCCAGGCCATTCTTCCGACCCTGGCACTGCACTACGGGGTGTCCCCCTCGGCCATGGGGGTTGCGGTCAACGCCACCACGCTGGGCATGGCCGCCTCCGGCATAGGGGTCGCCCTGTTCAGCCAGAGCATCAACCGGCGGCTGGGGATCGCCGTCAGCCTGTTCCTGCTGGCCATCCCGACAGCCTTGCTGGCCCATGCCCCGGACCTGGCGACCTTTGCGGCGCTGCGGGTCTGCCAGGGCCTGCTGATGTCGGCCGCCTTTTCCCTGACCCTGACCCATCTTGGCGAACGCTGCACGGCCGTGGCCTCGGCCAGCGCCTTCGCCGCCTATGTCACCGGCAATGTGGCCAGCAATCTGGTGGGCCGGCTGGTGGCAGCCACCGCGGTGGACATGGTGGGCCTGGCCTGGAACTTCTACCTGTTTGCTGGGCTGAACCTGCTGGGCGGCGTCCTGGTCATGGCGACGATCAGCCGGGCCAAACCCATGCCCGGCCATGAGACCATGGCAGCCTCGCCCATTGCGACCGTCGCCGCCCATCTGGCCAACCCGGCGCTGCAACGCGCCTTTCTCATCGGTTTCCTGATCCTCTTCGCCTTCATCGGGACCTTTACCTATGTGAACTTCGTGCTGGTGCGGCCGCCCCTGGCCCTGGACATGAAGGGTCTGGCCCTGGTCTATTTTGTCTTCGCCCCGGCCATCCTGACGACGCCGCTGGCCGGCGCCATAGTCGCCCGGTACGGGGCCCGGATGGCCATATGGTGCGGGCTCGGCCTGGCCCTGCTCGGCCTGCCCCTGCTGCTGGCCGGCGGGCTGGCCGCCATGGTCGCAGGCCTGGTGCTGGTGGCCTGCGGAACCTTCTTTGCCCAGGCCACGGCCACCGGCTTTGTCAGCCGCGCGGCCGCTGCCGATCGCGGTTCGGCCAGCGGCCTCTATCTGGCCAGCTATTTTCTCGGCGGCCTGGCCGGGTCCGCCTTGCTGGGCCTGCTCTTCGAGCGCTTCGGCTGGCCGGCCTGCGTGGTGGGAATCGCAGTGGCCCTGATCGCCGCCATGCTGCTCGCGACAGGGCTATCGCCCCGCGCGACCGTCCAGCCGGCCGCGACCCGACCTGGTGACCGCCACAACCAATCCCCTGTCGCAAGCCACTGACGGCTGCGGAACCCCACCCCAAGAACTGAAAGACAACCGACCATGACGGATACAGCCTCCATGACCCCAGCTGCGCCCTCCGCCCGCCCGCTTGCCGGAAGGATCGCCCTGGTGACCGGATCCACCAGCGGAATCGGACTTGGCGTTGCCGAGGCCCTGGCACAGGCCGGCGCCACGCTCCTGCTCAACGGCCTGGGCGACCCGGCCCAGATCCAGGCGACCCGCGCCCGGCTTGCCGACCTCTACAACGTCCCCGTCTACTTTCACGGCGCAGACCTTTCCAGGGCCTCGGCCGTCGCAGAGATGATGCAGTTCACGGAAGACACGGCCGGAGCCGTCGACATCCTCGTCAACAACGCCGGGATCCAGCATGTGGCGCCGGTGGAAGCCTTTCCCGTCGAAAAGTGGGACGCCATCCTGGCCATCAATCTGAGTTCGGCCTTTCACGCCATCCGTGCAGCCCTGCCGGCCATGAAGGCGAAAGGGTTCGGCCGCATCGTCAATATCGCCTCCGCCCACGGACTGGTGGGTTCGCCTTTCAAGTCGGCCTATGTCGCCGCCAAGCACGGGCTCCTCGGACTGACCAAGGTCGTGGCCCTGGAGATGGCCGAAGCCGGCATTACCTGCAACGCTATCTGTCCCGGCTACGTCTGGACCCCGCTGGTGGAAAAACAGATCGAGGACCAGGCCCAGGCGCACAACATCCCCCGGGAACAGGTCATCCGCGATGTGCTGTTGAAGGCCCAGCCCAACAAGCGCTTTGCAACGGTCGAGGAGATCGGCGCGCTGGTCGCCTTCCTGGCCTCGCCGTCCGGACAGGCCATCACCGGGGCCGCCCTGCCCGTCGATGGCGGTTGGACCGCGCAATAGACATGGTGGAACGCCTCTGGCGCCGCGCGGCTGAAGCCGGGCGGCGCCAGCCAGACCCGGCGGCGGCTCTGCGGCGGTCCGGGGCCTGTCAGGTCAATTGCCAGCCGCCGGCGGCTGGTCCATACACCGGCACGGGGGTCGCCTCGAACTCCTCATTCTGCCGAGTCTGGTGTCCGTCATGGAAATGCAACAGATACGGTACTTTCTGACGCTCGCCCGCACCTTGAATTTTACCCGGGCCGCCGAGGAATGCCACGTCACCCAGCCGGCCCTGACCCGGGCGATCCAGGCCCTGGAGGCCGAACTTGGCGGGGAACTGATGCGCCGGGAGCGCCAGAACTCCCATCTGACCGAGCTGGGCAAGCGCATGCTTCCCCTGATGCAACGGTGCTATGATAGCGCCCTGACCGCCAAGGAGCTGGCGCGTTCGGTCCTGTCCAGCGATGTGGCGTCCCTGTCCCTGGCCGTGTCGCACAGCGTCAATCTCGAGCTCCTGATGCCGATGATCGCCGAGATGTTTCGGGCGTTTCCGGGCATGCAGCTGAAACTCCAGCGGGGCGGTCGCGATCAGATCATCGGGCTCTTGAAGGACGGTGGCGTCGATATCGCCATTGCCGGGCCGCTCGGGGAAAAATGGGAACGGTTGGACAGCTGGCCGATCTTTTCGGAGGCATTCGAGGTGGCGCTGAATCAGGCCCATGACCTGGCTTCGGCCAATGCCATCGATCTCGCCAAACTGGCCGGTCAGCAGATCCTGTTCCAGGAAGGCTGCGAGTCCCGCACGGATGTGTCTCAAAGACTGGACATGGGCGAGGCGGTCGATCCCTGGGGACACCAGGTCGTCACCCACCATGACCTGATGGCGATGCTGGAAGCCAATCTGGGCTTGGCCATCGTGCCGGTCAGCGCGCCGCAAACGCAGAACGTGCGCCGGATGCCCCTCAATGATGCCGGCCTGCGGCGCACGGTTTCAGTCTATTGCGTCGCGGGACGCCAGCGGTCCGCCGCCAGCACGACCCTTCTGAACCTGGTCCGCACCGGCGACTGGTCGCGTTACGCCGCCTGACGCAGGGCGCGTACAGCCTCCTGCAGCAGTTCCACATCCATGCGGCGGCGGTAGTCCGGATCAATGTGCCGGGCCGCAACCCGGCCATCGGTGTCAATAATGAAGGTCGCCGGAATGGGCAGCATCCAGCTGTTGGCGCCTTGAAACTCGTCCAGTCCATAGCCAACCGACCGCATCAGGCCTTCCATCTCCTCTCCGACCCAGATGGCCAGATTGAGGGACAGGGCATAGCCGTTGTCGATGTCTGAAAGGATCGACACGTCTCCGCCCGCCTCGGCCTGCAGCAGGGCGTTGTACTTGCGCCTGTCGGGGGCGATGGCCACGATACGGGCGCCCGCCAGTTCGACCTGGCGCCGCACCTCGCCCAGGGCGATGGCGTGCAAGCGACAATAGGGACACCAGTGCCCGCGGTGAAAGGCCACCACAACGGGGCCTTCGCGCAGGAGCTGGCTAAGCGAAACAAGCCGCCCCGTTTCATCGGGAAGCAGGAATGAGGGCATCAGGTCCCCGGGAGACGGAGCCCCGCTTCCGGCGCCCTGTGTGGCAAGTCTCGCCACCATTCTTTCCACGCCCTCCGAAAAGCTGGGGTTGAGGCCGGCCACGGCGTCCTGGATCAGTCTCAGGCGCGCTTCAAGGGGTGCGTCCAGAGCAACGGCCGCCGCCAGAATCTCGGTGATCGGATCGGCTGGATTGGTCATCGGGTTGCTCCATCCGCAGGAACCAGGCGGTCCACGCGTCCCTCAAGCGGCGATTCTACGAAGTTTCAGGGCCCGGCGCCATCGCATTGCCGACGCGGTTGGCCGGGCCCGAAGTCCTGGCCGCTCCCGGGGGCGGGCGATCTGAAAAAGACCCGGCAGCCAGGAGCAGGCCCGATCCCGCCGCTACAGCTGAGCGCCGGCCGGTTCGGACCCGACGGCGGCCATCACGCCGCCGGAGGCTTCGTGCAGCAGAAAGCCGTGTTCATCGCCGTAGATCTGCTCCCAGGGCGCCGTCTGGAGCGCCCGGGCGGTTTCCTCATAGCCTGCGTCCCAGCGGGTCCGGATGCCGGAGGCGCTGAAGTCCATGTCCTTGGCATGGTTCTCGCCATCGATAGAGGGCGCCAACAGCCGCACGACATGCATCCGGGTCAGGCAGCCATAGCCCATCATTTCACGAACATCCGGCGTGCGATCCGCTTCCGGAATCAGGGCCCCGAGCTGGGAGACGACATGGCGCAACTGGTGCATCTGCTGTTGCCGGCGGATGTGGTTGGCCGCCCGGCTGGAATACTGCAGATCCTTCTGGCGGTTCAAAACCTGGTTGAGGGTCTCGGGTTCAGCGCCATTGGGATTCCAGATGTGAACCGCAAAGATCAGGGAATTCTTGCGATTGCTGTCATCGAACACCGCCTCGACGGGGGTGTTCGATAGGATGCCGCCGTCCCAGTAAAGCTCGTCGCCGATCCGCACCGCCGGAAAGGCTGGCGGCAAGGCGCCCGAAGCCATGATGTGCTTGACCGACAGGGTTTCGTCGCGACTGTCGAAGTAGCGCATCTCGCTGGTGCGGACATTGGCCGCGCCGACGGTCAGCCGTGGGCGCTTTTCGGCAACCAGGTCGAAATCGACCAGCTCGGTGAGCGTCGCCTCCAGTTCCGCCGTCTTGTAGATCCCGGCGTTTTCAGCGCCAAGCCGCGCATTCGGACCGAGCATCGCCAGCGGATTGGGCGCAAAAAATCCGCGCAGTCCCTGGGTCATGGTCACGAAATTCGCAGCCGCCGATCCCATAAAGGGCATGTAGGACATCATGTCGGCGACCAGACCCCGGTCCATGCGGCGCCAGAATTCCCTCAACCGGATGACCCGCTTCTCCGGGCTGTTGCCAGCGATCAGGGCGGCGTTGATGGCGCCGATGGAGGTGCCGATGACCCAGTCCGGCTCCAGTCCTGCTTCCGACATCGCCTGATAGACCCCGGCCTGATAGGCGCCCAGCGCCCCGCCGCCCTGCAGCACCAGGACAATCTGGCCATGCTTGCGAGGATCTCCGGCCCGTCTTGATCCGGCGGGAATCTCCGGAGGGTTGGCTTCTGCGGGGGAGGAATGCCTGGGTGACGTTTTCATGGGACTCGCCTTTTCGACCTTCCTCATCATGGCCGTGACGATCGCCGCCGACCAATGCCGCCTCGGCATGGATTGGATGAAGCGGTCGAATGAGAAGGCTGAAGCGCTCGGGAGACCTCCTGCCAACCCGGGAACAGCGCAATGTCGGAAACACACACCTTGGCTACCTCCGACCGGCGCGCGAATTGCGGCGTGGGAGGGTGAGGGGTTTCGGTCTCTTCGAACAAAGCGGCGTCCTACTTGCGATCATCACCCATCCCGCCTCGAGCCGCGCCTTGCCAGCCCCGGCCGGACGGTTCACCCTTGAAGCGCCTTGGGAGGGGCGCCCATGACCACGGCACAGGACCGCCACATATCCATTGACGCGGTGCGCGGTTTTGCGGTGCTGGGCATCCTGCTCATGAACATCGTCGGCATGGGCCTGCCGACCTTCGCCTATATCACCCCCACCTATTTTGGCGGCCATGAGGGGCCCAACCTCTGGGCCTGGGCGATCAATTTCGTGGTTGCCGACGGCAAGATGCGCGGCCTGTTCACCATGCTGTTCGGGGCCAGCATGATGCTGATCGCCGACCGGGCGGAAGGCCAGACGCCGGGGCCGGCCGGACTGCATTACCGGCGCATCGCCTGGCTTTTCGTCTTCGGCATGCTGCATGCCTATCTGCTGTTCTTCGGGGATATCCTGGTCGCCTACGCCATCGCCGGGGCCCTGGTGTTTCCGTTCCGAAAACTGGGGCCGCGGCTGCTGATCGGCCTGGGGGCGGTGATCCTGACGCTGCTGGTCGCCAAGGGCCTGATGGAAACCGCCCATGCGACCCAGCTGCGCGAGGCGGCCCTGGCCCCCGGCGCCGGTGAGGCCGCCCGCAAGGCCTGGGCCGAGGCCTCCTTCACCCTGGCGCCCCCGGCCAGCCTGGGCCAGAGCGAGCTGGCCGCCTATCGCGGCAGTTTTCTGGAGGCCCTCAAGGCCCGGGCCTTCATCGCCCTGATCATGCAGACGGTCTTTCTGATCACCGAGACCCTGCCCGAGGCCATAGCCCAGATGATGATCGGCATCGGCCTCTACCGGCTGGGATTCTTCACCCTTGGCTGGTCCAGCCGCGCCTATGGCCTGGTCCTGGCCATCGGCTGGGGGATCGGCATTCCGGTCACCGCCTGGCTGGCCTGGCAGACGGCCGTCGGCGGGTTCGAGCCGATCCAGCGCCAGACCCTGTCCTGGTGGGCGGCGATCCCCCGGCCGCTGATTGCCCTGGCCCATGCCAGCGCCCTGCTGCTGCTGGTGCGGTCAGGAGCCCTGGCCTGGCTGGTCGACCGACTGGCCGCCGCCGGCCGCATGGCGCTCAGCAACTATCTGGGCACATCCATCCTGACCAGTTTCCTGTTCTGCGGCTATGGTTTCGGACTCTATGGCCACCTGCAGCGCTACCAGCTCTATGGCGTGGTGGTCGTGATCTGGGCCATCATCCTCGCCTGGAGCCTGCCCTGGATGCAGCGGTTCCAGTATGGCCCCTTCGAGTGGCTCTGGCGGACCCTGGTCAAGGGAAGGGCCCAACCCATGCTTCGCCGCACTGCAGCATCTGGCGCCTGAGCCGCCGGCGCGCTACCAAGCGGCCATGGGGACCTTCCGATCCACAATGATGGCGGCCCTGGCCGCAACCTGCCTGTCGCCCGTTCTGGCGCCGACCCTCGCCTCTGCCCAGAACCGGGCCGCAGCGGAACCAGAGGGGCAGCCCGCCCCGCCGCCTGCGACAGCGCTGCCGCCGACCCTGCCGGACCGGTCTGCGGACCTTGACCGCATCTTCGCCGCCTTCGCCCGGCCGGACGGCCCGGGCTGCGCCGTCTCGGCCGTGCAGGACGGACAGACCCTGGCCGAGCGGGCCTATGGCGCCGCCGACCTGGAACATGACATCGCCAACAGCCCCGCCACCGTGTTCGAGGCCGGGTCGGTTTCCAAGCAGGTCACCGCCGCCGCCATCCTGTTGCTGGCCCGGGACGGCCGGCTGAAACTGACCGACGACATCCGCAAATACCTGCCCGGCCTGCCCGCCTATGGGACGCCGGTCACCATCGAGCAGTTGCTCAACCATACAGCCGGCCTGCGGGACTGGGGCGAACTGGCCGGGATGCAGGGCTGGCCCCGCACCACCCGCGCCTATGGCCAGGCCGATATCCTGGACCTGATCCAGCGCCAGAAGAGCCTGAACTTCCGGCCGGGCGCCGAATACAACTATACCAACAGCGGCTACAACCTGCTGACCCAGATCGTCCAGGCGGTCTCCGGCCAGAGCCTGGCGGCCTTTTCGGCCGCCCGGATCTTCCGGCCCCTGGGGATGGCCCAGACCCAGTGGCGGGATGATTTCCGGCGGATCGTCAAGGGCCGGGCCATCGCCTATCAGCGCAGGCCCGCCAGCGCCGGCGGCGGCTATGAACAGCAGATGCCCTTCGAGGACGGCTATGGAAACGGCGGCCTCCTGACCACGGTCGGCGACCTGCAGCGCTGGACCCAGGCCCTGGCGTCAGACGCCCTCGCCCCCGGCCTGACCAGAGACCTGCAGCGGCAGGGTGTCCTCTCTGATGGCACGGTCATTCCCTATGCCCGGGGGGTGATCGTCACGACCTGGAGCGGCGTGCCAGAGGTTTCCCACAGCGGCGCCACCGCCGCCTACCGCGCCTGGCTGGGGCGCTACCCGGACCAGAAACTGTCCGTCGCCGTCCTCTGCAATGCCTCCGACGCCCCCGCCCTGCCGCTGGGCCGCGCCGTGGCCGGCCTGTTCCTGCCGCCTCCGCCGCCGCCGGCCCCGGTCCAGCCCCTGGCGGATGTCGCGGGACGGGCCGGCCTGTTCGTCAACCAGCGCACCGGCCGACCCCTGCTGCTGACCGTCGATGGCGACAGCCTGAAGGTCGCCGGCGGCGAGCGGGTCTGGCCCCTGACCGCCAACAGCGTCGCCTATGGCGCCGACACCATGGTCTTCGAGGGCCGGGACGCCTTTGTGCTGAAGACCTTCGACGGCAACCGCCATCGCCACGTCCGGACTCCCCTGTGGTTCCCGGCGCCGGACGCCCTGCCCGCCTTTGTCGGCCGCTATTACAGCGACGAGATCAACGCCACCTACCGGGTCGCTCTGGAAGGCGGCCGCCTGACCCTGAAGCTCGAAGCCAGGCCGCAGGCTGCGGTCGCCATGGGTCCGGTCTACCAGGACAGCTTCAATCTGGCGGGCAATCTGGCGCGGTTCAAACGCGACAGCGCCGGCCGGGTGACCTCGCTCCACCTCGGCAGCAGCCGGGTCCGGGACCTGAAGTTCCGCCGGATCGCCGACTGATCAGGGCCTGGAGCCTGTTCCGTTTTGATCGAACCGATCAAAGCGGAAAAACAGGCTCCAATTCAAAGTGTTAGAGCATGACCCGTTTTGACGGAATCGGGATTCCCAAATCAGGGGTGATTTGATTCAACATCGATGCTGGTGAGGAGGCTGGCATGGATGACGGCACCCTATTCGATGGATCTTCGAGAACG
>Ga0164294_10004457_pt1 | contig 12210 bp, 6 predicted proteins | sample GEODES005metaG_FD_111479 | JGI IMG/M metagenome (GOLD analysis project Ga0164294, IMG submission 111479) | Oligotrophic lake water microbial communities from Sparkling Lake, Wisconsin, USA - GEODES005 metaG | ecosystem: Environmental > Aquatic > Freshwater > Lake | place: USA: Sparkling Lake... | reverse complement strand
TTGTTTGATGTCAAAATTTCTTTTGCTTGTTTGTAAACCTCACCAATGAGTTTTCTGACTTCCTGATCTATCAAATTCCCAGTTTCTTCACCATATGGTTTCTGAATTCCTGCATCGCGTTGCCCCGTTGAATCATAAAAACTGATGTTTCCAATTTTGTCATTGAAGCCATAAATTGCAACCATCATATAGGCTTCCTTGGTTACTTTTTCTAGGTCGTCTAATGCGCCTGATGAGATGTCGCCAAAGGTGATTTCTTCCGAAGCCCTGCCTCCAAGTGTTGCGCATAGATATTCTTTGAAGGCCGACGCGCTCCTCAACTGTTTTTCTTCAGGGAGGTACCATGCAGCTCCAAGTGACTTCCCCCTGGGGATTATTGAGACTTTTATGAGTGGATCAACTTTTTTAAGCAGCCAACTCACAACAGCATGACCTGCTTCATGGTATGCAATGATTTTCTTTTCTTCAGGTGATATTATTTTACTCTTTTTTTCTAGTCCGGCAACAGTCCTATCAATCGCGTCTAAAAAATCCTGTTTTCCGACTTTCTCATTTTTCTTTCTTGCTGCAATCAGGGCTGATTCGTTACAGATATTGGCAATGTCGGCACCGGAAAATCCGGGTGTTTGGGCAGCTAGAAATTTAACGTCTAGTGTTTCGTCTTTTACCAATGGCTTGATATGTACATTGAATATCTCTTCCCTTTCTTTCAAGTTCGGCAGTTCTAAATAGATGTGCCTGTCAAATCTAACCGGTCGCAGCAATGCAGCGTCTAGCATGTCGGCTCTGTTTGTTGCTGCAAGAACGATCACGCCGCTGTTGGTTCCAAAGCCATCCATTTCGGTTAATAGTTGGTTAAGTGTGCTCTCTCTTTCATCGTTTGCTCCAGTCAAAAATGCACCCTTTCCCCTAGATCTTCCAATGGCGTCAATTTCATCAATGAATACGATGCAAGGTGCTTTCTCTTTAGCGCTTTTAAAGAGATCTCTTACCCGAGACGCACCAACACCTACAAACATTTCAACAAATTCTGATCCTGATATGGAGAAGAAAGGAACTTGCGCTTCACCTGCTACTGCTTTGGCCAACAGCGTCTTTCCTGTGCCTGGTGGACCAACAAGAATAACCCCTTTGGGTATTTTAGCCCCTAGTTTTGTAAATTGTTCTGGATTTTTTAGGAAATCTATTATTTCTCTCACTTCCATTTCTGCTTCCTCTAATCCTGCCACATCATCGAAATTGATGGTGCTTTTTTCTCTCTCAACCAAGGTGGCATTGGATTTTCCGAAGTTGAACATCGGGTTTCCCCCTCCACCAATGCCAGCTCTCTGCGATCTGTTAATGATAAAATTCCACACAAAAAACATCAATAAAAGGGGTATAAACCACCCCATGATATTTAACATCCAATTTGAACTCTTTGAATAAGTGATTTTTACTTTCTCTTGTGTTGAAAAATTTGCTTGGGCAAGGTCAATTTTTTTTTCAAAAGATTCTATTGAGCCTATGCTGAATGAATAGTGCGGACCTTCCGTTGGTTTGTCGCCTTTTTTTTGTGTAAATACTTCTTTGAAAGCTGGATTGTTAGCAAGGGATGGTTTGATGTAGACTTCTGCTTTTTCATTGTTGATGACATTTATTTTTTCAACTGATTTTGTTGATAAAATATCATTTTCAAATTGCTGCCATGTAATCTCTTTAGATGTTTTATTTTGTAAAAGGGTAGATGTAAGCAATATCAAAATAAATATGACAAGATAAATCCAATAGAATTTTCCACCGGTTTTTCTTGGGAAATTATTTTCATTATTTATGTTTTCTGGATCATTTGTTGGTGGTGTCATTTAACAGTATTTGGGATAATTTCTAACTTTAGGGTTGTGTGAACATCCTTATGTTCTGTAACCCATAAAGTAAAATTTTTACTGCAACATATCTTCCTCATTAGAAGATTAAATGGAGAGAAAAGTACTAGTTAGTATTACTTCGCACCTAAATGAAAGTGCTTGCCTCAAAAGCCTTCTTCAGATTTTTTTAAAACAGGATAAATGACTTTTGTTATTGCATGACTGATTATTAGCAGCATTATTTCCAAAACCCGACATGAATGTTTTGGTTACGATTATTAAATGCGTTGTATGTAAATTTTTTCTTTATCTCAACTCAAAATTCCTTTGATTATTTCTCCATGAACATCTGTAAGCCTGAATCTTCTTCCTTGAAATTTATAGATCAATTGTTCGTGATCGATCCCCATCAGGTGTAAAAGTGTTGCTTGAAAATCGTGCACATGAACAGGATCTTTGATGATGTTGTAACTGAAATCATCTGTTTGTCCATAACTGATGCCTGGCTTTACACCTGCTCCTGCCATCCACATGCTGAAACACCTTGGATGATGATCCCTTCCATAGGAATCCTTTGACAATTTACCTTGTGAATAAACCGTTCTGCCAAATTCTCCTCCCCATACCACCAACGTATCTTCCAACATTCCCCTTCTCTTCAAATCTGCAACAAGGGCTGCGGATGCCCTATCAGTCTGCTTGCACTGTTGCGCCATGCTTTTTGGCAATCCTCCATGGTGGTCCCATCCTTGGTGATACAACTGCACAAACCGAACATCTTTCTCCAGCAATTTTCTTGCTAACAGACAGTTTGCAGCAAAGCTTCCTTTGTCTCTGCTATCAGGGCCATAGAGGTCAAAAATTTCATCTGTTTCTTCTGATGTGTCTAAAACTTCAGGAACAGAGGTTTGCATCCTAAATGCCATCTCATATTGAGCAATACGGGCATTTACCTCTGGGTCTCCCCATGGTTCATTTTGTAATTGGTTGAGTTTTGATAAATACTCCAACATTTCCTTTCTATCTGCACCGTTATACCCCTCTGGATTGTTTAAAAACAACACAGGATCTTTCCCAGACCCAAATTGAACGCCTTGGTGTTCTGATGGCAAAAATCCATTTCCCCATAGCCTTGCATACAAGGGCTGGTCTTTGGATGCGTTTTTTGAAACCAGCACTATGAACGATGGTAGGTTCTTGTTTTCAGAGCCTAGTCCATAGCTAAGCCAAGAACCAATAGATGGCCTGCCTGGAAGCTGGTGACCTGTTTGAAAAAAAGTAATGGCAGGGTCATGATTGATTTGCTCTGTGTACATGGATTTGATGATGCATAACTCGTCTACAACTTGTGATGTATAAGGTAATAATTCACTGACCCAGGTATTGTTTTTACCGTGTTGTTGAAATGAATAGGCCGATGGCACAACTGGCAACGCTGCTTGGTTTGCACTCATACCTGTAAGTCGTTGGCCTTTGCGGATGGAATCCGGCAGGTCTTTTCCATACAAATCCTTCAATTTGGGCTTGTAATCAAATGTTTCAAATTGAGATGGACCTCCACTCATGAATAAATATACAACGCGCTTTGCTTTAGGCGCAATGCTTGGCAATGCGGCCATGATGGTTTCTTCCGGACTCTGGCCAAAAGAGGTGGTTGGACCAATCAAACTTTGCAATGCCATTGCCCCTAACCCCATCGCTGTTTTGTTGAGGAAATTTCTCCGGTCCAAGGTTTTATGGATCTTCTCCAGATCTGGATGATTTAACCTGAATTCTTTTTTATGGTGGTCTGACATGGGTTTATCTTTTTGTTATTGTTGCATCTGAATTCATTATCGTGCTTGCCACCACTGCATTTGCTGCTACCAGTGGCATGTCTTTTGTTTTTTTAACAGCATACATCCCCGCATTGATCCATCCTTTTGTTTTTTCAGGTGATTGCTTGAATTTATCCAATTCAACATCTCGTAATTTTTTTAACAGCGATACTTGCATTGCTGTTGGATGAATGCCAGTTAGTTTTCTGTATGCGTCGCGTATCGACTTCTCAATATCTTTTTCTAGAGACATGGTTTCCCCCATCACTTTTGCCGCTTCTAAAAATCCCGGATCATTCATTGTAACCAACGCTTGAATGGGTGTATTGGTTTTTTGCCTGCGTACCAAACATGAACTTCTCGATGAAGCATCAAAGATGCTTAAAGTTGGATTTGGTACAGACCTTTTTACAATGACGTACAAGCTCCTTCTGTACACTTCATCGGTTGTGTCTTGTTTGTAAGTAGCACTGTTGATTTCCCAAAGTCCTGCTGGTTGGTATGGCTTAACGCTCTTGCCTCCAACCTTTCTGTTGATCAATCCAGATGCAACCAAGGCATTGTCTCTGATCATTTCTGCTGAAAGTCTGTTGGCTGGACCCCGCGCTAGCAACTTGTTTTCAGGATCTAGCTCCCTCATGGATGCTGATGCATAAGCGTCTTGTCGGTAAGTGGCAGACATCACAATCATCTTATTTAATTTTTTCAAATCCCAGCCAGATTCGCGAAAGTTGACTGCTAACCAATCTAGCAATGCTGGATTAGAAGGCATCTCACCTTGATTGCCAAAGTCTTCTGCTGTTTTTACCAACCCTGTCCCAAAAAATACCTGCCACATTCTATTTACCGCTACGCGGGATGTTAGGGGATGATCTTCGTGGGTTAGCCACTGAGCCAATCCCCAACGGTTTTTGGGAAGGTTACTTTTAAATGCCAAAACTGCTGATGGTGTGTTGGGAAACACTTCCATGCCCGGAGCATTGTATTGTCCTCGCAAGAACATGGTGGATTTTTTTGGCTTCGCCATTTCTTGCATCACCATGATCTCTGGAATTTTTTCAGTTGAATCAGATAGCTCTGTTCTCAGTCTCACAAGCTGCTGCCTTTCCTTTTCAATAAACTTGTTTTCTACACTCAGATAATAATGTTTTAGGATCTTTTTTTCGGCTTCGTTTAAATCGCCTGCTGCTTTTTTCGCAACAGTTGACCAGCTGGCTTTATTGGCCAATACACTGATTTCGAAAGGGGTTAACTCGCGGTTATAAATGGTGATGTCATCAACCTTTCCTCCTTTGAACCCAACCCCACGCCACCATCCACCAACTTGAAGTGCTGCTTCTTTTTTGGAATAAAAAATGATGTCTTTGTACAATTGGTCCATTACCGTTTCCATCATCAATTCATTCCCATCTACATAAAACTTGAATCCTTTTGCTTGTGACGAACCATCATAACCCATGCTTAGGTGCATCCATTTGCCTCTCGGCACCGTCATATCAGAAATCTTTATGATGGCATTTGAGGGTGCAGTATGTGCCATTGTTATCTCGAATTTGTTGTTCTTGACTGACAAATTGAAACCTTTGAAATTATAAAGTCTCTCTGCATCACTTTTGTGAAATATCACCCCTTCTTTGAAGTCTTTCGGAATGCTTACCCACATTCCTATGTTGAATGGCTCCGATTTTCTAAATACCCCAACATCTTTTAAGTCTAAATAAACATCTCCATCTAACTGCAAAACTGAGCCTTCCCTTGATTCTTCAAAAACGGGCTTGTCTCCTGAAATCCCAGACTCATGTTTCATTTCTGCAATTTGTTTTGGGTTCACAGCATTGACTAAGTCTTTTTCCAGCTGGTAAAACCCTTGAAGTCCTTTTTGAGATATTGTTTGGCTTGATAACGATTTATATGAACCTGCAGACAGCCACTCTTCAAAGCCCAAGTTGCTGTTTGATATTGTTTTCTGCAATACATCTTCTTGGTCTTTGATTTTTGTTTTTATGTATGTGATAATTTCCTCTTTTTCCTTGCTTGGCAACATCAATGTAGGTGTTGGCAGGTCATCATTCCAAGATATTTGTCCAGCTTCAGCCACGTTGTTAAAGAAGCTGAACATCTCGTAATAATTTTTCTGGGAGATGGGGTCGTATTTATGGTCATGGCACCTCGCACATCCAATAGAAAGCGCCATGAAGGCTTCACCAAGGGTATTGGTTCTGTCCATTACATACTCAGCCTGAAACTCTTCTTCAACAATACCGCCTTCCATGTTTTGCGGATGGTTCCTGTTGAAAGCAGTTGCTATGAGCATATCCCTGGTGGGGTTTGGCATTAAATCTCCTGCCAATTGCTGGTGAATAAATGTGTTGTAAGGCATGTTGTTGTTGAAGGCATTGATAACCCAATCGCGGTAAGGCGACATATCTCGCAGTCTATCAACCGTATATCCATGAGAATCTGCAAACCGTGCAAGGTCTAACCAATCACTGGCCATTTTTTCTCCATAATGCCTCGATTTCAATAGCCTGTCTACTTGTTTCTCGTAAGCGTTTTTGCTGCTATCTCCCATGAATTCATCAATCTCATCCAAGGTAGGTGGGAGGCCAGTTAAATCCAGCGATACCCTGCGAAGCAACAATTCTTTTGATGCTTCTTTTGAAGGAGATAAGTTTTGTTGTACCAAGGAAGAAAACACAAAATTGTCGATTTCATTCGCTGCTTTTATGGAAGCAGGCAACTGTGGAATTGGTTTTTTTACTGGTTTTACAAATGCCCAATGTGGTTGGTATTCAGCACCTTCTTCAATCCATTTAACAAGAAATGCCTTTTCTTTTGGAGACAAGCTGAGGTGCGATTGAGGCGTTGGCATTTGGTAGTCTGGGTCGGCTGACAAAATCCGATAAAAAACCTCACTTTTGGCCAAATTCCTTGGGGTAATGGCTACTTTTTTTGGGTTTTCTGGGAGTGGAGCGTAAGCCGCGGCTGATTGATCTAGCCGGAGACCTGCCTTTTGCTTGGCTTTATCTGGACCATGACAAGCAAAACATTTGTCTGACAGTATCGGCTTTATGTGTTGATTGTAGTCTAACTGGAATGATATTTTTTTATATTCTACAGCAACTTCAGCGGGTAGTTTAGGGGTAGGGGGCTCACTTGGTATCAATACAAAAAGACTTGGTATCAGTGGCAAAATATATTTTAGCATCATGATAGTAGCTTATTTTTTTGATGTGTCAACTTTGGTGAATTCAAAATTTCCTGACTCAATTTTTATACTGGGCAACGCTTTCTTTAGTTTTGAAATACCTTCTACTGTTGTATTGGTTTTCCACAAGTAAAGCACTTTTAAATTAGTAGATGACTGTAATTTATCCAACCCTTTGTCTGTAATGTTTGTGCCGTATAAGTTTAGTTGTTCAAGAGAATTGATTTTTGCAATTACATCCATCCCTTCATCTGTAATTTTACTTTTTTCAATTTGTAGGTACCTGAGATTTTTGAAGGGAATTAATTTTTGCAAGTCGTTGTCATTAATCGCTTGGTTTGACATTCTTAGGTTGATAATTTGGTCTTTTAAATTTGTCAGCTCCTCTAACATGGATTTGTCATATTGTTTTATGTTGACAAAATTGATTGACAATCCATTTGATCCTTCCTGAATCGGTGTTGCTATCAAACCCAGTTTTTTTATTGTTTCAATTGATGCAGGATCAGCTGCAGGTATGGGTTTTGTTGATTTTTTTTCTTCTTGATTTGATAAATCTGAAGCATCAATATTTATCTCTTGTGGTATTAACACAGGAAGGGTAGAAACAATTGTTCTTATTTCCTTTTCAGAAGGTATGATTCCTCCAAAAGGACTTCCATTTTTTATCCAATTATGTATGAGTTGGATTTCTTGGATTGATGGTTGTTTTTTCCCTTTGGGGGGCATGTGTAAATCATCTTCTAAAGGCAAAATCAAATGAGCATAAAGGGGGCTTTTTTCAGGATCCCCCGAGGTTAACACAGCACCATTTTTTCCACCTTTTCGAATGTATTTTTCGCTGTCTAAACGAAGCCCACCTTTCATTTTAATGTTAGAATGACATGCATAACATTTGCTTTGAAGTATTGGAGAAATTTGATCTCTGTACAAAAAAACTTCTGTTGCTGGAGTTACTGAATCTGCTGTTTCTTGTTTTTTTTCTGACTCAGGCAATGCCTTCTCAATTAGAATTTCTTTTTCACTGGGGGCATTATTTTCCGAGGAAAACATATATCCTTCGCCGTGGGTTATCGTGCCCCCTAAATGTCCTGCAACGGCCATTGTTCCGCAGGTGATCCAAATCAACAAGCGCCTATAAGGGGTAATAAAATACGCTGCAAAACACAAGATGCAAGTGGCAATGCCTGTCCACTGATGTTTCATTACAAGGTCAGCATCATATTCACCTGATTGAGCCAAAATATAACCAGCTACACATGCTGCTAATGCAGATAAGGCACTGGCAAGAATGCCATAAGAAAAGGCAAGTTTGAGTAATTCCCTTTTTTCACTTGATAAAAGCGATAAGACAAATACAAAGCATAAGATGCCAATTGGTAAATGAACCAATAATGGGTGTAAATGCCCGATGAATGATGAAAACCTGGAAATTTCAATATACAATGCAATCACAAACGCCTCAATTTTGTTTGAGGTATAAATTTAACCAATCGAGTGCGTTATTCTTGTTATTTACAAAATAAATATAAGGTGCTAAAAAGCAAAAAATGAAGCTGCTAGAGCGTTTTTTTGACTTTAACGAGTTCAATTCTAGTATCAGTAACCGCCAAGGCTTCAAATTCGTAGTCGCCTATGATAATTTTTTCTTTTTCTTTTGGGATGGTTTCATGGTGATGAATGATAAACCCAGAAAGGGTTTCAGAGCTGTTCAATTCCAAGTTAAGGTGGTATTTTTCATTCAGGTAATCGATTTCAATTCTTCCTGAGAAAATAAATTCGTTTTCGCTCTCCATTTTTTCAATGAATTCTTCAACATCATATTCGTCCTTGATTTCACCGAAGATTTCTTCCAAAATATCCTCCATCGTTACAATTCCGGATGTTCCCCCAAATTCATCTACCACCCAAGCCATGCTTTTTCTTTCTTTGATGAGGCGATTCATGAGGTCTGTGGCAGACATGCTTTCAGGCACTGCAGGTATTTGCAGTAAAATTGATTGAATATTTGTTGGATTTTTGAAGAGCGAATGTTGGTGAACGTAACCAAGAATGTTATCAATGTTTTTTTCGTAAACAACCAGTTTGCTTAAATTGGTTGCTAAAAATTTTTCTTTCAGTGTTTCAATGGTTTCATTGATGCTAATGCCTTCAATTTCTTTTCTAGGAACGAGGCATTGCCTGATTTTAACATAAGGCAGTATTAGTGCAGCTTCAAATAACTCTTTGCTTAGTTCTCTGTTTTCTGATTCTTTTTCAGTTTTATGTTGCAAAAAATGCTGCAATTCTAGTCGGGTAAAATTGTTTTTAGCTTGGCGTACCTTAACATTGATTAAATTTTTCAAAATCCATTGAGATTGAATGATGAAGAAATTAGCTATGGGATAAAAAAATTTATAGAAAAAGGTTAGTAATGGCGATAGAAAAAACATCAGTGTATCGCTCTTAGCCCTGAATACAGCGCGACAGAAAAAAAAGTAAATGAGAAATGCAGAAGAAGATACGGCTAAATCAAAGATGATGCGAAAGTATAAGAAGTAAGGAATGAATTCAGTTGTTAAAAAGCCTTCGATGTATTTCCAAAGGGGAGTTAGCAGTTGGTCAATCAACATTCCATAAATGACTACTGAAATCGAAATACCAACAATCATACCGCTGATAAATCGTGAGGGTTCGTCTAAAAAATTAGACAATACAAAAGCGTTTTTGGAACGTTGTTTTTTCTTTAACTCTATTGTTAGTCTATTGAGGGAAACAAAGCCAACTTCTACCCCTGCGAAAAATCCACCGAGCAGAAAGGCAATAATGATTCCTATTAGTAAAAGAGTTCCCATGAGTACAAATATAAAGTATAACGTGTCAGCCTTTACTGATGAAATTTAATACTGCTGAAAGAGTATCTTCTGTTGCTTTTTTTAAATCATCATTTAAGATGATGGTATCAAAGTTCTTTTTATATCCAATTTCTTCAGTTGCTTTATTGATTCTTGTTTGGATGTGTTCGTTTGAATCGGTGCCACGATTTGTTAGGCGTTCTCTAAGAATCTCAATTGAAGGAGGATCTATGAAAATCGTCAACACATTTTCACCAAATTGTTTTTTTACATTGAGGGCACCTTTCACATCAATATCAAGCAAAGGCGTTTTTCCATTCCTCCAAATCCTTTTCATTTCATCAAGAGTTGTTCCGTAATAGAGACCGGGATAGACCATTTCCCATTCAATAAACTCCTGATGTTCAATTTTTTGTTTGAACTCATCTTCGTTCAAAAAAACATAATCAACACCATCTTTTTCACCTGCCCTGATCTTGCGTGTTGTTGCTGATACGCTAAACGACATCAATTCAGGAATTTCTGCTAGTAGTTTCGTTTTTATGGTCGTTTTTCCTGCGCCTGAAGGTGCAGTTAAAATGATGATTTTGTTGTTTTCTTTCATTTTTTACTAAAAATCTATTCTTTTAATCTGGGCTCCGAGTGATAACAATCGTTGATCTATATTTTGGTAACCCCTGTCAATTTGTTCAATATTTTGAATGGTGCTTTTACCTTCTGCACTCAAAGCCGCGATGAGTAAGGCAACGCCAGCGCGGATATCTGGACTGCTCATGGTGATTCCTCTCAGTGCCTGCTCTCTTTCTAGTCCTATAACAGCGGCTCTGTGAGGGTCGCACAATATAATTCTTGCTCCCATATCGATCAGTTTGTCAACAAAGAACAACCTGCTTTCAAACATTTTTTGGTGAATCAAAACGCTTCCTTTTGCTTGTGTTGCTACAACTAGGAGAATGCTTAGGAGGTCTGGTGTCATACCGGGCCATGGATGATCGTAAATGGTTAGTACGGATCCATCGATGAAGTTCTGAACCTCATAAATTTCTTGGGATGGGATGATGATATCATCGCCTTTGAATTCCAATTCTATGCCGAGTTGCTGAAATTTTTGAGGAATCACACCAAGAAAGGGGATGCCTGCGTTTTTGATGGTGATGTTGCTTTGGGTCATGGCGGCTAGACCAATAAAAGAACCAACTTCAATCATGTCTGGAAGCATGGTATGTGTAGTTCCTCCAAGTGCTTCAACACCTTCAATGGTGAGCAAGTTTGATTTTATTCCGCTGATTTTTGCTCCCATGCGGTTGAGCATGGCACAAAGTTGTTGAATGTATGGTTCACAAGCGGCATTGTAAATTGTTGTGGTACCTTTTGCCATAACAGCTGCAAAGAGAATATTTGCCGTTCCTGTAACAGAGGGTTCTTCAAGCAGCAGGTCAGTTCCTTTTAATTCATTTGCGGTTAATCGAAAGAAACCTTCTCCTTGCTCATATTCGAATTTTACGCCCAATTTCTCAAATCCGATGATGTGGGTGTCTAATCTCCTTCTGCCAATTTTATCCCCTCCTGGCTTTGGGATAAAGGCTTTTTTGAAGCGTGCCAGCAATGGACCAGCAATCATTACAGAACCTCTTAGTCCTGAACTCTTTTTTTGAAAAGCAGGGTCTTCAAGTTTTTCAATGAGAATATTTTTGGCTTCAAACCGGCATGTATGTCGGTCAATTCTTTCTGTAACTACCCCAAGATCTGCCAAAAGATCTATCAAAAGATTGACATCGATGATGTCTGGTATATTTTGAATCAGCACTGGTTCTGGTGTTAGCAATACAGCGCTGATGATTTGAAGTGCTTCGTTTTTTGCACCTTGTGGGGTAATTTCTCCGGATAGCTTGTGGCCACCGTAAACTTCAAAAGCTTTCATGAATGATGATTTATTTTGAAGACAGGGTGCTTATTTAAATCTTTTTTTACCAAATTTTTGTGGTGGTCTATTTTTGCCGCCGCCAATTCCAGCGTTTCCATTTCTATTCCTTTGTTGAAAGTTTCCTCCACCTGCTTTCCCACGTTTCATGAACCTGTCATCGCGCTCCCTGAATGCCTTCACGTAAGGGGTATTTGTAAATTCCAACTGTCCTTTCGTGATTGTATTCATCTCACTGCGTATGCTGTCATCTGGAACAAGTTCTTTATGCCATGTGTTGTAAGTCAACTTCATGTAATAGGCAATGGCATGTGCAAATCCAGAGCGTTTTTCTTCATTTTCTTCAGCCAACGCTTTTTGTACAACCAATTCTAAGTGTTTACCCAAATGAGAATATTTTGGGTATCTTTTTGGATATGGCAGTGGTGCTGGTCTTGCTCTTAATGATTCTCTTGTTGGGATGGGGTATGGACTTTCTACATCTAATTTAAATTCTGAAATTAAAAATAGATGGTCCCACAATTTATGCCTGTAATCTTCGATGTTTTTCAATTGAGGATTGATAAACCCCATCAATTCTATT
>Ga0164294_10004456_pt1 | contig 12211 bp, 11 predicted proteins | sample GEODES005metaG_FD_111479 | JGI IMG/M metagenome (GOLD analysis project Ga0164294, IMG submission 111479) | Oligotrophic lake water microbial communities from Sparkling Lake, Wisconsin, USA - GEODES005 metaG | ecosystem: Environmental > Aquatic > Freshwater > Lake | place: USA: Sparkling Lake... | reverse complement strand
TGTAGAGAAGAAGCTTAATGACTTCGAAATGAAGGTAAAGGATAGTCTACTGAATCTGGCCCTACGTATGTATGGTATTCGAAATCCTAATTCAGATGATGATACGGGAGATTTCAAGGCTATATCTGATGAATTCTATTATTCCATCAAGTCAAAGCTAGCTGAATCATCACTTATCACAACTAAAACTACAAAGGAAAAGGAAAAGACAAATAAGAAAAATACAAAACTGAAGAAAATTGATGTAATGAGAATGGAAAATACTGTGAGAATTATTCAGAAAGAATTGGAGACGGCCGAACGCATGTTTGATTATGAATCATTCTCTCTACCAACATCATTTAAGTTGAAGATTGTTGAATTACGTGGAATTGGTTTTCTCCAATGCATGAAGTATCTATTGCAGAACAAGAAGGAATATCTGGATGCAAATGGAAAGATCAAGAAGAAGAAGATTCAATTTGCTTTCGGTATTATTATTGCATCTGAAAAGTATATTGATTCTGTAAAAGATTTTGAAGGTCAATCTATGTTGAATCCAGGATTGACTTCTAAAATCTCTCAAGAATTTATTCAAGATTTTATCATTGTTTTAAATCAGATAAAGTTGATTTTCGGCTTTGATGGTATGCTTTGTTTTTACAATGCACCTCAGCTGATTTATTATACAGATTTTGATTCAGCTATTCCTAAAAAGGGTGTCAAGCCATATGAATATCAAGAAAAACTTACAAATATTGTATATTCATCTTTGAAAAATCCTGATATTAGTACTGTAATTTCACTCAGAACTATGACTGGTACTGGCAAGACATCATCTGTAGTGAGTATTGCAAAGACTGTTATGCAATACAATTCAACAGTTGATGAATCAAATCGATATGAACTTCTGTTTTGTTGCAATCAACGTTCGGTTCTTAATCAAGCCGCACAATGGTTGTTTAATGCAGAGATTCCTTTTGCAACTGCTTTTATGGTGAAAGATTATGGATTGAAAATCAAGAATAATTGGAATTGTAAATCCGATGACAAGAGACAAGCTATTGTTTTGTCACCCGATGCATGTGATAATTTTCTAACAATGAATGAAGGGAATTTTGTTCTATTTCTTGATGAACCAACTATTGGTGCTGATACCAAAGCTCTGTCAGCTCGCATGAACACTCGTATCATGATGAATTTACCCAGAATTGCAATTCTGTCATCAGCTACACTGCCGGCAGATTTGTATCCTTGGTTGAAGGAAAATCATGAAATTAAATATCCTACAACTCAATATCATGATATCTATTCCAATCGTATTCACATTGGTTGTGATATCAAGACTTTTAATGGCGAACTTGTGGTTCCACACATGGGTGCAAAGTCTGGTGATGAATTGAGAAAGATTGTGACAGCCACCAAGGGTTTGCCATTTCTTGGCAGATCTTATACAGTCAATGTTGTACACAAACTGTATGATTCAATGCTTGAATCAAAGTGTAATGATGTGCCAAATATTCCTGAAATGTTTAAGGATATAAAAAATTTGGGAACAGATGCAGTCAGAGAATTGGCAATGACAATGCTAGAAATTCTGTCTACATATCCTGATGAAATTGTTACAAAAGTATGTTCTACCAAGATTGATTTGATGAATCCACAACTTGTAGAAGTTGCACCTAAACAACCAACGGAAGATGATGATATTGTTTGGGAAAGTGAAGAAAAAGAAGAAGTTACAAATGAGGTGAGATTTGATTTACTTGGTACTTCACATGCTCATAAATATCTTCAGCAAAATTTGATTGCTACAACTGATCCAGTTAAATTTGCTGAGAAGTATTTTGTTAAACTATTGACGGATGTACGAGCAGAGATTGGTTCTCTAAAGAAACTAGAATCACATTTTCAACAAGAACTGGCATTGTGGCAAAAGGAGATACAACGTATGGAGAAGAATAAACGTGAATATTCTTCACAATTAGAACGTCTCCAAAAGGAAGAGGAGATGGTTCAATCACGACCTTCACCAAATTTCCCAAGTCGATTTCAAATCAACACTGCCCAACACTGTAGAGAATATGCAAAGAAGAGTAAAGTTGCAATTGATCGTTATTCGATTCGTAATGAATTGAAATTGTCAGATATTCCATATGCGACTTTTGACGTTAGATCTGATTTGATCTTGCTACTATTCTGTGGTGTTGGAGTTTATACCCCCGGACTGTGTCAGAATTATTTGTCGTCAGTTATGGCATTGGCAGAATCTGGATCACTGGCATATTTCATTTCTGATGAATCTGTATGTTATGGAACAAACTGGCCTATTCGCCGAGTTTTTATTGAAGATGAATTTAGTGAAATCCATTCAATCAATACTATTTACCAATATTTGTCGAGAGCAGGACGTATTGGTAAATCTTGGATTGCAGAGGGATACATTAGTAACAAATGTGCTAAAAAAATTATTGAAACTCTTCAATCTACAAGTGTAGATATTGAATCGGCAAATCTTAATTCACTTTACGAAGATATTTGTTCTGAAAATATTAAGAGAGATCAAGAACTTATGGATATGATTGAAGAATTGGCAAGACAAAAAGAAGAAAAGGAAAGACAGTTGCGTGAGAAAGAAGAAGCAGAACGTCTTGAAAAAGAACAACAAAAACGTGATCGCCTTGAGAAAGAGCAACGCGAGCGTGATCGTCTTGAGAAAGATCGTCTTGAAAAACTTGAGAAGGAACGTATGACAAAGGAAAGTTTCAAAAGAAAATCACATGTACAATCTCAAGGCCAATCTCATTCGCAAGTCCAAACGCAATCCCAACCAAGACAAGTACAGACAAGCGTAACGAATATTACATCTGTAACAAATAATCCTGTATCAACAACAGTTATTGCAAATGATTTTGCTCGTAAATCTACTGGTAATGTTGTAAGACGTAGTGCTATGTCGCGAACTGATAGATTGAATGCTCTCAAAAAGAATTAAATGTACAAGTATTAATTCATTAATAGGATTTATTTATTTATTGAAAAATATATTTAAAATATTTTATTGTTGATATAATATAAATGCCAGAAGGACCGGAAATAAAATATATCAGCGAAGTATGTAAAAAATATTTAATAGGTAAGACTTTAGAAAAGATTGTATCTAATTCTGATACCAAAGTTAATCTACCAATGAAATCTAAATTAATTGATGTTGAAGTGAAGGGTAAACAATTAGTTTTGGTATTTAAAGATTTTTGGTTTCACATACATTTTGGTTTAACTGGATGGTTAGTATTTGAAGATTCAAAATATCCACGTTATGAATTACATTTCAATGATTCAGTTGCTTATATTGATGACTCTAGAAGATTTTCAAAACTAAAAATATACGAATCTAAAGAAAAGCATGAAACAGAAATGAATAAATTAGGAGTAGATATTATGTCTGAAGAATTTACTGAAGAATTTTTTTATAATAAAATAGATCAAAAAAAGAAAATTATTGTTGCATTTTTAATGGATCAATCTGAATTTTGTGGTATAGGTAATTATATTAAAAACGAGTCACTTTATCTAGCTAGAATATCACCAAATAGAAAAACAAATACGCTTGATTTAAAAGAAAAACAAAAGTTATATCATGCGATATTATTTGTAGCATATTCAAATTATGCGGAAAATATGCAAATAAATAAATTTAAACTGGATTCAAAAAGTAAAAAAATAATAAAACTAAATAAAATAAAACTACAAATACCATATATATTTAATGTATATGGTAGAGATTCCACTGATATTAATGGTAATAAACTTACCATAGAAGACATTGGTGGTAGAACTTGTTATTACGTTAAAGCAATCCAACAATGAATGTTGGATTGATTTTTTTTGATTTTTATAGATTTTTTATAAATTTGCTACTCTATTTAATATTTTTTTTTCAAATTCCGGTAAACATTCAGAGAAAATAGAATGTACACCATTTAGACATTGTTCATGTTCAATATAATAATAAGCAATAAATACAACAGATAATAAAGGTAAAACAGCTAATACCCATGCTGCCATATTATAACCCTTGCTGGCAACCCATTTAATTAACCAGTTATATAAATAAACAACTATTGCTACGATTAAGAATAATTTTACAAATAATCCACTTCTATTAGATTTTTTAGTTAATTTCATTATAGTTATTACTAATAAACCTAATAATATAGGTGCAACTACGCCTAAGTTAAGATAATTTTGAGAGACTGCTGGTAACATTTATGTTATATTATTATATTTATAAAAAAAATATTTTAATTTAATCAGAGATAAATTTTTTAACCATATTTATTAAATCTTTTTGATAATCTATATTTGTTTCAAAATCTTTATTACAATCTAATACTAACACAGAATCTTTATCAACTAACCATGATTCGTGATATTTATGAAGATTTTCTAAATATTTCAAATCAATCTTTGATTCTTCACTTCGTCCTCTTTTTGTAATTCTTTCTAAACATATATTAGGATCACAGCGTAGATAAATATATTTATTTTTAATATTAGATCTTACATATTTTTCATAAAAATCGCACCATAAATTATAACATTGATGTTCAATTGAATCAATTTTATTTTCATCATGTAACATTTTTTCAAATACATTACGATCGGTACCAAGAGATCTATCGAGAAAAATATACTCAATATCTGAATTTTCATTTGATTTAATAACATTTTCAATCATCATAGATCGTGTAATATATGCCATATTCTGAAATGTATAAGCCCATCTTGGGATATCTTGATAAAAATTCTGAAGAATATTAGTATTTTCATCTTTAATATTTAACCATAAATCAACTGGTTCTGGAACTAAAAGTGATTTGTTGATAGAAGATTTTAGAATATTAGTAAATGTTGATTTACCAACACCAATATTGCCTTCAATTGAGATTAGTTGCATTTTCATTTTATTATACCCTTATAGGTTTAATTATTTTTATAGATAGTTTTAATATCAAATTTTTTACAAAACAAAGATAAAATATTGTGAATATCTAAAGTATCTATATATAATTCAACATCCCATAAATCATTATGTTTATATATTTTTAATAATGGATTGGGGGAATAAATTTTAACATTTGATAACGTAAATAATTTTTTATCATCGTAATTAAATTCAATTGAATATCTAACATCATTCTTTATTTTTAGTGTAATATTTTTATATGAAAAATCAGGATCATGCGTTAATTTATAAATATTTGAATCAGATTTTTTTGAAATTCTATTAATAAATTTTATACATCTATATAACATTTTATCATTCAATGTCAAATTCATTTTAAATTACAATAATAATATTTTAAAGTAAAATTAATATTAAAATATATCTCATATAATGACAACTCTATATAAAATTGATCGAATTTATATTATTTGTGACAAGGAAAAAGAGATAGATAAATATAATAAATGGCAAAGTTGGATTTCTGATACAAAATTAAAAGATGGATATGTTGAATTTTATTGTTATAAATGGGGAACAGAATTGACTGAAGAAGATCTGAAATTAAATTCAGATGATGATGGTACACTTGTAAAATTATTTCCTTTTAGAAAGAATTTTCCATTAAAGAAAAGTGAAATTTCATTAGGTATAAATTTTATGAATATTTTAAAAATGAGTAAAGAAGCAAAATACGAACATATTTTAGTATTTGAATCAGATGCAATTTTACATCCAGAATTTATTAAAAAATTTAATTTATATTTCAAGGAATTATTTGAATCTTATACAAACTGGCATCTATTTTCTCTTGGATGTGGAATGAATAAACACGTTAAAAAAGTTAAAAAAAATAAGCATGTGTATATGGGTGATCAAATGCGTTGTAATGATTCTTTAGTATTTAATTTAAGAGCTATTAAATTATTGATTGATTCTATACCAAAATTAAAACTTCCAATTGATGAACATTTTGATCTACTTGTTAAATCAAAAAAAATGGTAGTATTATGGGCTGAACCAACAATTGTTATACAGGGATCACAAACAGGTATTAATCCTACAACAATCAGAACAAATGATTCTATCTATGTTAGTGAATGTGAATGGTTAAAAGATGCAAAAAAATGAAATGATGTAAAAAAATGAAATTAAAATTTTAAATTTAAAATTTATTTAAATCTTAATATTAATTCAAATAATGGATAAACAATTAATAAATGATCTAATAAATAAGGATTTAGCTGAGAGTAAATTAATATTGGAAATGATGGTTCAAAATAATATCACAATAAGATTACAATCAGATGTAAATAAAATAATTAAACATTTTTGTTCATATATTTTCTATTCACGATATCTCAATATAAAAGAAATTCCACAATATATTAATCTAATTACATATTTTATTGAAAAATGTTTGGCACCAAAGGTATATATAAAATCACAATTACTGGAAAAAATTAATGATACATATTATAAAGCATTTTTGGATAAGATATATTTAGCAAATGTTAAACAAGGTTGGGTGCCTAATAATGATGAAGTAAAAAATTTAATTGATAAAAAAATAATTACATCAACTTGTTTAAAAACAATTCTTGATTCGATACCAGATTTAAATAAAGAAGTATATTTATACGATCTATTTTTATTTGTACCAGTTTATGGAGTTATTGATCGATCTAAAAGTCTTTCAGATATAAATGCAAGCCAATATGGATATAAATATGTTAATGCTGAATACACAGAAAAAGAACATATAAAATTTTTATTGGAATATACAAAATTAGATTTAAATAAATTTTTTAAAATAATTTTTAGTCAAAAAGGTAGATATTACATTAAACAGAAAGGTTTTAAGATTATTTTTAATTTAATGTTGGAATTATTTAAAAATGCTAATGTAAATATTCAATATGAATTATTTCTAGAAATAATATCACTTACAACATATTTACTATTAAATGACGATGAAATCGATATGATGATTAAAATGCTTGTAAATTTAAATAATAATATTGAAAATATTGAAAATATTGAAAATATTGAAAATATTGAAAATATTGAAAATATTGAAAATATGGATAATATTATTTCACATCTTAATAAACATATTTATGATATTGGTATCGTAAGAATAAATAAAATAATCTTGCAATTGATTAAAAATAAAAAGATAGAAAAAATAAATACTCCTGATAAATTCAAAAAAATATTAGAAGACAATTTTGTATCAACTATACAGATTATTGATACTATATATGAAGGTGTACATGATTATAATCTATTAATTATGATTATTAAATCTATACCCAAAATTATTAAAGAAAATGATATGACGATTGTATCAACATTTATTACAAAATTTATTTCCAATAATTCAATCGAACTAAATGATGAATTATTTGTTATGGTATTTAATATGGAATTACCATTAGTTGTAGAATATTTTTTTGAGAATAAATTTGAATTGACTAATAATATTATTAACAAATTATACTCAATATATATTATTGAATATTTAGCGATTGCCAATAAATATAATTTTTATGTAAATTCAGAATCATTCAAACATTTACATCGTTGTTTGTATTTAAAAAATTGTCATCAATCCGTAGATGATATTATTAAAACTTTAAAGGAAATATCAATTTATAAAAATGATGATAAAGAGTTCGAAAAATATAAAATAGAAATTAAAGATTATCATTTGATGTTAATGAAAACAAAACACAATATAACTTTTAAAGATGTTTATAAAACATATTTAAATTCTAATGGAATAATCACAAAAGAAATGATTATAAGTTGTGAAAACGCTCAAGTAAGATCATTTCTACTTGATAAATTTTTAGAATTAAATATTAATTCACAATCACAACAAATAACAAATATTAATAATCCACCAAAAGTTAAAAAAATAATTAAGAAAGTTATTAGAAGAGTGGTTAAGAAGGATTAAAATTATTTTATTTAATAGATAAATATTTTATTAAATATAATTTATAATGTTTATTAAACTAATAATAATTTTATTTTTAATAATATTCATACACGTTATGTCAAAAGTGAAACATGGTTCTACATATGAAATTGCTAAATTAAATATTTCATATTTTTATAATAAAATTTATAAAAAATTAATCAATCATAAAATGGGACAAGAAATAAATGTAATTGATAGTAAAAAAAAAATTAAAATCTTATTGATAACATGTGATAATAGACCAGATGAAGAATTTGTTAAAATACATAATCTTAGCTTAAATAAATATGCTAGATTAAATACAAATATTGATTATATGTTTTATTCAGATTGTGGTAGAGAGAATATCTATTGGTCAAGATTATTTTTAATAAGAAATTTGTTATTGCAAAATAAATATGATTATATTGGTTGGTTAGATTCCGACACAATGATAATTAATTATGATTTTAATCTGGAAAATTATTTAAATATGAATTCAAATATTGATATATTTGTAGCTGATGATAATATGTATACTCATGTGGGTATAAATTCAGGTATATTTATCATTAAAAATTCACAAACTGGATTAAATTTTATCCTTGATGTAATTAATCAATATAAAAATAATATTAAATGTAAAACAAATCAGAATCAATTAAAAGGTATATTTGCTGGTGTATGTTACGAACAAGCACAAATGGAATTAGCAATCCATAATAAATATAAAAATAATACCATAATTATTCCAACAAATATAGTATTATGTAGTAAAGTGGATTTAACCGATAATTATATATTTATCTATCATAGATATGATACTGGAAGTGAAAAGAAAAATGAAGTATTTAAAAAAATATATGATAAATAAAAAAATTGATTTAATTAATTTAAAAATATCAATTTATTATTTAATAATAAAACATAAAGATGTCTCTTCCTAGATTATATACTGCATTAATCACTCCATTTAATCAAGATGAAACTATTGATTATATTTCTTTAAATAATCTTGTTTTGGATCATTTAAAGAAACAGATTTTATTTGTATTGTTTGGTACAACAGGCGAATGCCCTACTCTATCTCATGAAGATAGAGCAGCTATTTTACTGTATGTAACAAATATTCTTGAACCATTTCCAGAATTTAAATCCAATATTATGATTGGAGTTGGTGGGAATAATACACTCGAATGTATTACAAATGTTAAACAAGCAAAAAAATATGGCTATTCATTGTTCATGGTTACAACACCATACTATAATAAACCATCACAACAGGGAATGCAGGAACATTTTATTAAAATTGGACGAACATTTAATAATGACCGATTTATTATGTATAATGTACCTGGAAGAACTAATGTAAATTTACTACCAGAATCTGTTAAATTAATTACAGATTCTTCTAAAAATTATATTGGAATTAAAGAAGCATCGGGTAATTTAAGTCAGATGGTAAAGATTATTAAATTAACAAATAATATTAAAAATTTTATGTTATTTTGTGGAGATGATTCTCTTTTAATTCCTGCAATGTCTATTGGTGCACATGGTTTAATTAGCGTTGCATCAAATGTTATTCCTACAATTATGAATAATATATGTCACAAATGGAATGAAGATTATTATAAAAAAATATGGATTGATTTAAATGGATTTTTTGAAACACTTTTTGTTGAACCCAATCCTACTCCAATTAAATATATTTGTTTGCAGTTCAATAAGATTAAATCAGATACAGTTAGACTACCATTAATTAAAGTTCAATCGTCTAAATTAATATCAGATCTAAATGAATATTCTTATCAGATTAAAAATTTTGATTAAAAACTTTAAAAAATTGAAAAATAATTTATTTATAAAATAATTTAATAAAAACTACAACAATCACATGTTTGAACAATATTTAATACCGGATGCTTCAAATTGTTTAAATCTTGGTTCGGGACAACCTGGTCGTGAATATCTTTATGTAGCACACTCAATATTTAATGATAGCTCATGTATTGATCTAGATCTCGATGTCGATGTATTTCAATATGGTAAAAAGGATGGTCATGACTATTTCAAAAATAGTATTATTAAAAAATATTTTAATCATTTACCTGAAGTAAATTTTGATCATATTTTTATGACGAATGGTGTATCACAGGGTGTACAATTGATTACATCTTTACATACCAACAAAACAAGAGTATTTGTGGAAGAATTAACATATTTTATTATGTTAGATCATTTTAAAGATTGTGGTTATCAAATTGAAACATTCAATTTAGATAATCTATCCGAATTCAATGATAAATTAAAAGATGGTGATTTAATTTATATTATTCCATTTTGTAATAACCCAACTGGTAAAACTATTACGCATGGACAATTGGATGAATTTATTAAAACAATTAATAAATTTGATTGTCAAGTTTTATCCGATGAAACATATTATCCTTTAATTAGTTCAGAAAATTTAGATATAAAGACATTATATTTATATTCGAATAAAATTGTATCTCTACACACATTTTCTAAGATCTTTGCACCTGCTGTACGATTAGGTTGGCTTATGACACAATCATCGTTGCTGATTGACAAATTAAAAAAATCTGGTTTTATTGATTCAGGTGGTAGTGTAAATCCACTCATGGGTTATATTATTAGTCGTAGCATTGACTGTAGAATTTATGATGATTATTTGTGCAATATTATTACATCATTAAAATTAAAACAAGAATTAATTCTATCAGTACTTGATATGTATCCTGAATATTTTCAATATGAAAAACCAAATGGAGGTTATTTCATTTTTGTAAAATCACTCAAAATTGATTCAGATAAACTTCTAGAAATTGCTAAATCATATGGTATTACATTTCATCAAGGATGGAAATTTACAACAATCACACACAAAGATAAATATGCAAATTATTTCAGATTATCTGTATCATATTATTCATATAATGATTTATTAGAATATTTTCGTGATAGAATTGATCTAATTATCAATCACATTAAAGAAATCACAATAGATAATAAAATAAATATTTGGGTTCTAGGTCATAGAGGTCGTATTGGATCTTTAGTTTGTAAAGAACTTGAAAAACATAGATTATATTGGTTTTCAATTAATCGTGATTTTAATCTTGATCATATATCGAAAAATGATATAATTGTTGATGTAAGCTCGGCTGAAGGTACTACATCTTTATTAAATAAATTATTTGAACTTGGAATTTATCCAAAGATTATTATCGGCACCACGGGTTTTTTACCATACTATTTAATTAATGAATATAAATCACACAATAAAATTATAGTTAAGAGTAATTTCTCTGAAGGTGTCCCATTAATTTTGGATTTTTTAAAAAATTTTAATGATACAAAATGGGATTCAGTTACAATTAATGAATGGCATCATACAATGAAAAAAGATTCACCAAGTGGTACAGCTAAAACTTTAGCAAATAGTCTAAAAGATTTTTTTCCCACAACCAATATTACAATTAATTCAGTAAGAGAGGGTAATATTATTGGTGAACATGAAATTATATTCAAAAATGCTGTTGAGATGATTACAATTAAGCATTCAGCATTAGATAGAAATATTTTTGCAGTGGGATGTGTAAATTTAATTAAAACATTGATGGATGGATAAAAAAATTTTGTTTATAATTTATTTGTTTATAATTTATTTGTTTATAATATAAATGGATTCAGTTCAAAGTAATACACCTCCGCCCGAAATAAATGAATGTAATGTATCATTTCAAGGTCAGGAATATTATTCACGTCATGTCAATTCTAATAGTTTTCAAGAATATAATTACGATAAACGATCAATTATGTTTTTTACATTAGGAATTAATACATTTCTAACTATTTTAATAATTATTTTAACAATATTTGCTATTAAAAAATATAATAAAGTAAAAAAATTTAATGAAATAGTTAACTATTTACTTGGAATAATAATTTTATTTATTTGTGCATTAATCGTTGGATCAGTGAATTTTTCTAGTACATACATTGTACCTAATGATTTAAAAAGACCATGCTATTCAACTAAAGTTAATGCAATCCTATATTCAGATGAACAATTAAATGAAATTTATAATAACAAATAAGAAATAAGAAATTATAAATGAAATTTATAATAACAAATAAGAAATAAGAAATTATAAATGAAATTTATAATAACAAATAAGAAATAAGAAATTATAAATGAAATTTATAATAACAAATAAGAAATAATAATT
>Ga0164294_10004453_pt1 | contig 12217 bp, 7 predicted proteins | sample GEODES005metaG_FD_111479 | JGI IMG/M metagenome (GOLD analysis project Ga0164294, IMG submission 111479) | Oligotrophic lake water microbial communities from Sparkling Lake, Wisconsin, USA - GEODES005 metaG | ecosystem: Environmental > Aquatic > Freshwater > Lake | place: USA: Sparkling Lake... | reverse complement strand
GACAACATCGTCGACCACTGCTGCGAAGCCTGGAACAAGCTCATCGATCAGCCTTGGCACATCATGACCATCGGCAGCCGCAAATGGGCCCATGCGTCATGATCAATGCAGGTTGGTATTAGCGAAACGCCGACCGAAAACTGAATAAGCGAAAGCCGCAGCAATCGGGACAACGGCAGATCATCGCTGGCGACATCGGCAAAGGGCAACACCTTCGTGCCCCAGCGCGACCAGACACCCATCAACTTCCGGTCGAAGCGGTTCATGGTCTCGCATCCCCCTTGCGGCCCCAATACCAGCGATATCGCAGCCTTCCCCTTGGTACATCTAGCCAAGGCGGCCTCGGTCCGCAAGTCGACCGAATCACGCGAAACGCGCCCTCGAATTGCGCTCCAGCATAGGGAATGGGCATGGCACATGCGGTTGCGATCCGCTGTCGCAATCGCCGCGCGGCTTATCGAGCGCAAAGGCAATGTGCTGTATCTTTCCGGCATCTGCGCCGGTGGCAAAGGCGCTTTTTCCATGGATCGGGTGGCTCGTTTGTCACGGGGAAGAGGACTGCTGGCAGGGCCGTGTCCACGGCCAATCGGTTGCAGGTGTGGCCGAAATACGCATCGGCAGCAGCTGGCGACATTGCGGAAAATTTCGTTCTATGCCGAAATTTCAGTCACTTAATTCTTCGTCGTCTGTTGGCGACTTCGGGTCCGATGTGTGCTGCGCGGCAATTATGCCACAGGTTATCGGCAATCGTTTTCGGCAGGCTGTACAAGGAACCAATTTTCGCCGAAATGCCCGGCAGCCAAAACGACGTAGATGGCCCGAGGGAAGGTCCATCTGCCCGGTACATGTTGTGCCGCTTCATGACGAGCGTATGGAAAAGGGTTCCAACCAATGAAAACTTCGAACAATCGGCGTCTGTTGAACGCCGCAATCATGGCGTCGGTCGCCGGAGCCGCGTTGGTCTGCGCACCTGCCGCTTTCGCACAAGCCGCTCCGCAGGCCGCAGCTGCACCCAGCGATGACGCGGAAACCGCCGCCATCGTGGTTCTGGGCACGCGCCGCACCGACCGCACGGTGGCCGACTCTGCCTCGCCGATCGATGTGATCAGCGCCGCCGATCTGAACACCCAGCCCACCGCCAACCTGCTCGATTCGGTACGCAACCTTGTGCCCTCGTTCTTCGTCGGCCAGAATTCGATCTCGGACGCTTCGACTTTCGTGCGCGCGCCTTCGCTGCGCGGCCTGCCGGGCGACCAATTGCTCGTGATGCTCAATGGCAAGCGTTATAACCGCTCTGCGCTTGTTCAGGTTTACAACGGTGGTGACACCGGTCTCTCGTTCGGCTCGCAGGGCCCCGACATTTCGGCCATTCCCGCCATCGCCATCCGCAGCCTCGAAGTGCTGCGCGACGGTGCGACCGCGCAATACGGTTCGGACGCCATCGCCGGCGTGTTGAACTACGGCCTGCGTGAAAACGGCGGCATCGAGCTGGTCGGTCGTTATGGCCAGTTCTACGACAAGGGCGACGGCAAGAGCTATCAGATCGCGGGCAACGCCGGGCTCAAGTCCGACCGTGGTTTCATCAATATCTCGGGTGAGTACAACAACGACGGCCGCACCAGCCGCGGTGCCACCCGCCCGATCGCAGCACGCTTCGCTGCGGAGAACCCTTCGCTCGCCAGCAAGCTTCCGTTCTATCCGCTGCCAGCCCAGATCTGGGGCAACTCGCCCAGCGAAGGTTGGAAAGCCGTAGTCAACGCTGCTTACGAAGTGACCGACAACAGCAAGATCTACGTGTTCGGCAACTTCGCGCACAGCAAGGCCGAGCAGAGCTTCAACTTCCGTTCATCGTATCAGGGCTCGAGCTCGTTCGAATTTGATGACGGCACGGGCGCGCTCAAGACCGGCACGATCGGCGGTCGCAGCTTCTTCCAGGTGCCCTACTACAAGACGACCTGCCCGACCGGCAACGCTACCTGCCCTGCAGGCGGCTATGTCAAGGACGGCAACGTCTTCAACCTGAGCTCGATTTATCCGGGCGGCTTCACACCGATCTTCATCGGCAAGACCGATCAAGCGTACGGCACGCTGGGCTACAAGGGCAAGACCGACGGCGGCTTCACCTATGACATTTCGGCCTCGCTGAGCCGCAACTCGCTCGACCTGTCGATGACCAACTCGATCAGCCCCTCGTTCGGTGCCGCGTCGCAGACCAGCTTCGAGTTCGGCAAGCTGATCCAGCGCGAATTCGATGCCAACGTCGACCTGACGTATGCGCTCGATGCCGGGCTCGCCAGCCCGATCACGTTCTCAGGCGGTGCCGAGTTCCGCCGCGAGAGCTACACCGCCACCGAAGGCGATTTCCAGTCTTACGGCGCGGGTCCTTACGCAATCGCCCATCCGCTGTATACCGAGACCGCACCGGGGGTATTCGCCCAGACCGGTCAGAGCACTGCGGTCTATGATCCGGCAGCCAGCGGTTACGGCGGCACGGCTCCGAAATATGCGGGCACGAACAGCCAGAAGAGCTATGGCTTCTATGTCGGTGCCGAAACCGATATCACCAAGGAACTCACCGTCGGTGCGGCTGGCCGCTACGAGCACTATGACTCGTTCGGCGGTGCCTTGGTCGGCAAGTTCAACGCGATCTACCATGTGACCGAAGCGTTCGCTCTGCGCGGCACGGTCGGCACCGGGTTCCACGCGCCGACACCGGGTCAGAACAACGCGCAGGTGCTCACCACCAACTTCCTCGCCGGCCAGTCGGTGCAGGTTGGCACGTTCCCTGTGACCAGCGCGGTTGCCCAGTACTTCGGCGGCAAGGCGCTCAAGCCTGAAAAGTCGACCAACTTTGGCTTCGGCTTCGTATTCCAGCCGAACAGCGCGCTGACGCTGACGGTGGACGCCTATCAGATCAAGGTGCGCGACCGTATCTTCATCTCGAAGGCTTTCGAGGTTAAGCCGACCGACATCGCGGCTCTGGCCGAACTCGCCTCGGTGGGTGTGGGCGGCAACGTGCAATACTTCACCAACTCGCTCGACATCCGCACCCGCGGTATCGACGTGGTCGGCAACTATCGCACGGACCTTGGCGGCGGCAACCTGAACCTGACGCTGGCCTATAACTACAACCAGAACAAGGTGACCAAGTTCGACCCGGCGACCATCAGCCTCGCTCAGCGGACCGATGCCGAGAACCTCGCACCGAAGCACCGCCTCAATCTCCAGGCCAACTGGACGATGGGCCCGCTGTCGATCGGTGCTGCCGGTCGCTACTTTGGCGACTGGCGCGCTGAAAGCGATTATCCGGGCCAGCTCTTTGGCGCGAAGGTCACCGCCGATATGGACGTGAGCTACACGTTCAATGACCACTACACATTGACCCTTGGCGGGAGCAACATTTTCAACACCAAGCCGGACCGGATCAAGGCCTCCACCTCGAACCCGATCTACACCTTGACCAACAGCACCGGCGACGGCCAGTTCTATCCGCGCAACGGCGGACCCTTCGGGTTCAACGGCGGCTTCTGGTACGTCCGGGCTCGCGTGAAGTATTGATCGCAGGCTAGGGCCTACTCAAAATCGGGGCGGGAAAGCATCGGCTTTCCCGCCCTTTTGTTTGTCTGGCGGATCGGCCAGAGAGCGCGGAGGGCGGCTTGAACGGTTATGATGTTGCGCGATAGATACATCCTGATTGCTGGTGCGCTTGTGCTTGCGGTGCAGCAATGGGCGCAGGCGCAGGAGGCGAACCCGGTGATTATCGTCACCGCGCCCGGCGACGACGCAGACGCCGATGACGCGATCACGCAGGATCGACATGCGCTGGACCGTTCGTCCACGCCCAGCGTGCTCGGCAGTCTGGCGCGCGAAGTGCCGGGAGTTTCGCTCTCGAACGCGCAGGGCAATCCCTGGCAACCGAACCTGATCTATCGCGGTTTTGCGGCCTCGCCCTTGCAGGGCAATGCGCAAGGGCTGGCGGTCTATGTCGATGGGGTACGCTTCAACCAGCCGTTCGGTGACACGGTCAATTTCGACCTCCTGCCCGACAGCGCGATCGAAAGCGTGACGATCAAGGACGCGAGTCCCGTCTATGGGCTCAATGCGCTGGGCGGGGCGCTGGTGCTGGCGACCAAGACCGGCAGTACCGCACCGGGCGTGAGCCTTTATGGCGCCATCGGCGATTATGAGCGGCGCGAAGGCGGCGGCGAGGCGGGGTGGTCGCGCGGTGCATTCAGCGCCTATGTGGCAGTGCAGGCGCGCCATGAGGCGGGCTGGCGGCGGTTCTCGCCCTCCACGCTTTATACCGGCTTTGCCGATCTGGGCTGGGACGGCGCGCGGGCCGGACTGCATATCAAGGTTAGCGGCGCGGACAGCAACCTCACCGGCAATGGCGCGGCCCCGGTCGAATTGCTGGCGGCGGATGTCAGCGCGGTGTTCACGTTTCCGGACCAGACCCTGAACCGGTTTAACCGGGTGAGCCTGCATCCTTGGGTCGCAATCGGTGAGCACAGCCGCATCGAGGCCAGTCTTTATGGCCAATGGTTGCAGCAGCGCACGCTGAACGGCGATGCCGCCGATGTGGAGGAATGCGCGGCCATCGAAGGCTTCCTGTGCCTTGGCAACACAGCGAACGGCGAGGAGAATCCGCTGCGCAATCCGCAAGGCGCGGGCCTCGCCGATACGCTGGGCGGAGAGGGCTACGGCGTGCTCAACCGCAGCCGAACGGTGACCAGCAGCAATGGTGCGCTGATCCAGTTCGTCGACAAGCGCGCGCTGCTGGGCGGCGAAAATGCGCTGATCATCGGGTTCTCGCTCGATCGCAGCCGCACCCGCTTTGCCGCAAGCACGGAGCTCGGGGCGCTCACGCCGGAGCGCAGCGTGACCGGGCTGGGCGATGTGATCGTGCAGCCAGACGGCGCAATTGCGCCGGTTGGGCTGCGCACGTCCACGCAGTACACCGGGCTGTTCGTGGCCGAAAGCTTGCCGCTTGGCCCCAATCTTACCGCTGAAATCGGGCTGCGTTGGAACGAGGCGCGGGTGAAACTGATCGATCAGTTGGGCACCGCGCTCAATGGCGATCATGTGTTCCGCCGGCTCAATCCCGGCGTCGAGCTTGATTACCGCGTGTCGCCTGCGCTGAGCTTGCGTGCGGGTTATGCCGAGACCAATCGCGCGCCGACCCCGGCGGAACTATCATGCGCCGATGAAACCGCGCCGTGCAGCCTGACCAACTTTTTCGTCGGCGATCCGCCGCTGCGGCAGGTCGTGGGGCAAAGCTGGGAGGCGGGGGCTTCGGGGCGCATCGCGGGCCCATGGTCGCTGCATTGGCAATTTGCCGCCTATCGCACCACCAGCCGTAACGATATCCAGTTCATCGCGGCGGCAACGCGCGGCCGCGCCTTCTTCCAGAATATCGGCACGACGCGGCGACAGGGCATCGAAGTTTCGGCCAGCCTCGCGCGCGGACCTCTGAGCCTGCGCGCAGGCTATGCGCTGACCGATGCGACTTATCGCTCGCCGCTGGTGTTCAACAGCCCGGACAACCCATCCGCCGCCGCCGATGGCACGATCACCGTCGCGCCCGGCAATCGCATCCCCTCGATCCCGCGCCACCGGGGCGTGTTTTCAGTGGATTACGAGGGCGACCGCTTCACGCTGGGCGGCGACGTTCAGGTGCAGTCCGGGCAAGTTCTTCAAGGCGACGAGGGCAACCGCGAGGCACCTGTTGCAGGCTTTGCGGTGGTCAACCTGCGCGGGAGCGTGCGACTGTTTGGCAAGGTCAGCCTGTTCGGCGAGGTCAGCAATTTCTTCGACCGCCGCTATGCCACGTTCGGCACGTTCAGCCAGACATCCGAGGTTTTTCTGGCCGAAGCGCCCGGAGCAGCCAATCCGCGCAGCTATACACCGGGAGCGCCGCGGCGCTGGCTGGTGGGGATGAAAGCGCAGTTCTGATAGAATAATCCGAAGGGCAACGCGGGGCGGCCGAGTCCGGCCGCCCTTTGTCGCCGAAACGGGCTCAGCCGGTGGGCAGGAGCACGGTGTCGATGACGTGGATCACGCCATTGGTGCATTCGATATCGGCGGTCACGACATGCGCGCCGTTCACGGTCACGCCATCGGTGCCGTCGACATGCAGTTCTTCGCCGTTCACCGAAGCCGGGGTCAGCTTGTGACCGGCAACATCGGCGGCCATCACTTTGCCCGGCAGGACGTGCAGCGTCAGGATCGCGGTCAGCTTGTCCTTGTTCTCAGGCTTCACGAGATCTTCCACCGTGCCGGCTGGCAGCTTGGCGAAAGCATCGTCAGACGGTGCGAACACGGTGAACGGACCTTCGCTCTTCAGGGTATCGACCAGACCAGCGGCGGTTACAGCAGCAACAAGCGTGCCGAACGAACCAGCCGCAACGGCGGTATCGACGATGTCATGCGTCGTGCTCATGGAATTTTCCTATCGGGGTTCCGGCACCCAGGAATGTGGCTGCCGTGACGCCTAAGTGGGGCTGCACTGTGAAGCGACAATGACATGGCCCGAAGGGGTGGGACGGGTTGACGCGCAAAACGGGCCAGTCCGCATCGCAGCCGCGATTTTATCGCCCGGGCTTCAGCACTTTGGGCATGGTCGCGCCGAGCATCGCCAGCATTTCTGCCGCATAGCCATTGCTGTTGGCCTCGAATTCGGCCTGCGCGATGCGCTGGGAGCCTTGCGTGCCGAGGAGCACGACTTCATCGCCGATGCCGATCTTGCCCTGCCAGCCGGTCACATCGGCCATCAAGGTATTCATTGTCACACGGCCCACGATGGGGAACCGCTGGCCGCCGATCAGTACTGCGCTGTCGTTCTTGGTTTCGGCGGGAAACTCGGGGCGGTTGGCGTGGCTGAAACCCCGGCGGATGCCATCTGAGTAACCTATCGGGATATTGGCCAGCCAGCTTTCGCGCGCCAGCCGGAAGGTTCGGTCGTAATTGACCGTTTGCCCGGCGGGATAATGGTTCACCGCCGCGACCCGCGCCTTGATCGTGGGCACCAGCGCAAAGGCATCGCTTCTTGTCGATCCGGGATCGCCATAGATCGCGCCGCCGATGCGCACCATATCGAGCCGGGCGGCCGGCTGCGTGAGCGCGGCGAAAGTATTGGCGGTGTGGCGCGTGATCCCTGCGGGATTGAGCCCTTGCTGGTTCAGCCATGCCACATCGGCGTTGAACTGGGCGAGCTGGCCCAGAATGTCGGCGGCCTCTTCGCTGGGATAGTGGGTCATTACGCCGACGGCGTGCAGGCCCTTCAGGGCCAACATGGCGCGGGCATCAGCCTGCCCATAAGAGGTGGATAGCTCGATCCCGTTGCGGCTCATCCCCCCGGCATTGAGCGCGAAATGAACGGGCAGAGGCCGTCCGCGCCGCGCCGCCAGCATGGCGAGCCGCGCCGCAGCATCGGCATTGCCGATCAGCTCTTCGAGCGCGGAGGGCAGGGCGTCTTCCATCTCGTCAGGCGTGGCGGTGCGGATGCGCAAGAGCCGCCCGCGATAGCCGAGCGCGCGCGCTACCCGCGCCTCGTCGTTCGAGGTGATCGCGACATCGCGGATGCCGAGCTTGATGATCGAGGGGATCAGCAGCGCGATGCCATTCCCGTAAGCATCCGCTTTCATCACCGCGCAAAGCCGCGCCGGGCCCATCAGGCCGCGCAGCGCCGCGATATTGGCCTCGAATGCGGCGGCGTCCACTTCGATCCAGCCATTGCGCCGCGCCGCCTTGCTCGCGGTCAGCCCGAAATTGGTGGCCGAGAGGACCGGCGCGGCGCGCGCACCGGTCATGCTCCAGCCCGCGAGCAGCGCGCCGCCAGCGATCAGCTCGCGCCTGCGCATCACAGGTTGCCGCGTGTCAGAAATTTGCCTGGGGCGGCGCCGGTCGGTTTGCCCCCGTCCCACACCAGCGTGCCGTTCACCATCACCTTGTCGACACCTTGGGCGAGGGCATCGGGATGTTCCACGGTCGACTTGTCGGTGATCCGCGCCGGATCGAACAACACCAGATCGGCCTTGTCGCCGGGGCGGATCCGCCCGCGCCCTTTTAGCCCTTCATTGTCTGCGGTCAGCGCGGTCATTTTACGCACGGCTTGCGCCAGCGTGAGCCGGTGCTGTTCGCGCACATAGACGCGCAGCACCCTGGGAAATGTGCCGTATCCGCGCGGATGAAGCGAGCCGATGCCGCCATCGGAGCAGATGCTGGAATACTTCCACCCAATGAAATCGGCGATATCGCCGGGCGCCATCGATGTGCCCAATACCGATTCAACCTCGTCAACGCCCGGATGCGCCGCTTGCCAGGCCTCGGCTGTCTGGATCAGCCAGAGATAGGTGGCAGCAGGCTCTTCCTTCCGCTCGGCCGCGATATCGGCGATGGTCTTGCCGCGAAAGGCAGGGTTGGGCGCATAATAGCTGAGGCGCATGCCCGCCGGGGTGGTCAGGTGGGTGAGCGCGAAGCGCGCTGCGGCGATATCGGTGAAATCTCGCTTGGGAAAGAGCACCGTCAAGGTCGATTGCCAGTTGTCATAGGGGTAGACGTCGGCCGAAACCTTGATACCCGCCGCGCGCGCGGCGTCGAGCTTGGCGAGCACGGACTTGGCACCGCCCCAGCGGTCGACAATGGCCAGCTTGAGATGAGAGATCTGCACCGGCACCCCCGTCTTGCGGCCTAGATCGAGCAGCTCATCCAGCGCTTCATCGAAATGGAGATCTTCGCTGCGCATATGGCTGATGTAGCGGCCGCCGCCAGCGGCGGTGGTCTGCGTCAGGGAGAGCAGTTCGCCGTGATCGGAGTAAATTCCCGGATCGTATTCGAGGCCCGTGGAAAGCCCGAGCGAGCCCGCCTTGATATCGGCGGCGAGCAAGGCCTGCATCGCGGCGACTTCTGCCGGGGTGGCCGTGCGCTTGAAATCCTTGCCCATGACCGTATCGCGCAGGAAACCGTGACCGGTGTAGGAGGCGACATTGATTGCCGCCGGACGCGCGGCGAATTTGGCGGCCACTTTCGCAAACGGCGCATCGCTCACGCCATCCTGACCGATGACAACGGTGGTGACGCCCTGCGCAAGCAGCGGCGCCATGGAGCGGTCCGCATAATCGCCGCGATCGTGATGGCTGTGGGCATCGATAAAGCCCGGCGCGAGCGCGAGGCCCTTGGCCTTGATCTCGGCCTCGCCGTTCCGGCGCTTCAGCGCGCCCACGGCGAGGATGCGGTCCCCCTGGACCCGGACCGCCACTTTGCGCGGGGCCGCGCCCGATCCGTCATAGACGGTCGCCCCGGTGATCAGGGTGGAGGCGAAGCTGGCACTGGGCGTGAACGCCGCCGTGGCCAATGCGAGAAGAATTGCGCCTGTACGCTGTCCAGTACGCTGCAAGAATGGCCGCCGCATGCCCGATTGCTCCTGCCGGTCTGCAGGTCTGCGTGCCTGCAAGATGAGAGTGGAATTGCCCCGCGTCAGAACGCTTCAGACGGCGGGAATTGTCAACCGCCTTGTTGCGCGGCATGCGCAAAAGCATTTGCCCCCTTCGCGGCAGCGGCATGGGCGTGCTAGCGGGACGCTGAACACCATAAGAGGGGATAATGCCCATGCTGCTCCGTTCGCGCGTTCGCGCTGCTTTTGCCTTGATGGCTTCAACCGCGCTGGCGCTTGGGCCGGTGGTTGCCGATGCCGCATCGCGCGTGCCCGTGGCGGCGGAGAACGGCATGGTGGTCACGGCGCATCGTCTGGCGACCGAGGCGGGGCTGAAAGTGCTCGAGAACGGCGGCAACGCGGTCGATGCGGCGGTGGCGGTTGGTTACGCGCTGGCGGTCACTTTTCCCGAGGCCGGCAATCTGGGCGGCGGGGGATTCATGACCCTGCGGCTGGCGGATGGTACCACCCACTTCCTCGATTTCCGCGAGACGGCACCGGGCGCGGCCAAGCGCGACATGTATCTGGGCAAGGACGGCGAGCCGGTTCCCGGGCTCTCGGCGCGCGGCTTTCTTGCGTCGGGCATTCCGGGCACGGTCGCCGGGCTGGAAATGGCCCGCACCAAATGGGGCACCCGCCCGCGCGCCGAGCTGATGGCGGCGGCAGTCTCGCTTGCCTCGGACGGGTTCGTGCTCGATCGCGGCGATGCAGCGATGCTGGCGACCGGAGCGGAGGACTTTGCCAAAGACCCCGCCTCGGCAGCGATCTTCCTCCATCAGGGCAAGCCCTGGCAGCCGGGCGAGCGGCTGGTGCAGGCCGATCTGGGCCGCGCGCTTGCCAGCATCGCGCAAGATGGCGCGCCCGCTTTCTACAGCGGCGCGATCACCACCAAGATGGTCGACGCCAGCCGCAAGAACGGCGGCATTTTCGCGGCGAAGGATTTCGCCGCCTATAAAGTGCGCGATCTGGCCCCGGTTGAATGCGATTATCGGGGCTATCACGTGATCTCCGCGCCCCCACCCAGCTCGGGCGGAGCGGTGATCTGCGAGACGCTGGGTATTCTTTCGGGCTATCCGATGGGCGCGCTAGGCTTTCATTCGGCGCAGGCCACGCATTACACCATCGAGGCGATGCGCCGCGCGTTTCATGATCGCAACGTGACACTGGGCGACCCCGATTTCGTCAAGACCGACGTCGCCAAGCTGATTTCGCCTGATTACACGGCAAGCTTGCGCTCCGGGATCGATCCCGACAAGGCCACGCCGTCCGTCTCGCTGGGCGGTGTCGGCGCCTCGCCCGAAGGCACCAGCACCACGCATTATTCGATCGTCGACAAGGCCGGCAACGCCGTTGCCGTCACCTACACGCTCAACGACTGGTTCGGCGCGCGGGTGACAGTGCCGGGGACGGGCATCCTGCTCAATGACGAGATGGACGATTTCTCGGCCAAGCCGGGTGCGCCCAATATCTATGGCTTGGTCGAAGGGCTGAACAACATGGTCCGCCCCGGCGCGCGGCCTTTGTCTTCGATGACGCCGACGATCGTGACGTATCAGGGCAAATTGGCGGCGGTGCTGGGCACTCCGGGCGGCAGCCGCATCCCCACCGGCGTGGTGCAGGTGCTGATCAACCTGATCGACTACCGGATGAACGTGCAGGAAGCGATCGACGCGCCGCGCCTCCATCAGCAATGGCTGCCCGATGTGACGTATTACGAGCGCTTCGGGCTTTCGGCCGAAACGCTCGCGGCGCTGAAGGGCAAGGGCCATACCATGACCGAACGGCGGCATGGCAACCACATCGCAGCGATCGTGACCGGCGGGGCCAAGATCATGGGCCTGCCTCCCGAGACCGAGGACGATGAAGGTGTGCCGATCCCGCCCGCCGCGCTGTTCGGCGCGATCGATCCGCGTCTGCCGATGGGCAATGCAGAAGGATATTGAGCTTGGAAGACCATAACATGCTCATTCTCGATGGTGGAACCGGTCGCGAGTTGCAGCGCATCGGCGCGCCGTTTCGCCAGCCCGAATGGTCGGCGCTTGCGCTGATCGAGGGGCCCGAGTTCGTCGCCCGCGTCCATCAGGCCTATATCGATGCCGGGGCCGATGTGATCACCACCAATACTTATGCCGTGGTGCCGTTTCACATCGGCGAGGAGCGGTTTGCGGAAAGCGGTCTCGCGCTGGCGGCGCTGGCGGGCAAGCTGGCGCGCGACACCGCGGATGGGGCTGGCCGCGCGGTGCAGGTGGCCGGATCGCTGCCGCCGGTCTGCGGCTCGTATCGCCCCGATCTGGTCGATCTGGAACGCGCACGGCGGGTCCTCGGCGTGCTGATCGCGGGGCTCGCGCCTTTCGTCGATCATTGGCAGGCCGAGACACTTTCGACCATGGCGGAAGCCGAGCTGGTGGCCGAAATGGTGGCGCACACGGGAAAGCCGCTGTGGCTTTCATTCACCTTGCAAGACGAATTGCCCGGTGCGCCGCCGCAATTGCGCTCGGGCGAGTCTGTGCGTGATGCGGCGCACTTGGCGTCTAAGCTGGGCGCTAATGCCCTGCTATTCAATTGCAGCCAGCCCGAAGTGATGGAGGCCGCGCTGGCGGAAGCGCGCACCGCGCTTGGCGAAAGCACGATCCGGCTGGGCGTCTATGCCAATGCATTCCCGCCGATGAGCGCCGATGCCGAAGCCAACACTGCGATATGCCCGATCCGCGCGGACCTCACCCCCGCCGGCTACGCCGCGTTTGCAAAGGGGTGGGCTGGAGCCGGGGCGAGCATTCTGGGCGGCTG
>Ga0164294_10004451_pt1 | contig 12223 bp, 8 predicted proteins | sample GEODES005metaG_FD_111479 | JGI IMG/M metagenome (GOLD analysis project Ga0164294, IMG submission 111479) | Oligotrophic lake water microbial communities from Sparkling Lake, Wisconsin, USA - GEODES005 metaG | ecosystem: Environmental > Aquatic > Freshwater > Lake | place: USA: Sparkling Lake... | reverse complement strand
GGACGAGGACGGCTGCCCCGAGGCGGACAACGACAAGGACGGCCTGGTCGACAACCTCGACGCCTGCCCGAACGAGGCCGGCCCCGAGACCACCGTGGGCTGCCCCGACACGGACGGCGACAAGATCGCCGACAACGTCGACGCCTGCCCGACCGAAGCCGGCCCCGAGCGCACCAAGGGCTGCCCCGACCGCGACCAGGACCTCGTCCCCGACAAGCGCGACAAGTGCATCGACGAGCCGAAGGATCCCCGCGAAGATCCGGAGCGCTCGGACGGCTGCCCCAAGCGGGTCTTCGTCTCGCTCGAGCGCATCGAGATCCTCGACAAGGTCTTCTTCGACACGAACAAGACCACGATCAAGAAGGAGAGCTTCCCCCTCCTCCAGGAGATCGCGAACACCCTCAACGCGAACCCCGACATCATCAGGATCGAGGTCGCCGGGCACACCGACAGCGACGGCAAGGACGAGAAGAACCTCAGCCTGTCGCAGGGTCGCGCCGAGGCCGTCGTCAAGTGGCTCTCCACCACCGGCAAGGTGGACGCCGCCCGCCTCTACGGCGTCGGCTACGGGGAGACCAAGCCCATCGACTCCAACGCTACCCCCACCGGCAAGGCGAACAATCGCCGCGTCGAATTCGTCATCAAGGCCACGCGTCCCCGCGGCACCGCGGCTCCGGAGTAGTTGATGCCCCTCTACACGCTCTTCCTCCTCGCAGCCGCCGCCAACGCCGCAGACCTCACGGTCAACGGCACCACGACGACGATCGACGGGTCGTACACCTACGACAACGTCTACGTCATCAACGGCGGCACCCTCGCGGTGACCGACTACAACGGCACCGGCACCACCGGCACGCTGACCATCACCGCGACGTACATCTACGTCGACTCCACGTCGACCATCACCTCGGCCTCACGCGGCTACCGCGGCGTGCTCAACGGCTACGGGGAGGGCTCCGGCGGCGGCCAGGGCGGCTCGAGCTTCCGCGACTCCGGCGGCGGCGGCGCGCACGGCGGCGCGGGCGGAAACGGCGTGCGGGACGACAACAGCACGACGGACGGGCGCGGCGGCGCGGCCTATGGCAGCTCCTCCAGCTTCGCGATCGACATGGGCTCGGCCGGCGGCGCCGCGGGCGCGGCGGACGGGGATTCCGGCGGCTACGGCGGGGACGGCGGCGGATCGATCTGGCTCCAGGCCGACCAGATCATCATGGCCGGCACCATCCAGGCGTACGGCGCCGCCGGCGCGAACACCAACAACGACGCCGCCGGCGGAGGCGCGGGCGGCGGGGTGCTCCTCTTCTCGGCCAACCTCAACTGCACCGGCAGCATCAACGCCTACGGCGGCGCGGGCGCCGACGTGGACGATAACGGCGGCGGCGGCGGCGGCGGGCGCGTCAAGCAATTCTACGACACCGCGACGAGCCTCTGCTCCGTCAACGTGAACGGGGGCTCCGGCCCCGGCCGCGCGACGGACGGCGGCGTCGGCTCCACCTACACCGCCGAACGCGACTACGACGGCGACGGCTACACCGCGGACGAGGGCGACTGCGACCCCACCGACGCCACCGTGTATCCTGGCGCTCCGGACGCGTGGTACGACGGTGTGGACGCCGACTGTGACGGCGGCTCCGACTACGACCAGGACGGCGACGGCTTCGACTCCGACGCCTACGGCGGGGACGACTGCGACGACACCGACGCCGCCATCAACCCCGACGCGACGGACGTGCCCTACGACGGCATCGACCAGGACTGCGACGGCACGGACGCCGAGATCGACGCGGACGGCGACGGCTACAACTCCACCGAGGACTGCGACGACAGCGAGCCCTCCGTCAACCCCGGCGCCGAGGAGGTCTGGTACGACGGCGTCGATCAGGACTGTGACGGCAACGACGACGATCAGGACGGCGACGGCTACGCCGGCGGCTCGCTCGGCACCGACTGCGACGACACGGACGCCAGCGTCAACCCCGGCGCGGTGGACGTGTGGTACGACGGCGTGGACGCTGACTGTGACGGCGCCTCCGACTACGACCAGGACGGCGACGGCTACGACTCCGACGCTTACGGCGGGGACGACTGCGAGGACGAGGACGCCGCCATCAACCCCGGCGCGTTCGACACCCCGTACGACGGCGTCGACCAGAACTGCAACGGCTCCGACAGCGTGGTCGATGCCGACGGCGACGGCTACCCGAGCACCACCGACTGTGACGACGGTGACGCCTCCGTCAACCCCGGCGCCACCGAGATCTGGTACGACGGTGTCGATCAGGACTGCGACGGCAACGACGACGATCGCGACGGTGACGGCTACCCCGGCGGCAGCTCCGGCACCGACTGCGACGACACCGACGCGTCCGTCTACCCCGGCGCGGCGGACGACTACTACGACGGCGTGGACGCCAACTGTGACGGCGCCTCCGACTACGACGCCGACCTCGACGGCTACGACTCCGACCTGTACGGCGGGGACGACTGCGACGACACCGACGCCACGATCAACCCCGGCGCGACGGACGTGCCCTACGACGGCGAGGACTCGGACTGCAGCGGCACGTCCGACTTCGACGCCGACGGCGACGGCTACACCGACGCCGCCTCGGGCGGCACCGACTGCGACGACACCGACGCGTCCGTGAACCCGGGCGCCACCGAGGTCTGGTACGACGGCGTCGACCAGGACTGCGACGGCAACGACGACGATCGCGACGAGGACGGCTACACCGGCGGCACCAGCGGCGACGACTGCGACGACACCGACGCCTCCGTGAACCCCGGCGCGACCGACATCTGGTACGACGGCATCGACGGCAACTGTGACGGCCTGTCCGACTACGACCAGGACGCCGACGGCTACGACGCCGACGGCTACGGCGGAGACGACTGCGACGACCTCGACAGCACCATCAACCCCGGCGCGGGCGACACCGCCTACGACGGCATCGATCAGGACTGTGACGGTACGGACGCCGTCATCGACGCCGACGGCGACGGCGTCGACTCCACCGAGGACTGCAACGACGCCGACGCGTCGATCTACCCCGGCGCACCCGACACCCCGTACGACGGGATCGACCAGGATTGTGACGGGTCGGACGCCGAGATCGACGCCGACGGCGACGGCTACAACTCCGTCGAGGACTGCGACGACGCCGACGCCTCGATCTACCCCGGCGCGGACGAGGTCCCGTACGACGGCATCGACCAGGACTGTGACGGCACGGACGGCGTGATCGACGAGGACGGCGACGGCTTCTCCTCCCTCGACGACTGCGACGACACTGACGCCACCGTCAACCCCGGCGCGATCGAGATCTGGTACGACGGCGTCGACGGCGACTGCAACGGCGGCTCCGACTTCGACGCCGACGGGGACGGCTTCGACAGCGCCGACTACGGCGGGGACGACTGCGACGACGCCGACGCCACCGTCAACCCCGACGCCGCCGACGCCTGGTACGACGGCATCGACAGCAACTGCGACGGCGCCTCCGACTACGACGCCGACGCCGACGGCTACGACTCCGCCAGCTACGGCGGGGACGACTGCAACGACAGCGACGCCGGGACCTACCCGGGCGCGGCCGATGTGCCGTCCGACGGCATCGATCAGGACTGCTCCGGCGACGACAGCAACGACGCCGACGGCGACGGCTTCGACAACATCGCGTCCGGCGGCACCGACTGCGACGACGCCAACTCGTCCATCAATCCCGACGCCGAAGAGGTCTGGTACGACGGCGTCGACGGCGACTGTGACGGCGGCTCCGACTACGATCAGGACGGGGACACGTACGATGACGCCGCGTACGGCGGCACCGACTGCAACGACCTCGACGCCGCGATCAACCCCGACGGCAGCCAGATCTACTACGACGGCGTGGACGGCAACTGTGACGGCCTCTCCGACTACGACGCCGACGTCGACGGCTTCGACAGCGTCGACTACGGCGGCGACGACTGCAACGACGCCGACGTGACGATCTACCCGGGCGCCCCGGAGATCCCGGACGGCATCGACAACGACTGCAACGGCGTCGCGGAAGACGACGACACCGACGGCGACGGGCTCTCGGACGATGAAGAGGCCGTGATCGGCACCGACATCGACAACCCGGACACCGACGGCGACGGCGTGTGGGACGGCGCCGAGGTCGGCGAAGACCTCGCCAACCCCCGCGACAGCGACGGCGACGCCACGCCGGACTGGAACGACACGGACGACGACGACGACGGCATCCTCACCGCCGACGAGGTCGTGGGCTACGACCCGACCGATCCCACCGACACCCCGCCGGACACCGACGGCGACGGCGTCGCGGACTACCTCGACACCGACTCGGACGGCGACTCGCTGCTCGACGGTGACGAGGGCCTCACCGACACCGATGGGGACGGCAACGTCGACTTCCAGGACGCCGACGACGACAACGACAGCATCCCGACCATCGTCGAGGAGCTCGAGGACGCCAACGGAGACGGCGCGCCCGACCGCGACGCCGACGGCGACGGCATCCCCAACTCCCGCGACACCGACTCGGACGACGACGGCGCGCTCGACCTCGACGAGGGCACCGACGACTCCGACGGGGACGGCGTGGCCGACTACGTCGATCCCGAGGGCGGCGACATCGTGGACACCGGGGACACCGGCGGCGACGTGGTGGTCGACACGGGTGACGACTCCGGCCTCCCCGCGTTCTCGTACGAGGGCGGCGGTGGCTGCGGCTGCGACACGCCGGGCACCCCGGCGGCCGGCGCCTGGGCCGCGCTGGCGGTGCTCGGGCTCGCGGCGCGGCGCCGCTCCACCCGGGAGTAGCCCCGCAAACGGCGAAGGCCCCGTACGCGCTCTCAGGGCGCGGACGGGGCCTCTCTCGTTTTTGGCGTGGGCGCCGGGGCGGCGCGGGGCGGGGGGCGACGGTCACGCAGGACGGGGGGCGTTGCGGGGGGCGCGTAGCCCCCCGCCCCACGAACTAGACGAACCGATCCAGGAACATCGGCAGCATCGTGCGCCAGGTGGGCCAGTCGTGGTCAACGTCGTGACCCCAGAGGTCGACGAAGTTGGGGATGCCCTTGGCGCCGAGGAGCTGGCCGAGCTTGACGCTCTCCCAGGGCGCTTCCCAGCGGCCCTGGCCGGTCGCGATGTGGAAGTAGGACTTGCGGAGCCACTCGAGCTGCACCCCGTCGTTCAGGCCGGGGAGATAACGGAAGGGCTGGTTGAAATAGTAATTGTCGTCGACGTGGCCGTTCATCCAGCGGTCGAAGTCGTAGGTGCCGCTCATGCCGATGGTCAGCCAGAACTGGTCCGGGTGCTTCAGGCCGGCGTTCACGGCGTTGAAGCCGCCGAGCGAGGCGCCGGTGCCGATGAGGCGCACCGCGGGGTCCCCGATGTCGTGGCGGATCCAGGGGACGAGCTCGCGGGAGAGGTAGTTGTCGAAGCGAGCCTGCAACCACGACTTGTGGCCGGGACGGGCCTCGTCGTTCATCCAGCCGTCTCCCGAGACGCTCCCGCAGGCGTACACGCGGATGCGGCCGGCCTCGATGAGCGGCGCGAGGACGCGCAACATCAGGAAGCGCTCGGCCTCCAGAAAATCACCGCCCGCCGTGGGGAAGAGGAGCACGGGCTTGCCGGCGTCCCCCCAGGTGGCGACCTGCATCTCCTGACCGAGCTCGGGGCTGGTCCACCCGTGGATGCGGCGGTTCACGACGCGCTCCCGGCGGAGAGGCGGTCCGCCTCGGTCTTGCGCCAGAACTGGACGAGCCCGAAGAAGTGCTCGGTAAAGGGCTCGATTTCGTGCTTCGGGTAGAGCGCGGACACCTTCTCACGGAAGATGTCCTTGGCCCGGGTGGTGCCGAAGAAGTCGTACGCGACCTCGTCCAGGTGGCCGAGGTGGGTGTGGCAGAATTCCTCGAAGCGGTCGGCGTCGAAGTAGTCCTTCGCCAGGGCGTCGTACTTCTCGAGCTTCTCGTCGAAGGAGATGTCCTGGTCGGCGATGGCGAAGTAGGGCGCCCAGTTCGGGTTGAGGCGGGGCTTGCGCTGGGTGTACGCCGCGAAGAGCGACCACTTCAGCATCGCCTTCACCATCCACGGGAAGTGGTAGTGCAGGCTGGTGATCTGGCTGTCGGGGCAGGCGTTCGCAAAATCGATCGGGTGGAACACGCCGCCCTTGCGGAGGGACTCGCAGGAGTTGTAGTCCCAGCAGAAGAAGGCGTTGATCACGCGCGTGAAGCGCTGGAGCGTCGCGAGCTCCTTGTCGTTCACGAAGTTGAAGTCGACCACGTAGCGGCCGTGCAGCGGCGCGGTGGGATCGTACTTGATGACGTTGACCTGGGGCCCAATGCCGATGCCGCGCACGAACAGATCGAAGGGGTCGACCGCGTTCTGGAGGTGCATGATTTGCTGGCCGGAGCCGTCGTAGCCCTTGAGGAGCGCGGCGCCGTCCTCGATGCGGGACACGCCGCGCCACGCGCCGCCGTCGTACGGCTTCATGAAGAGGGGGTAGCCGACCTGCTCGCCGACCTTGTTCAGGTCGAACAGCTTGTTGTACCGACGGGTCGTGACGGGGAAGTCGGCCTCGGTCGGGTACTCCTTGGGGGGGACCATCCAGGTCTCGGGGATGGGGAACCCGAGGCGCATCATCGCGCAATAGGTGGTGTGCTTCTCCGCGGACTGGATCATCCACGGGTTGTTGAGGACGTACACGTCGTCCATGATCGCGATCTTCTTCACCCACTCGCGCGTGGTGTGGAACCAGTGCGTGATCCGGTCGATCACGAGGTCATACTTCGGCTTCGCGCGCAGGTCGAAGGGCTCGGGGCGCACGCGCTCGACGGCGAATTTCACCGTGTCGTCGCCCTTGGGCAGCGAGAGGTCGAGCCGCTGGACCAGCTCTTCGTAGCAGGCGGGCCAACAGTGGTCGGCGCCGAGGGACAGGCCAATCTGGCGGATCTGGGTGCTCATGCGCGCCCGTATACACCGTCCCGCGGCCCGAATCCACGGCTACTCGTAGTACATCCAGAGCGGACCCGGAAAGAGGAACGTCAGGCCTTCCCGAAGGCGATCTCGCCAGTTGATCCAGTTGTGCCCGTCGGGCGCCTCGGTGAAGAGGAACTCGTCGGTGCGCCGGTCGAAGAGCGGAACGAGGCTGCGATTGTAGTAGATCAGCGACTCGAAGGTGCCGCAGCTCGCGTAGACGCGCGCGTGCAGGTGGCGCTGCGAGTCCCGGAAGCCGTTCACGAAGCGGACGATGGGGTCCCACAAGGCGCCGCGCTGGTGGTCGCCGATGTCCGTGAACGCGAAGCTGCCGGACAGCAGCATCAGGCGGCCCCACACGCCGGGGTGGTGGACCTTCGTGTAGAGCGACGCGACCGCCCCGAAGCTCGCGCCCATGAGGCCGCGGTGCTGGGTGCCGGGGAGGACGGGGTAGCGGGCCTCGAGCGCGGGGAGCAGCTCGTTCCGCAGGAAGTCGGCGTGGCGCGGGTTGGCGCCGTACTCCTGGTTGCGGTGCACGCCCGTCGTGAAGCAGACGAGCAGCGGCGCGACCTCGTGGCGGTGGATGAGGTTGTCGAGGACCGTCTTCATGCTCGCGAAGTGCAGGAAGTCGTTGCCGTCGTGCACGATGAGGAGCGGGTAGCGCTTGCCGGCCCGGGCCTCGGCGGGGATGTACATCTTGTACGATCGCGTGTCGCCGAAGAGGGCGCTCTCGACCGTACCCGTCTCCAGGCGGCCCTGGCGCGCCGCGGGGTCGTGGTGGACCCACTCGGGCTCCTCGTAGGAGCTCGCGTGGCACACGGAGTTGCTGCCGAAGGGGTCGTAGGCGCGCCGAGGGTTGCGGGGGTCGTGCATCCACACGCCGTCGCCGTCCCGCTGGACTTCGAGCTTGTACTCGACGCGGGCGCGCTTCGGCAGGTCGAGGAACAGGTAGAAGGCGTCCGTGTGCGGGATGCGCTGGAACTCGACCGTCGAGGACAGGCCGAACACCCAGTGCTTCAGGAACACCTTGTCGGCCCGCTGGCCGTCCCAGTAGAAGAAGGTCGCGGAGTCGCCGTCGACCAGCGGAAACTGCTGGCCGTGGCTGTATTGTTCGAGGAGGGCGCGGGCGCGCCACGGTTCGCGCTCGATCTGCGCGACGAGCTCAAGGAGCGAGCGCATGGGCCTCCTCCGGCGGGGAGTCGGGGAGGGGGGCGAGCGTTCCGTCCGCCCCGAGGAGGAGGGCGGCGTCACGGTCACCGGCACTGGTGAGGCCGGGGCCCGTGAGGAGGGCGCCGTTCTGGAGGCCGATCGCGCGGGCCGGGGCGAAGCGCCGCGCCAGGATTGCGACGTTCTCGATGTCGGAGAGGGCGAGCCGCTCGCGGGCGTGCGGGAGGAAGACCACGCCCGGCACGAGGCCGAGCCCGCGATCGAGCACCTCGGCGAGGCCCACGCCGTGCGCCGTGTGGTCGTGGAAGAGCACCACGCGCTCGGTCAGCGCCATCGCGCCCGCCGACCAGGCGAAGACGACGCGGCCGGGGAGGAACTGCTCGAACCCGAAGAAGGCCAGGCGGTTGCGGAGCACGCCGACGTGGCCGCCCGCGAGGAGCACCGCGGCGCAGCCGTCCAGGACGCCCTGGATCCGGTCGAGCTCGGCGCGGACGCGGCGGTGCCCGGCGGGCCGGGCCTGCTCGTCGAAGTCGACGTGGAGGCGGTCCGACTCGGCGAGGAAAATGGCGTCAATCGCCTGGAGGTTGCGGATCGCCTGCTGGAACCACGGGCACTCGCCGTCACGACGGCGCGCGTAGAGGTCGCGGGCCGCGGTGAGCGCCGGCACGATGGCGGTCCGGTATCGCTCCTTCACGCGGCGCAGCATCGACTGCTTCAGGGTGTAGGCCGAGACGAGGTCGGAGGCCTCGCGCTCGAGCACGCGAAACGCGGCGTAGAGCGCAAGGTTGTGAACGGGCAGCCCCACGGCTTCGCGCAGGGGTTCGTCCCGGGGCTCGTCGTGCCGCCACCCGGCCGAGACGAGCGCGATGGGACCGGTGACACCGGACCGCGCCAGAACGTGCGGCAGGATGGGGACGGGGCGCTCGGGGCCGAGGATTGTGACGGACAGGGGTCTCCCTCCGATGATCCGGCGAACGTAGCCGGCTCGGGGCCCGGGCGCGCGGCCCGCCCCCCGGCGGCGCCCGGCCGGGACCGCGCTATGTGGCCGCTCCCCGCCCCGCGCGACCGCGCCCGGAGTTTGAATGATCGAGGTCCGGAACCTCACCAAGACCTACCGCGTGCCGCTCAAGGCCCCCGGCTTTGTCGGCTCCGTCCGCTCGTTGTTCTCGCGCGCCTACAAGGACGTCGAGGCCGTGAAGGACCTCTCCTTCACCATCCAGCAGGGCGAGCGCGTCGGCTTCCTCGGCCCGAACGGCGCCGGGAAGACCACCACGCTGAAGATGCTCGCCGGCCTCCTCCACCCGACCTCCGGCGCGGTGACGGTGCTCGGCGCGCGCCCCCAGGACCGGGACTCCGCCTTCCTCCGGCAGATCACGCTCGTCATGGGCCAGAAGCAGCAGCTCCTCTGGGACCTCCCCCCGCGCGAGACCTTCGAGCTCAACCGCGCGATGTACGGCATCCCCCGCGCCGAGTTCACGAACACGCTCGACGAGCTCATCTCCCTCCTCCGCATCGAGCCCCTCCTCGACAAGCCCGTCCGCAACCTCTCCCTCGGCGAGCGCATGAAGTGTGAGCTCGCCGCCGCGCTGCTCCACCGCCCCCGCGTCCTCTTCCTCGACGAGCCCACCATCGGCCTCGACGTCGAGATGCAGGTCCAGGTTCGCCAGTTCATCGCCGGGATCAACCAGCGCTTCGGCGCCACCGTCCTGCTCACCAGCCACTACATGCAGGACATCGCCGCGCTCACCCCGCGCCTCCTCGTCATCGACGAGGGCCGCCTCCGCTACGACGGCGCCCTCACCGAGCTCGCCCGCGAGATGGCTCCCGAGCGCCGCGTCGTCGTGCGCTCCGTCGAGCCCGCCCTCGTCCCGCTCGGCTTCGTCGAGGACGGCGGCAAGATGATCGCCTCCGTCGCGCCCGAGGCCGTCAACGCCATCCTCGCCCGCGCCCTCGCTGCCGTGCCGCTCGCCGAGCTCGGCGTCGAGGAGACCCCCCTCGAGGAGGTCATGGGCCGCTACTTCCGCAAGGAGGCCGCCGCGCCCCCGCCCGAGGGGGCCGCGTGATCGCCGCCGCCCGCGCCTTCCCGACGCTCCTCCGCATCGCCGTCGCCGAGATGGTCGCCTACCGCGCGGAGATGGTCATCTGGATCCTCACCGCCACCCTGCCGCTCGTCATGCTCGCGCTCTGGAACGCCGCGTCGGCCGGCGGCCCGCTCGACGGCTTCGGCCAGGCCGACTTCGCCCGGTACTTCGCCGTCACGCTCCTCGTGCGCCAACTCACGGGGGTGTGGGTGCTTTGGGAGCTGAACCAACAGATCCGCACCGGCGCGCTCTCCCCGCAGCTCCTGCGCCCGATGAACCCGCTCTGGTGGCAATTCGCCGAGACGATCGCCGCCATCCCCTGGCGCCTCCTCGTGCTCGGCCCCGTGCTCGCCGGGGTGGCGCTGTGGCGGCCGGAGATCGTGTTCGTCCCCACCCTGGCGGCCGCCGCCGGGTTCGCCGTTTCGCTCGTCCTCGCGCTCCTCGTCGCCTGGTTCGTCCAGTGCCTCTTCGGCATCCTCGCGTTCTGGTTCGATCAGTCGCTCGGGCTGTTCCAAGTCTGGTTCTTCGTTTGGGCGCTGCTCTCCGGCTACGTCGTCCCGCTGCCGCTCCTCCCAACGTCCGTCGCCGCCGTCGCGACCTATCTGCCGTTCCACGCCTCGCTCGGCGCCCCCGTCGAGGTCCTGCTCGGCTTCGCCCCCGTCGGCCCGACGCTCGCGATCCAAGCCGCTTGGGTCGCGGTCCTGGGCGCTGCGACCTACCTCACCTGGAACGCGGGCCTGCGCCGCTACGGAGCCGTCGGTGCGTAGCGGCCTCATCCTCGCGCTCGTGCGCGTCGCGCTCATGACGGCGCTCCAGTACCGGGCCAGCTTCCTCCTCGAGTTCTTCGTGGGCGTCGGCACCACCGCCAGCGTCGTCCTTCCGCTCGTGTTCGTCTTCGACCACACCGCGAGCGTCGCCGGGTGGTCGCTCCACGCCTCGTTGCTGGTCGCGGCGTTCTTCCTCGTCCTCCAGGCGATGGTGGGCGGCCTCGTCGAGCCCAACTTGGGCGCCCTCGTCGAGGGTGTCCGCTCCGGCCAGCTCGACTACCTCCTCCTCAAGCCCCCCGACGCCCAGTTCGTCGCCAGCTTCCAACGCGTCGCCCCCGCTCGGCTCTGGGACCTGCTCGGCGGCGCGATCGTAGGGGCCTACGCGCTCTCCGCGCTCCCGACGCCCACCGCCGCTGGCGTCGTCACCGCCGCTCTGCTCCTGTTCGCGGGGCTCGCCGCCGTCTACGGCCTCTGGGTCCTCGTCATCTGCACCAGCTTCTGGTTCGTGCGCGTCGACAACCTCCGCTACCTGCTCGGCGCCGTCGTAGACGCAGGGCGTTGGCCCGTCTCCATCTACACCGGATGGGTGAGGATCTTCCTCACGATGGTCGTGCCCGTCGCCCTCGTCACCTCCTACCCGGCGCTCGCCCTCCTCGGCCGCCTCGACACGGGGCTCGCGGTACAGGCGGTCGTGGTCGCCGTCGGCATGCTCGTCGTGAGCCGGGTGGCGTGGGTGCAGGCGCTGCGGCAGTACACGAGCGCGAGCTCGTAGGTCGGGGAGGTAGCGGTCGGGAGCGGCGCTGCGCGCCCCTCCCTCGTGCGGGGGACGCCCCCTCACGGCCGGCTTGTCGCCGGCCTCCGGGGGCGGGCTGCGTCCCCTCCGCGGCTTGGCGCCGCGGTCCCTCGCAGCGCTCGGGCCGGGGACTCCGCGAGGCCTGCGGCCTCCCCGCAACGCCCCCGGGCCGCCCCCGCCCCGGCTTCAGTAGGTGCCCTTCACCATCGCGCGGAAGGATCGCGGGGCCTGGCGGTACAGCGTGAGCCCGAAGTTAGCGTCGTCGTTCTCGTAATACGTGATCGGCGTCGCGAGGTCGAGGACGTTGAACACGTCGAGCGCGACCTCGACGCTGCGGCTGTGCGGGAGCTTGATCGCGTGGCCGACGTGGAGGTCGACGTAGTGGACCGCGGGCATGAAGCACGAGCCGCGCCCCTCGGGCATGCTGAAGTAG
>Ga0164294_10004450_pt1 | contig 12223 bp, 12 predicted proteins | sample GEODES005metaG_FD_111479 | JGI IMG/M metagenome (GOLD analysis project Ga0164294, IMG submission 111479) | Oligotrophic lake water microbial communities from Sparkling Lake, Wisconsin, USA - GEODES005 metaG | ecosystem: Environmental > Aquatic > Freshwater > Lake | place: USA: Sparkling Lake... | reverse complement strand
GCACCGCGTCAAAGCCCAGCTCGCGGCGGATGCCGTTGATCAGATAGCGGCGATAGCTTTCGGGTAATTGATCGAGCCGCGTACCGAACATCACGAAGCTGGGCGGGCGAATGCGCGCCTGCGTGATATAGCGCAGCTTGATCCGCCGCCCGCCCGGCGCTGGCGGGGGATTGGCGGCGAGCGCATCGTCGAACCAGCGATTGAGCGCCGAGGTCGTCACGCGCTTCGACCACGCCGCGCGGATTTCGAAGGCGGCCTGCAGCATCTGATCGAGCCCCTTGCCCGTCCGCCCCGAAACCGCGAGCAGCGGCACGCCGCGCACTTGCGCCAGGCCTTCATCGAGCGCGGCGCGGATGCCTTGAAAGAGGGCGCTGGTGTCCTCCGCAATATCCCACTTGTTGATCGCGATCATCAGCGCGCGGCCCTCTTCGAGCACCAGCGAGGCGATCTTGAGATCCTGATGTTCAAGGCCGCGCGTGGCATCGAGCAGCAACACGACCACTTCGGCAAAATCGATCGCATGGCGCGCATCGGCGACCGACATCTTTTCCAACTTGTCGACCACTTGCGCCTTCTTGCGCATGCCTGCGGTGTCGATCAGGCGGATCGGGCGATCTTCGCCGGTCCGGGGATCGGTCCACTGCCAATCGACCGCAATCGAATCGCGCGTGATCCCGGCTTCCGGCCCGGTCAGCAGCCGGTCCTCGCCCAGAAAGCGATTGATCAAGGTGGACTTGCCTGCGTTCGGGCGGCCAACGATGGCCAGCTTGAGCACCGATTGCGGATCGAATTCCTCTTCGTCCTCGGGCTCCGGCTCGGCGCCCTCTTCGCCGTCCTGCTTCTCGATATGCGGCAGCAGCGCCTCGAACAGATCGCCCATGCCTTCGCCGTGCTCGGCCGAAAGCGCCACCGGCTCGCCAAAGCCGAGCGCAAAGGCCTCGTAGAAGCCCGGATCACCCGATCGCCCTTCGGCTTTGTTGGCCACCAGCACGATCGGCACTTTGTTGGTGCGCAAGTACCGCGCGATCTCTTCGTCGAGCGGGGTGATCCCCGCGCGCGAATCGATCACGAACAGCACGACATCCGCACCTTCTAGGCTGACCTCGGTCTGCTGGCGCATCCGCCCGGGCAGAGTTTCGGGGTCTGCGTCTTCCCAGCCAGCGGTATCGACGATGGTGAAATCGAGGCCCAGCAGGCTCGCCTCGCCAAAACGGCGGTCGCGGGTAACCCCCGGCTGGTCGTCCACCAGCGCGAGTTTCTTGCCGACCAGCCGGTTGAACATGGTCGATTTGCCGACATTGGGGCGGCCGATAATGATGACTTGGGGGAGCATCGCTCTTCCGTGGCGCTTTGGGAGGCGGATGGCAAGCGGCACCGGCCATGTGCCTCAAGCACTAACCGCGCGTTAACCGCATCCCTGAGACGGCCCTTAACTGCGCCGCAGTCACAATGCTTGGCATGCGAGCCTGTCCTTTCACGATCACTCTTGCCGCCGCGCTGGCTTTCGCGCCGCTGGCGGTGCAGGCGCGGCCGGCGATGCTGCTGCCCGATGCAGCATCGTATGGCGACGGCGATACGAACTCAGCCCCCGGCATTCCCAGCGGCATTCAATGCGTCCCCTATGCGCGGGCGCGCTCGGGCGTGCAGCTCTATGGCGATGCCCATACCTGGTGGGATCAGGCCGCAGGGCGCTATGCCCGGGGCAGCCGCCCCCGCGTCGGCGCGGTGATGAGCTTCCCTTCCTATGGCCCGATGCAGCTTGGCCATGTCGCCGCGGTGAGCAAAGTGATCGACGCGCGCACCGTGTTGCTCAGCCATGCCAACTGGTCGCCCATCGATGGGCGGCGCGGCCAGATCGAGGACAATGTGCGCGCCGTCGATGTCTCGCCAGCGGGCGACTGGAGCGAAGTGCGCGTGTGGTATGCGCCGCTGGGCGGATTGGGCACGACGCACTGGCCGGTCAATGGCTTCATCTACAACCAAAAACCCGGCGTGCCAGAGCGCACCGCGGTGCTGGCCTCGGCAGGCGCGCAGCCCGTCAAATCGCGGATCGGCGCGGATTTCCTCAAAGGCATCGTGCCCGAAGCCAGCGCGAGGCCCCGCCTTGCCTCCAAGCCGACATCATCCGGCAGGGTGCTGGCATCGCGCACCATGGCCAACGACCCCATCGGCCGGATCATCGCCAGCCGCATGCGCTGAGCCCGTCCCGGCGCAGGCCGGGACCCCAGTCCGGACAAGCGCTACCGCTGTCCTCATTCTGCCTGAGGCCCCGGCCTGCGCCGGGGCGCGCTTAGAGCGTCTTGATAATCGCCGAGAAATCGAGCCCGCCGTTGCCTGCGTCGGCAAACGCCGCATAAAGCGCCTCGGCGCGCGCACCCATCGGCACGTTGGCTCCGGCATCCGCCGCCGCCGCCATGGCCAGCTTCAGATCCTTGAGCATCAGCGCGGCGGCAAATCCGCCCTGATAATCATTGTCCGCCGGGGTCGTCGGGCCGACACCGGGCACCGGGCAATAGCTGGTCATCGACCAGCACTGGCCCGAGGCCTTGGATGAGATGTCATAAAATGTCTGCAGGTCGAGCCCGAGCTTCTCGGCCATGGCAAAGGTCTCGCACGTGGCGATCATCGAGGCGCCGAGCAGCATGTTGTTGCAAATCTTGGCCGCCTGCCCCGCGCCGCTCTCTCCTGCATGGATGACAGCCTTGCCCATGGCCGCCAGGATCGGCTCGCCGCGCGCAAATGCCTCAGCCGTGCCGCCCACCATGAAGGTCAGCGTGCCGCCATTGGCCGCCGCGATTCCGCCCGAAACCGGCGCATCGACCATAGCGTATCCCGCATCCGCCGCCAGCGCGGCGACTTCGCGCGCGGTCGCCACGTCGATGGTCGAGCAATCGAGCAGAAGTGCGCTCGTCGGTGCCTGACCGATCACGTCGGCGGTGTAGACCGCTTTCACGATCGCGCCGTTGGGCAGCATCGAGACCACCGCATCCGCGCCCTGCACCGCCTCTTTCACCGAGGTGTACGTCGTGCAGCCGCTTTCTTTGGCGCGCGCCAAGGCCGCTTCGGCGAGATCGAAGGCATGCACATCATGCCCCGCCTTGACCAGATTCGCGGCCATCCCGCCGCCCATATTGCCGAGGCCGATAAATGCGATTTTCATTGTGAACTCCCGTCCCGCTGACAGGAGAAGCCTTTAACCTTCCCCCCTCCCGCTTGCGGGAGGGGTCGGGGGTGGGCCTTCTCCCAGAGTGTGGTGAGCGAACCGGCCCACCCCTGACCCCTCCCGCAAGCGGGAGGGGGACTAAGCTGCCTTACTTACCCTTCCACACGCCGGGCCGCTTTTCGATGAAGGCGGCCATGCCTTCGGCCTTGTCTTCGGTGCCGGCGAGGATCTGGAACAGGCGGCGTTCGAACACGATGCCCTGATCGAGCCCGGTTTCGAACGCGGCATTGACCATTTCCTTGTTGGCGATCACCGCGACCGGGGCCATCCCGGCGATCACTTCGGCGGTCTTGATCGCATCTTCGACGAGGTCTGCCAGCGGCACCACGCGCGCGACGAGGCCCGAACGCTCGGCTTCGGCAGCGTCCATCATCCGCCCGGTGAGGCACATTTCCATCGCCTTGGCCTTGCCCACCGCGCGGGTCAGCCGCTGCGAACCGCCCATGCCGGGGGCCACGCCCAGCTTGATCTCGGGCTGGCCGAACTTAGCATTTTCCGAAGCGATGATGAAATCGGCCATCATCGCCAGTTCGCATCCGCCGCCCAGCGCGAAACCGTTGACCGCCGCGATCCACGGCTTGCGTGTGGTCTTGACCAGATGGCTGGTCCAGCGCGCAAAGAAGTCGCCGGTGTAGAAATCGGTCGCGGCCTTGTCGGCCATTTCCTTGATATCCGCGCCCGCCGCAAAGGCCTTTTCGCCAGAGCCAGTAAGCACTGCGCAGCGCTGTTCGGGGTCCGCCTCATAGGCGGCGAAGGCATGGATCAGTTCCTCAAGTACACTTGAGTTCAGCGCATTGAGCGACTTGGGCCGGTTGAGCGTGATCAGCGTCACGCTTCCGCGCGTTTCTACAAGGATCGATTCGTAGGTCATAGGGGTGTCCATTCCTCGTTGGCGGGCAAGGGCGCGAAGATCGCGTCGAGCATTTCATCTGTGACGCCTTCGGGCGTCGCCGGGTTCCACTTGGGGGCATTGTCCTTGTCGACGATCACCGCGCGCACGCCTTCGGCAAAGTCGGGCCGCACGAGCACGCGCGCGCCGATGCGGTACTCCATCACCATGTTGGCGGAGAAATCGGGCAGGGTCAGGCTGGTGGCGAGCTGGCGCAGCGCAACCTTGCAGGTCTGCGGGCTCTTGGTGTGGAGCGCGGTGAGCGTGGCGGTTGCGAACGCGCCGCCATCGGCCTCCAGCGCAGCGAGCACATCCTCATAGCGATCCGATGCGAACAGCCGCGCGATGTCATCCGCATGCGCCGCAAGCTTGGGCGGCGGCGGCACGGCGGCAAGGCTGTGCAGGATGGCGGCGATGTTCGCCGGGTCAGCGGCGATCCGCGCCTTGGCCTCGGGCAGCGCAGCGGCGGGCAGATAATGCGTTGCAGAACCTGCCCAGAGGCAATCCGAACCATCCATCCGCGCGCCGGTGAGCGCAAGGTATTGGCCCAGCCGCCCCTTCATCCGCGAGAGGAACCAGCCACCGCCGACATCGGGGAACAAGCCGATCCCCGTTTCGGGCATGGCGAGGCGGGTGTTCTCGGTCGCGACGCGGAAGCGCGCCGGATCGGCAAGGCCCACGCCGCCGCCCATCGTGATCCCGTCCATGAACGCCACGATGGGCTTCTCATACGTCATGATCAGATGGTTGAGCCGGTATTCGTCGAAGAAGAACTTGGCGCCCGACACGCCGTTATCCGTCAGCGCCGAATTGCGCAGGAAGGCGATGTCGCCGCCCGCGCAAAAGCCGCGTCCTTCGGAATGGTCGATGATCACGGCCTGCACCGCCGGATCATCGCGCCATGCCAGCAGCGCGGCGGTCATCGCCATCACCATATCGTGGTTCAGCGCATGGATCGCCTTGGGGCGATTGAGCGAGAGCACGCCGCTCGCGCCCTCGATGCGGATGAGAAGATCGTCGGTCATCGCTACCCCCTTGGTTTAATCGATTACTGGCGCAGCAGATCGCGGCCGATGATCATTTTCATCACTTCGTTGGTGCCTTCAAGGATGCGATGCACCCTGAGATCGCGCCAGAAGCGCTCGATCGGATAGTCCTTGAGATAGCCATAACCGCCAAACACCTGCAGCGCGCGGTCGACAATCGAAGAGCCGCTCTCGGTCGAGAGCTTCTTGGCCATCGCCGAAAACTTGGTCTTGTCGGGCGCATTGGCGCTGACTTTGGCCGCTGCCATATAAAGCAGCGCGCGCGCGGCCTCGAGATCGATCGCCATGTCGGCCAGCACGAACTGGGTGTTCTGGAAATCGGCAATCGGCTGGCCGAACTGGCTGCGCTCCTTCGCATACTTGATCGCCTCGTCGAGGCAGCGCTGCGCGCCGCCCAGCGAACAAGCCCCGATATTGATCCGCCCGCCGTCGAGCCCCGCCATGGCAAAGCGGAAGCCGTCGCCCTCGGCGCCAACCCGGTTCACCACCGGCACTTTCACGTTTTCGAAGATCACCTGCGCGGTGGGCGAGGCATTCCAGCCCAGCTTGCGCTCGGGCGCGCCGAAGCTGACGCCGGGCATGTCCTTCTCGATGACGAGGCAGGAAATGCCCTTGGGCCCGGCAGCGCCGGTGCGCACCATGGTGACATAGAGATCGTTCACCCCGCCGCCCGAAATGAACTGCTTGGTGCCATTGAGGACATAATGATCGCCCTCCAGCCGCGCGCTGGTGCGCAGCGCCGCCGCATCGGAGCCCGAACCGGGCTCGGTCAGGCAATAGCTGGCCATCAGGTCCATGGTGATCAGGCCGGGCAGATAGCGTGCCTTGATCTCGGCCCCGCCATAGGTGTCGATCATCCACGCGGCCATGTTGTGGATCGAGATGAACGCGCTGGTGGTGGGGCAACCATAGGCCATTGCCTCCATGATCAGCGCCGCTTCCAACCGCCCGAGACCGATCCCGCCGCTTTCTTCGCTCACGTAAATCCCGCCAAAGCCGAGCTCCGCCGCCGCTTTGATCGTCTCGCGCGGAAACGTGTGATCCTCGTCCCACTGCGCGGCAAACGGCGTGATCGCATCGGCGGTGAAGCGCTGCGCCATGTCCTGAATGGCAAGCTGGTCATCGGTAAGCTGGAACTGGTCGGTCATGAGGCATCCATGGGCAGGAACGGGTTGGTTATGGTCAGGCGGCCATCAATGATCAGGCCGTTTTGCATGTCTTCGCTGTAAAGTACCTCGCACTCATCGAGCAGGGCGGCCGCCACAATCAGTGCATCGTAGAAACTGAACCGGTAACGCTGGGAAACAATTCGCGCTAAATCATGCACTTCATAGGAGATATCCCGCATTGAGGCCGCGAGCTGGGTGATGATATCGAGCGCTTCCTCAATCTCGGACCATGCAACACGGCGCTTTCTCAGACTGACTGACACAAACTCGTTCAGCAATTGAATGCTGATCTTTGGCCCAGCATTCAGCAGATCCATTGAAACCAAGCGCCGATGATCCTTCGAAAAGGCATAAACGGCAACATTGGTGTCAATGGAAAAGGCAGACATCAGCGCGCATTGGCCTCTTCGCGATCAAACTTGTAGTCTGACGGAAGAGGGCGTTGCAGCGCGACGATCCGCTGCAATGCTTCCTCGCGGGTCATCTGCGAGCGCTGCAAAGCACGCGCAAGAAGCTCCGCGTCGATTGAATCACCCTCCTTAAGCTGAAAGCGCTCCACTATTTCGCGGGGCAAGCGCACCGCCAGACTGTTGCCCCATTTGCCGATCTGCATCTTCATCGCGAACCTCCGGATATCCAACAGGATATCCTAAACTAGGAAGTGCCGCAATCACCCCATCGTGGGGATGACAAATGCGTTCCCGCTATCCGGCAAGCCATCCGGCCAGCGCTGGGTCACGGTCTTGACCTTGGTCCAGAACTTGACGCCTTCCATGCCGTGCTGGTTGGTATCGCCGAAGGCCGAGCGCTTCCACCCGCCGAAGGTGTGATAGGCGACCGGCACCGGGATCGGCACGTTGATGCCGACCATGCCGACATTGACGCGCGCCGCAAATTCGCGCGCCGCGTTGCCGCTGCGGGTGAACAGGGCGACGCCGTTGCCATACTGATGCTTCGAAGGCAGCGCGAGCGCCTCCTCGAAATCCTTGGCGCGCACGATCTGCAGCACGGGGCCGAAGATCTCGTTCTTGTAGCTTTCCATGTCTGCCGTGACATGGTCGATCAGGGTCGGTCCGACGAAGAAGCCGTTCTCGTGGCCCTGCAAAGTGAAGCCGCGACCGTCGATGACGATCTTGCCGCCTTCTTCCTCGCACCGGCTGATCCAGCGCTCGATGCTCGCCTTGTGCGCGGCGGTGACGACCGGGCCGTAGTGGCAATCGGCATCGGTCGACACGCCGACCCGCAGCGCCTCGATCGCCGGGATGAGCTTGGCCTTCAGGCGCTCGGCGGTTTCCTCGCCCACCGGCACGACTACCGGCAGCGCCATGCAGCGCTCGCCCGCCGAACCGAACGCGGCACCGGCGAGATCATTGACCACCTGATCGAGATCGGCATCCGGCATCACGATGCCATGGTTCTTGGCCCCGCCCATCGCCTGCACGCGCTTACCGGCGGCCACGCCGCGGTTATAGACATAGTGCGCGATATCGGACGAGCCGACGAAGCTGACCGCGCCGATGGCCGGGTGATCGAGGATCGCGTCGACCATTTCCTTGTCGCCGTGAACGACCTGGCAAATGCCCTCGGGCAAGCCTGCTTCAAGGAACAGCTCGGCAAAGCGCACCGGCACCGAAGGATCGCGCTCGGATGGCTTGATCAGGAAGGCATTGCCGGTGGCGATGGCGACGCCCGACATCCACAGCGGGATCATCCCGGGGAAGTTGAACGGGGTGATCCCTGCGCCAATGCCGATCGGCTGGCGCATCGAATAGATATCGATGCCGGGGCCTGCGCCTTGCGTATATTCGCCCTTCATCACATGCGGGATGCCGCAGCAGAACTCGATTACTTCGAGCCCGCGCTGGATATCGCCCTTGGAATCGGCGATCACCTTGCCGTGTTCGGCCGAAAGCAGGTGGGCCAGCTCATTGAGATTCGCCTCAACCACGCGCTTGAATTCGAACATCACCCGCGCGCGGCGCTGCGGGTTGACCGCGGCCCAGGCGGGCTGCGCCGCCAGCGCGGCCTGCACCGCGCGCTCCAGCACCGCGGCATCGCCCAGCGCGACTTGCGCCTGCACCGCGCCGGTGTTGGGATCAAACACGTCGCCCTTGCGCGACGAGGAGGTACCGCCGCCCCCCACAATGAAATGATCGATCTGGCGCATGGCATATCCTCTTCTGGCAAAACACGTTGTGGCCCGCGTGAACCTGCGCCCGCTTGCATGCAACAGGCGAAAATGCGAGAGCAACATGCAGATATGCAGCCGCCCGACTGGAACGATTACCAGGCCTTTCTGGCCATCGCGCGCAGCGGCCAACTGGCGCGCGCGGCGGCGGCGATGCGCGTCGATGCCACCACCATGGGCCGCCGCCTGCGCCGGTTGGAGGCACGCGTGGGCACGACCTTGTTCGAGCAGACGCGCGAGGGCCAGGTGCTGACCGAGGCGGGCGAGATGATGCTGGCCGAGGTCGAGGCGATGGAGCTGGCCGCCAGCCGGATCGCCGAGCACGGCGGCGATGGTCCTGCGGGCCTGCTGCGGGTCAGCCTGTCCGAAGGGTTCGCCAGCTGGATCGTCGCGCCTGCGCTGCGCTCGTTCACTGCGGCGCATCCTCGGCTGGTGATCGATCTGGTCGCCTCGTCGGGCTTCCTCAGCCCATCCAAGCGCGAGGCGGATCTGGCGGTAACGCTGTCGCGGCCGCGCGCCGGGCCGGTGATCGCCGGCAAACTGGCGGACTACGCGCTGCGGCTCTATGCCAGCGCCGACTATCTGGCGCAGCACGGCGCGGTGCGGCGGCCTGCAGAACTCACGCAGGGGCATCCGCTGGTCGGCTATGTGCCCGATCTGCTCTATGCACCCGAACTGCGCTATCTCGCCGAGATCGAGCCGGGGCTCTCCGCGACCGTGCGCTCGTCCTCGATCAATGCGCAGCACCGGCTGATCGCGGCGGGCACCGGCATCGGCGTGCTGCCGTGCTTTATTGGAGACGCCGATCCGTCATTGCTGGCGGTGCTACCGGAGCGGCGGATCATGCGCTCGTTCTGGCTGGTGACGCACAAGGACACCCACGCGCTGGGCCGGGTCCGTGCGTTCAAGGACTGGCTCACGGACTTGGTCGCGCAAAACCGATCAAAACTGCGGCCTGGCTAGGCCTCGCGCTCAGGCCAGCTTGGCCACCGGCGCGTCTTCGCCGAGATCTTCGAACCATGCCTCGACCGGGCCGCTCAGCTTCAAGGTCAGCGGATTGCCATTGCGGTCCATCGATTTGCCTGCCTGCACCCGGACCCAGCCTTCGGAGATCGAGTATTCCTCGACATTGCGGCGGACCACGCCCTTGAAGCGAATGCCGATGCCGCGTTGCAACTTCGCCGCATCGAAATGCGGACTGCGCGGATTGATGGCAAGCCGGTCTGGCGGAATATCGGCGGCCACGGGCGCAGCCGCAGCGACATCGATGCTTGCATCAGGTTCAGATTCGGGCGCTTGGTTTTCGTCTGTCATGCCTTGGGCAGATATCTTGATCCCCCCACTTGTCAATCATGCGCACCCGTGGCAACGGGCTCGCCTGCCCGGCCTGCACAAAGGCCGCGCGGGCGCGTAGCTCAGTGGTAGAGCACACCCTTCACACGGGTGGGGTCGCAGGTTCAATCCCTGCCGCGCCCACCATCTAACGCCCTGAACTGGTCACGATGCTTGGCAACAAGCGCGTGTCTCAGTTTGCATCCCTGGTGAAATACGCAGTGGCTTTTTCAGGTTGTCGCGCTCCTCGGTCACCCGGGCCAGCTCGCGCTTCAACTGCCGGATCTCGGCGTCCTTGCCTGAATCGCCCGACACCACCTTCGCGAACTGCAGCTTCCAAGCATACAGCGAATGCGGGCTGACGCCGAGCCGCCGCGAGACCTCCGCTACCGGATAGCCGCGCTCGGTGATCTGGGCCACTGCATCACGCTTGAACTCTTCGCTGAAATTGGGATTCCCCATCGTCGTCTCCTGTCCTCAAAATTAGGATAGAAGGCGTCCAGAAATCTAGGGGCTACTCACCCTTCATGTCGAGATCGCGGCCTCTTTGGTGCCAACGTTTTGCCGCGCCAGGGCTTGCAGGGATTCACCGCCGAGCCAAAGAATGCGTTCGAAGAGAATTGTGGTATGAAACTGCGCTTCGAGAACCTCCGATGCAATATCGTCACTGCCGACGGTGATGTTCCTGCGGATGTCTTCCATCAGTTCACCACGCTTTCCAAACAGCATCATTGCCATCTCGCGCTCGTCAGGATCGCCGCTCTTGGACGCATCGCTTAGCACTTCAAGCAGCATGTGAAGAGATTCAAGCATGCGCGAGACTGCACTATGATCGCTTTTGGCAGCGATAACAATTTTGAACGCCCGAGCAAATTCCCCGAGCGCTTCGGACATGAACATCACATTGGTCAGAGCCTGCTGCTGACGCATGGACTGGATCAGCGTTGCACGATCAGGCTGGCAGTTCATCATGTCAGCGAGATAACGCCGTATTTCTGCACTCACCACGCTGTTCGCGGACAACAAGACCTCTGACGAAGGGGCGCTATTATCACCGCCTTCACGAATATTCTCAAGCATAAGCGGTAGACGTTCTGCCAGCCGTGCCACTTCTCGCTCAGCAAGCTCGACCGCGAGTGCCGTGTCCTTGAGGGCTTCATCTATCAAGAAGGCGGGTATGGCGAGGCCTTCCTCATTTGTAGAAGGCGCGATCCTGACAAAAAGAGCGTAAAGCGGGCCTTCGAGCAGGGTGCAACACAGCGACCCAAATAGTTGCATGCACAGAAAAGCCCATGCGAGGAGTCCACCGCTTTTCAAATGCGGCACCGCAAGGAACTGCTCAACAAACAGCGGCGCGATCAGCAGTGGCAAAAGCAGAACAATCATCCCGAAAAATTTTTGGGCTGCCTGAAACAGCATAATATGACGACCATTGGATTCGCCACGTCTGCCGAGGAAGGCATAGTTCAATCCCGAACCACCGTTGGCACCGACGACTAGCAAAACCGACATCTCGATGTTGAACAGGCCGGCACCAGCAAGAGCGACGGCCATAGCCGAAGCGACGGCCGAAGACTGAGTTCCAAGGGCCATTGCCACGCCAACAATCAGAAGCATCCAGGCGTTAGTGCCTGGTTGCAAAATGCCGTTGACCATCATCAGATTGCGCAACGGCTCGCTCGAGGCTTTGAGCGCTTCAATGCCGAACAAGAGCAGTGCTGCACCAAGCGCCGCCAGAATGCCATGGCGCCATTGATCTGATAACCTTAAATCAAAATACAGCGCAATCCCAGCCATCAGCACAAGCACAGCAGCCGCAAAACTGGTGTCGAGCGCGACAAGGATCACCAGCGCGGACGCGCCGACATTGGACCAAACAGGCACGAGCGCAGCACGGGGTCCGACTGCGACGCCCGACCGCGCCAAACTAACCATGATCAAGGCAACCGAATTTGTGTTCTGGGTCAGCAAGCCTGCAAACACACCGCTGATGGAAGCCGACAGCCGCGAACCGAGCGCGCGACGAATGAGGCTACGTGCCGAACCGCTTGCCATGGCCGAAAGGTTAGTCGCCATAAACCGGGCGCCGACAAAAAAAAGCCCGAGCCCCGTAAACACCGGCGTTACAACGCTCATCGAATGGCTCTCCCCCGGGGCAGACGGTGGCGAAAAAAGAATGCCTGTTCAAAGTGTTGCACGTTTAATCTCCTTCCATGCGAATGCGAGAGAAAAACGTAGTTTTAATGACAGACAGTAACCGCCCGATTGGGACCGCCTCGTTGGTGTAGGCAATGTCGTTATTGACGTCGTTATGTACGTCGTATCGATGGAGCCAGCGTGGCAGGGATCGAAGTTCTGGGGGTTGAGCGCAGACGG